>WNGC01006549.1_pt1 | contig 10775 bp, 15 predicted proteins | sample 5400051 | NCBI WGS metagenome assembly WNGC01 (sample SAMN13153368, study PRJNA577476) | soil metagenome | isolation source: 20 cm soil or saprolite under grassland replicate 2 | place: USA:California | collected 2016-06-15 | reverse complement strand
TCTTTCAGTTCTCGCAAGCGTATCGCTCGCGAGCTGCGCAGGCGTTAGCCCGACGCGCATTATTGGCGACACCGTTGGCGCGGCTGGCGGTGCCTTAATCGGCAATCAGCTTAGCCACGGTAACCCATTGATTACGGCTGCGGCGGCGGGAGGCGGCGTGCTTCTGAGCGAGTCGCTCCAAGCCGGGAGCAAGGCCTCCGCGAACAAGGCATACGATGCTGGTTATGAAAAGGCACGAAGCGATTCCGCCAAGCAGCAATTTCAAACTCTCATCGATCGACAACGCACCGGACCACAGCTCGATGATCGAGCGCACGTTCGACTCCTCGACGTTCCTTTACCGGAACGCCAGGAGAACGGCGTCATCCTCGCGCCGAGCACGGCGACTATTCGGATTCAGGAATAACACATTCACGCCTATGAAATTCATCGTTTCAATCACCACACTGTTAGTCGCTGCTTCTCTGGCGAATGCGCAGGTGGTCGTCATCGATCCGACCGCTATCGCGCACAACCAAGCAAATCACGTCGTCGATCTCGCGAAGTACGTCCAGATGGTCAACAACCAGCTCAAGCAGATCACGACGATGACGCAGGAGCTTCAACAAGTGACTGCGTATGTCAAAGCATTTGGCGATCCATCGAGTCTTCTCAACATCACTGGAGCCAATCAGCTCATCAGCAGCCTGAAACAAACTGGCGTTGGCGCGACAATCGGTCAGCTGCAACAAGCCGCTAATGGGATTCAAGCGGTCCAATACACGGCCAATGGCCTATACAGGAATCTAGGATCGACATTCACAACGCCTGGCGGAGTTCGGTTGCCACGGGCAGAAGAATTGTATCGCAAGTATGGCGCGATTCAGCAGAGCTCCCAAAACTTTCAGGGCGTTACGACCGACGTGCTCGCACGCCGCGCTAATCTGCGCAACCAGATCGCCTCTACGACGACTCAGTTACAAGCGGCCACCACCGATGCGGAAACGCAGAAACTGACGGGCGTGCTTGTAGGATACAACGCCGAGCTGGCGACAGTCGATCACGAGATTGATAACGCCGCTGGACAAGTTTTGACCCAGGACGCAGAAAACCGCGCTGACAAGGAGCGCGACGATCAAGCGCGTCGTGAAGAGCGGCAGGCGCAAACCGAAGAAAGCTTTCGCCGCTACGGTGAAGTGTTCCAACTCGAAACAACGCCACCGATTTTCCCGGGCGGTCGCTAACACGACGCTAACGAGTAATGAACAATTTCGACACGCTGTTTCCAAATTTCTTAAGTCAGTGCGCGGAAATGAATCGCGTGCTGACGCCAATAGCATTTGTGCTCCTCGCGATCGGAATTGTCTCATCCACGGTCACGGGGCACCGCAGCCCTAGCGCTTATTTGCGCACGATTGGACGCACCTTCGCTTTCGCGGCCGTGCTGGCTTATCTGCCGACTTGGAACAACGAGATTGCGAGCGTTGTTGATACAACGGTTAAACAAACCCTGAAGGCTGATCCGGCCGGTGTTTACGCTCAGTATCAAAAAGCTCTCGCGGTAAACAAAGGGACGGACACGGGGACCGGCTCAAAATCGTGGTGGGACTTGCTTGATGCCCAGTCGATCTTCGAGCATCTAATTTCAGCAGCCCTGTGGCTGCTTGGCTTCCTGGCCAGCGTCATCGTCTTCTACGCCTATCTGGTTCAGAAGTTCATTCTCTACGTTGGCTTCGCTCTAGCTCCAATCTTCATTGGCTTCCTCGCAGTTCGGACGCTGCATTCGATCGGCGTCGCGTTTCTACTCGGTTATGCGGGTGTTCTTTGTTGGCCAATCGGCTGGGGTGCAGCTTCGATCCTTACTTCTGGCCTGATCGGTTTCATGACCGATCAGAGCTTCTTAGCTTCGGGCGGTTTCACCGGCGGAGCTGGCTATGGTCTTCAAAATCTACTCGGCCTCGGTGCACTGGCGCTCTGGCTCATCTCCAGCACCATCGCCGCGCCGATTATCATTCAAAAGGCTATCTCACACGGCACTCAGGTCGGGCAAGCGTTGTTCGCGACAACTGCAACGGCAGGAATCGCTGGACTTACTGCCGGCCTCGGAGCAGCGACAACATTTGGCGCTGCAGGAGGCTTGGCTGGTTTCGTCGGTGGGACCGCTGCGGGAGGAACCGCCGCACTGATCGGAGCCGCCGAAGCTTCTGCTAGCGGCAGCTCTTATTCGCCGGCTGGAAATCTTATCGGTTCGCTAGGCAGTTCTCGGCAGGTGTCACGACCCCGGCGAAAGCCAAAGAAGAATGATCCTACTGGCGACGACTTTGTTCGCGAACTCCTGATGCGTTCTCGCAACTAGCCATGGAAACAATCTCTTCTGATCTAAGATCGACAACTCCTAAATCGCAGCGCGCGCAGAACGTCCGTCGTGCGGACCCGATTCGCGTCCTTATCGACAAAGACCGGCTCGCGCGATTCTGGTTCCTGGCTGCAATCACGGTTCTAGTCGGCGCGGCAGTCGAACGTATCCATCTCGCACGCACATTGAAGGAACGCGAGCGCGTCGTCATTGTCGATCCAGCCGGAACGTTTTTCGTTTCTCCGCTCCTCCAATTTCAGGAAGCGAAGCAGTTACATGCCGAACAAAGCACGCTGGCTGCGGTTGCCTTCCTGGAACGCAATCCAAAAGGCTTCGATCATCTGCTCAAGCAGATGTTTCTCAAACATGCGCAAGAGAAGGCGCATGCAGAATGGGCGTCTGAAGAATCGGAGTTCAAAGCGAAGCAGCTGCATCAGAAAGCCGAGATCGGGAAGATCGACATTCTCCAAACACGCAGTGACGCTGTCCTTACTCAGGTAAGCGGACAACTTATTCGCAGCGGCATCTTCCAGGAGCGCGCCTTCAGCGAGGCAGTGCCTTTTGTGCTCAAGCTCAAGATGCTTCGGAATCCAAATATGGTCGAGAACGGCCGCTTCCCGACTGCAATTCAGGACTTCAAATATGAACCGACTCATTAAGGTTGTTGTAGCTACTTTTCCGATCGCGCTCGCACACGCGAACGAACAGCGCGTGCAGGATTTTCAGTTAAACGATCACACGGTTTACTCAGTTCCCGTTTCCGCGGCGCGCGTAACCACGGTGAGTTTTCCGTCCCCGATCGCGGCCATTGATGGAGCCCTACTAACGGTGGACGGGAAGACACCTGGCCTATTTCAAATCGCACATACTAAAGGCACTGCCTACTTCTCTTTGCGGGCGCTTGCGAAGGATGCGGCAACAAACCTGAACGTGCGGTGGAATAATCGAACCTATGCGTTCGAACTCCACGAAAGCGTAGAACCTGTCTATTCGGTCGTGCTGCAAAGCCTACCCGACAAACCAAGCCGAGTAACAGGACCGCTGACACCGCCGCGGCTGCTTGGATTACTTGATAAGGTCAAAGCCTTTCCACTGCTTCAAGCCAACCAGCCGGATGCTCTCGCGGGCGTTGAGTATCGCGACCTGAGCGACAAACCGCTCGTCAGTGATTGCGGGGATTACGAAGTAAAGCTGACGGAAGCGTTTCGTTTCCCCGATGAAGACGCAGTTGTCTTTCACATTCTGATAGCCAACCGCAGCGATAAACCGCTCGACCATTCGCCCGAACAACTCCAGGTGCGTATTGGAGATCGCGTCTTCAATCCATCATTGACAGACCTCGTGAGCGGAATTCCGCCGCACGAATCAACTCTCGGCTACGTTCTGGTTAGCGGCGGGCCAGCCGGGCGCAACGATCTGTCGCTTAAAAACGACTTCACCTTCGTTCTCACGCGGCGCGACGCCTCTCCCGAATCCGCTTCGCCTGATGCGAAGGATGTCGAGCCAACTCCTATCCCACAATGAATCCGCGACGCTTCCTCAATTTCTTCCGCTCACCAACTGGTGCGCTCACGTTGTTTCTCGTCGGGCTGATTATCATTCTACTGCTGGTTAACAGCCGTCGTCCTTCCCACATGGCTTCGCTAGTCACGCGCAAGACTTCGACTAAGGCGACGGCAAACAGCCAACAGCTACCAGAGACCATTCGGCGAGACATGGTTCCTTTTGACCCTCAGGCTCAGGAAGCAAAACCAAGTTCGACGCCGCAACCGAAATCACAAAACACACCGCCTCCGCTGCCAGCGATCAATCTTGTTGCCGAAACTCCTGCGCTGCCAACAAAGGAGGGAAAGAAGTTTAGTGAATCCTTCGCGCCGTACGGCCGACTTGTTCCATGCGAGTTGGTGATAACAGTCGATTCATCTTCAATTCGGACGCCGATCGTCGGTTTAGTAACTGAGGATGTTTTTCATCACGGCCAGTTGATTATCCCGGCCGGTACCGAAGTGCACGGTGCCGCTCAGGTTGATCGTGCGCGTGAACGTATCGCGAGCAACGGACGCTGGACGTTGGTCTGGCAAGACGGCCAGGAGCTGAATGTTTCCGGTCTTGCCTTGGATCGCGAGCAAGACGCTGACACGGGAACTTGGGAAATCACCGATGGTAGTGCGGGATTGCGCGGAAAGCTGCTCAAGACCGACAACCTTGCGGAAGTAAAATTATTCGTCGCCTCCTTACTCAGTGGAGCAGCCTCAGCTTTCACCGAAACACGCACCTCCGCCTTCGGCACCTTTGCAGTTCCGAGTTTGCAGAATGCACCACTCATGGGCGCGCAGAGCGTTCTCGACAGATACGCCCAACAAATCCTCCAAACCATCGAACGTGATGGCTTTTACGTCCGAGTCCCAGCAGGGAAGCAATTCTACCTCTACATCACACAAACCGTGGATGAACAGGACGCCAAAATCGGCGGAACCCTCACCACTTCATTGCAGCCAATAGCTTCACCCTCGCCTTCGGTGATACCTGAACCACCGCCATTTCTCCCGACCAATCCGGAACACTCTCTGGCCCCCGAGTTACCACCGACCTCAAACTCTCAGTTCACACCATGAAAAACCTACTTCTCGTTCCAATCATCTTTCTTTCGGGCTGCTCGTCCACTCACCAACACCCTGTGGCGTTGCGTGCGACGCCGGTTGGCCGACCCGTCAGCTCCAATGGCCTAAGAAGCGAGGATCAACTCAGAGAATATCGATTCGGTCGCTACGTTGACGCACGTGATCCGCTTGTGATGCACGAGGGCCATCCAGTTTACCGCGTCGAGACGAGCGCACATTGGGATCTTCGACCGAACAACAAGTCATCCCTGCCGCGACGGGAAATCGTGCAATCGCCAAGCGTTTCCGCCAACGATGCCGTTGTTGCCGAAGTTAATAAGCAACGCGCCGCCACTCAGGCGTTCACTGAACAGACCGCCACGCTCAATCAACGCTTAACCGACCTTGGCGAAGCAGTCGCGCAAACAAAGGAAATCGCCCAACAGAATCTGGCGTTAAAGCGGGACGTAACAGCTCTGCGAGAGCAACTGGACACCCTTGAGGCACAGCTTCGAGGTCGAAAGTCCGACAAACCGTCACCTTCCCCATCACCAAACGACAACTGGTGAGCGCTTCCTTATGACACCTATAGATAACCAACCAATCATCGTCAGCGTGCCTGAAACGACCGTCTCGCGATACTTGGAGGCCAGCGAAGACATTGAGCAGATGCTCGGTGCTTCGCCCGGACCCGAGTTTCTTATGAGCCTGGCTGTCGAGCACGAGGACGCATCCGAGCTAGTCGGTCTCTATTGCGGCGAGATCGTCCACGCTCTTCGCCAAACAACCGCCGCTACTCACTAATATAATATGAGCCTGAAAAGATCAGATAAGAGCGCCAATGGGAATAGCGCGCCGGCCACAGACGCGGCCGGCGACATCCCGAAGTACCGCGACAACGTCGAGATCAACGCCAAGATCGACACCTACATTCAAGCCAATCCGAAGGAATGGGCGTACATTCAAGGACTGCCACGCGAGCGCCTGGAGCGGATGCTTGTCTTGCAAAACGTCAACAAGATCGAGCGCCGCGCGCGAATTCGCGCAAGCGTAACGAAGCAACTCGAGGCCAACCCCGAGTTGAAGGAAGCTTATCGCAAACTGGTCAAGAACTTGCCCGCTGAACAGCAAGAGCGAGCGATGATGTCGATCGCCGCGCGGACGCTGCGCACCATTACGCCGCGTCAGCAACAAAGCCAGGGCGCGCGAGTTTAGCGAAACGCGCTGCCAAACGCGAAGACTCCTGGCTTGCTCCGGCTGCGTGCGCCTGCGCGCACCCGGAGACTTCGCGGTCTTTTTCCCAGGCGAAGATGCCGCAGCTTCGCCGCCGCATCAGTGCGCGACTAAGCGCTGGTTATTTATCCAAGCCGCGAGTTTCAGCGGCGCTGCTGCCAACACGGCCAACGGAAAAGAATATCATCGCGTCGAATCGCCGCAGAGTGCATGGCGAAATGTGCTATAGAAAAGAATGATTCTCACTGCGACGCGGGCCCCGACAGATTTGGTCGAGCAATTTGGGATTGCCCGCTTCCCCCGGGGTCTGGTAAGCAAGAACCCCTCCCTTCGTTTTATTCAGAGTCCCCCCATGAGGAAATGCGCAAATAGACGAAACAAACCTTCGTCGAATTGTAGTTAGGCCACATCAGGAGCACGTAATGCGACCCCTTCGGTATTCCATCAACGTCACGTTGGACGGCTGCGTCGATCATCGTGCAGGTTCCACAGACGAAGAACTGCATCGTTTCTGGGCCGAGAAACTCGCCCAGGCCGATGCCCTGCTCTTTGGCCGGGTCACTTACGAAATGATGCAGGCCGCGTGGCGGTGGCCGGCAAATGGGCTGCGGCCCGAATGGATGGCCGAGTGGATGGAACCCTTCGCCCGCACGATCGACGCCGCAAAGAAGTACGTCGTGTCGAACACGCTGGAGCGGGTTGATTGGAACGCGGAGCTGCTGCGCGGAGATTTGGCCAAGGCCGTCGAGCAGCTCAAGCGGGGAGCAGGCAAAGGGCTGTTCGTGGGAGGCGTGACGCTCCCGCTGGCATTGGCGGAGCTGGGATTGATCGATGATTACGAGTTCGTGGTGCACCCCAGGCTGGCGGGCCACGGGCCGACGTTGTTCGCGGGGCTATCGAAGTATGTCGACTTAAAGCTCGTAAGCCGACGGGAGTTCGGCTCGGGCGCGGTGGCGCTGCGGTATGAGCCGAGGAGGTAGCCGGACGTTTTCTGCATGCCGAAACACTGATTCATCTGTGATATGATGCCTAACCATGCGCTGCAGCGAACCCGGCCATCGCATCACTGTTGCAATCCAAGCGTCCTGTGGGCCGGGTCGCTGAGCTTGGGTCGTTAGGCCCGCTTACAGATGAGCAAGCACAAGCGTCGTCAATCCGGTCGGTGCCTGTGCGGTTCCGTCAGGTTCCGCATTGCTGGCCCGCTCCGCCCTACGGTCATTGCCTGTCATTGCAGGAACTGCCGTCGCTTCTCCGGTGGGCTCTTCACTGTCACCGCGGCCAGGAAGGAGCATCTCGTCATCACGAAGAAAGGCTCCTTAAAGTGGTTCAAGTCCTCGAAGCACAACAAGCGTGGCTTCTGCGGCAAGTGCGGCTCCAGCCTGTTTGGGGCTTCAGATCAGTGGCCGTTCGTCTCCATTTCTGCGGGATCGCTCAATGAGCCCACTGGTCTCAAACTGGCAGTGCACTCCTGGACGGAAGAGAGCGCGGACTACTGGTCGTTTGACCCGAAGCTGCCTAGAAGGCGCGGCCCTTCTGGCCTAGGTGGACCGCCGGCGAATCTGGAGCGATGAAGGTTCAGCCCATGAAGCCTAACCATGCGATGGAGCGAACGGCGGACCGCTGTGCGTTCACATTTCAGATGACTTCCACCCATTCACCGCGAGCGACGCGCGGTTCCGTCCGCCGTCGCTCATCTTATTCTCGTTAGGCGATGAAGAAACGGGCAGGACTCGACAGCGCGTGATTGACAAGACCGCAAGACCGTTACAGTTGCTCGCTATCTTGAGGGTTGGACAATCGCATCAGGCTTTGCCTCGTTCAGGGGGTCTAAACAGATTATATAAAGGAGAATTCTTATGAGACGAATACTCGTTATAGCCGTCCTGGCCCTTACAGCAACCTCTATCGCCCTAGGGCAAGAGCGGAGCGCAAGCAGAGATCAAAGAAGCAGCGTCGAGCAGGCGATAAGACAACTGGATAATGAACGCATTCAAGCGCAGATCGGTGCTGATGCGGTGGCCCTTGATCGCATCTACGCGGATGATTTTATCGGCGTAGGACCAAGTGGCACAGTGAGAACCAAGCCACAGGTGATTTCAGATTTCACGTCGGGTGCTTTGAAATTTCAGTCTATCACCACCGACGAGGTTCAGGTGCGCGTTTACGAAAACACCGCGGTGGAGACTGGCCTCTCAACGATGGTTGGGCAAGACAAAGGCAAAGCCGTTCCCCGAGACACTCGGTTTACCAGGGTATGGGTAAAGCAGCAAGGGCGCTGGCGGTTGGTTGCCAACCACTACTCCTCACGGATTACGCAGCATTAACATAGACTGACACGGCGAGTGCGCGATTCACACGCTTATACTGGGTCAATCACGGCTCGCGGAAGGCACCGTCTGATTGGTGCGTTTTAATCAACGCGCCGGAATCATCGAAGACGCGAACGACCGCCATATGTGAGCGACTATAAAACTTTGCATAACCGATCGCGTCATCCGACTTGCAGTACCATAGCTTGCCGAACGGCAGTGCTTCGCTGATTAAATCAAAACCACGCTTATCAGCACGGGGTCGAACTTCGTAAACATGAGTAGATTGCGACATCGCCCGCACAGCTATCACTAAATAGAGCGCGCCCGTGGGTTCATTTTAGCACTCGCTGCGCGCCGTAAAGGTATTGCTCGCTGCGCTGCGCTCCACCTTGACTGTGCTCGCTCCGTGCGAAGAGGTGCGTACCGGTTCGCGTTCAAAAGAAATTGTATGCCCAGGCATCTTCGCGCTTCCTGGCGAAAACGAGATTCGCCGCAGCTCCTTCACGATGCGGGCTTTCACTCGTTCGAGTTCTTGCTCTGGAATCGGCCGGCCTTCTGCTTCTTCAATCAGGTGGTCGAGCAGGATCTTTCGTCTGCGGCCTTTGCGGCGGTCGGCGAGAGTTTTCCGGGTGAGTTTGCGCTGAAGCTTTGATCGGCAGTCGGCAGTGATCGATGAATGCGGACCGCTGACGAGTAAGTCATAACGAATCAGTCCGGTGATGTAGGCAGACAGCGAGCGATAGCCCAACTCTTTCCAACGCACGTCCACAAGCCTCCAAATTTCGAAAGGGAACGTGACGCGCTCTGCCACTGCGCTAAGGGGCGGCAACGGCAAATCGTGCCGACTGGCAGCCGCAATGTTCTGAAGACGGTGAATGCGATCGACCAGTTGCACCAGCAGTCCTTTACGCGGCTGGCCGGGCCGATATCGAGCGACGAGTTCCCGATCAACGGCATCCTGCGCCGGCTGTGTGTCGCGCGCGATCTCGAGGGTGATGGAGTGTTTCGCGTCTGACCGCAGATCATAACAAACCAGCTCCACTGCATATGGAGTGAAAACCGTTCCTTCACGGTTGGCGCAAGCAAACCAGGGACCGTAATGCTTTTGCGAACCCCTTTTGGCATATAGACCCTCCGGCCCGATCATTGTTGCTTGAATCCTGGATGCTTGGCAAGCCATCCGTCGAGCCGCTGTAACGTGCATTTTCCAAGCGAAAACGGCGAGTCGGCGGTGTTCTTGATCTGCGACATGGCCGTGCGCCCGATTCCAGAAAGCACGCACAACTCGCTGCTGTTGAATTGACGATGCGGAAATTTCGCGGCCAGGAATAGCAGCGCCGCGATCGTCGTTGCGCTGAAAGAACAGTCCTGCTCTGCCTGGCCGACTGCTTTGTTCGATGTCTGTTTTGCCATTTGATTGGCCCCTTCGTTCTTAAACCGCCCAAAATACGTTCATCTGAACACTGGGGCAACGTTTTGCCGATGGCCACTTCACCGCAGGAGAGCGATTTCGCGCCGCTTGGGCTGGCGATTTCCAGACCTGTCAAAATCTTTCGTAGTTCAGTGGAAAACGGCTGAATCCAGTCCCAAGAACACTGGAGAAAGAACGGAGCGGCGTCGGCCCGATCGGCAAAAAAGCGGGTGTAAAGCCTTCGTGTCGCGCAAGCACTGGAGCAAGTGCGCCAGAGCAAGCGCGGCAAGAAATCTTAACACCACATCAATATGACCAACGCTCAATTAAAGAAACTTGTTAACGAAGCCGTCGCCCTGCACCGGAACATCGTCGCTCAGAGCGAACGCCTTAAAATCATGAAGGCCGATCTCGTCCGCGAGGCTCGGCTCCACGAAAATGACTTTACGCCGACGAACAACGGTGGTTCCCGATGGACTACCACGGGTACCGATGGCTGCATCGCGCGCGTCAACTTCCCGGCGCCTGCTCTGATGCCCCTTATTAATTCTGAGAGCGAAACTTTTGACCAGGTGCTGGCTCTTGCTGGGGAATGCGTGGATCGCTTGTTTGAATCCGTCTACTACTTACGACCTGTCGTCGAATTCCGCGAGGAAGTTTCACAGGCTTTGCCGAAACGCGACGCGCGCCAGCTGATCGAACTCTGCGAGACCAAATGCGCGCCGCGCGTCAGTTTCGAGACCGCTGAGACAAAAACTGCGTAATAGGAACGAGACCTTATGCGTTACAAGAATAACGTCGGCCCGCAGGTTCGCCGTCGGCGCTACGCGCTCGGCTGGTCGCAATCGGATTTCGCCGCGAAGCTGCAAATCGCAGGCTTCGAC
>WNGC01002709.1_pt1 | contig 10775 bp, 5 predicted proteins | sample 5400051 | NCBI WGS metagenome assembly WNGC01 (sample SAMN13153368, study PRJNA577476) | soil metagenome | isolation source: 20 cm soil or saprolite under grassland replicate 2 | place: USA:California | collected 2016-06-15 | reverse complement strand
TCCCTACTACATGTACCAGAGCGAGTGGACCGAACGCCCCATGGTCCACGTCTTCCCGCACTGGAACTGGACGCCCGGCGACACGATCGATGTGTGGGCTTACACCAACGGGGACGAGGTGGAGCTGTTCCTGAACGGCGCCTCGCTCGGCGTGAAGCGGAAGCAGGGGGACGTGTTCCACCTGATGTGGCGAGTCGCGTACGCACCGGGGACGCTCCGGGCCGTGGCGCGCAAAGGCGGGCAGGTGACGGCGACCGAGGAAGTGAAGACCGCCGGTCCGCCCGTGCGCGTCGCGCTCGCTCCCGACCGCTCGACACTCCGCGCCGATGGTGCTGATCTGTCGTTCGTCACGGTGCAAGTGCTCGACCGCGCGGGCGTCGCCGTGCCCACGGCGGACCACCTGGTGCGCTTGCGCGTGAGCGGTGCTGCGCGGATCGTCGGCGTCGATAACGGCGACCAGATCAGCCACGCCTCGTTCAAGGCCGATCGCGTGCGGCTCTTCTACGGGAAGGCGCTGGTGATCGTCCAGGCGGGCGAGCGGGCGGGGACGGCCACGCTAACCGCGGAAGGGGAGGGGCTCGAGCCGGCCACGAGTCGTATCGTGCTCCACGCTGGGCGGCCGTCGCGCTGATACATCAGCGCCGTAGCACGCGCGCAACAAGAAACGCCTGGTAATGCTGGCGGAGCGGTTCGCCGCGTCACGACTTCACGAACCCTCAACGAGTTACTGAGCAGGCGCTGCGTGGCGCGGGCCACGCGCGAAGGTACGGCGCTTGCGATCTGATATATCAGATTGCCTCGCCGTCGGGTCCCGCAGGGGGAGCCTGCGGCTCGATACGGCGAGCGAGACACATCGCCGAGGTCGGGTGCCGCCATGAGTGCGCGCCGGGCATTTGGTCGTTCCCTCCGAATCGTTCCCATCACACGCTGGGCTTCGTTTGCTGCCGCCGCCGGAGGCCTGCCATGAACCGCGTCGTCGTCGCGTTGTTGCTCGCGTCGCTTCCCCTCAAGTGGGCTCATGCCCAGGACGTCGGCAGGGTGACTGGAGCGGTCACCGACAAGATCACCGGGGCCGCGCTAGTCGGCGCGCAGGTGACCATCGGGACCGCGACGCGGCTGTCCGCCGTCACCGGTGCCGACGGGCGGTTCGTGATCGAGGGCGTGCCGGCGGGGGAGACCACCGCGCGCGCGCGCCACATCGGATATGCCACAGTCGCACTCAGCGTCACCGTCGTCTCCGGGCAAACGGCGACCGCCGATTTCCAGCTGCAGGCACAGGCGGTGGAGCTCGAGGGGCTGGTGGTCGTGGGCTACGGCACCCAGCGCCGGGAGGACATCACCGGCGCGGTTGGGAGCGTCACGGCGAAAGATTTCGTGCAGACGCCGCCACGGGATATCGCGTCGCTGGTCGCGGGGAAGATCCCCGGCCTCATCGTGAACACACCGAGCGGGGATCCCGCCGCCGGGACCGAGGTGCTACTGCGCGGCTTCGGCACACTCAACGCGTCCACCTCTCCCCTGGTCCTGGTGGACGGCGTCCCGGGCGACCTGAAGACGGTGGCCCCCCAGGACGTCGCCTCGATTGACGTGCTGAAAGATGCGTCGGCGGCAGCCATCTACGGCTCGCGGGCCGCGAATGGCGTCATCCTGATCACCACCAAACGGCAGGCGGGTGACCGCCCGGTGTTGCGGTACGACAGCTACACCAGCGCCCAGCGGATCTACAAGATGCCGGACTTTCTCACCGCGGCCGACGTTGAACGCCTCGCCGCGGACAGCTTCAAGACCCCGGCGGGCAACACGTTTTCAGACCTTGGCCACGCCACGGACTGGCGCCGAGTGGTGATGCGGGGGACGCCCATCAGCTACAATCAGAATGTGAGCGTCATGGGCGGAACGCCGGGAGCGACCAACTACACCGCCTCGTTCACCTACCAAAACGATGAGGGGATGTTTCAGAAGTCGAATAACCGGGCGGTCACTGGCCGCGTCAACATCGGTCACTCGATGTACGATGGGAAGCTCACCGCCGACTTGAACATGGTGACTCGCTGGGAGAAGCGCTTCGAAGGCGTGGACTTCAACTACATGTGGCGTCAGGCGACCATCCGGAATCCCACCGACCGGATCTACGACGACGCCGGCAACTACCAGATCCGGGGGACCTACTTCTACACCAACCCGGTCCAGATGCTGAATACGTACGGGGGCGACTTCGAATCGCGTGATCTCCGCTTGCACGGCACCCTGCGGCTTCGGCCGGTGGACCCGCTGGCCTTTTCGCTCCTGGTGGGTACGGACCGGGGAGAGTGGATCGACGGCACCTGGCGCAGCCTGGACAACCCGGACGTCCCGGGGATCAACCGCGCCGGCCGCAGCACCAGCTCCAACGAGAACCAGGTGCTGGAAGCCACCGGCACCTACACCGGCGCCTTCGGCGGTCATCATGTGACGCTGCTGGGCGGCTACAGCTACCTGGACCGGACGGACGAGATCTACTACGCAACCAACGACCGTATTTACAACGACCTCTTCACCTACAACTCGCTGCAGTCGGGAAGGGGGTTGGCGAAGGGAGAGGCGAGAGATTCAAGCGGCAAGTCGTCCTACAAGACGATCGGGTTCTTCGGTCGTCTCAACTGGGATTGGAACGACCGCTTCCTCGCCATGCTCAGCCTGCGCTATGAAGGCGACAGCCGGTTTGGGGCGGACCACAAGTGGGGTGTGTTCCCGGGCGCATCGCTCGGGTGGCGCCTGTCGCGGGAGAGCTTCATTCCCGCGTTCTTCAGCGATCTCAAGGTGCGGGCCGGGTACGGCGTCACCGGGATCGCGCCTGCCAACCCCTATCTGTCGCTCACGACGTACCGTTACCGGGGCAACTATCCGGTGGGGGGCCAGTGGGTCCCGGGGCTCGAGCCGGCCCAGAACCCCAATCCGGATCTGCGCTGGGAAAAGAAGGCAGAGTACAACGTGGGGGTGGATTTCTCGTTGTTCGAGTACCGGCTGGCCGGCTCGCTGGATTTGTATCGTCGCGATACGCGGGACATGCTGTATAACTACAACGTGCCGGTGCCGCCCTACCTGTACGACAGCATTCTGGCCAATGTCGGCCACATGCGGAACGAGGGCGTCGAGGCATCCCTCGCATACGACGTGGTGCGCGGGGCCAAGGTCCGCTGGCAGGCCAGCGCCAACTGGTCCACCAACCGGAACCGGCTCCTGAGCTTGTCCAACGATGTATACCAGGCGGACGAGTGCTTCGAGACCGGGTACACCGGCGAGCCCATTCAGACTTCCACGCACCGAGTCTGCATCGGCGGGCCCATTGGCGACTTCTACGGCTACAAGTCCGTGGACATCAGTAATACCGGCGAGTGGATCGTGCTCGATTCCCTGGGCAACCGAATCCCGATCACGCAGGCCACGGCGAAGGACCGGCGGGTGCTGGGGAACGGGGTCCCGAAGCACTATGTGGCGTTCAACAACTCCGTGCGATGGGGGAACCTGGACCTCACGGTGAACATGCGGGGCGCGTTCGGGTTCCAGATCCTGAACTTCGGCCGCCTGTACTACGAGAATCTGAACAACACCCAGTACAACATGCTGCGTTCGGCGCTCGATCCCGTGTACGGCAAGCATGTGCTGGACTATCCGCTGGTGTACGTCAGCTACTACATCGAGGACGGCGACTACTGGAAAGTGGACAACGCCACCCTCGGATACACCTTCGCCAGGCTCCCGGCGTTCTTGTCCGGCACGGTCCAAAGGGCCCGGATCTATCTGGCGGGCCGCAATCTTCTGACCATCACGGGTTACAAGGGAATGGATCCCGAGGTCCGCACGGTTACCGGGACAGATCTCAATCCCGGCACCGACCACCGGGACCAGTACCCAACGACACGGGTGTTCACCCTCGGCTTCAACCTCACGTTCTGAAGGAGTGCGACCATGCCGACCTTCTCCACCGTAAGGGCCGCACTCCTGCCGCTCGGCTTCCTGCTCCTGGCAGCAGGTGCCTGCACCGACCTCAACGAAACGGTCTACGACGAGATCACGGACACAAACTTCAAGCCCGGCGAGAAGGACCTGGGCTCCCTGGTCGCGCCGGCTTACCGGGCCCTCGCCGACATGTACATGGGGTGGTACGGGATTGTAGACGTGGCGCAGGAAGAGCCGGCGGACGTGCTGGTGACGCCGGAACGGGTCAACGGCTGGTGGGACGGCGGGGTGTACTACCGGCAGCACACGCACAGCTGGACGCTGGACTCATACACCTTCAGCCATACCTGGGGCAACTGCTTCAGCTCCATCAACGACGTGAACCGGGTGATCTACCAGATCGAATCCGGGAAAATTCCGGTGACGAATGACAGCGCGAGGACCGGCATTCTCGCCGAGCTCCGGGCGCTGCGCGCCTACGACTACTCGGTGTTGCTGGATGACTTCCGCAACGTCCCCATCGTCACCGACTTCACCGCGAAAGACCTGCCCCAGCAGAATAGCGCCCAGGAGGTGTACGACTTCGTGGTGAGCGAGCTGACCGCCGTGATCCCGAGCCTTTCGACACAAACCGGCGTGGCGATGTACGGCCGGATGAATCGCTGGGCGGCGGAAGCGATCCTGGCTCGGGTCTACCTGAACGCGGACGTGTACGTCGGAACCCCGGCATACGACAAGGTGATCCCACTGACCCAGGACATCGTCGACGCCGGCAAGTATGCGCTCGATCCGTCGTATCGCACGCCGTTCTCCGTAGCTGCCGGGCCGCTGGACGGCGGAGCGTCCCAGGAGGTGATCTGGGCCGTACCTTATGACCACGTCTATCTCCCCGTCAGCAACTTCCACATGAAGACGCTGAAACCGGAACTCAGGTACGTATTCAACATGGACGCTCAGCCGTGGGGCGGGAGCGCCGGCAACCCACAGTTCGTTGACTCCTACGATCCGGATGACCACCGGAAGCAGGACACCTGGCTCATGGGCTCGCACTTCACGCCGGACGCGCAGTTCGGGTACGATTTCACCGACACCATCCCGCAGTTCCGGGGCCCGAATGCGTTCCGGCTCGGCTTCCCGGTCTGGAAGTACGAGATTTACTCCGGCGAAACGGGGTCGTCCGACGTGGATTACCCCATCGTCCGCTATGCCGAGGTCCTCATGATGCAGGCGGAGGCACTCCTCCGGACTGGCCAGGCGGATGTAGCTGCCGCGCTCGTCACCCAGGTGAGGCAGCGGGCGTTCGCGGCCACCAACCCGGCCAAGGCCACCGTGACCGGCGCGGACCTCATGCAAGGCAGTACCTATCTGTACGGCTGGTATGATGCGGACGGGATCGTCAAGACCGGACCGGGCGGCGCGCCTGTGACGGCGACCACGGGAGGAGCGTTCGGGGGAGCGGACATCCAGTATGGGCGCTTCCTGGACGAACTGGGGTGGGAGTTCGCGGTCGAGGGCCACCGGCGACAGGACCTCATCCGGTTTGGGGTGTTCAGTACCAAGGCCTGGTTCAATCACGCGGCGGACGCCGACACGCACTGGCGGATTTACCCGATTCCACAGTCGGAGATTGACGCGAACCCAAACCTCAAACAGAACCCTGGATACTAAGAGCTGCTGTGCCGTGGGGGTCGTCATCCTGGTAGCGGCGTGTGGCGGCCGGGGGAGTGAGAACCGGCCGGCACCCGCGCTGGCCACCGGCTCGGAGGTCTTGACGCCGCCGGGGGTGGCGAGCGTGCGCGACACGGCCGTGGATCGGTCGCACTACGAAAGCGTGATCGCGATGATCCGCGGCAAGGCGCCCGGCCTGCAGGTGATCGAGGTGGCCCCCGGTCAGTTTGAACTCCGGATCCGCGGCGCGAACCAGAGTCTTCAGGAGGCGGGTGAGGAGCCGCTGGTGGTGCTCGACGGCATGGCATCTTCGCGACCTGCCGGCCAGCTGCTGATGTCCCTGAATCCGCAGGACGTGGTGAGCATCGAGGTGCTCAAAGACGTGGCCTCGACGGCCGTGTACGGCACGCGCGGAGCGAACGGCGTGCTGATCATCCGCACCGAACGCCGGCACTAGGCCGGCGAGCCCGTATGGCCCGTGCGTTGGTCTCCGCCGCCTGGTGCATGATGCTGCTCGTGCCCGGATGCAGTCGTGCCCCTGGGCGATCCGACGCCGGCGCTCCAGCCCCGAGCCACGAACCTGACTCGATCCCCGTCCCTTACGGTGCGCAGGAGGCGGCGAAGAGCACCGGGGCCGTGACCAGCGTCCCGGCGCAGGAAAGCGACGATCTCCGGGACGTGCTCGACATGCTGCGGGGACACGTGGCGGGGCTACAGGTGACGGAGCTGCCCGGCGGGGAGATCCGGCTCACGATCCGCGGTGCGTTTCAATCGCTTCAGAGTGACGATGCGTCGAACCAGCCGCTCCTGGTCATTGACGGGATGCCGGTGCATCCGCGAGCGATCGGGCTGGCCTTGAAGGGGCTGAATCCTCACGATGTGGAAAGCATCACCGTTCTCAGGGACCTGAGCACCACGTCGATCTACGGCAGCCTGGGAGCCAACGGCGTCATTTTGATCAGGTTGAAGCGCTAGCGGGTGAAGCGGTCCGCTCCGCTCGCTCCGTGAGGAAGTTTACAACCCCGTTGCGCGACGCCCAGATGGAGGTTCCGTATGACGCTCTCCCGCCGCAACGCCCTCAAGCTCGGTCTTGGCGCGGGCGCCGTGCCGCTGTTCACTGAGTTTCCCATTCCGGCTCCCGGCAAAGCCGCTACACGGAATGGCGAGCGCGTTGTCCTCCGGGCCCGCCCTCTCCCCTTGAGCGCCGTCCGCTTGACGGGCGGGCCGCTCAAACACGCGCAGGAGCTCGATCGACAATACCTGCTCGCGCTCGAGCCCGACCGCATGCTGGCGTATTACCGCCAGCGCGCCGGCCTGGCGCCCAAAGCGGACCCGTACGGCGGGTGGGACGGCGGCGGCCGCAATCTCACCGGGCACATCGCCGGTCATCACCTCTCAGCGGTCAGCCTGATGTGGGGGGCCACCGGCGACGTCCGGCTGAAACAGCGCGCGGCGTACATGGTCCAGGAGCTCGCGGCCGTGCAGCGCGCTCACGGCGACGGCTACCTCTCGGCGCTCGAGGGAGGGCGCAAGGCGTTCGCGGCCCTCGCCCGCGGCGAAATCCGCTCCGCCGCCTTCGACTTGAACGGGGAATGGTCCCCGTGGTACACCCTGCACAAGATGTACGCGGGCCTGCGCGACGCGTACCGCCACACGGGTAACGCCACCGCGCTCGCCGTCGAGATCAAGTTCGCGGCGTGGGCGGAGCGGGTTCTCTCGGGGCTCGACGACGCACAGATCCAGCACATGCTGAATACCGAATTCGGCGGCATGAACGAAGTGATGGCCGACCTGTACGCCGACACGCGTGATGAGCGTTGGCTCCGCCTCTCCTACAAGTTCGAGCACCGGGCGTTCATCGAGCCGTTGGAGCGCCACCAGGACGACTTGGGCGGCACGCACGGCAACACCCAGATCCCCAAGCTGCTCGGATCGGTGAAGCGCTTCGTGTATGCCGGCGCCCCGGCCGACCTCTTGGCCGCGGGCTTCTTCTGGGATCAGGTGGCGCAGCATCATACCTTCGCCACCGGCGGTCACGGCAAGGACGAGTACTTCGGGCCCCCCGACAAGCTCAGCGATATGATCGATGGCCGCACCTGCGAGACGTGCAACGTGTACAACATGCTGAAGCTCACCCGGCTGCTGTTCGCGCTCCAGCCCGACGCGCACTACGCCGATTTCCACGAGCGCGCCCTGTTCAATCACATCATGGCCTCGATCGACCCGGAGGACGGCCGGGTGTGCTACATGGTACCGGTCGGCCGGGGCGTGCAGCACGAGTACCAGGACATGCTCCACGGCTTCACCTGCGACGTGGGGACGGGCATGGAGAGCCACGCCCTCCACGGCGACGGCATCTACTACGAGGACGGCGCCAACCTGTGGGTGAATCTCTATGCGCCCTCGACGGCCGAGTGGGCCCGGGCCGGCGCGCGACTGACGATGGACACGGGATTCCCCGAAGGGGAGACGGCGAAGCTGGTGTTCGGTCTGACGGCCCCGAGGGAGTTCACCCTGGCCCTGCGCCGTCCCTACTGGGCGGGCGACGGGTTCGCCGTCAAGCTCAACGGCGAAAGACAGAACGTCGATCGGGAAACCGCTGGTGGCCGCGGCCAATACGGCTACGCGTATCGGGTCAGCTCGTACGTCGAGCTGAAGCGCACCTGGCGCACCGGCGACATGGTGGAGGTCACCTTACCCAAGTCCCTCGGCCTCGAGCCTCTGCCCGACAATCCGCGCCGTGCGTCCGTCATGTGGGGCCCCCTGGTGCTGGCCGGTGACTTGGGGCCGGAGCGCGCGCGCGAGCGGACGGAAGGCGAAGCCATCGAGCCGCCGCCCAAGGTGCCCGTGCTCGTCGCCGCCGACCGGCCGGTCGCCGAGTGGATCAAGCCTGTCGCTGCAGTGCCGGGGAGCTTCAAGAGCGACGGCGTGGGCCGGGAACCCGACGCCGCCGGTCAAGCGCGCGACGTAGATCTCGTGCCGTTCTACCGGCTGCACCGCCGCACCTATGCGACATACTGGGACCTGTTCACGCCGGGCGAGTGGGAGGGGAAGAAAGCCGAGTACGCAGCGGAAGCCGAGCGGTTGCGGCGACTCGAGGCGGCCACGGTGGCGTATCTCGAGCCCGGCGAAGTCGTCTTCGAGCGTCGGTTCAACTACCAGGCTGGCGAGGGCGCGGTGCCGCAGCGTATCCTCGGGCGCCCGGGACGGCGAGGCACGAGCTGGTTCTCCTACGACGTGCCCGTCGATTCCGCGCATCCGATGGTCCTGCTCGCGACCTACTACAGTGGCGACCGGCGCGGCACGCCGGCGGAGTTCGAGATCGACGTGGACGGTCGGCGCGTGTCAGAGCAGGTGCTCCGCCTCTCGGAGCCACACCGGTTCTTCGACGTCGAGTATCCGATTCCTCAGGAACTCATCGGTGGAAAGGCCAGGGTAACGGTGCGGTTCCAGGCGAAGGCCGGCAGCCAGATCGCCACCGTCTTCGCCCTGCGGATGGTTCGAGGCGACAGCGCGCGCTAGGATCCCTTCGCCTGACGCAGCGTTACTCGGTAGGCGCCACGCAGCGCCGTGCCCCGCGGGGTGAGCACGAGCCGTTCGAGCCCGTCGCCCCACACGGAGCGGAGCCGCTCATCGGACACGCGGATCTCCTCCGCCGCGGCGTTCACCTTGCCCGCGTCGTAGGTGAGAACGTAGCGACCGCCGAGTCGCACCTCGCCCGGTCTGGACGTGTCCACGCGCAGCGGTGTCATGAGACTTAATCGCGCGGGCTCCCTCCACTGCGTCAGCTCGTAGCTGTCTTCCAGCTCCGCCGCCGGTATCTTGCGGTCGAGGGTGACGCGACGCTGCCAGCGCCGGACACCGGCCTCGGCCGGGTACGCCGCAGCGATGTCTGCCGAGAAGGTGACGCGGTTCGCGGTCTCGTTGAAGGACACGTCCTTCGCCTGGAACTCCCGTCCCGCCCCCTGCATGACGCCGTTGATGGTCGGCAGGTTGTGATAGGCCGATTGCATCGTCCAGATCTCGTAGCGCTGCGCGCTGAAGGTCTTGGCGGAGTAGGTCTCCACCCCGACGTCGATCAGCACGGGCTTTCCGTCGCCATACACGATGACGTTTCCTACGTCGTTGTGGTTATGGCTCTGCCCGTTGTGACCGCCCCACGCGGCGACGTACAGGCCCGCGCCCGAGTTGGGAGTGGACCGTGCGGCCATGAGCTGGAGATCCGGCAGCCAGACGGAGCCGAGTAGCGGCTCGGCGGTGGTCGCCGTCGCGATCTCCTTTGCGATGAGCAGCGCCGGGAGGATGCGCCCGGGAGACGACGAGCCCGGATGGTACGGGCCGCGGCGCTGGGCCAGCAGCGCGCCGAATCCCTGCATGACCGGATCGCCGATCCGCTTGCCGTATTGATACACCAGTTCGGCATCGGGCGTGATTTTCGCCGACGCATCACCCATCGGGATGAAGTACTGGTCCTTGATATAGACGCGATAGATGTATTGCCCCATGCTCCGCACGAGCGGCGATCCGTAGATCTCGACCTTGCCGCTCGTCGCGCCGCGCAACAGCTCCAGGTTGTCGAACAGCGACGCCGCGGCCCGGTCCCAGTACCCGGGGCCTTCGTCCGAGGCGCCATCGTCCGGGTAGATGTTGATGAAGTTGTCGAGACTGCGCATGATCTTGTATACGGCGGCGACCCGGCGCCGCGGGTCGGCCTCGAGCAAGAGGACGGCCGCGAGCCAGTTGGAGTCGATCCACGGGGTCCAGTTATTGAGGTTCTTGCGTTCCCCGAACCCCATCCACCAGAAGTCGTCGCGCGCGAGGGCCGGCGTGAAAATGCGGCGGTCCACCTCGGCGCGGATCCGCTTTCGCACCAGCGGCGACACCGCGTCGAGCCGGTCGCCGAGCAGGTAGTCCGTCCAGGCGAGTAGCGCCGCCGTTTCGGCGGCGAACAGGTCGACGACCGGCTCGGTGACGTCGGGCAGGCCGTTCCCGGCGTGCTGCATGCCGAGGTGTGCCGTCGATCCCCAGAAGGTCTGTTCCGAAATCGCCCAGATCCCGTTGGCGATGTCGTCCAGGAAGCGCCCTTCGTTCTCGAACACCTCTGCGAGCACGAGCGTGGCCACCTTCTCACGCTGCCGGGTGTTTATCGCATCGTAGTTCGACCGGTT
>WNGC01002707.1_pt1 | contig 10780 bp, 9 predicted proteins | sample 5400051 | NCBI WGS metagenome assembly WNGC01 (sample SAMN13153368, study PRJNA577476) | soil metagenome | isolation source: 20 cm soil or saprolite under grassland replicate 2 | place: USA:California | collected 2016-06-15 | reverse complement strand
GGTTGCGCCGGCGTATCGCTGATCGAGCCGCTGCGCGCGACGCACTGGCTAGGCGGCAGAGATTTGCCGCGCTCCACCTGATCCACGAGCAGATCGAAAGAACGCTGGGCGTGCGGCTGGATCAGCTCGAGTTGCGGGAAGAGCGCCTGGTTGGTCTCAAGGTGGTTGCCATTCTGGATTTCGTACAGGCGATACGCTCTACGCTTGCCGTCGCGATCATCATCATCGTCGTCGCGCCTGTGCTTCGATGCGGCTGCGACCTTGCGCGCGTACGCGCGCGCGTGATGGTCGATGGGCAGCAGCGCGTCCATGGTTCCGGCAACGGTGATAAGCGGCCGGCGAACCTTTCCCGTATTCGCGAAGGCAGCCACCTGGGCGCCGACGTCGGACTTCGAGAGACGGCTGATGTAGTTATACGTGCCCATTCCGCTGCCGTACGTGTCGTACGTAGGGTCGAGCCGCTTCTGCCACTGGCAGGCCGTGACTTCCCAGAAGGAGTTCGAGTTGGTCGTCCAGAGCGAAGTCGTGCCAGCCACGATATCGGGCGGGTAGCCCGCGGCCATGATGTTCTTCGCCGCGGTGCTGTTGGCATTGAAGCCCGACGCAACGTAGTCCGGGAAGTTGAGCACTGCGGCCGGCAGGTCGGTGAGGAGGTTCGGGGCGTGCTCGTCGACAAAGGTCCCTTCCCAATCCACGCCGCCGTCGAAGAGCTCCGGCGCGGTCTCGATCGCCCGGCGCACCTGGTAGCCGCCATTCGACGTGCCGACCGCGTAGATATAGCGCGGGGGTTGACCATAGCCGGCCTTCGCGCCTTCGCGCGCCAGCTGTCCTGCTTTCACCATGAACTGGGTCCAACGCGTGAAAGGTTGGCCCTCTTCGTTGTCATAAAAGCGCACAAAGAGAGAAGAAGCCGGGTTAAGTCTGCAGGCAAGCGGGTCCGCCGCGGTGGAGAACTGCAGGTTCAGGACGCCTTTGTTCTGCGAAGCGTACGCGTAGCCCTTTTGCACGACGTAATCACTCCAGGCGAAGTCGCCGTTGAACTCGCTGCGCGTGCCGGAGGCGCCTGCGACGACCAGGCGACCGTTCCAGTCGTTTGGCAACCGCAACAGGAAGCGCGCCTCGCCTTTCGGGTCGGAGGCAATGCGCGCCTGGATCTGGAGTCCGGGTACCATTTTCGTGACCGGCGTCGGCGTAGCCGGCGAAATGACCGCGCGGTCGGTCTGCGGCGTGAAGGCAAACGGCGGAAGCCCGGCGATCGAGTTGTTGGCAGGCGTCGTAGCCGGATTCTTCGTCGTCAAGTCCGCGCTTACGGTACACGTAACGTCCGCAAGGTGACCTCCGAGCGCTGCTTTGATGTCTTCACAGTTGAGTCTTGCGTGCGCGGAAAACGGAATAACAAACAGCAGCGCGGCGGCGCCGCAGATTCGCAGAAACATGGCCTCCCCCTGTTGACCTGACCCCAACCGGAGGATGGCACGTTTTCCCGCGGCTCGACAACAGCTACTTCGCGGGCCCACCGGACTGAGTCCCACCGGATTGAGTCCCACCGGACTGAGTCCCGCCGGATTGAGTCCCGCCGGACTGAGTCCCGCCGGACTGCGCTGAGGCGGGCGGCGGCGCCGGCGAGTAGGTGAATTTCCAGTCGGAATATTTCTGCGCGCCTTCCAGGCTCGCGTCGCGCAGCTTGAAGCCCGCGACCTTGAGAGGCTTGTCCTCGGACAGGCTGTAGACGCCGCCGATGCCGCCGTCGGGGCCCTTCACGAATCCCCATTCGTTCTTGCCGGTCATCGGGTCGGGATAGAGCTTGCGCAGGTAGCGTTGCGTAGAAGGCTGGCGCGGGTCCTTGAGCAGGTCGTCGAGCGTGCGCGGGTACTGGGCTTGTCCTTTAAGCACGTAGAGCTGGATCGCCTTGCGGTACTGGTTGCCGACGAACAGCAGGTCGGCCTCTTTCTCGCGCTTCGCCCAGGTATCCCAGACTTCGCCCACCAGCGCGAGCCCGCCCATCAGGATGGCGACGATGAACAGCACCGTGAGGTAGGTGAAGCCGCGCTGCCGGGAGCTCACCATTGCGAGAACTCGCTGCCGTCCTGGCTCTTGCCCGGGGCGCCGCTTTTCACGTCGGAGACGCCGCCCTTCTGCGGGTCCTCGGGCTGCACGATCTGCCAGGTCGAGGTGCTATCAGTGATCGGATCGAGCGGCACCTTGCGCAGATAGCGCTCCGCGGCGAGCGCCTCGAGCGACTCGGGATACTTTCCCTTGTCGCCGTAATAGCGCGAGATGGCGTCGCGCATCTGGTTGAGGTTCTCCTTGAGCACCGCTTCCTTCGACTTGTCCACGCTGGAGAAGTAGCGCGGCAGGGCGAGCGTCAGCAGCATGGCGACGATCGACAGGACCACCAGCAGCTCGATCAGCGTGAAGCCGGGGCGGCGCGTCACCATTCGCGGTACGGCCGGCCGTTGATGCCGGTCGCCGTGGAGAGCGAGAACACGTCGAACACGTCCTCGCCTTCGCGCGGCTCGTCCGGCGGGCTGAGGTAGCTGCGCTTGCCCCAGCTTTCGGCGGGCCCCAGGCTCGGGTCGCTGGCGAAGGGGTCGCGCGGCAGGCGGCGCAGGAAATAGATGCGCGCCTTCTTCGGGCTCTGCTGGTCCTCGACGCCCGCGACCAGGTCTTCCAGCTTCTTGGGATAGCCCGAGTCGCCGGCGCTCTTGGCGATGTGGTTCTCGTCCCAAGCCTGCTTGTAGGCGTCGATCGCCTCGCGGATATCGCGCAACGCGCGCCGCAGGTCCTGCTCCTTCGCGCGCTGCACGACGAGCTCGTTGAGCGGCAGCGCGACCGAGGCCAGCACGGCGACGATGGCCACCGTGATGACCAGCTCGATCAGCGTGAAGCCGCGCGCGAGCTTCACTCCGGCGAGGGCTTGACGCCACCGAAGGGCACGAGGACCGCCGGGGCCGGCGGCTGCGCCGCACGCGCGGCCGCCGCGCCCGCTGCGACTCCTTCCTCCGACGGCGTGCCGGGAGCGACCGTCACCGGAGGCTCGAACGGCGGGGACGCCGAGATCCCCGCGCCGCCGCCAAGGCGCGGGATGCCGGTCTGGGCCTCGGTGCCGGCGGCGAACTCCACCGAGCCCGCATCCGGGCGCGCCAGCGTGCGCTGCAGGCGCGGCGTGATGAGCAGCACGATCTCCGAGCGGGTGGCGTCGTCCGAAGTGCTCGAGAACAGGCGCCCGGCGACCGGCAGGTCGCCCAGCCCCGGCACGCGGTCGGCGGTGCGGCGGTCCTCGTCGCTGATCAGGCCGGCGAGCACCTGCGTCTCGCCGTCGCGCAGCCGCAGGTTGGTGGTCGCGTTGCGCGTGCCGATCTGGTAGGTCCGCGTGCCGGACGTGCTTGTGATTGTCGAGCCGATGTTGCTGACTTCGAGCCCGACCTTGATGCCGACCTCGTCCTCGAGGAAAATCTGCGGCTCGACCTCGAGCTTGAGGCCCACGTCAAGGTAGGTCACCGACTCGGAGACGAAGCCGCCGGTCGCCGCCGCGGTGGTGGTGATCACCGGCACGCGATCGCCGATGTGGATGCGCGCCTTCTCCTTGTTCTTCACGCGGATGCGCGGATTGGCGAGGACGTTGGTCCTGCCGTCCTGCTGGTGCAGGCTGAAAAGGAACAGGGGATCGGTGAAAGTCAGGCGCACTAGGTCCGACTTGTGGTCGTGCCATTCGCGCAGCGTGACGGTGCCCGCAGTGCCGGCGGCGCCGACCAGGCCGACGGCGAGCGATTGCGGGAACCGCAGGCCGAGCTCGAGCAGGCGCCTGCGCGTCACTTCGAGGACCTCGACCTCGAGCATCACCTCGGGCTCGGCCAGGTCCTGCGCGGCGATCAGCCGCTCGGCGAGCCGGATCGCCGCCGGCGTGTCCTTGATCACCAGCAGGTTGATCTTCTCGTCGATGAACACGTCGCGCGTCTTGACCAGGGTGCGGATCATGTTCGCCGTCTGCTTGACGTCGGCGTTGGCGAGGTAGAAGCCCTTCACCACCAGCTCCTGGTACTCGCGCAGCTTCTGCGGCGTGTTGGGGAAGACGAACACGGTGTTCTCGTTGAGGACCTTCTGCTCCAGCTGGTTGGTGAGCAGCGCCATGCGGATCGCGTCCTCGATGGTCGCGTCGCGCAGCGCGATGCTGGTGCGCTGGTCGGTGCGCACGTCGCGGTCGAAGACGAAGTTGATGCCGGAGGCGCGCTGCAGCACCTCGAACACGTTGCGCACCGTCACCTCGCGCAGCTCGATCGAGATCGGCTTCAGGATCGAGGGCCGCAGCTGCACCGTGACGATCACCGGCTTCACCAGCTTGTCGTCGATGGTGCGCTGCAGGCGGCGCGCGTCGCGCTGCTGCGGGTTCTCTGTGAGCACCGGACGCAGCACGTCCTGCGCCTCGCGGTATTTCCCCGCCTTCACCAGCTGCTCGGCCGTGGCCACCAGGGCACGGTGGCGCCGGTCGGCCTCGATCTGCGTCAGCCCGGCGGCGGCGCGGGAATTGGCGGCGTCGTGGGCCTGCACGCGGCGGTAGAGCGCTTCGGCGCCCTCGTACTGCCCGGCCTGCCGCAGCACCTCCGCCTGCGCCAGCCATTGCGCGACCATCAGCTCGCGCAGCCGGAAATACTCGCCGCGAACGGCGAGGTCGTTGGGGTTCTGCTTCGCCGCCTGCTGCAGCAGCGCGAGCGCCTCGTCGCCGTTGCCGTCGTTGAATTGCTTGCGCGCCTCGTCGACCACGGTGTGGCCTGCGCAACTCACTACGAAAAGGAAAGCCAGCGCCGCGAGGCACCGCATCGATCGTGTCATAGCGTTTCTCCGGAAGGCCGCGCGTGCAGCGTCACCCGCACCTGGGCTTCGAGCTGCGTATCGGCCGCCTTCTTGCGCTCGAAGCGCAGCGCGTCGATCGACGCGGTCGGCATGCTGGTGAGCAGCACGCCGAGGAAGCCGCGCAGCTGCGCATAGCTGCCGCGCACGGGCAGCGTCACGCGGTAGGCCCACAGGCCGGCGGCGCGGCGCTCGAGGCGGTACTCGCCCTGGGCGAGATCTAGGCCCGAGCTGCGCGCAAGGCGATGGAGGCGCTCGACGTCGTCGGTCAGCTCGGAGGCCGGCGGGAACAGGTTGTAGAAGCGGCGCAGCTCGTCGGCGCGCCCGCCCGAGGACACCGGCTGATGGGGCGTGCGCGCGCGCAGGCGCTCGAGCGCGAGGCGCTGCGCCTGCGCTTCGTGCTCCAGCGGCGCGAGCGCCGTGACGTAGAAGCCGGCGCACGCGAGAAGCACGCCGATGCCTAGAACGCCCGCCGCGCCGAGCCGCCTGAGCAGCATCTCGAGCCGGGCCTTCATTGCAGGTCCCTGATCACCGCCTGCACGGCGAACTGGATCGGCCGCTGCGGATCCTCGCGCTGCACCTGGTGGCTGACGAGATGGACTTCGGCGAGCCCCTGGGCGCCGCCCAGCCGCCGCAGGTACTCGAACATCGCCTCGCGGTCGCGCGCCTCGGCGGTGAGGCGCAGCAGGCGCTGCTCGGCGTCGGGCTGCAGCTGCAGGATCGCGACGTCGCGCGAGGCCGCCTGCTCGATGGCGCCGATGAGCTTTGCCCACGGCAGCGTGAGCTGGCGCACCACGCCCTCGGCGAGCTTCGCTTCCTCTTCGAGGCGCTCGCGCGAGACGGCGCGCGCCGGGCGGCGGTCGGGCGCGATCAGGCCGCTCTCGGCTTCGAGGCGGACCACCTCGCGCTGCGCGTCGCGGTAGCGCACCAGCATGGCGCCGGCCACGGCCAGGGAGACCGCGAGCACCACCAGCCCCGGCCAGTGCGGCCGGCGGACCGGGGCGACGTAATCGAGCTCGAGGCGTCGGGTGCTGATTTCCTGGTCCCTCCGAGGGGAATCTTACTACCCCTCGGGGGTCCCATGGCATCCTTGAACTCTTCCTGTCCAGCGCGAAAGTATTAGTGGTGGATAGGAAAGTGTTCATCCGTTTCTATGAAGTCGAGGGTCAACCCCCATCATTGACGTAGACCGGGGGGAAATGACCCTTCTCCTCATCGCGCTTGAAACCCGGGGTCTTCAGGAATTCGCTTAGCCGTACAGGTTCTGCAGTACACCCGCCTTGGCGAAGATGAAGTCGCGCGAGCTCTCGAGCTGCCGGCGCAGATGGTTCAAATCGACGTCGAGCAGCTTCCCCTTCCATTTGCGCACCTTGCCCGCGACGATCACGGTCTCGACGTTGGTGCGGTCCATCAGCGAGACGACCGCGCCCGGCACGTTGTTCAGCGGCGCCACGTTGATCGCAGTGGCGTCGAGGATGATGATGTCAGCTTCCTTGCCGGGCGTCAGCGAGCCGGTCTTGCCGTCGAGCCTCAGGTGCTTCGCGCCGTTGAGGGTGGCGAACCGCAGCACGTCGCGCACGTTGAGAAGCTGCGGCTTGTCGGCGGTCGGCGTCGGCCACTGGCTGGGCGGATAGAAATCTCCCTGCTCCAGCACCATCTGGTTCACGACCATGCGCTGCATGTTCATGCAGACGCGCATCTGGGTGAAGAAGTCCGCCGTCATCGTTACCTCGACGTCCGTGCTCAGCGACGGCTCCATTCCCAGGCTCTGCAGCTTGAGGATGGGCGGGATGCCGTGGCGCATGTTCATCTCGATCGGGAAAGCGATCGAAACCTGTGCGCCGACGTCCTTGACCTTCTGCCAGGCGGCGTCGGCCATCCCGGTCATGTGGATGAACAGGTTGTCCGGTCCGATCCCGATGCGGCCGTTGCCACCCGTTCCGGCGGCGAGCTTGTCAAAAATCGGCCGGATGCCGAACGGCGAGAGGATATGCGCCGCGATCTGGAGGCCGAGCTGCCGCCCGATCGTCCAGGACTGGTCTGTCGTCGCATCCCCAAGGTAGACCTCGCCGCCCATGATCATGTGGACGAGCTGGTCGCTCGATGAGAACCACTGGCTCTTGATGCGTGGCGCATCGGTTGGATATTTATTGCCTGGATTGGTGCCGAGAATGTTGGCACCCGCGCTCTCGAAAAACCCGAAGGCGGCACGGCGCCCGGTATCGAACAGGGCCTTGATGGCGGCGTCCGAGTGCTCGGGCGAGTGATGGATCTGCGAGACGTCGTGCACCGTGGTGACGCCGTCATCGAGCTGCGAGAGGCCCCCGAACAGCTCGCTGATGTACACGTCCTCCGGACGGTATACGGGGGCGAACGTGAGCAGAATGTATTCGAAATACGTGGGATTCGCGCTCGGCGAGCCCGAGCCGTCGTTGATCAGGAGGCCGTTGGCGAGAAAGCTGCGCAGCGCCGTCTCGAACTGGTGGTGGTGCGTGTCGATGAAGCCGGGCATCACGATCCTGCCGCGCGCGTCGATCTCCGCTGCGCCGCCCGCGCGCAGATTCGGCCCGACGGCGAGGATCTTCTTGCCCTCCACCAGCACGTCGGCCTGGGCGAAGTCGCCCACCCTCGGGTCCATCGACATGACATGACCGCCGCGAATGACGTAGCGCCGGCCGCGGCGGCCGCTATCCGCGGGAGCCTCGTTGCCGTCGTCCGCTCTGGCAGGCCGCGCGGCAAACAAGCTCATCCCCGCCGCGGCGGCTGCGGTCGCGGTCGAAGCCTTCAGGAAATCGCGCCGCCCGAGCTGCGATCCGGCATGGTCCTGCGGTTTTCCTTCATCGCATAGCCTGCACATTTCTTTCCCTCCTCTAGGGTTGAGCTGGCAGCCCGGCTTTCCAGTAGGCCTTCGATTTGCCGTCGAGATCGTCGTGCACTACCGTGCCGTTGACGACGGTAAGCACGGAATAGATGTCCTTGATGCTTTCCTCTTTCACGCTGAAGTAGTCCGCGCTCAGCACGACCAGATCGGCGAGCTTGCCTTCCTCGATCGTGCCGAGCTTGTCCTCCGCATTGAGGAACCAGCCGTTGTTCGCGGTGTAGAGCCGCAGCGCCTCGTTGCGCAGCAGCGTCTGGTTGCCGTTGATCACCTGGCCGCGCGCGTTCTTGCCCGTGACGACGTAGTACAGGTTGATCCACGGGCTCATGGTCGAGATCTGCATGCCGTCGGAGCTCAGGCCCACCGGGATGCCGCTCGCCAGGATGTCGCGGAAGGGCGGCCCGTTCTGCGTCGCGGTTCCGGTGAGCCAGCGCCAGCCGCCGAGCACGTTCACACCGCCGCCGAGGTTCTTCAGCTTGTGCAAATAATCCGGCGTGATGACAGGCACGTGCGCGAGCGTCCAGCGCAGCTTGGTGATGCCGTCCGGGATGCGGTCGGGATTGTGCGGGTCCGTCAATTCGTCGTTCACCACCTGCCAGCCGTCGATGATCACTTTCCAGTCGAGCGGCGCTCCCGGCAGCGCGAACACCGGGAAGTTGAGCGAGTGGTTCTCGTTGCGCCACTGAGCTTGCGCCACGAGACGCGTGCCGTTCATCCACGCAGGCGTGCCGGGCGAGATGAACGCGCTGGCGGTGAACTCGCCGATGCCGAGCACGCGCAGCATGTTGTTGCCGAAATCGTCCCAGCTGTTGAGCACTCGCGCCCGGAGCTCGGGCGTCTGCACGTCTTCCTCAACGTGGAGGAAATTGATCCAGATGCGGTTGCTGAGCTTGCCCTCGTGGTAGAGCGCGCGCACCGAGTCGTGCGCCCGATAGCGATCGAAGCTCGCGGCGCCGTCGCTCGGGTCGCCTACCACGGGGACGCTGAACGGGAAGCCGCCCTGGTCGAGATGCGTGGTCACGCCGATGCCGGCGGCGTAGCGCATCGCGTCCGTAAGCCCCTGCAGCATCGAGTCGCGCGTTTGCATCTTGCGCAGGAGGAAAAGCGCCGTGGTGCAGGGCGTGGCAACGCCGAACGCGCCGCCATCAACGTAGCCTTCATCCTGGCCGGCGACCGCGCCGACCGGCACGCCGTTGTCGACGAGGAATTTTTTCGCCTTGGCGTTCACCTGCCCGGGCCCGCTGAAGCTCTCCATGATGAACACCGGATGCTCGCGCAGCACCGGATCTGCATCGAGCTCGGCGAGCGTCGGAAAGCGCGTCGCCTGCGGCGCCGGGAAGAACTGATTGCGGCTGAAGCCGCCGATTGACGTCACCCATTCGTTAGGTTTCGCCTCTTTCGCGCGCGCCGCCAGCGTAGCGAGCGCCTCGTCGATGGAGTTGGCGTTCTCCAGGCGCGCATCGCGCCCCGGGCGCAGGCCGAGCAGGATGATGTGGTTGTGGCTGTCGATGATGCCCGGCACCACCGTGCGGCCGTGCAGGTCGATCGTGCGAGCGCATTCGTCGCCACCGTCATCGCCGCGGCGATGGCCGACGGCGGCGAACTTGCCGTTCCTGATCAGCACCGACGACACGATGGAGTCGTTCTTGTCCATCGTGTGTATCTTCCCGTTGACGAGCCTGAGGCTGCCACCTGACTTGCAGTCCTCGTCGTCATCCGCCCAGGCGGGCGCTGCGGCAATGCATGCAGCGAGCGCGACGGCGCCGAGCCCGGCGCGGCGTGAACTGAATTCCATGTTTCCTCCCCTCGAAGCCGCTCAGGCTAACCCGGCCGTGCCAAGAAAAGAAGTGGGGGAGTGGGATGCTTTCACGCGCTCATGGCGCGGAACTGCCAGTCGCCATCGTTCGATGGCGCGTCCGCGCCGGCGATGAGCACCAGGTTGGGAGTCTCGCCGTCGACGCGATGCCGTTCTCGGTCGAGGAGCGCGCGCCAGGCGCCCTTGCCGTTCTGAACCGCGCGCCAGCGGCCGTCGGCGTGCAGCGCGACGCACGCGCGATCGGGCTCGGCGAGCACCAGCCAGGCGCCCGCCTCCGGGATGGACCTGCGCCATTCATTGAACTTGCTCATGAGTCGCGGCTGGACCGAGATAAGTCGCGCCCTGCCGCCTTTCGGGAAACAATCCCGGATGGAATCGATGAGCGCCTGGTCGACGGCGCTCGCGAGCCGCGGCGCGTCCGCAGCGCTCTCCGAGGCGCGCAGGCTCCAAGCCTTCGCCCGCTCCCCGTGGATTTTCGCGTAGTGATGCCGGATGTAGGCGTCTTCCTCAGCCGCGGTGCTGAGCGAGCTGCTCCACGGCACGATCGCATATCGCACGAAATGGTTAGAAAGAACGACCGTGACCTTGCACGGCTGCGTGAATTCCAGCGCCTTCAGCGCCGAGATCGCACCCTGCCAGGGCTCGGCTCCGAGCGCCGGATCGCAGGCAACGCTGTCCTTTCCCACGGTCATCTCCGCGGGCGCGAGACCGATCAGCAGCCGGTCAGGAAACAAACGTGACACGGTTGATCTCCTGCAGCGTGGTCTCGCCTTTCCTGACGGCCTCGAACGCCGCGTCGCGCAGGAAGCGCGTGCCGGAGTGGTGCGCCGCCTCCTTCAGCTGCCGCACCGGGGCGCGCGCGGTGATCAATTCGCGCAGCTCGTCGGTGAGGATCATCAGCTCGGCGATCGCCTTGCGGCCCTTGTAGCCCGCGCCGCGGCACTCGCGGCAGCCGCGGCCGACCCGGAATGTCCAGCCCTTGGTGTCGGTCTTGTCCAGGCCGGATTCCGCCAGCTGCTCGGCCGAGGGCTGGTCGTCCTCCGCGCAATGCGGGCAGACCACGCGCACCAGGCGCTGCGCGAGGATGGCGTTCAGCGCGGAGACGAAGCCGTACAGGTCGACGTTCATGTGCACGAAGCGGCCGATGACGTCGAACACGTTGTTGGCGTGGACGGTCGTGAACACGAGGTGGCCGGTGAGCGCGGACTGCACCGCGATGTTGGCGGTCTCCGGGTCGC
>WNGC01004772.1_pt1 | contig 10781 bp, 9 predicted proteins | sample 5400051 | NCBI WGS metagenome assembly WNGC01 (sample SAMN13153368, study PRJNA577476) | soil metagenome | isolation source: 20 cm soil or saprolite under grassland replicate 2 | place: USA:California | collected 2016-06-15 | reverse complement strand
GCGTGTTTTTCCAACACGGCCACCTGCACGCCAGCGCGCGCGAGCAAATAACCAGCCATCATTCCAGCCGGTCCACCGCCGACGATCACGCAACGTGTCTGAACTTCCTCAGGCATCGTAATTCCAGCTCACAAGGAACCACGGATTACGCGGATAGCACGGATAAGGAAACTGAATCACGATTATTGCTTTGCATCCGTGTTATTCGTGTAATCCGTGGTTAAACGAATGAAAACTGATCAGCCGCTTTTTCTCAACGAAGAACAAGTGCAACAGCATCTTCGAATGGCGGACTTGATTCCCGCCATGGAGAAAGCGCTGATTGAGTTTTCCGCTGGCAAAGTGACGCAGCCGGTCCGCTCAGTGATTAACGTCGACCCGCCTGGAGGATTTCTAGGCCTGATGCCGGCACATACTGCAGATGGACTCGGCTTGAAAGCGGTAACGTTTTATCCGTCGAACGCGGAGCGCGGAATCCCAACGCACATGGCTACCATTTTTCTAGTGGATCCCGAAACGGGCACTCCGCTGGCCGTAATGGATGGGCGGCTAATTACAGAAATGAGAACCGCAGCCGTGTCAGCAGCGGCAACGAAGCTCCTCGCCTCGCCAGATGCAAAAATTCTCGCGATACTCGGCAGTGGCGTGCAGGCGCGCAGTCACGTAGAAGCGCTGCGACTGGTTAGGCAGTTCCAAGAAATCCGTGTGTGGAGTCCTACAAAGGAGCATGCTGAACAATTCGCGAAGGAAATCGGCGCGACTCCCACGTCAGCAGAACAGGCAGTGCGCGGCGCAGATGTTGTGGTGACTGCGACAAGTTCAAAAATACCGGTGGTAAAAGGCGCGTGGCTGAAGGCCGGCTGTCACGTGAACGCAATCGGCGCATGTCGACCCGACTGGCGTGAGTTGGATGACGCGGCGTTGAAAGGAAGTGTCGTGTTCGTCGACTCCCGCGAAGGCGCTATGAAAGAATCCGGCGATGTCATTCTTTCTGGCGCGGAAATATATGCCGAGCTCGGCGAAGTGCTCGCCGGCAAAGTGCCATCGCAGGCGAATGAAACCACGATCTTCAAATCGCTTGGCATGGCTGCGGAAGACATCGCGGCAGCAATGCTCGTGTATCGAAAGTCTATTTCGGAGCCAACGTCGTCAATTGATTAGAAACTAATTGCCACCCCGTCGAGCCTTTTACCCAAACGTGGGTGCTGCGATACTGGCCGCCTTGCTGCGTTGCCGATTGCCCTGATGCAAACGACAGGTCGGCTATCGTGATCGCGAAAATCAGAATGCAGCGCTTCATCGTTGAATTCCCTTATAGTTTCATAACCGACCTCAAACAGATCGCGCAAGTCTGATTGCCTTGGTCCCTTTTACACAACGCTTGCAAAGCAAATCCATGTCGGAACAGTTGGCAGCGATGTCATCGGATCTTGAAGAGTTAAAGTCGAGAATCGAGCGCGCTGTTGCTCGCGGGCAATTGCTGGAATCGACGGCAAGAAACATCCGAACTCTTTTTCGCTTCTACAAGACGCTTGCGTTTGGGACGGGCGGTCTTCGTGGCCGCACAATTGGGAAGATCGTTACGACCGCAGAGCGCGGGAATGCGCGCGAGGACGGGCGACCCCAATTTCCCTGCGTCGGCACAAACGCGATGAATTTCTTTAACATCAACCGCGCAACACGCGGACTTGTCGCTTATCTCAACGATTGCAACCAAAGGCAGCAAGTATCGACGAAGCCGAAGCTCGTGATCGCGCATGATCCGCGCTTTTTCTCGAGAGAGTTCGCAGAAGTTGCAGCGAAAATCGCGGCTGAAAATGGCTGCGACGCATGCGTGTTCGACGGCCCGCGGTCGGTGCCGGAACTTTCTTTTGCTGTTCGTTATCTCAAGGCGAATGCCGGCATCGTGATCACAGCAAGTCACAATCCACCGTACGATAACGGCTACAAAGTGTACTTTAGCGACGGGGCTCAAGTGGTCGAGCCGCATGCCAGCGGGATCATTGCCAAAGTAAATGCAATCACGACCGAGTCGTTCACACCGCTTCCAAAGGATCGACAGGGAAAAGTGACCACGATCGGGAAGGACATCGATCAAGCCTACATGCGACGCCTTGAGACATTGATTCTCGATCCGCAGGTGATTCGCGAAGCGAAATCGCTGCAGATCATTTACACGCCGCTCCATGGAACCGGCAGCGTAATCATCAAACCGACGCTCAACCGGCTCGGTTTCAAGTTCCAAGTAGTGCCGGAGCAGGACCGTTTCGATGGCCGATTTCCGACAGTGAAATCGCCGAATCCGGAAAACGCGGAGGCGTTAACCATGGCAATCAATCTTGCTCAAAAGGAAGATGCCGATCTGGTCGTCGCGACCGATCCGGATTGCGATCGGATGGGAGCCGCTGTTCGCAGCAAGGACGGCAAAATGAAATTGCTGACCGGAAATCAGATCGGTTCGCTTCTTGCCTGGTATCGAATCAAGACGCTATTCGAGAAGGTCGTTCTCAATAAGCAAAACGCGGCACACGCCGTTATCATCAAAACCTTTGTCACAACCGACCTGCAAAAGGCGATCGCTGACCATTACGGTTTGCGCTGTGTCGAAACGCTGACCGGCTTCAAATACATCGGCGCGAAGCTGGGCAAGTACGAGCGCGCAATCCCGGAACAGCTGCGACAGAATTATGTCGATCTCACCGAACAACAAACGCGACGGCTTCGTCTCGCGCACTCTTCATTTTACGTCTTCGGCGGTGAAGAGAGTTACGGTTACAGTGGCGCAGATTTCGTTCGCGACAAGGATGGCAACGGCGCCGTAATCATGTTTTGCGAAGTAGCCGCCTATGCGAAATCGCGGGGGCAAACAGTCGATGAATTGCTCGACCAGATCTTCGCGACGTTCGGCTATTTTGCGGAGAAAAACGCTTCGCTCGTCTTCGAGGGCGCAGAAGGCGCAAACAAAATTGCGCGCCTCGCCGAGTCGTATAGCACCCACCCATTCTTTGAAGTGCTCGGGTCGATGGTAACTAGCATCAAGAATTTTGAGACCCAAACGATCCGGGATATCGAGGGCGACGAGATTCCCAAAGAGAAGATGTCGATTTTTGAACTGGAAGACCGGACGCGCATCGCGGTGCGGCCGTCGGGAACAGAACCCAAGATCAAGTATTACCTTTTCGCGCAGCGCCGACCGGAGAATGGAAAATTCGATTCTGCAGAACTCGCTCGAGTTAAGGCGCAAGTCGGAGAAAAACTCGATCGTCTCTGGGATTGCTTGCAAAAGGATGCCGAGTCACGGCTGAGTGATCGATCCCGGTGAGCTTGTCATCAAAAGCATTCCGCGCCTGGCCCTGGCTGGCAGCGCTCAGTAGCGGGCTGCTCTACACAGGCTGTTTTGCGCCGTTTAATCTGACCTGGTTCTGCTGGATCGCGCTTACGCCCCTCATCGCCGCGATTTTATTTTCCGGCAAAGAGGCGCGGAATCCCTGGCTTCGGAATCTTGCGCTTGGCTACGTCACTGGCCTGACATTTTTCTGGACGGCGCTTTCCTGGCTTACAACTGTCACGATCCTCGGCTGGTTTGTTCTCCAATTTTACATGGCGATTTACTTCGCGCTTTGGGCATGGTTTTGCGGTTTGCTCCGACCACGAGAAGCCAGAAGGCAATTAAGCGCGGGCAAATGGGATCAGATGCTCGCCGAGGCTCGCAGCACAGCAGCGCTGCCGCGATCGCCATGGACAAAATCGACCAACAATCTGCTGCTCGCGTTTCTCCTCGCTGCTGCGTGGGCGACGCAGGAATGGCTGCGGGGCTGGGTTTTCTCAGGCTGGGGCTGGAACGGGCTTGGCGTAGCGCTGCATGACACCTGGCCGCTTATTCAAATCGCAGAGTTCACCGGCGTCGCCGGGTTATCGTTCATGGTCGCGTTTGCGAATGTGATCTTAGTTACGACGGGGTACCGATTGGTTCTTGAAGCGCGCACACATACGACGCGACCGCATTTTGACCTGACACTCACAATGGCGGCCATCGTGGGAGTCCTGACGTTCGGGCTTCGCGCGAGTCAGGTTTCCCCGCCCACAAAACCGCTCCGCGTCGCTGCTGTGCAGTCGAATGTCCCTCAAAATCAAAAGTTCGACCCGCAATTTACGACGAAAATTTTAGATAAATTCCGGCGCCTGAGCGAGATTGCGCTGCGATCGAATCCTCCACCTGATCTGTTGATCTGGCCAGAAAGCTCGATGCCTGGTCCGGTGCTTACAGAGCCTGAAAGCAACAAATTCGTGATGGACCTGGCCGCATCGGCGGAGAGCGACCTTCTGCTGGGCACGATTGACGAAGAGAACCGTGATGTCTACAACGCTGCGTTGCTTATTTCCGACGGTGGCGAAAGAGTCCAAGTCTATAGAAAAGTTCACCTAGTTCCTTTTGGCGAATACGTTCCGGGGCGGAATCGGGTGCCGCTGCTTGCGCGAATCGTTGGCGACCAGGTGCCCGGCGATTTCAGTGCGGGACGAGAATACACGGTCTTCAGCCTGACGAACAACGATGTGCAGGTGGCCCCTTTAATTTGTTTCGAAGATACGATTGGCGAGCTCGTCAGACAATTTGTGCTCCCCACAGAGACGAATCCCGGCGCAAATTTGCTTGTCGATATTACAAACGACGGATGGTTTTTGCATTCGGCCGGATCGCATCAGCATTTGGCAAACGCGATTTTTCAATGCGTGGAAACGCGTCGCCCGATGGTGCGGGCAGCCAACACCGGGGTCACCTGCTTTGTAAATCAATCCGGCCGCATCACTCAGGTGTTACGGGATGAAAGTGGCAGCACGTTTACTGAGGGCGTGCTGACAGGTGAAATTAATGTGTCGACGGAACACGAGTTAACGTTCTACGCACGACATGGCGAGCTGTTCGCGAAGTCATGCGTGGTGATAACACTGGTCGCAATCCTTGTAGCAACCGTGATACAGCGGCGAAAATCTTAAGCGCTCGCCACGGCGAACGCCTATTGCATCGCGCGATCTCGCCGTGTGTGATAAAAAATCACTCGTGGCAGTCTTGCTCCCACTTGATCATCTGGACAAAGTTTGGCCGAAGAAACTTCGCGGTGCGCGTGTCGGCGCGCTGCTCCATCCCGCATCGGTTTCCTCAAAGCTTGAACACGCGTCGCGAGTTCTGGAGAGATACAACAGCGATCTTTTTCGTCTTGCCGCCTTCTTTGGCCCGCAACACGGATTTCTTGGCCAAACACAGGACGACATGGTGGAGTGGAAGAGCTACGAGCATCCGCGTCTTCGCATTCCCGTTCACAGTCTGTACGCCGAACATCGCGAGCCGACTCTGGAGATGCTGCAGGATCTCGATGTTTTGCTCGTTGATCTGCAGGATATCGGCGCGCGCTACTACACCTTTATATGGACGATGTATCTTTGCATGCGCGCCTGTGAACAAGCCGGAGTCGCAGTTGTTGTGCTCGATCGACCGAACCCGATCAATGGCGTAAAGACAGAGGGGCCAATGCTCGACGCCAATTACAAATCGTTTGTTGGAATGCATCCCATTCCTGTCCGGCATGGGCGCACTATCGGCGAGCTGGCGCAGCAATTTCGAGACGAAGCGTTTCCAAGATGCCGACTAACCATTTTGCCGATGAAAAATTGGAAGCGCGAAATGTGGTTCGACCAAACCGGCCTGCCATGGGTTATGCCGTCACCCAATATCGCAGCACTCGACACTGCGACTGTTTACCCCGGTATGTGTCTGCTAGAGGGCACAAACATTTCCGAGGGACGCGGCACGACCCGGCCGTTTGAAATTTTCGGCGCACCGTTTATCGATGCCGAGCGGCTTTGCAACGAGCTAAACAAGCTACGACTGCAAGGAGTTTTCTTTCGCCAAAATTACTTTCAGCCGACCTTTCACAAATTTGCCGGCGAACTCTGCGCCGGTGCACAATTGCACGTGACGGATCGCAATACTTTCGAGCCTTTTCGTGTCGGAGTGGCAATCATCAAGCACATCCGCAAGACTTACCCTGACAAGTTTCAATGGAAACAGCCTCCTTACGAATACGAATGGAAACGACTTCCCATCGAAATTTTAATCGGCGGTCCAATCGAATCGGTTTTCGGCGACTAATCATTACGGTCGCAAGTTTCGCCATCTTAGCAGCGAGCTGTTCGCAAATGCGGGCGGACATACCATGGCCCGAAGTGGTGCAGCGGCTTGCTTATGAGAACGAAAAGCTGGCGCGCCGTCCGCAAGGACACAACGGCGAATATTTCGTAGTGTGCACTTTGTATTACACACCAAAAGAATCCGGTTTCACTTTTGCGCGCGGCTTTGACGCAACGCCGGTCACAAAGCCGGGATTACACGGACGAACCTATCCACGCGATTTTCTGCGCTCGGTAAAAAAGGAAGGGTTCGGCCGAATTGTGACGCCCGTTAACGGACGGCATTACGTTCGGTACGACGGCGGCGGTTCGTTTGGGTTCGCTTCGCATCCCACGGGCGGAGGCGGCGTTTTGGTGGATCGTTATTCAGCCGCGGCAAAACTGGGCCAGAGCGGATTGCGCCGCGGCGCTGTGATCGAGACGCAGTCTCCAGCGGTGCAAAAGGTCTTTGGCAGCACTCGATGGAAAATCATGGATACCGGTGGCGGCCTGCGCCGCTGGCAAATGGACTGCTATTTCGGCGAAGATGAACCGCTTGGCCCAGGCAAGTTCCAAGGTCGACCGCGAGCGACTACTTTTGAATACGCTTACGCTAATGCACGAATCCTCAATTGATGTGAGGCCGTTTTCCGTTCGGCTCAGTCTCCATGGCGATCTTGATTTTTTTCTCCCATCCAGAACGCGGCGCAAAGATATTACGCGTAGCCTAAGCGAAAAGACCTCAGTAAAAGATGTGATCGAATCGTGCGGCGTCCCGCATCCGGAGGTCGATTTGATCGTGGTCAATGGGGAGGAGGTGGATTTTGACTACGGCGTGATCAACGATGCGGACATCGAGGTTTATCCCCCCGAAATACAATCTCCGCAGTTCGGAAAAAAACGACTACAAGTCCATACAATCAGCCGCTTTGTCACGGATGGGCATCTCGGAAAGCTCACGCGCAACTTGCGCTTGCTTGGCTTCGATGTCGCTTACGATCCGCAAGCGCATGACCGGCAGTTACTCGATGCAATGGACCGCGAAAACCGGGCGCTTCTGACACGCGACCGGCGCTTGCTAATGCATGCAGTCGTAAGAACCGGTTACTGCCCGCGTTCCCAGGATCCTGATGAACAAACCGTAGAAGTAATTCGCCGCTTCAATCTTCTTGGCCTAATCGCCCCATTTACCCGGTGCCTTCGCTGCAATGCGCAGCTTCAGGAAACCACGAAGGCTGACATAATTGAGGAGCTTGAGCCGCTTACTAAGATCTACTATGAACAATTCCGGCGCTGCACGGGCTGCGGCCAAATTTACTGGCCTGGATCGCATTTCCCGAAACTTCAGAAACGTCTCGAAAAAATTCGTGCGAATGTTGGCGGCTGAGCGCGAAAATTGTCCCGGGGCTCTTCCAGGTTAGACGGATTCAATTCTATTACCCTGAGGTCCAAAAATGAAATCCTCGGCGCGCCGTAGTCTGCTCCTGGCAATTTCTGCCATCCTCTCGTCCACCACTGCCGCGCAGGCGTACGGCCCGCTGGGACATGAAATCGTCGGCGCGATTGCCGATGAACGATTGGCCGGCACGCCCACGGCCGCAAAGATCGCGGTACTGCTCGACGGATTTAGCTTGGAAAAAGCTGCCGTAATTGCAGACGAAATCAAAGGCTGGGACAACAAGGGAGTGGACGATCCAAGGTCGTTCCATTATTCGGCGCATCGCAAAATTGACAGGCAACTGCGGGATTTCTGGCGGGCAAATCAGCCAACGCATGATCTGAATTCAACTGCGCCTTCGCACCACTGGTTTCACTACACTGACGTTCCGGTCGTGCCGCCGCAAAGATATCGCGAAGGGACTGCGGGTCGCAGCAGATGGGACATAGTGCATATAATTCCGTTTTGCGTCCAAGTTTTACAAGGACGAGTGCCTGAACAGAATGACCGCAAAATCACCAAGCCGGTGGCGCTGATTTTGCTGGCTCATTACGTGGCTGATATGCACCAGCCGTTGCACGTTGGCGCGGAATACTTCGATACGCAGGGCCGAATTGCCGATCCCGATAAGAACCAGTCGGCGCTTGGAGATGAAGGTGGAAATACATTTACGCTTGAGCTAAGCGACGAACCGCCACGCAGACGCGGCATGCACAAGAAGAAATTCCATGGTTTTTGGGACTATGACGCGGTGAACGCCCTTTTTCCTCAAGAACAGGGCACGTTAAGAAAAAGTGAATCGCAGATCCTGATCGAGCCGCTCAAGAAAGAGATGGTTCACGAGATGGCGACACATGAACCCCGGAACTGGCGAATGCCGCCAAATATTCCTATTGATAACTACGCCGAGCTATGGGCGGACGAAATCCTGCCGATCGCACGCGAGGCGCATGAACGCGTGCAATTCACGAATGTCCATCCGCAACAAGAAGAAGATCGCGTCGTCGCGTTCGGCGAGGCAGCCGAAAAACCTCGACCAGACAAAATGAATTATCGTGTGTGGGCCACGAATATTGTTCGAGACGAGCTGCACAAAGCCGGGTGGCGCCTTGCCGACTTACTGGAGAAAATCCTATAGCGCCGGTGCTGCGCATAGTATGAACTGCGCGAAGGTAGGATAACAGGCGTCGCCGCTCAAACCGATGGAGCCCTCACAACAGCAGCAGGTTTTCTAAGCCCACAATGCGAGCCGTTGTCCAGCGTGTGAGCAGAGCGCGCGTAATCGTGGAGGGTCATGTCACGGGAGAAATCGCGGCGGGCCTGATGATTTTGCTTGGCGTCGGTCGCGACGATACGCCCGCTGTCACTGCCGGTATGGCTGCGAAGATCGCAAACCTGAGGATTTTTGAGGACGATCAGGGAAAAATGAACCGCTCCTTGCTGGATGTGAAGGGCAGCGCACTGGTTGTCTCTCAGTTCACGCTTTATGGCGACGCGCGCGGTCAACGCAGGCCGAGCTTTATTGCTGCGGCGCCGCCCGAGCAGGCAAAAAAGCTATACGAAGAGTTGTGCGAGGCGCTGCGCAGCTTGGGAGTTGCCCTGGCGACAGGAGTTTTCCAAGCGATGATGTCAGTGGAATTGGTCAATGAAGGCCCGGTCACAATCCTGCTCGACTCGGACAAAGCATTCTAGGCAGCCACGTCACGAACAGCCGGACTCGAAACGAAAATCGCGCCGGGATTTTTCCGCGGCGCGATTGTCCGTACCACCGTTGGAAGACAGCAGCGGGATCAGGTCTGAGTTTTTGTCGTGCCTGCTGTCTTTTTGCACTGCGCTTTTAATTGAGCGAACTGCTCGGCGGAAAGAACTGTTTCCGCGCGGCTCAGGAAAGTCTGCCGGCTTTCCTTCGTGCAACCTGCTTTCATGCATTCTGCCTGCCATGCCTCGATTTTTGTCTTCTGATCGGCGGTAAGATTAAGTGTTGCCAGGTTGACGCAGGCATCTCCTGCAAATGCGCTCGACGCCATCAGCATCCCAACTGCAAGCAGAGCTGTAGTGGTAATTTTAATCATGGTGAATGCTCAGACAGGCGCGATTCAAGAACCGTTCAATTTGTATTCGTCGATCTCGCGCCGTTACCTTTGGGAGCCTAACTGCGTCTGCGCGCGCTGGAGATTGTCGGCTGCGCCTTTCAACTCCGGCTTCAGACGCAGCGCCACTTCAAATTCGGGAATGCTTTCCCGCGCTTTGCCGGAGGCGAGCAGGGCCAATCCCAAATTGTTGTGAGCCTCGGCGCTATTAGGATTCAGCCGGAGCGCTTCGTGAAGTTGCTCGATCGCCTCCGGTATTCTGCCCGCTAGCGCCAGCGCGAGTCCCAAGTCAGCCCGAATGTCTGCGTCTTTGGGGGCAAGCTGCGATGCGGGGAGCATCTCTTCAAGCGCAGCTTCATCGCGATTCTGCTTCCACAGCGCGTGGGCCAACTGCACACGCGCTTTCGGCGCGTCCGGCTGAGAACGGATTGCAGCTCGGAAATACTCGATGGCTTCCGGCAGCCGGCCTTGGTGCGCACGCGTAACGCCCATGACCACCAAGCCGTCGTAGAAAGTCGGGTCGATCTGCAACGCCTTCGCAAAATGCGCCGCGGCCTCATCGTATCTGTCGCTCGCGCCCAAGGCCACGCCGAGATTGTGTTCTATGCGGAGATTAGGTGGAGTGACCGCGAGCGTGTGCTGAAACAAAGTGAAGCTGTCACGCCAGCGCTGAATTTGCGCGTTAGTAAGAGTAGCAAGAATCAGTAGAATCCCGCCAGTTATTCCTGCGCTGAGCGCTGGCGCAACCCGCCAGCTCTTAGCGATGTCCGCTAATGCGAACACGAGCGCAATGAACAAACCGATCGACGGAATATAAAAGTAGCGGTCCGCCATGATTTGCCCGCCAACCTGAACGATTCCTATAACCGGAACCAGTGTTCCCAGAAACCAAAGCCAGCCAACAATGAGGTACGGCCGGATTCTCCGTTGAGAAACACAACACACCGTAATTCCAATCAGCAGAAACGCTGCACCGATGATCTGCCAGGCCGGTATGCCCGCAAATGGATAATAGACCGCCAGATCATTCGGCCAAAAAGTGAGCAGCAAGTATTTCGCATAAGAGACAAGCGCGTTGGGCAGCCGGA
>WNGC01002703.1_pt1 | contig 10784 bp, 8 predicted proteins | sample 5400051 | NCBI WGS metagenome assembly WNGC01 (sample SAMN13153368, study PRJNA577476) | soil metagenome | isolation source: 20 cm soil or saprolite under grassland replicate 2 | place: USA:California | collected 2016-06-15 | reverse complement strand
CGACTACAACAGCCGCACTCGCTCGGCGTTCTTTGCTGGAATCCAACCGCGCAGGTTGTTTGGTAGCGCTGCGTAGATCCAGTCGCCGCGCGTGCTCAGGATTTTGACTTCGCTTCCGGGAGGCAATGCCAAAACGCTATTGGCTGTGTCCGCGGTCGCGAGCCGCGCTTGGACATCTTTGCCTGTCACAACAGCAAGCGCGCTGCCTTCACTGCCGCGCTCAAGTTGCCAAGTCGCAACGATCCCTCCGGCAGAGATTAGAAGCATCACAAGCAGCAAGGTGAGCGTCGCACGCGACCGGCGACGGGTGAAAACTAACGCTGCTAAACAAAAAGCTGCGATCCAAAAAGCAACGGCTGCAGTGACGGTGTACTGATTTACGCTCGCAAATTCCAAATAACGCTCAAGCCGGCCTGGTTGCAGCTCAAGCGCATGCGCTTCGTCGCGCGCGATCTGCAAATTGGCCGTGGCCTCGGGATGATGCGGCTCCAGGACGAGCGCGCGTTCGTAATTCAAAACCGCGCGTCCAAAATCGCCCGTGCGGAAGTAGGCGTTGCCGAGATCATAAAACACATTCGCGCTCCATTGCCCGGCGCGAACCAGTGTCTCGTAGCCAGAGATCGCTTCCTTGAAATGACCTTGGGCGTATTCCTGGTTTGCCTTTGCAAATTCGACATCTGCTTGACCCAATACTGAGGAGGTCGCGAGCGCGCAAAAAAGAAAAGCAATCTGGAATGCGCGTGCCTTCATTTTAAATTCTCAATCAACCCCAGGACTTCGCGGCGATTTTCCGGCGAGATCGTTGTCCCGCCGTTATGTGCTCCGCTGTATTGCCATTCGTCGCTTTGCTCGAATAGACGCCGCAGCTGGTCGCGCGAGTCGCTGTTCAGTTTGAAAGTGTCGGCCGCAGTTTCTGCGTCCACTGCGTTCGGATCAATCCCGCCGCTGCGTGACGCCAATGCAGTTTTTACGCGAACGACTCTGGAAGCTTCGGCATAATATTCTCGCGGTGATGCGGCGTTACGACGCAATTTGTGCATTAGCTCAGCCGCTTCGTGCTGCAGCGCAGCGATGCGCCGCGCCTCGCGGTTACCGATTCTTGTCTGGCGAATTTTCCAACCCACGAACGCGATCAGGGCGAGGAACGGGACCAACTGCGCCGTCCAAAAAATCGGGCGCGTGTAGAGCGGCGCGAATGATTCTGCCGTTGCTGGCCGATCGGTCAGCTGATACAAAATATCCTGCGGTTTTGTCGTAGGCTGAGTCGCGGAACCGACGCGACTTGCTGCAGCCGGAGGCGGTGACCCCGGCTGAGCCGAGGGTACATTCGCCGCAGCCACTCCGCCCTGAACACTAATTGCAATCGGTTCGCTGCGGAGTGCCACATATTGCTCTTTCGCTGGATCGAAATACGAAAATGCTAGCACTGGCACAGTTTGCTTTTTCTCATTGGGCGAAAACACCGTGTCAAAAGTTTTTGTGCCACTGATACCGACCTCGTCGTCCTGCTTGAACTTCGAGGACGGCGGATACTTGTGCCAGCCCCGTTCGTCTTCGACCACTGGCGCATTGACGCGGTCAAAGTTGCCGCGGCCCGAAATTGTGGTTGTGACGGTGATCGGATCGCCTACCTGCACACTTTTGGGTTTTGCGTCCGTTGTCATTGCAAAATTCCCAATTGCGCCCGAAAAACTCGGCGGCGCATTCGGTGGCAACGGTTTTACTTCCAGCGCAACGGGCTCGCTCTTGATCTCTACCTCGCGGCGCTCACCCATTTTGGCGAAGGGATTACTGAAGAATGGATCAGAGAACGGATCATCGAGATCGAACAGGTCGAACGGCGAGCGCCCACGGGATCGCGGCGCACTTCGTGCTCGAGGGACTATGACTTGTGCCTTGGCCGTGACCGGTCCAATCTCGAATTTTCCGGCGCGCGCCGCAGCGATTGCGGTCTTATATGTGACCACATCATAAGGTCTGCCATTGAGCGTTTCCGTAGTTTGTCCGGATTGTTGTAATTTCTGGGCGGTAAAACCTTGTCCGGTGATTTCAGGTGGCTCGATAAGTCTAGGACGAATGCGTGGGTCGAATCCCATCCGGATCTGAACAGGAACAATCTCGCCGACGTACGCAACCTTCTTCGGCACAATCAATTCGGCAAAAAGCAGGTCGCGTGCGCTGACCGGCTGGCTTTGGGCGCCACGACTCGGCCGCGCGCCAGAGGAACGGCCTGCGGAGTCTGCAACATTTAAAATCAATTCCGGGGTCTTTAACAACTTTCCGCCGGCACGGACTGTTTGCGGCGGAATGGTGAATCTGCCTGCTTGAAGCGGCAGGACCGTGTAATTGTAAGTGACGCTCGAATTAGTTGTAAAATTGTGTATTTCGAACTGTCGCGATGTGCCGGTGGCGTGAATCTCCAAGCCATCGATTGAAATTTCTTCCGGCGGTCTCGCATCTCCGGGGCCAGTTACCTTAATCTGTAGCTCAACCGTTTCGCCGACAGCGACCTCCGAATTGCTCAACACCGCCGTGACACTCGGAGAATCGGCAAACGTGGAGCTAGCGGCGAGAATCGCAGCGACTGTCCCAATCAGAAATGCGCGTCCCATTTTCAATCAAACCTCGAACATCAAACCTTAAATTTCCAGTCACCAGTCGTTATAGACACGACGCCTTACTTTGCGTTCATCAAGTTGGACTCGCGCCTCTTCATCTTTCATCGATTCAAGCAACGCGAGAGCCTGGCGTTCGCTCATCTGACCCTCTTTTTCCGCTTCGGTCTCCGCAATCTGCGCGTTTTTGTCCGGTGACTGCTGCGATTTGTCTTCTCCTGCCCCTTTCACATCTCCGGCGAATTTCTTTTGGGGAGATTCTCCCGGAGTAACAGATGGTGTCGCATTTTCGTCCTCTCCTTCTCCCGGCGAGGGCGAGGGGGACTCATTTTCTCCTTCCCCTGGGGTCGGTGATTCTTCAGCTTGGCGTTCCCCAGGCGACGGTGAAGGCTGGTTGGCCTGCTGCTTTTCCGCGCCTGGCGACGGAGAAGGGCTCTCGCTGGGCTGTTGCTGCTGTTTCTTTTGTGGCTCGTTCTTCGCCTGAGCCTGGTCGTTTTGCTTTTCCTGCGCCTGCTGTTTGTCGCCGCTCGATTGGTCTTGTGGCTGTCGATCTTGCGATTGCTGCTGCTGATCCTTTTTGTCTTGCTGACCTTGCTGCTGTTGTTGCTGATTCTGCTGCTGCTGCTGCTGATCCTGCTTCTGGTCTTGCTGTTGCTGTTTCTGTTGATTCTGTTGCGACTGTTTCTGCTGCTGCTGATCTTGATTTTTTTGCTGTTTCTGTTTGTCCTTTTGCGGCGGCGACGGAGAAGGGGAGGGCTGCTGTTGCGATTTCTTGTTTTTTAGCTCCTCGATCTTCTTTTTAACGTAATCGTAGTTGTCCTTGGCCTCCTTGTTTTGCGGGTCCAGTTTGAGCGTTTGTTCATAATGGTCGAGCGCGTTCGTCCAATCGCTTAGCTTCTTATCGTCAGTTTTCTCATTTTCGCCCCGCTGATAAAGCGTATTGCCAAGATTGTAATGGCCCTTGCTCTGCAATCCAGTATCACGCGTAAGCAATGCCTGACTGAATGATTCCAGCGCTTTACTGTAATCCTTTAATTTGTAAGCGGCCGTGCCAGAATCGAACTGGAGCTTGTCCTCGGCGGACGTTTCTGGATGCGATTTCAACGTCTGCTGAAACTGGCTGTACGCGTCTTCGAATTTACCCTGGCGATATGCGTCGATTCCCGGCGCCGCAGCAAACGCGAATGAAGAAAGTAACATTAGTAAAGCGGCGGTTGCGCCTGCAGTTGAGATAGGTCCGCCTGCAGCGCTGTGCGTAGCATCCTGCACCGGCGCAGGGACCGAGTGCCGTACCCGCACCCGTTTCCGCTCGGAAACAAGCATCGATAACGCCAGAGCAATTAATGCCGCGCCCAGCGGCCATTCGTAACGCTCAATAGAACGGCGCGACAGACGCACATCCATTTCAGCAGCTTGCATCTTTGTCAGTGCTTCACTTTGAATTTGCCGCATCGTGCGGGGCCCGTTTTCCAAATGAACATAAAATCCGCCCGTGGCTTGCGCGATTTCGCCCAAGCGTTTGTCGTCCAGTTTTGATTTAACGACTTGACCGGCCGAGTCCTTCACGAAGGCTGTTTGGCCATCGTCTCCCGTAACCGGAATTAGCGAGCCCTGCGGTGTTCCGACGCCCACGGTGAAAATTCGCACGCCCGCATCGGCTGCTTCTTTCGCCGTCTTTATCGCATCGCCGCTCAATTCCTCGCCGTCGGTAAAGATGATGAGCGCGCGATTCCCTGTTGCGCTTTTGCCGAAGCTCTGCATTGCGAGAGCAATGGCACTGGAAATATTGGTGCCGCCCTCGGGAATCGACTTCGTGTCCAGATCATTGATGGCCTCAACTACAGCATCGTAATCAATCGTAAGTGGGGCTTGCAAAAAAGCGCGCCCGGCAAAGGCGATGAGACCGACACGATCGCCTTGGAGTTCATTGATTAAATCCTGCACCGCAAGCTTGACACGTTCGAGGCGATTGGGCTGGACGTCGTTGGAAAGCATGCTCCGCGATGTGTCCACCGCAATAAGCAAATCGAGCCCTTTGCGCTTTACATCCTCAAAAGTATAGCCCCAGCGCGGTTGCGCGAGACTGACAATGGCCAGGAAAAGTCCAAGCAACTGGAGAGCAAACTTTATAATGCGCCGCGGCCGATTCACCGTCCCGGCAAGCTGCGACAGCAAACGAGCCGAAACGAACTCTTGCAGTCGCCTCAGCCCACGCCGCTCGGCACGGACAAAGAGCGCAACCAGCAGCGGGATGAGCAACAATCCCCAAAGCCATTCTGGTGCACCAAAGCTCATGAAATCATCAAGTCGTTGAATCGCTAAGTCGTTAAATAGGAACGTTCACGGCAACTTTTTCCAGATTGTTTGGGATAACAAAATCTGCGCCAGCAGCAACCCGCATCCGCTCATGAGACATAATGGAAATAGATCACGGTATTGCTGATATTTCTTTACGCTGACCGTGGATTTTTCCAGCTTGTCTATGTCGTCGTAGATCTGTTCGAGCGACTTTGTGTCAGTCGCCCGGAAAAATTTCCCGTCCGCGATTTTTGCAACCTCCTTCAGTCCAGTTTCGTTAAACTCTACGCGTTGATTTTCGTACAGAACATTGCCCAGAGCATCCGTTAACGGCCCTCGACTAGTGAAGATCGGCGCCGGTGCAATTCCGTTGATGCCGGCCCCAATAGCGTAGAAGTGAATCTTTAATGCTTTGACTGCTTCGGCAGCAGTGTTTGGCGGAACTTTGCCCGCATTATTTTCGCCGTCAGTTAATAATACCAGCACCCGACTTTTGGAACGTTTGTCATTGAGCCGATTGGCGGCGGCAGCCATCGCCGATCCAATCGCGGTGCCATCTTCGACGAGGCCGATTCGGACTCGATCCAGATTTTGAAAAAGCCAATCGTGGTCCAGCGTCATCGGGCTCACGACGTACGGCCGACCAGCGAACGCAATGATGCCGATTCGATCGTTCGGCCGCCCTTCGATAAATTTGCGTGTGACTTCGCGGATCGCATCCACTCGTGTCGCTTCTTGTCCGCCAATCGTGAAGTCTTTCGTCAGCATCGACCCGGAGACATCAAGTACGAGCATGATGTCGATCCCACTCGCCTCGATCTGAGTAAGACTCTTGCCGAGCTGCGGGCGCGCAAGCCCAACGACGAAAATCGCAAGCGAAGCGAGCAATAACGTTCGCAGAATCTTACCCGCACGCGCGGCGCTTTGTTTTCCAATTGCCCGGAGACTCGCTGTTGACGAATAAGTCAACGCCGCAGCTGGTCCGCGTTTGCCACGCAGATACGCCAGCAACGGGATCGCCAGCAGTAAGAGAAGCAGCCACGGGTGCGCAAAGGTCAATGCGCTATTCGCAGGCCACCAATCAAACAGTCGCAAGTTGTCCTCCCTTCACGAAACGGATCGCTTCTTGCAGTAGCAATTCGCTATCCGAAGTTGTCGCTTCGTATCGTGCGAACTTAATCAGGTCACACCGATTCAAAAAATCTTCGAGCAATGATTTTTCCTCACTGGAGAAAGATGCTGCTTTTGCAAGGGCAGTCAGAAATTCTATGGAAGTTTGTCGGGTTGCCGGCAGGCCGTGCTGCTGCGTCACGTATTTTCGCAAAATATCAGACACACGGATGCTGAACAGATATGGGCTCATCCTTTCAATTTCGCGGCTAATTCGTTCGAGCTCTTCGAGCGCGATATCCCCCGGCAATTTCGGCGGCGCGGGGGGTTTGCGGCGCTTCGCGAACAGCCACAAGATCACGCCAACAAGCGAAAGCGCCGCAAAGACAATCACAAAAACCAACCACGGAGGAATCAATGAATAATCCACCGGCGGCGCAATGTCGTGGAACTCTTCGGCGCCTAATACCAAAAGGGCCGGAGTCAAACAGTACTGGAGCGATGGGAAATAACGCGAATTCATCTCGTATTACTTCGGCACTCCATTACTTCTTCCGCTTGCCTTTATCGAACGCCAATCCGGCGTTCGCGTTGTTTGAAGAAGGATCGCAGCGCCGGGAGATAATCTTCGTTCGTTTTCAGTGAGATCGCGTCAATGTTGTTTCGACGAAGTATTCGTGCGAGCTCGGCGGCCCTTTCATCCGCGAGCTGCGCAAAGCGCGTACGCGTTCCACGCTCGCTGGTATTGATTTCGAGTTGCTCACCCGTCTCCGCGTCTTCCAGCATGATGATTCCGATGTTCGGCAAAAGTTTTTCTCGCTCATCGTGAATGTGGATTGCGACGAAATCGTGCCGCTGCCCACTCACTGCGAGCGCCCGTGAGAAATCAGGCGTCTGAAAATCTGAGATGAAAAAAACGACAGCGCGCCGCGTGACGATCTTATTCAGGTAATCAAGCGCCAGCGCCGGGTCCGTCCCGCGGCCCTGCGGTTGGAAAAAAAGAATCTCGCGGATTAGCCGGAGCGTGTGAGACCGGCCTTTTTTCGGTGGAATAAAAAGTTCGACGCGATCGGTGAAAAGGATCAGGCCAACCTTGTCGTTGTTCCTGATCGCGCTGAAGGCGAGCAAACAGGCAACTTCCGCGGCCAGCTCGCGCTTGGATTGCGTTGTGCTCCCAAAATTTCCTGAGGCACTGACATCCACGACCAGCATCACTGTCAGCTCGCGTTCCTCTGTGAATTTTTTCACGAACGCGGTGCCCATTCGCGCTGTGACGTTCCAATCGATTGCACGGATCTCATCGCCCGGCTGATATTCGCGTACATCTTCAAAATTCATGCCGCGTCCTTTGAAAACACTGTGGTAATCCCCGGCGAACGCCGTCTCGACCAAACCGCGCGTCCTGATCTCGAGCGTACGGATCTTTTTGAGAATCTCAGGGGCGTCCACAGCTACGTCGAATCAAGGAACAGGCAGCCCCGCGAATATCCGCTCGATAATTGTCTCACTGGTGACCGCTTCCGCCTCGGCTTCGTAACTTATTATGATGCGATGCCGTAACACATCGGGGCCGATGCTTTTCACGTCCTGCGGGGTAACGTAACCGCGACCGTTCAGGAACGCGTGCGCCCGCGCGCCGAGCGCAAGATAGATGGTCGCACGCGGCGACGCGCCGTATCGAATCAGACCTTCCAGACGCAGATTGTACGCCGCCGGCTCTCGCGTCGCCCACACAACATCGACGATGTAATCCTTCACGCGGTCGTCGATGTAAATGCTGTTAACTACGTTGCGCGCCGCGATGATTTGACTCGGATCAATCACAGGGTCCACTCGCAAATCCGGTGCGGAGGTCGCCATCAAATCGAGAATGTTTCGCTCCTCGGATTTCTGCGGATAACCGATGTGCAATTTGAACATGAAGCGATCCAGCTGCGCTTCGGGCAATTGGTAAGTTCCTTCCTGCTCTATCGGGTTTTGTGTCGCCAAAACCAGGAATGGATCGGAAAGAGGATATGTTTTTTCGCCGATCGTGACCTGCCGTTCCTGCATCGCCTCCAGCAATGCGCTCTGAACTTTGGCCGGTGCGCGATTGATTTCGTCGGCCAGGATCAAATTGGAAAAAATCGGACCGAGCTTGGTCGTGAACTCACCGGTGCGCGGATTGTAGATGAGTGTGCCTATTAAATCTGCTGGCAGAAGGTCTGGCGTAAATTGCAGCCGCTGAAAGCCGGTTTGGATGCATGCAGCCATTGTTTTCACGGTGAGCGTCTTGGCCAGCCCGGGAACGCCCTCGAGCAGGAGATGACCATTGGCGAGGAGACCCAATAGAAGACGATCCACCAAATACTTCTGGCCCACCACAACGTGTCCGACTTGCTGGCGGAGCGCCGGAATCCATTGGCCCAGCTCCCGCACTTCCTGCGTAATTTCCTGCGTCGATTTCATACGGTCTGGTGAGACACGCAATGGTTGGAGAATGTTCGATCAAACGTGCTCACAGGCCATTCGTGCAAGAACACCAATCTCTCGCGGCGCCGAAATGATTCAAGGTTCCCGATGTAACCTCCTGTGGCACTGAAGAAACGTGCTAAAAGTTGAAGGACCAATGTCAGTTCTCCACAAATTGCGGTACCGAGCGATTTTGCTTCTCGCTTTAGCCGCCGTGGCGATGCCGATGCTGGCGTGGATCGCGCGGAATGATGTTCCGTATCGGCAAAAACCGGAGTAATTGATTGTCAGGTGCCACGAGCAAATGTGTGCGCCTATTTCGCTCGAACACGCAAGGTTCCGGCGACACTTTTCGCGCGGGGACGCAGGCTTATCATTATTGGCAGTCCGAGATACGGCTCTGCTTTGCGAATGCGAGTTTCGAGATAGCGACGATATGTTTCATTCGTCAAGCGAGGATCATTTACGAAGAGGACAAATTCCGGTGGCTGGAGGGGCGAGCTCCCGCGAGCCCGTTTCAACATTTGGATTGGATGCGGCCGGTGTGGCGTCGCTGGAGCTCCGGCCTCCATTACCGGATCTTGTTTGCCGCTCCTTGTTTGCACTGCATAAAATAATTTCAAGCGTTTGCCTCTCACCAACGGCGGCGGATTGGCTTGAAACGCCTGTCGCAGCAATCGGTTCAGGATTCCGGTGCCAATGCGTTGCTGAGCTGCCCGCTGGATTGTCTCTATCGATGCAAACAACTTCTCGACATTTTCTTTAGTCAGCGCCGACACGGTCAGCACCGGCGCATGTTCAAGGAAGAAAATTCTCGCACGCGTTTCTTCGGCAAGCTGCCTTACCGCCTCTTTTTCTCTGCGTCTCGGTCTCACTAGATCCCATTTGTTCAACACAACGATCGCTGGTTTCCGCGCCTGTTGAATCAATCCCGCGATCCGTTTGTCCTGCGCTGTTACGCCCATCGTGAGATCCACCATGAGGATACATAGATCCGCGCGGCGAATGCTGCGCTCTGCGCGCATAACGCTGAAAACCTCGACCGAACTCGAATGTTTTCCGCGCCGGCGAATTCCCGCTGTGTCGATGAAAACGAACTTTCGCCCATTGCGCTCGTACAGAATGTCAACGGCATCGCGCGTTGTTCCGGGCAGTTCGCTGACAATCGCGCGCTCGCCGCGAACAATGGAATTAATGAGAGAAGATTTACCGACGTTTGGTCGGCCGACGATCGCCACTGCCAATGGAGGTTCGAAGGTTGAAGTCTGATGTTTGATATCGGCCGGAGCAACCGGCGAGGGGAGACGCCGCTCGATTTCTGTTAACAACTTCGAGATTCCGCGATCATGTTCTGCACTAATCGAAACGCTCGGCTCGAGACCTAACGAATCGAATTCTGCCGCCAGCGGCTCGTGCTTGTCGTGATCAACCTTATTAATTACGAGCACGACCGGTTTTTGCGATTTGCGCAGTGTGCCCGCCAAGTCTTCATCGACCGGCGACAAGCCTTCTTTTGCATCGACAACGAACAGTACAAGATCGCTCTCGCGCAGCGCTTCTTCTGCGGCGAGGCGTACTTGGGCGCTCAGCTCGCGTTCGCCGACGCCGAAGATTCCGCCGGTATCCCACACTGTGAATGGGCGTGCGCCGCGATTGCAAATTGCAGAAATCCGGTCGCGTGTGATTCCCGCTTGATCATGAACAATAGCGATCTTTCGACCGACCAGGCGATTGAACAGCGCGGACTTGCCTACGTTCGGGCGACCGACAATTGCGACATTCGGCGGTGTGCTCATATCGTTCACCGCAGCAGACGCATCTACGACTTCGCCGCATGGGCGTGGCCTGCAGCCTGCAATTGCCGAACGCCGTCTGTCACATAAACGATGCCGGAGACTGCGGTGAAAAAGCCAGCCGCAATTACAACATAGAGTAGGGGAAGCAACCGCAGTTGCAGCATGACCCACCCGATGGCGATCATTTGTAAAACGGTCGCTACCTTTCCGGTCCAGTTCGGCTTCACGTGGACTTTTCCAATCAGCAAATACAACACGCCTGCGCCAACGAAAAGAATCGCGTCACGCGAAATCACAAGGACGGGGAACCAGGTCGGAAAGCTGCCGTAATCGGGGTCGAGCTCGCTCCAGTTGCTAATGCTTAAGGTAATGATCGCGCTGAGCAACAAGCCTTTATCGGCAATTGGATCGAGAATGACTCCCAGCGAACTGCGCTGATTGTAGTGCCGCGCAACGTATCCGTCCAAGCCGTCACTTACGGCAGCCAATATGAAAATGATGATCGCAGTGAAAC
>WNGC01002702.1_pt1 | contig 10785 bp, 8 predicted proteins | sample 5400051 | NCBI WGS metagenome assembly WNGC01 (sample SAMN13153368, study PRJNA577476) | soil metagenome | isolation source: 20 cm soil or saprolite under grassland replicate 2 | place: USA:California | collected 2016-06-15 | reverse complement strand
TCGTAGCGCAGCAGGTCGAGCTCCAGGCGCTGCGCGTAGCCGTGCAGCTGCGGCAGCTTGAGATGGCGCTGGTTGTCGAACAGCAGGTCGTGCATCGGCCAGAACTTTCCCTGTCCGGCTGCCACTTCCGCGGCGAGCGCGGCATGCAGGGCGTGCGGATGGACTTCCTCGAGCGGAAAGTGACGATAGACCAGGCGCACGCGGCCCGCGAACCGTTCCAGCAGCAGCTTGAGCGCCGGCGCCGCCTGCTTGCAGTTGGGGCATTCGAAATCGCCGTACTCCACGAGCGTCACCGGAGCGTGCGACGCGCCCAGCGCGTGATCGACGGCGCTGACCGGTACCGCGAGATCGAATTTTCTAAGCTCGTTCATTCAATGTTCGCAGCCATCGCAGCTGCAGCGTTAGCCCGATCAAGAACGCCCCTAGCAGGGCGCCGTAAATGCCCCGAAAAATCGGCGCCTCCTGCGAGGCCACCAGGGGTTCTACCGGCGGCAGGCGGGTCAACGACTCTGTAAGCCCCGGGATCATGTGAAACAGGAACGTGGTGGAGTAACTGATGGCCTGAACGTAGCGCGAGGCACGCCCGAATAGCCGAAGGATCTCCGCGCTGCCGCCGACCGCCAGCGCCACGAGCGTGAGCACGGCGAGCGCGTGCGGCGGCCCGAAGCCGCCATGCTGGAAGATGCCGAGCGCCGTGACCGCGGTGATCAAGGTACTGGCGAGATAGAGCTGCCCGAGCCGGTTGTTGAGGGAAATCTTCTTGTAGCGCGCAAACGCCCAGATGCCGCAGACCACGGCGACCAGGCTGATCGCCGTGTGAAACACGCCGAGTGTGGTCAGCCCCACGATGTCCCCCCCAAAAGAGCAACGTTTTCTTATCGGCCCGGCGTATCGCCGCGGCGGCTCGCCTCGAACAGAAACCAGACCCGCCTCTCCGCCTCGTCGATCCAGACCTCGAGCAGGCTCGCCGTCGCGACGTCGCCGTGCTCGTCGCAGACGCCGTGCGTCTCGCGCATGTGCGCGGCGAGGCGCATGTTGTCGTCGCGCAGCTCCGCCAGCATGTCGAGGGGCGAGACGTAGTCAGCGTCATTGTCGAGGATGCGCTGCGAGCGGCCGATCTGGCCGATCGAGCGCAGGGTCGTGCCGCCGAGCTTGCGCACACGCTCGGCGACGGGGTCGGTGATCGCGTAGATCTGGTCCGCCTGCTCGTCGAGCAGCAGGTGGTAGTCGCGGAAGTGCGGGCCCGAGATGTGCCAGTGGAAGTTCTTGGTTTTAAGGTACAGGGCGAACAGATCCGCCAGAAGGAGATTGAGCGCGCCCGAGATGTCTCTCGTCGCCTCGGCTCCCAGATTCGTGGGTGTTTTCAGCCCGGCTGCGCGCCGTGACTTTGCTTCCGCGGTGACCATGATCGACCCCTCCCCAAACGAAAAGTCCGCAGGGACGCGGACCCTAACAGGGTGTAACCTCGCAGCATAGTGCTGTATTGTCAACTAGTGCGGCCGCTTCTCTTCCGCACCGATCCGGAATGGATGCATGGCTGCGCGATAGGCGTCGGAGGCCGGTGAGCCTGGCGTCCTACAGCTCGCGACGGCGTTCCCAAGCTCTCGCCAAGGCTTCGGTCCGCGTGCGCACGCCAAGTTTTCTGAACAGTGATTCGACGTGAAACTTTACGGTATGAAGCGAGATGTTCAGCCTGCGGGCGATCATTTTGTTGGTCGACCCCTCGCCAATTGCGCTCAACACTTCGAGCTCGCGCGGAGTCAGAAGGGCTTGCAAGTTGTATTCGGTCAGCGCGGCGAAACCGGTTTGCGCGACCGCTGGCGACCGGACCGTCAACCCTGCTGCCACCGCGCAAAGCGCAGCATCGATCTGGCTCGTGGCAGCATCGTGCGCCAAGCATCCAGCGTGAACGGTGTCGGAGCCCCCGAGGGCGACGACAGGACAGCTTTCGCTCCCCGGGCAGTCTCCGACCGATAGGACGACATCGGCGGCGTCCGCAGAACCGGCGAATTCATGACCGGCTTCCAGGATCAGCTTGCGCAGCAGGTCGCGACGAACGGGATCTGCCGCGTGAATCGCAACGCGCAGCCGCCGCGCGGCAGCCAGGCTGGCCGCCATATCGCTCATCGGGCCGGCCGCGCTTCGATCACCGCTTCCAGCGAAAGCACCGTTCCGCCGCGGATGACGCGCAGCCGCGCCGGCCCGCCTATGCCGTGCGAGGCAAGCTGCGCAGCGAGCTTGCGGAACCCGGGCGCCGGCCTGTCGTTGACGCTCAACACGATGTCGCCCGCCACCACGCCGGCCTTGGCCGCTGGCCCCCCGTCGGCGATAGACATCACCATCAGTCCGCTGGTCTGACCGGCTTTCTCATAGAGCGCGTCGGGCACCGCCACCGGGTGCAGGGCAACGCCGAGCCATCCGCGGGCGACGTGGCCGTCCTTGAGCAGGAGCGGGACGATTCTTTCGAGGGTGGCCGCTGGAATGACGAGGGCCCGCGCCCGCGGACCAAATGTCGAGATGCCGAGAAATGTGCCCGCGGCGGTGAACACCGGCCCGCCTTCTTCAGCGCGCGCCAGGCGCACGTCGAGCACGATGCGCCGATCAATGCGCCCGCCTGCGACGCTGTGCCATTCCGGACCGGCCAGATTGATAACACCGAGCCGCGCGGTTACTCCGCCCGCGCCGTCTGCCCCAAGGGCGAGCGACAGCTCACCGGCTCGAGCCTCCCCCGAGACGAGCGAAAGCGGCGAGATCGGCTGCGCAAGCCGAAGGAGCGCGATGTTCGTGCCGGGATCCCGGCCGGCAAGCTTCGCTTTTACGGCAGCGCCGCCTGCGACGACGAGCTCGAACTCGTCGCCTTTCGGCAAAGACTGCTCGGAGGCGACCACGACATCCGGCTGCCAGAGCGTGCCGCTAACATGCCGATCGCTTGAAAGCCGGATCGCGGCGACTGCGCCTTGTGCGGCAGTCGCTCGAGCCGCCAAGGCCGAGGAAAGCTGCGTCAGAATATCTGTTTGGTGCGTCATAGACACGTTCTCGCAAGTTGGGGCGGAGGGGTCAAAATAAAACCCTCCCGCGGCGGTGCCTACTGGCCGAACGGCCGGGTAATGAGCTCCCAATGAGATCAGCCCCTGCTCGTGTGGCGTCTGCCCCACTCGCGCATTGCTGCAACGATCGGACCTATGCTCTTGCCGCGCTCGGTCAACTGGTACTCGAGCCTGGGCGGATGCTCGCTGTATAGCCGCCGCGCGAGCAGTCCTTGATTCTCCAGCGCCTTGAGGCGCGCAGAAAGCGTGTTGGGCGCCGCGCCTACGAGCGAGTTCTGCAGATCCTGGAAGCGCTGCGGGCCCTTGAGCAGCAGATCGCTCAGGATAAGAAGCGTCCAGCGCTCGCCGATCAGGTCGAGCGTGCGCGCGACCGGGCACCAGGTCTGGTCGGTATAAGTCAGCTGCGCTGGCCCGGCTCCAGCGACTGGCGTACCTCAAGCTAAAGGAAAAATATCAGGACACTAACCCCTTCAAGTTCATCATTTACTCGAGCCGCGCGGGCGGCGAGAGCTGAGTGTCAAAAGCGATTCGATTTCATTCGTAACAAACCGGCGACAGCCTGACACCACCGCGTGATGGCGGTGCGAGACAATAGCTCCAGCCATGTCATTTTCGCGCGGAACGGTCGCGGCGCTGCTGCTCGCAGGCGCAAGCAGCGTCCTCGCCGCAGAGCCAGAACTGGGCGTATCGCTCGCCCGGTCCTTCGACACGCACCAGACCGACATCGTCAGGCTCACGTACCGGCGCCCTTTGGAGCCGCACGACGGCGCGCGGTGGTGGCCGCAGCAGCTGCAGCTCGGCGCTAGCGTCTGGCGGGTTCCCGACCTTGGCGGGGTCACGCGCCGGTTCGACGTGAATGTGACTCCGGTCTGGCGATCGGAGACTGCCTTGGGTGCAGCGGCGAAGGGATATGTCGAGGCAGGTCTCGGCGTCTACCTGCTGTCGCACACCATCAACAACGATAACAACCGCTTGCCGAGTGCATTGGAGTTCGGCTCCCATCTCGGCGTCGGTGTGCAGCTCGACCCGCGCCTCAGCGTGGGGCTCGCCGTCCAGCACATCTCGAATGCCGGCATCAAGCAGCCGAACGGCGGCATGAATCTTTACATGCTCACGGCGGCGTATCGGCTGTAGCGGACGCCGGGAAGGCTACGAAGGCACGGGGGAGCAGCTTTTCGGGTGCGCTCGTCTCGCCGCTCCTCGACTCGAGCGTTGGTTGCATATCGCACGCGATGCGCCATGCCCCATTTGGCCATGGCTCCAATACGGGCTCCGTGTCCAGCTACGGAGTCATGAGCTGCTTGCGCGCACAGGAATTGGGGAGCTTGCTCATGCCGTCATCGGCGACGATTTCTCCGCCGAGCTGGAACGAGGAGTCCGAGCTCGCAAGATCCTTTCTATCTAATTCCAGCCGCCACCCAGCGCTCGGACGAGCGCCACCGTCGTCTGGTACTGAGCCGAGCGCACTTGCAGTGCCTGGCGCCGGTTGCGCAGCTCGCTGCGCTGCGCGTCGAGCAGATCGAGCTGGCTCACGTAGCCGTTGCGGTAGCGCACGTCGGAAAGCGCGGTCGAGCGGCTGGCCGACGCGACAGCGCGATCCTGCGCTTCGGACTGCTCCGCCAGCAGGCGCAGCGAGGAAAGCTGGTCCTCGACGTCCGCGAAGGCGACGAGCACCTGCTCGCGGTAGCGCGCCAGCGCGACGTCGAACTCGCCGCCGGCGTTCTGAATCCCGGCCTCGCGGCGGCCACCGTCGAACAGCGGCAGCGACGCAGCCGCGCCGATGCCCCAGGCGCGCGCCGACCATTTGAACAGGTCGCCCAGCTCGGGCGACGCATAGCCGCCGGTGGCGGTCAGCGTCAGGCTCGGAAACCACGCCGCCTTCGCGACGCCGACGCGCGTCTGCGCGGCGAGCAGCGAGCTTTGCGCCGCGGACACGTCGGGCCTGCGGCTGAGCACCGTGCTCGGCACTCCGGCGGGGATCACGGGCAGCGCGGTGTTCCACTCGGCCACGCTGAGCGTGAAGCTCGACGAGACCTCGCCGACCAGCACCGCCAGCGCATGCTCGAGCTCGGCGCGGCGGCGGTCGAGCGCCAGCGCGTCCGACTCGGTGGCGGCGACCTCGGTGCGCGCGCGCGAGACGTCGAGCTCGGCGACATCGCCCGCGCGGAAGCGGCGCTCCGTGAGCGACAGCGTGTCGCGGTACGCGCTCACCGTGCTGCGCACCAGGGCTCTCTCGGTGTCGAGCGCCCGTAGCTCGAGGTAGGTCTGCGCCACCTCGGCCTGCACGAGAAGCCCAGCGCTCTGCAGCAAGGCCTCGCGCGCCTGCGCATCGAGCACGGCGGCGTCGGTCGCCTGCGCCAGCCGGCCGAACAGATCCACCTCGTAGGACAGATTGAGCCCGGTGCTGTAGAGGCTGCGCGCCGGGCCGGGAACGCCGTTGACGATGCCGCCCACCCGGGCGGCGCCTGCATCGGCGCTCACTTGCGGCGCGCGATCGGCCTGCGTCGCCTGTACGAAGGCGCGCGCCTGCTTGAGCCGTGCCGCCGCGACCTGGATGCTGGTGTTGTTGCGGTTGGCGCGCTCGACCAGCTCGTCGAGCACCGGGTCGGAGAAGGACCTCCACCATTCGCCGCGCGGCTGGGCTTCGGCGGGCGCGGCGAGGGTCCATCTGCCGTCGCCTTCCTTGAAGCTCTGCGGGGCCGCGGGAAGAGCGGCGGGATCGATGGCCGGCAGCGACGCTGCGCAGCCGGCGATGAGCAGGGCGGTGAACGTGGACAGCGCAATGAATTTCATTCGATCTCTTTCAGCTTGCCACCCGCCATGGCGGTCGAGCCGGCGAAAGGTTCGGCATGGGGGATCTCCCCGTGCAGCTTCAGCGGCCGGTTGCCGGTGAGGCGACGAAGGAGCACGTAGAACACCGGCGTGAGGAAGATGCCGAATGCAGTGACGCCGATCATCCCGGCGAACACCGCGATGCCCATCGCCTGGCGCATCTCGGCGCCGGCGCCGACCGAGAAGGCGAGCGGCAGCACGCCCATGATGAAGGCGACCGAGGTCATCAGGATCGGCCGCAGCCTGAGGCCCGCCGCCTCGATGGCGGCCTGCAGCGGCGTGCGGCCGCTGAATTCCAGCTCGCGCGCGAACTCCACGATCAGGATGGCATTCTTCGCCGCAAGCCCCACCAGCACCATGAAGCCGATCTGCGTGAAGATGTTGTTGTCGCCGTGCGTCAGCCACACACCTGTCAGCGCGGCGAGAAGGCCCATCGGCACGATCATGATGATGGCGAGCGGCAGCACCAGGCTCTCGTAGAGCGCGGCGAGCACCAGGAACACGAGCAGGATCGCGAGGGGGAACACCCACACCGCCGAGTTGCCGGCGAGGATCTCCTGGTAGGTGATCTCGGTCCATTCGTAGCCGATGCCCGGCGGCAGCGTCTCGGCGGCGACGCGTTCCACCGCGTCCCGCGCCTGGCCCGACGAGAAGCCCGGCGCGTTGCGCCCGTTGATGTCGGCCGAAAGGAAGCCGTTGTAGCGCATGGCGCGCTCCGGACCGAAACTCGGCTTGACATTCAAGAGCGCCGACAGCGGCACCATCTCGCCCGAGTTGGAGCGCACCTTGAGCAGGCCCACGTCCTCGGCGCGAGCGCGGTACGGCGCATCGGCCTGCACGCGCACCGAGTAGGTGCGGCCGAACCGGTTGAAGTCGTTTACATAGAAGCTGCCGAGATAGATCTGCATCGTGTCGAACACCTCGGTCACCGGAACGCCCAGCTGGCGCGCCCGGGTGCGGTCGAAGTCCGCGTAGAGCTGCGGCACATTGACCTGGTAGCTCGAGAACATCCCGGCGAGCTCGGGCGTCTGGTAGGCCTTCATCAGGAACGCCTTCGTGGCCGCGTCGAGCGCCTCGTAACCGAGCGACGCCCGGTCTTCGAGATGCAGCTTGAAGCCGCCGGTCGTGCCGAGGCCCTGCACCGGCGGCGGCGGAAACATCACGATGAAAGCATCGGCGATCTTGGCGAACTCCTGGTTGAGCTGTCCGGCGATCGCGCCGCCCGAGAGCTGCGGGCTCTTGCGCTGGTCGAACGACTTGAGCACGGCGAAAGCGATGCCCGAGTTTGAGCTGTTGGTGAAGCCGTTGATCGACAGGCCGGGAAACGACACCACGTGATCGACGCCCGGATGCTTGAGCATGACCTCGCCCATGCGGCGGATCACCTCGTCGGTGCGCTCGAGCGTGGCGCCGTCGGGAAGCTGGGCGAAGCCGATCAGGTACTGCTTGTCCTGCGTGGGCACGAAGCCGTCGGGCACCTTGCCGAACAGCAGCACTGTGGCGCCGATCAGCACAGCGTAGATCCCGACCATCAGCCCCTTGCGCGACAAGACGCCGCCCAGGCTCGTGCCGTAGGCGCGCGTGCCGCGCCCGAAGAGGGCATTGAAGCCCCGGAACAGCCAGTTCTTGGGGCGGACATCGTGCGGCTTGAGCATCAGCGCCGCGAGCGCCGGCGAAAGCGTGAGCGAGTTGATCGCGGAAATGACGGTGGAGATGGCAATGGTGAGCGCGAACTGCCGGTAGAACTGGCCCGACAAGCCGCTGATGAACGCGAGCGGCACGAACACGGCGACGAGCACCGCAGCGATCGCGATGATCGGATTGGTGACCTCGCGCATCGCCCTGTAGGTCGCCTCGCGCGGCGCAAGGCCGGCGGCGATATTGCGCTCGACGTTCTCCACCACCACGATCGCGTCGTCGACCACGATGCCGATCGCGAGCACCAGGCCGAAGAGCGACAGCGCGTTGATCGAGAAGCCGAAGAGATACGCCACCGAGAACGTGCCGACGATCGAGACCGGCACCGCGACCAGTGGAATGATCGAGGCGCGCCAGGTCTGCAGGAACAGGATCACCACCAGCACGACAAGCGCCACCGATTCGAGCAAGGTGTGCACCACCGACTTGATCGAGGCGCGCACGAACTGCGTCGGGTCGTAGACGATCTGGTAGTCGGCGCCTTCGGGCATGTTCTTCTTGATCTCGGCCATCGTGGCGCGAACGTTGTTCGAGATCTGCAGCGCGTTGGCGCCGGGCGCGGCGAAGATGCCGATCGCCACCGCGGGCTTGTTGTCGAGGAGCGAGCGCAGCGAATAGTCCGAGGCGCCGAGCTCGAGCCGCGCGATGTCGCGCAGGCGGGTGATCGCGCCGTTGGGCTCGGTCTTGACGATGATGTCGGCGAAGTCCTCCTCGGTGGCGAGCCTGCCCTGTGCGTTGATCGAAAGCTGCAGGTCGAGCCTGTCGCGCGTGGGCGATCCGCCCACCACGCCGGCCGCGGCCTGGACGTTCTGCTCGCGGATCGCGCGCACCACGTCGTTCGCCGAGAGGCCGCGCTCGGCGACCTTGCGCGGATCGAGCCAGACGCGCATCGCGTAGTCGCCGCCGCCCCACATCAGCACCTGCCCGACGCCGTCGATGCGCGCCAGGCGGTCCTTGACATTGAGCAGCGCGTAATTGCGCAGGTACGTCACGTCGTAGCGCTCGCTCGGCGACACGAGATGCACCACCATCGTGAAATCGACCGCGCTCTTCACTGTCGTCACGCCGAGGCGGCGTACCTCCTCGGGCAGGCGCGGCTCGGCCTGCGCGACACGGTTCTGTACCTTCTGCTGTGCTAGGTCCGGATCGGTGCCGAGCTTGAAGGTGACGGTCAGTGTCATGCGGCCGTCGGTGGTGGCCTGGCTCGCCATGTACAGCATGCCCTCGACGCCGTTGATCTGCTCCTCGAGCGGCGTCGCCACCGTCTCGGCGATGACCTTCGGGTTCGCGCCCGGATAGTTGGCGGTGACGACGACCGAAGGCGGCACTACCTCCGGGTACTCCGAGATCGGCAGGAAGCGCAGCGCGATGATCCCGCCGAGGAAGGTGAGCACCGCCAGCACGCCCGCAAAGATCGGGCGGTCGATGAAGAAGCGCGACAGGTTCACGATGCGCTCGCTACCTGGGGCGCCACCAGCGTTCCGGGCCGCACGCGCTGCAGGCCGTTGACGATGATGCGCTCGCCGGGCTTGAGGCCCGAGGTGACGATGCGCTGGCCGTTCGCCGTGCCGCCGAGCGTGATCTCGCGGTAGGTGGCCTTGTTGTCCTCGCCCACCACCATCACGTAGCGCTTGTTCTGGTCAGTGCCCACCGCGCGCTCGCTGATCAGCAGCGCGGGCTCGGTCTTCGCCTGCCCCATGCGCAGCTTGGCGAACTGGCCGGGGATCAGGCTGCCGTCCTTGTTATCGAACACCGCGCGCACGCGCACCGTGCCGCTCCTTGCGTTCACCTGGTTGTCGATGAGCTGCAAGCGGCCGCGGTGCGTCGTGCCGCCGGCCGTCTCCATCTCTACCGGTATTCCCTGCGTCAGGTCCTTCAGCGCGCGCAGGACGACCTGCTCGTCGGCATCGAAGCTCGCGTAGATCGGGTTGACCGAGACGAGGGTCGTCAGCACCGGCGCACCCGGCCCCGCGGCGACGAGGTTGCCGACGGTGATCTCGAGCTTGCCGACGCGGCCGGACACTGGCGCGCGCACCTGGGTATAGCCGAGGTTCAGGCGAGCCGACAGCAGCGCGGCCTGCGCGGCGCGCAGGTTGGCGTCGGCTTCCTGCTGCGCATTGACGCGCTCGTCGAGCTCGCGCCGCGCGATGGCGCTTTCGTTCCAAAGCCGCTGCGCGCGTTCGTGCTCGCTTTTCGTGTAGGTGACGCGCGCCTGCGCCGCGACCACCTGCGCCTGCGCGCGCTCGACTTCCGCAGCGTAGGGGGCCGGGTCGATCGTCACGAGCAGGTCGTCGCGCCTGACCAGCGCGCCCTCGACGAAGTGCACCGACTGCACGGCGCCCGCGACGCGCGAGCGCAGGTCGACGCGCTCGACCGCCTCGAGGCGCCCGGAGAATTCGTCCCACATCGTCACGTCGCTCGGCACGACGGTGGCCACGGGCACGGGGGTCGGCTGCGGCTGCGCCGCCGACGGCCGGGTCTCGGCGCGGGAAGGCCGCAGGTAGAGCGCTCCGGCCGAGACGGCGGCGAGGGCGGCGAGCGTCGCGGCCACCACGACGCGCCTGCGCAGGGGAACGAAAATCATCGGTGACACTCCTATCTATAGCGATCACTACATATCGCGATGGCGGCACTGTAACGAATGAGCGCCGCCAGTGTCAACAGGTTTGCTTAGCAATCGCTACAGATGTAATATGCGGAGAGCCATGAAACGGGCCAACGGCAAGCAGGCGAAGCCGCGCGGGCGACCGCGCTCGTTCGATCGCGACGCTGCGCTCGAGCGCGCCATCGACGTCTTCTGGCGCCACGGCTACGAGGCGACGTCGGTGAGCGACCTCACCGCCGCCATGGATATCAATCCGCCCAGCCTCTACGCCGCTTTCGGCGACAAGGAGAAGCTGTTCCTCGAGGCGGTCGGGCGCTACGAGCAGCAGCGGCGGCAGACCGTGGCGAAGGTCTTCGACGAGGCGCCGACCGCGAAGGAGGCTGTCCACCGGCTGCTGCGCGAGGCCGCCGGCGAGCTCGCCTGCTCGAGCCACCCGCGCGGCTGCCTGCTGGTGATGTCCGACACGAATTGCTCCGACGCCTCGGCGCATGTGCAGTCGGACCTCGCGCAGCGCCGCGCGGCGATGAAGGCGAGCCTCAAGGCGCGCATCGATCGCGGCGCCGCCGCAGGCGAGCTGCCGCGCGACACGGACACCGCCGCGCT
>WNGC01002847.1_pt1 | contig 10793 bp, 6 predicted proteins | sample 5400051 | NCBI WGS metagenome assembly WNGC01 (sample SAMN13153368, study PRJNA577476) | soil metagenome | isolation source: 20 cm soil or saprolite under grassland replicate 2 | place: USA:California | collected 2016-06-15 | reverse complement strand
ATGGGATTCGCAGGTCGAGCTGACCATCGACCAATCGGAAACACACTGGAGTAACATGAACAGCGGCTCGGTCTCTCATCAGGGCAGGACGTTAAACTATAGGCGCTCCTATAAACTGGGCCGAAGCACGAGCGTGCAAGTGCAGGCGAGTTTAACGGTCAACGAGGATGGCACCACAGCAGCCTATTCGACAAGCCAGGTAAGTGTGACAGGAAAATCTGCGTCCAAGACATCAGGAAAAGGAATTCTCGAAAAAGTCCCGTAGCATTATCGGCACTGCGAAACTCGATTTTCGCGAAATCGGTAAACTGGAGCGCTGCGAAAGCAACACAGCCACCTCTCCGCGAAATCGGGGGCGCCGACGCCAAACACCCGTCGCGTCGGCAAGATGCGGGCGCCGTGCATCCCGGAAGCATGCGCCACCCTAAGCCGTGCCGCTTCCCTCGCCTGCGCCGAATTGAATTCCCTGCGCTAACGGCAGCTCGCCGGAGAAATTGATCGTGTTTGTCTGGCGTCGCATGTAGCTCTTCCAGCAATCGCTTCCGCTCTCGCGTCCGCCACCGGTATTCTTTTCGCCGCCGAAGGCGCCGCCGATTTCCGCGCCGCTGGTGCCGGTATTCACGTTCGCGATGCCGCAATCGCTTCCCACTGAGCTAACGAATTTTTCGGCTTCGCGCACAGCGTTCGTAAAGATCGAGGAGGTCAATCCCTGCGGTACATTGTTCTGGATCGCGATTGCTTCGGCGAAATCGCGATATGTCAGCAGGTAAAGCAGCGGACCAAACGTTTCGTGTTTCACGATCTCGAAATCCGGTTTGGCAGTCGCCAGGCACGGTTTCATGTAGCAACCACCGGGAACGGTAAGACGCTCGCCGCCATAAAGGACTTCGCCGCCTTCATCTTTCAATCGCTGGATCGAATGCTGCACGGCATCGACCGCGCTTTTGTCAATCAGCGGTCCCATCACGGTCTTACCATCGAGAGGATTTCCGATTGGCAGACTTTTGTAAGCGGCAAGCAGTTTTTTGCGAACTTTCGACGCAACTGACTCGTGCATGATCACGCGCCTTGTGGAAGTGCAACGTTGTCCGGCCGTGCCCACAGCGCCGAAAAAGATCGATTGCGTTGCCATATCGATATCGGCGGTCGGCGCCACGATCAGCGCATTGTTGCCTCCAAGTTCCATGATCGATCGGCCCAGGCGGCCATGAACTGTTTTTGCGACGTTAAGACCCATGGCCACCGATCCGGTAGCCGAAACCAATGGAATCCGGTGATCATCAGACAGTTTTTGGCCAACGGTTTTGCGATCGCCCATCAGCAGAGTAAAAATCGCTGGATCGGCTTCCGTTTCGCGGCAAACGCGCTCGCAAATCTTTGTGACAGCAACGGCTGTGAGCGGTGTTTTCTCCGAAGGTTTCCAAACAGTTGCGTCGCCGCAAACGGCAGCGAGCGCAGCGTTCCATGACCAAACAGCGACTGGAAAATTAAACGCACTGATTACGGCGATGACGCCAAGCGGGTGCCATTGCTCCATGAGCCGGTGACTCGCTCGTTCCGATTGAATTGTCAGCCCGTAAAGCATACGTGACTGGCCAACCGCGAAATCGCAGATGTCGATCATCTCCTGCACTTCGCCTTCGCCTTCTGCGATGATTTTTCCGGTCTCGAGCGTGACGAGCTGGCCGAGCTCGTGTTTCAGGTCGCGTAATGCGTTGCCAAGGCGGCGCACCGTCTCGCCGCGCACCGGCCCCGGCGTCGTGCGCCATTTCAAAAACGCTTCCTGTGCACGCGCAATAGCCTTGTCATAATCGTCGTCCGACGCGGTACGCACGCTGGCGAGTCGGCGCCCGTCAATCGGCGAAATCTTATCGATCTTTGCACCGCCTCCGCGCCATTCGCCATCGAAGACGCCATCGTTTACGTCAGTGAGACCAAGTTTTTCCAGAACAGGTTGCATTTTCAAATGTAGCGCGAGCCTCCGGCTTGCGAAATTCCTAGCCGGCAAGCGAGACGCATGCGCTACTTTGTCCGTTGCCGACAATATTTCCGCATCGCAGCCGTCGCCTCATCGATCACTTCCGTTGTGATGTCGAGCGGAGGTCGAAACCGAATCGAATTCTCGCCCGAGCGAAGCGTCAGCACGCCGAGATCGAAAAGGCCTTTCCAAAATTCCTCGCGCGTTTTTGCGTCCGGAAGATCGAAAGCTAGAAATAGTCCGCGCCCGCGCGCGGCGGAAATCCGCGGATCTTCCTGCTGCAAGTCGCGCAGTCGATCTAAAAAGTACGCGCCCACCTTCCCGACGTTCTTAACCAGGTGCTCCTTTTCGATGATGCGCAGAAAATGAGTCGAGCGTACCATATCTGTGAAATTTCCGCCCCAAGTCGAGTTCAGCCGGCTGGATAGGCGAAACGCATTGTCTTTCACTTCATCGATGCGCGGTCCGGCCATCACCCCGCACACCTGAGCCTTCTTCCCAAACGCCAGCAAATCGGGCAAAACATTGAAATGTTCGCAGCACCAATTACGACCCGTCGCACCCATGCCGCACTGCACTTCGTCGAAGATGAGCAGAATGTCGTTTTCGTCGCAAATTTTTCGCAATTTCTGTAGCCATTCACCGCGGAAATGATTGTCACCGCCCTCGCCTTGAATCGGCTCGATGATGATGGCGCAGATGTCGATGTTGCGCTGGTCAATGAAGTCACAAATCTCGCGCTCGGCCTTCTGTTCCCGCTCAATCACGTCCGCTTCGCGGTTCGATTCCGGCAGTGAAAAATCGATGTGTGGACACGACACGCGCGGCCAATCAAACTTTGCGAACAAATCGGTCTTGCGCGGATCGGTGTTCGTGAGGCTCATCGTATAACCGCTGCGCCCGTGAAAAGCCCGGCGGAAATGTAAAACCTGTGTGCCGCGTTCGCCATGCCCCGCCGCCATGTTTTTGCGCACCTTCCAATCCATTGCCGCCTTTAAACAATTCTCGATCGCCAGCGCGCCGCCCTCGATAAAAAGGTAACGCTCCAGCGGCGGCAAACCGACCACACGCTCAAAGGCATCGACAAATTCGGCATAGCCCTCGGAGTAAACATCCGAGTTGGCGATTTTGACTTTTGCCGCACGAAGTAGATCGCGCTGCACTACGGGATCATCAAAGTATGGATGATTGAATCCGATCGGCATCGAGCCAAAGAACCCGTAAAGATCGATGAGTCGTTTGTTAGAGACGGCATTGTGCAAGTAGGAACCCCGACTCTTGTCGAGATCGACCACGACCTTGAAGCCATCGAGCAGGACATGTTGCTCGATTGTTTCGAGAATCTTCGACGGCGTTATTGCTTTTTGTTTTTCGCTCTTTGTGGTACGGCTTCGAGATGAAGCCGCCTCGGTGAGCACGGACGGCATACTCATTGTTGAGATTAGCCGTGTCCAAATGGTTGGTCAAACAAGGTAGTCGTGGCTGCCTTGCTTGTCGAGGCATCCGCGCGAAACACGGCGACACAGCGCCGTGGCACAATCAATCACGTCCGACTATCACCAGCACTCTGGCATCGGACCTTACTGCCGCGGACTTGGACGTGGTGCTGGCGTAGGACGAGGCCGCGGTGTGGCAGTAGTCCTCGGAGTCGCGGTCGGGGTAGCTGTTGGCGTTGGGCTTGCGATCGGGGTGGGGCTTGGAGAAGGCGCTTGAGAGTACTTAATGGTGGTGTAATCGGTTCGTCCCGTTTTTGAATCGACAGTGCTATATCCGGTGACACAGACATTGCCCGAAGCGTCAACGGCGACCGCGTAGGATTGGTCATCAACACTCGCGGGTCCGTCGTAGCGAGCCACCCATTGCTCCGCTCCGGAGTTGTCGTACTTCACCGTAGCGTAATCATAACCAGTGCCCGACCCGACACTCCATCCTGTGACATAGACATTGCCTGCGGCATCAACGGCGATCGCATGGGCGTCGTCATTGAAATTCGCCTGTCCGTTGTAGCGCGCGACCCACTCTTCCGTGCCCGAGGCGTTGTACTTGATCGTGGCGTAGTCTTCTTGCGTGCCCGAACCGACGCTATATCCCGTCACGTACACATTGCCTGAGCCATCGACCGATATGGCGCTGGCTTCGTCATCGTCATTAGCCGGTCCATTGTAGCGTGCTGCCCACTGCTGCTGGCCTGAGCTGTCGTATTTGATAGTTGCGTAATCAAAACCCGAGTTGTCACTGAATCCCGTCACATAAACATTGCCCAAGCTGTCAACAGCAATTGCATTCGCATAATCATTGGCGTTCGTCGGTCCGTCATAGCGGGCGACCCACTGTTGCTGTCCCGAACTGTCGTATTTGATGGTGGCGTAATCATTAGTAGTGCCTGAGCCGGCGCTATATCCTGTAACATAAACGTTCCCGGAAGTATCGATGGCAATCGCATACGCTTCGTCATCGCCATCGCCTGGCCCGTCGTATCGAGCAACCCATTGCTGGTGTCCCGAGCTATCGTACTTAACCGTGGCATAATCAAAACCAGTACCCGAACCAAAACTCGCTCCTGTAACGTAGACGTTGCCTGATTCGTCAACGGCGATGGCATTACCAAAATCAAGGTCGTTGCCCGGTCCGCTGTAGCGGGCCACCCATTGCTGCTGCCCGGAACTGTTGTACTTGATCGTGGCGTAGTCATAATCCGGCCATGCTGTACCGATACTTGATCCCGTAACATAGACATTGCCCGAAGCATCAACTGCAATGGCACTGGCCTGGTCACTGTCACTCGCCGGCCCGTTGTACCGAGCAACCCACTCCTGTGTTCCCGATGCGTCGTACTTCAGCGTAGCGTAATCAATACAAGCCAAACTGCAGGTGCCTGCACCGACGCTAGAACCCGTCACATACACATTGCCTAAGGCGTCCAGCGCGATGGCGCCGGCGATGTCAGGGCCATATCCTCCATTGTACATGGCAACCCATTCCTGCTGCACACCCGAGGATGCTGAGCGTTTGATCGGGGGTTTTGGTCTTTTGATTTGTCCCGAAGTTGCCAATACCGCGAGAAACACGCCGGCCAACATTGCAACGAGACTCACTAAAACTCTGACACTAAAGAAGGCCGATTTAGAAGTGGATTTTTTCATTTTAGTAGACTTTCTAGTTTGCAGGATGATTTGTGCGGGTTTTTCGTTTTCTGAAACTGCTTGCCTGAGCGCGGCCCGTGGGTTTTCGTACGCGACTTGCGATCGAATTCGGGGAAGACTTTTTTCGGTCAGCATTCCCCAGCGGTTTCGAGCGCTCCCAAAGCGCATCAAAAGCAACGCCAAGGCTGACCGCCAATTCGGGATGGTCGATATAAAGCGTCCGCATCTGATCACCCGGCATTGTTAGGTGGACGAGGGCGCGCTTCCGATCGAAGATCGCAAGCTTGTGCGGTAGCTTTCCATCATAAATCCGCACTTGTTCCCCCAGGGCAATCCACTTTGCCAAGTACGGCTTGACTGCAGCGACATCGAGGACCGCTCGCTCATAAATAGCACGAACACGGACGCCGTCTCGGTTGGCTTTCTCTTGGACCGGATTGCCTGGAGCAACAAAAAATGGCGCCTTAACAAAGACTTCATTCGATCGCCTGGCCTCGAGCTGTAATCGCTCGTAGCGTTCGGCAACTCCTCGTGGACTCCGAATTACCTGGATCAGCTTGTCGGGCGTTGTCTCGGTGGGCTCCAGCAAGGAAGCAAGGCGACGTCCAAGCTGTGCCGCAATCTTTTCACGCTGAGCGATGGCCTCCTTTTCCTGCATGACCAGCGACGGCAGCGCTTTGTCAGGCGGAACGACGAAAAAGCGGCTCCCGTGTCCATGCCCGCCTTCGATAAGCCCTTTGTGAAGCAGCGAGTTGAGTGTCAGATAGACGCTACTGCGCGGATACCCGGTTACGCTGGCCGCGGCCGTTCCACTTAGGGCGCCATTACGAACTAACGCGAGGTAAACATGTGCCTCAGCCGCTAATAGCCCGAGTTCTTGAAGCGCCGATGCGGGATCGTTTGCCATTTGTTGTCCAATAATTGGACGTCAAGTGAGTGTCAACTGTTTTTGTTGCAAGAAAAATTTCCTGCCAAGTTTGGTTTTTGTGGGCCACCCAAACCTCCAATCCACGCTCGCAGCGGATTCGGTTTGGCCCGCGGGTTCTCGTAATTTCAGCGATTGGCGCGGGCTCGCTTCCGCGGCTGCCATTCAGCGCAGGTCTTTTTCGCGCTGGCTGGAGTTCGATTTGCCCCGGCTGCGCCTCCGCCTGGTCACGTGCTGCGCGAAACGCGCACGATTACACAATGCCATCGCGCAGGAGCTCGTGCTTTCCTGCGAGTAAATCTTGCACCAGAGCGTAACCGCGCTTGTCGACGTTGCGCATAGTGCCTGCGAAATGATGATCGATTCTGGTCCGCGCCGAGCGACAGAAATAATCGGCAACGGAAAGAATTTCATCCGCGGGTTTCCCCTGGACCAGCAACCATTGCGCGTAGGAGCAGGTCGCGCTGATTGCAAACAGCTCGGTCGCAGCTCCGACAAATCTGGAAAGAAGCAGTTGCTCGCGGTCGAGTTTCGGACCAAACCGCGCCATGGCGTGAAACAAACCGCGTGCGAGTCGTTTGCTGGTACGCGCTGCATAATCGACATGGCCCTGCAATGTCACATGCAAGTTGTCGATTTTGCCTGCGCCGTTTAACAGCCACTGGCGCGGATACCAGCCGGCATAAAATTTTCCGGAGCTGAAAACTGCCTTCGCGCGCTCGGACATCGGCAGTTGTGTATTGAAAATCGCGCCGCCGACTTTCAAGTGCGGATCGAGCGCTTCGCGCGCGATGAACAACCGCATGATTTCGCTCGAGCCTTCGAAAATCGTATTGACGCGGCAATCTCGCAGAAATCGTTCCACTGCGATTGGCGGCTCGCCTCTTCCTGCGAGTGATTGCGCAGTTTCGTAGCCGCGACCGCCGCGCACCTGCATCGCGTCATCGGCAATTCTCCAGGTCGTTTCGGTCGCCCACATTTTGCACATCGCGGTTTCGATGCGCAGATCACCTGCTTTCCGATCGAGCAGCGATGAAGTGAGGAAGGTCATCGCTTCCATGGCGAAAACGTTGCCGGCCATTTCGGCGATTTTTCCTGCGATTGCAGCGTGTTTGCCGATCGGCACGCCCCATTGAATGCGTTCGCCTGCCCATTTGCGCGAGATTTCGAGAAGCCGCTTGGAAAGGCCAACGCACGCGGCGGGTAATGTGAGTCTCCCCGTGTTCAACGTGGTGAGCGCAACTTTTAATCCAGCGCCTTCCTTCGAAATAATGTTTTCGCGCGGCACTCGCACGTTAGTGAACTTCACGACTGCGTTGTAAAGCGCGCGCAATCCCATGAACCGGCAGCGATAAATGATCTCCAGTCCCGGCGTATCGACATCGACAATAAATGCCGTGATTTGTTTGCGCTCTTTCCCTCCTACCATCTTCGACGCTGTGCGCGCCATTACTACCAGCACGCCGGCTTTCACACCGTTGGTGCACCAAAGCTTTTCGCCGTTTAGAACGAATTCACTGCCATCAGGACTGGGCTCCGCGCGCAGGCTCATCGTCGCCGGGTCTGAGCCAGCGTGTGTTTCCGTTAATGCGAACGCAGAGATTTCTCCGCCTGCGACGCGTGGCAAATATTTTTGTTTCTGTTCTTCCGTGCCGAATAAAAGCAGTGGCTGGGCAACTCCGATCGATTGGTGCGCAGAAACAAGCGCGGACACGTTTCCATCCCAACTCCCAAGTAAAACTGCAGCCCGTCCGTAATTGCATTGCGACAGACCGAGGCCGCCATATTTCTTCGGCACCTTGATTCCAAACGCGCCAATTTCCGCCAGACCTTTGAAATTTTCGGGTGGAATTTCACCAGTGCGATCGATCTCATCCGGATCGACATGTTCGCGCAGATAACTTTCCAGTTTCTGCAAAAATTCTTCGCCTGCAGCGCGGTCCTCGGCGGTCTGCGCAGGATACGGGTAAATCCGATTAAAATCGTAACGGCCGACAAACAGGTTACTGGCGAAACTGCCACGGTCCTCGAGCGGATCGCGGGCCGCTTCGGCGAGCTCAAGCGCTTCGCGCTGACCTTTCGCCATCTTCGACGTGTCGATGACCGCGGTTACCGGCCTTTCTGGCTTCGCGCTGGTTTCCTCAGCGATTTGTTTTTCGGGAGCTTCCAGTGGGGATTTCATATCGATTTGTCATTCCGAGCGAAGTCGAGGAATCTCTGGATTTAAGGGTCAAAGGATTAGAGATGTCTCGACTTCGCTCGAGATGACAAGAATGGGGAGTTCAATCGCGATTTCAATCTGCATAAAATTTTGTTCCATCCCGGGCGTGCTTCTTCAATATCTCGCACGGCGAAAATTTCTCCTCGCTCTGCGCCAGCCGTTCCAGTTCATCGACGATTTTCTTCAGTCCAAAATGTTCCGCGAAACGCAATGGTCCGCCTCGGAACGGCGCGAAACCCGTTCCCAGGATCATTCCGTAGTCCGCGTCCTCGGGCAAATCGACAACGTTCTCCTCCAGACAGCGCGCGGCTTCGTTTACCATCAGGAAGATCAAACGGTGGGCCAGGTCCTCTTCGTTCGCTCGCAAACGAGGATCGCGATGCCGATCCGGTCCGGCGGCTGCCGGATCTGGTCCCTCGGCGCCTTCGGGCTCGCCGTGCAATGCGCGCCGCCACTGCGCCAGCGATTCGTTAGGCGTCTGCGTTTTACCCTCGTATTTGTAAAAACCGGCGCCGGTTTTGCGGCCAAGCATCTTGCCGTCGCGCAGCCAGAGGATAACAGAGGCAACATGATCGCGCCGCCCGTACGCCTTCTCAAGTGTGTTGCCAATATCAATGGTGATCTCGACGCCGATTTCATCGATCAATCGCAGCGGGCCCATCGGCATGCCCCATCGAACCAGTGCATTGTCAATTCTTTCAGGCTCCGCACCGCTCTCGAAAAGCTCGGCTGCATCAAGCAAATACGGAAACAAAACGCGGTTGACCAGAAAACCCGGGCTGTCGTGGACAATGACCGGCAGTTTTCCAACTTGTCGCACAAACGCCAGGCTCCGCTCGCGCGTTTCATCTGAGGTTTGTCTCGCAATGACAACTTCAACCAGTTTCATTCGGCTAACCGGATTGAAAAAATGAAGGCCAATCACGTGCTCAGGTGAAACGGTCGTGTCGGCGAGTCGGCCGACCGGAAGAGCCGATGTATTTGTGGCCACGATCGTTTTCGGGCCGGCCTGCATTCCGAGCTCAGCAAAGATTTCTTTCTTTACCTCAAATTTCTCCGAAGCCGCCTCGACGATGAATTGCACGTCTCGCAGTTCCATCGGCGCGGTGGAGGCCACGATCCGAGCGCGGCCTGCTTGTGCTTTTTCCTCAGTCATTAAACCGCGCTTCACCGCATCCGCATAGACTTTCTCAATATTGGCGAGGCCGCGATCGACCTGCTCACGCGCGATATCACGCAGGATCACCGTGACGCCGCGAGAGCTAAGCCATTGCGCGATACCCGAGCCCATCACGCCTGCGCCGATCACCGCAGCGTGCACAACTTTCTCCTGCGGCGCTTTCGAAGTCCCCTTCTTGTACCTTTCGGCCAGGAAAAAATTGCGAATCAAGTTTTGGGTCGATTCCGATTTGCCAAGATCGACAATCGCATCCAGCTCCATCCGCAGCGATTCGTCTGGCGAAATCGACAGGGTCTTGTCGATGATTTCCCAGGCACGTTCTGGCGCGTTTCCGCGTTGCCGTGAAGGGGCGAGCTGCTGCGAGCCCGGCGCCCCAGGAGCTCCGCCCCCCAGGTTGGGTTTTCCCTCACCCAACTTTTTCCGCGCGAGTTCGAGAAGTTTATCGCGCGAAGCGACCCCATCGACCAAGCCTAGCTTTCTGGCTTCCTCTGCCGAATAGAGTTTCCCTTTTGCAATCACTTCCGCGGCTTTCTCGACCCCAATCAGGCGCGGCAGACGGGTACAACCGCCCCAGGCCGGAATAAGGCCCAGTGTCGTCTCGGGAAGTCCAATCCGCGTCGCCGGATCATCCGAAGCGATTCGATAGTCGCACGCCAGGGTCACCTCATAGCCGCCACCAGCGGATGCGCCATGAATTGCGGCAACCGACGGAATTTTCAACTGCGCCAGCCGATTTAAGACGCGTTGCCCATGAGCAATGAAGCCCCGCATGTCGCCGCTTTCCGCTTGTTGTAGCAGCGTCTTTAAATCAGCCCCCGCCACGAAAATAGATTTTTTCGCCGACGCGATGATCAGGCCACGCAAAGAACCATCATTCTCAACAGAATCGAGATGTTCATTCAATTCGTCGTTCGCGCCAGATTCGGGGCGATCAAAGACGAGCAGGCAAACGTGATCGTCGCCGATCTCGCGACGGATCATTGGACCTGTAGCGACTGCAGACATCAGGTTCATATTGGCCATTTTCTGGCAAATTCCAAGCGGAAGAGAACAGGAGTGTCGGGGTAGTGGAGCGAGGGAGTAATGGGAGCGGAAGCGACGGACCAGAGGGACAACATTACTCCTTTACTCCGCCGCTCCATTATTCCATCGCTGCTCCGTTGCTTTGAGCGAGTGCGAGTGTTAGAAACGCGACGTGGTCGGTAATCTTCTCGCACCAGAAATCAAGAGCATGATAGATGCCCGTAATTTCGGGGCGTTGCGCGAGTTGTTTCGAGAGTGGCCACCGGCGGACGTCGCGGAAGTCATTCTCGATCTTCCCGAGGACGAACAGGTGATCATCTTTC
>WNGC01003859.1_pt1 | contig 10797 bp, 9 predicted proteins | sample 5400051 | NCBI WGS metagenome assembly WNGC01 (sample SAMN13153368, study PRJNA577476) | soil metagenome | isolation source: 20 cm soil or saprolite under grassland replicate 2 | place: USA:California | collected 2016-06-15 | reverse complement strand
CGAGCTTCGGATCGGGCAGTAGCGCTTCGAGCGCACGGTAACGCGCCAGCTCGGCGCGCCCGATCATTTCCACTTCTGAGCCGTTCAGCGGCAGGAGCAGAACGTGCTTGAGATAGTAGTTGTAATTCGCTTCGCCCATCGGCGTGAAATCCACCATTTTCGGAACGCGCTTCTCCAGTTCATCGGCGTAGGCGTGCAGAGCTGCGAGCGCCGCGTCGCGCGCTTTCACTAATTCCTCATGCTCATTAAGCGACAGATCTACATCGAGAGCCATCAGGCTGTTGTTCAAAAGCGGATCAATCGAACGAGCAGATTGAATCGCGAGTTGCGCGTAGAGTTTCACCGGGTTTTGCAAATTGCTGAGACCTTGCTTCAAAAGCGCTGGCATCTCCTTGAGACGCGCAGTAGCCGCGAGCGCGCGTTTCCGCGGCGTGTCGTAGTCCTTCTTTAACAACGAAAAGATGGCATTGGTGCATTCGCCCGTGTAGACCTGCGGATTTGTGAACTCGAACTTCAGGACGCGATCCCCGAACTCGACATTCTCGAGCTGGGCGCGAAAAAGAATCCAATCGATGCGCTCGTCTTTCGGCCAGTTGTCGGTCTTCATCGCTCGCACGTTGTCCAGGAGCGAACGAACGTGCTTGGCGCGCTCGGCAATTTTGCCCGGCGAGTAATCAGTCAGGCGGTCATCCCAGCTATGAAGTCCGGCCTCGCTGCTGCGGACCGGATAATTCTCATTCCGCCAGGCGTAGTAGTCGTCGGCGAGCTTGTGTAGCGCTGCCGGTGCCGCGCTCACACTCTGGTTTTTGAAAGCGTCGGCATTAATGCCTGGAGTGGATTTTGTGATCAACGCCTTGTTGGAAACGTCTGGATTACGCTGCGACGGTGACTGCGCGCGCGCACTGCTCATAGCAAGGCAAAGGAAAACAATGATTAGAAAGTCTGCTGGCTTCACCCGCGCAATCGTAACGTGACTGTCTCAAATGGCAACGCTGCAAAGGTACCTCACAGGTTTCATCTTTCGTTAGCGGTTTCCCCCGTAGTCGCCGCCCTATGGGCGACGCGGTTCGCCCAGCGAAGCGGCTACCGCGACTGTTCTGCAAAATCCTCAGTCTCTCTCGTCGAGTTCGCGCAGCAACTGTTCGTTCGAATGTCGCCGCGCAGCCTTTTTGATGGCGCGACGCTCGGCGGCTACCCCTTGCTTCTCCGCGTGCCGTTCGCGCCGCGTTCGCGGTTCCACAGATTGCGACACGTGCCGGATCTTTGGCCGACGCGGGCCGATGTCTCGCTCTCTTGGTTTCGCGTACGGGTCAATGAACGTCTAGCGCTGTTCGTTGGCGATAAAAATAGCAGGCACCACGCCGTGTCGCACCATAACTTTATGGAAGGGAGATTTGTAATTAAGAAATGAAAACGCTTGGGATCATCGGCGGCCTTGGGCCGGAAAGCACATTGGACTATTACCAGCGTGTCATTGCGCTGTACCGCGAGCGCACCGGCGACAGGCATTATCCTGAGTTCATCATCGTCAGTATCGATCTCAAGAAGGGACTCGACTTCATGGACACAGGCGACCTGAGTGGCATGGGTGATTTCTTGCTCGAGGCAATCGGTAAACTCGCGCGGGCCGGCGCAGCAAACACGCCTCACATCGTGTTCGATGAGGTTGCGCCGAAATCACCGATTCCGCTGATCAGCATTGTTGAGGCGACGCGAGCTGCGGCCAAAACGCAGAACCTGAAACGGCTCGCCTTATTCGGGACGCATTACACGATGCGGGCAACTTTTTATCGTAAAGTCTTCGCGCGCGACGGTATCGAACTGCTTGTGCCCGATCCAGCCGACCAGGATTACATTCACGATAAGTACATGAACGAATTGGTTCCCGGAAAATTCCTGGCAGATACGCGCGCCGGCTTACTTGCGATTGTTGATCGGATGAAAACAACGAGCGACATCGACGGAGTGATTCTCGCCGGAACAGAGTTACCGCTCATTCTTCGCGATCCTCTCCATAACGGCATCCCATTTCTCGACACAACGAAGATCCATGTCGAAGCAGCCGTCGCTCGAATGCTCTCGTGAGCTCTGAATCGCAACTCGCGAATCGAAAATCCGAAACGTAAACTGGGCGGTGAAGGGTTCGAACCTCCGACCCTCTCGGTGTAAACGAGACGCTCTACCACTGAGCTAACCGCCCTACATTATTGTCGATGAGCATTAAACCGAAGCGTATCGACATCGATACATTCGTTTGCACACCCGATTTTATCCACTCTACATTGAGCAGGTGAGAACAACAAAGAGTAGAACCAGCGCATTTCAGAAAGTCGGCGAATGTCTCTACCATTACTCGAACGGCGTTTATTATGCCCGTATCAAGAGCGACGGCAAGGAAATCAGGCGCTCCCTTCAGACGACGGATCGCCAGACTGCGAACCGCGAGTTGGCTCGGTTCAAACAAGAACAGCGCCAGATTGATCGCTCACAAGGCAAACTAACGCTAGCTGAATTGTGCGACCGTTACATCAAGACGGTGCAACACCAGACTCCGAAAACCGCAACGCGAAAACCCGCATCGTTGCGAAGATCAAAGAGCACTGGCCGATCGGAAGCCTTATCCAAGTGGCGAAAATCAAACCGAGTGAAGTCGACTTGTGGTTAGCGCGGTTCCGCTTTCGCGGGATCGCGAAACATTCACATTCAGGTCGTCAGAGACGTGTTTGATCTCGCGCTCCGGCACAGTGATTATTCTAGTTTCGCCTGCTCAACATCTAAAGTACGCGAAGCGCGACAAGCCGATTCGGAAAACGCCGACGATTGAACAATTTAATCAAATCATTGGGAGCATCCGCTCACAGCAGTTTAACGGACATAATGCCGATGACTCGGCAGATTTCCCTGAGTTCATAGGCTTGGCTGGACTTGGACAGGCTGAAGCATCCGCGCTTACATGGGATGACATCGATTAGAAGCGCGAACAGATCATAACCTAACGGGCGGAGAAGAAGGGCCTCTAGGTACAACGAAACGCTGTTCCGTGGCCTCGCCTTCTTCACTCACACGCAAACGGGTCGCCCCAGTACTCAGCATTGCGCATAGCCAGAATGTGAATGTAGCGGCGCACGTACGGCGATGCTCGCGTAACCCTGCGACGCTGCACAAGAAAACCACCGTACACCTGCTTGCTTGTAGCTACCCGATACAAGCCGTCTTTCGGTGGTCGCCATCGGCCTCTAAGACGCAGTGGTCGCGACAAACGCTTCATATCACGCGCAAACGGTATAGGGTCAGCCCTGTTACTGAGCATCTTGGGAGTAACAGATTGCCCGTGTTTCTGCGGTCATCAAACACAACTCATAACCAAGGTAAGTTTCAGCTTTGTCGGTCACTGGCCGGACGTGTACTTGCTCACAATCTCCTTCAACCGCTCGTGTGTGCGAACAAGTCCCCACTGCCAGTCGGCCGACCGGCCGCCGCCCTCGGATTCGAGCCTATCGCCTCCAACCTCGAAATGTCCGTCAAACTTGAAGTTGAATTCCGGGAAAAGCAGAATGCTCATGTTCTGCGGCGCAGCATTGTCACCGCGTGGCCATACCCACGAGGTATGCGCCGACACCTTGTTTCGCCATGTGATGACGTTGGCAAACTCGTGCTTCAAATCCTCGGCAGGCGAAAAAGCCTTCTGGAAAACTTGAATGAAATTATGCAATGCGCTCGCGTACCAGAGGAAGCAATTGCAGACCATCGCATCGCCAGGCTGATCGCCAAAATCAATGTAAGCGAAGTTCTTGCCAGATTTTGCTGCGCGCTCCGTTTCCTCCTTCCCAACCTGCTGGCAGAGATAGTCGAGGCCTTTCCATACCGTCTCCAAAAAAAGCCATGCTTCTTTCCGATAAGCTTTAGTCGAGAAATCAAAAGCTTTAGTCGAGAAATCAAACATAGACGCAGCAAGCCTATCACGTTGTTCACGAAGCCGGAAGCGTTCACGGTCGCGCCAAATCCAAAGCGGGCGACGCGCCGCGACTGTAAGCCTACCCCTCCGATGATTTTATCGGAGGGTCTGGTCGTTAGGCGAATGATTTGTTCCGCGCGGCGTCACGCATTTGTGTCCAACGCCTTTCGCGATGCGTAGTAGAAGTTTTTTTCTTTGGGCGTCATGTCGTCACCCTCGAGAATTTTCGTGAGCAGGTGTGGGTTCAGGGGGATTCTCGATAAAATCAGGACGGCGATTCGGCTGTATAAAATCACCGCCTGAAAACAGGATTGCGCCTAGCAGATATAAAATGATACAAAGCTGCCGTGGGCCTTTACCTTCGAAAAAGCCTAAGCGTTGGCCCATTCAGATTCAATCTCAGCAAATCTGGAATGGGTCTCTCTACAGGGATTAAGGAACTCAGGGTCGGAACTGGGCCACGAGGAAACTATGTCCATATGGGCCGCGGCGGAATTTACTTCCGCCAGACGCTGCCCAGCTCGAAGAAGCCCGAAAGTCGCAGAACTCCTTTGGGAGTTCCTGAGGAAAGATCGTCGAGCATTGAGTTTCATGATATCGAAAGCGGTAGCGTCAGTCAGATGGTTGACTCATCATCCACCGAACTGCTCGAAGAAATCAATTCCAAGTCTACGAAACCACTTATTTGGCCATGGGTTTTGGGATTGGGTATTTGCGTGCTTGTTGCAGTTGCTGCGGGAAACTCGCCGATTTGGATTTATTGTGTAATCCTCCCACTCTGTGCTGGCGGCTTGGTTTGGGCGATTCGCGCTGACAAATTACGAAAGACGGTCGTTTTGTTTTATGAGCTAGAACCACATATCGAGCAGGCGTTTCAGAGCCTTCACGACACATTTGATTTGTTGCGCGGCTGTTCTCGAGTGTGGCACATCGAATCGAAGGGTGACATCAGGAGTACTCACGACTGGAAGGTCAACGCAGGAGCAAGTTCGATTGTGAAACGAAAGCCAGTCACACCCCACGCTGGTTCGCCACCGTATTTCCAGTGCAATATTGCGATTCCCGTTCTTCCTGCTGGCCGGCAGCGTTTGTATTTCTTGCCTGACAGGATTCTTGTTTGGGACACGACTGGAATAGGTGCACTCAGTTTCGAACAACTCGAAGTCAGCGCCGCCGAGCAAAGATTTATTGAAGATGGTAGTGTTCCCACAGATGCGAAAGTTGTTGACAGGACATGGCGCTACGTCAACAAGAAGGGCGGCCCTGACCGACGCTTCAACAACAATCGGGAAATACCAATTGTACTTTACGAGGCGATAATGTTTACAAGCGGATCAGGCGTCCGAGAAATGTTCCAGGCTTCGCGAACGGGGATCGGCTCGAAGCTTAATTCGGCGGTGAAACAAATGGCGTCGGCCATTTCTGCACGCGCTCAACCCGAAATGGGAGACATTTATATCAAATGCCGGTGCAACAATTGTGACGGTTCAATCGAGTTTCCGGCGCATGGTGTGGGCCAAACTATCACTTGTCCACACTGCGGGACGGAAACGATTCTATTCAACCCTGTCTCGACTGCTACACCGTAAAGGAGACGGGGAGGGAAGCGGTCGCATCTAAATAAACTTCCGCTCTGAGTTTTTGAGGGCTGAGGGTAAAATAGGGTCAAAAAGGGGTCGCAGGAAGGGGTCAGAATCGCCTCACAATCCGGACCGCCAATTAAAAACAAATCTACGGGTGTTTTCGGACCGGCGAATGCGACTAAGAATTTGACGGGCGTTTCGGAAAGACGGTCGCTAACCAGCCAAACTCCGCGGTAGTACGGTCTATCACCCAATCCGGTTCCTCAACAGGTTGCCCGTTTCTCGGCGTTCATCAACTACAACGCACAACCAAGCTAAAACGTAGCCGCTGCGACGGTATCAAGTGAACCCTACGATGCTTTCATCGGAGGGTAGGATCGTTAGGCGAACGATTTGTTCCAGTTGTGGCTCGCGTTTACGATAAAGCGGGCAACATGATTGAAACGCACGAGCACGCGGGCGATTTCAAGGAAACCGTGAACACTTGCGACCCAACGTTTGCTCGGACGATTACGCTTCTTAAATGCCGAATGAACCGGCACAATTCGCGTCGTGCAGCCTGTAATCGCTTTCTCCTCGCAACGGCAGGAAATAGATTGTAAGATGCAATCTGATTCTCGTTAGGCCACTAATCACGCCCCTATGAAACACCTTATCCTCATCGCATTGTTTTCTACCCTGCCTTTTTCGCCCATCGTTGCCCAGCGCAAGTTCCGAAGAAGAGCGCTGAGATGCTCCAAAAGCTCCAAGCCGCGAGACAAGAGCGAAAGAAGCAGACCGAAGCCGTGGGAGCGGCTCTGCAAGAAAAGCTCGCACCCGCTTTACAGTTTTCTATCTCCGAGTTGCAGATCGCTTTGTTTATTAAGGTTCAGAAGGCGATCTCCGGCGCGAAGCTGTTTGCAGATGACGAGCGTCACACATATCTAGGAACCATTGAGGATGAGTTCGCTGCGGACTCCATTTTTAACGAGTTCGGCACCCACGGTAGCCCATTCAGTTCTGACAGCATCTGGAACGAGTTTGGAGACTTCGGCGGTGAATTTTCCTCTGAGAGCCCATTCAATCAATTTAGCTTGTCGCCTCCGCTGATCGTAAAGAACGATAAGATCATCGCACGCCTGACCGTCAGCAAGTTTGTTCAGGGATCCATTGATTCAAACTGGCTTAAATCCAACTTCAAATATTGACGCAACCGTGGCTTAACCACGCGATGTCGCTAACACGATCCAGCTGATGTCATCCATCGATTGCTGGCACGCTTTACGGACTGGACCGTAGGATAGTGTCATTTTCTTACCCTATTGACCGCCCCTGTGCCAAAACCAAAACGCATACCACCCTATCCAAATAGCATCGGTAAATCCGGTTCGCTCACGACCATTGATGGCGATTATGGCTTCACCATCGCCGATAAGATTGTGCGCCCGCAGACTGGAATGCCAGAAAAACTTCTTTGTCTCCAACGCATCGAGTTCGAAGACGGCAAAAAGGAGCTTCGCCTTGCCTACTTTATTATCGGCAAAAAACCAAAGAGGCGTGGGAAATGGGTTTGGGGCCAGTATTGTACGTTCATACCTCCGAAGGACTTCAAAGCACTCGTGCTGGAAGCGCAGAAGCGACGCTGGATATGAACGTCACCCACTGGGCATTCCATGCACATTTACGAATTACGGCCCCGCAAAGATAAACGCGGCCTCGATCTAATTTGGCCGAACGAATGCTGCCAGCAATGTCATCGGATACGCGACGCATTACAGCCCGATCACATGATGCCCTGGTTCGCGTTTGCGATGAAGCTGGCAACGTGATCGACCGCACGAGCACACTTTCGAGTTCAAGGAGGTGCAAGTTTTGCCCTTGCCGTCAGGGACGCTCCTTGATAACACGGCTACAGGTATTACAAAGTTAGATTACGCAGTTACAAGGAGGATTGGTCATGAATTATTCAGTCTACACGCACGGCACATCGCTTCACATCGAATCGCCGGAGGCACTCGCGAGCTCGATTTGTCGCCGGCTATGGCACTGTTCTGCGATTCAAAGACCCAATCCCCCGGGAGGGTGGCGGGCTTGGCCCCGTCTGGTCCCCTGATGAACGCGAGCCGGGTACATGGTGCCACATTTCCATCCCTTGCACGTACACGAGCTTAATGGCGCAACCGCCCGTGCTCGAAAGCGTGACCCTGCTTCTAGACTACGTCCTCTGCCGCATTAGGCACGTTCACGTCTACGATGGAGGTAACCTCATCGCTTATTGGAATGACGGTACAGAGTCGGGACCCCAACGCGCTGGCTCGCCGAAACCGGATCCATACTGGCCGGAGCCGAAAAACAACCTAAAACTACTGCCGGACCGTTTTTGTTCGGTCGAGGCCTCTTGAACTGGTTGTGCTGTTGCCGGGAGATTATTAATACGGCGGCAAGCGTTACCGGTGCCATCTGAAACGAATCACATATTCGTTAACCAACAAAAAAAGTGATTCAGGTTGGAGACGACGCCCAAGGCCCTGCTTAAAACTACATCGGCGATGAGTCGTGACTTGAGATACAGCCGCAATTCCATCCAGCATCATGGGGATGGTCAGCGACGATTTCCCAGTACTTCATCGGAGTTCAAGTTGACGATGAATGGACCCGTGTAATTCCACAAATGCAGTAAGTCTGTCGTCTGTCAGAACAATAAAGTGGCGGGCCATCGGGGGCGTATGCATCCGCGATGAAAAGCACCCGGCCAGTCGAATCACTCTCGGATGAGCAGCCTCAACTAAACCCGGCATTGCGCAAATTGGCAGCAATTCTCTGCCAGTGCTTTCATTTCGGGCACTCTGCACATTTTATGCTCCACATAACCATCACAAACTGATAAGACGGCGCAAATGGCCGAACTCAAACCGCTGAAAAGTAGTCCGGCAGAAAGTGATGCCGTCTCCATAGAATGCTTACGAAGTCCGTGCCGCAGAACGCTTGGGCGCTCTTGAGGTCCTGACCCTGATTTTCTCCGTCTACGTACTGATAGCACTGCTTCTTCAAGCCGCCGTCAAGCTTTCGCCGGAAACCGTGCAGATTTTGCGTTGGATGAATTGGCTCGTTTGTGCGGTTTTTCTAACCGACTCTGCGAAGTAAAAATACTTCCATTAAGTCTACTTGTTAGGCTGATATTATTTCCCGTGCCAGCACGGCCAGCTGACAGATAAACCCACTGTGACCAGAATGCGCTGTTTTGCATTACAAAAATGTAAGGTTAAAAGTCTTGACGTTTTTGCATCTAACTTGGCATGCTGATCTTTCAACGCACTTTAACTAATCCACTCCAAACAATATGAAAACTCTACATTCATTCAGTCGAAATCGTTTTGCTTCATCCGTGCGCTTCGCAGTTGCGGGCACGCTTTTATCGGCGGCAGTCGCGATGGCATTCGTCGCGGTGAAATCATCCGCCCCATTATGGGTGAAAGCAGACAACAAAAACGCGGTCGACAAATTCAGACAGGACCGCGCTAGGTTGTTTACAAACAAAATGGCGCTGCCTGGCCCTGAACGGGAAGGCGGACCAACGACCGCAGCTGAAGAAGAATACGCCAAGCGCGCGTATCCCGCAGCATATATCCCATTTGAATTAACGCGCAACGCACACGTTGCCTGGTCCGATGTCAGAGCGAGGGCTCTGGCTCGAGTAACGCAACCGCTCGGTCAGTGGACGCTCGTTGGTCCAACCTCGGCAAAGGATCCCGATGTGCTGACGTTTAGCGGAGCTCCGTATACAACATCGGGCCGAATAACGGCCTTTGCTCTGGCACCGAACTGCAGCGAAGATCACTGCACGCTTTACCTCGCAGCAGCTGGAGGAGGTGTTTGGAAGACGAACCATGCCCTCGATACCAGCCCTTCCCAGACGTGGGATTTCATTTCGGAGAGTTTCGCCACAAACGCGATTGGAACATTACTGATTGATCCGACCGACCCGACAGGCAATACGCTCTACGCTGGAACGGGCGAGTCTCACGCCTCGGCGGATTCCGAGGCCGGGTTCGGAATCTACAAAACGACTGACGGCGGGGATACATGGACGCATCTTGAAGCGCATACAGACGTGCCCGCCGGCACGGGCGTTAACTGCAACGCGATCTTTGGGACCGGAGGCTTCCGAACAGCTCCTGCATACAGCGGGCCGGCTTTCGATGGACGCGCAATCTCATCGATCGTTATCGATCGTAACAACCCGAGTGTCATTTATGTCGGCTCCACTCGTGCGGTGCGCGGGGTTAGCTCTGTCTTGAGCGGTGGCGTGGTGTCACTTGCTCCAGGGCTCCCGCCTTACGGGCTGTGGAAATCCACTGATGGCGGAGCAAACTTCACGTTGTTGAACTACAAGGATGTTTGCCTCAACCCAACTCTCCCCGGGGATGCTGGAATTATTCAATCCAGCTTTGGCTCCACGCGCGGTGTTAATCGGGTCGCGTCTGATCCAAGCACATCGAGCACGATCTACGCGGCAGCATTCCCACAAAACAACGCCACCCCGCTCAACACCAAAGGAGGCGTCTGGCGTTCCAGAGATGCCGGCGCTAGTTGGCGGCAGATCAAGAGCGCGCTCAATCCCGCGCTAAACACAGATCGCGCTGAGTTTGCCGTCACCAAACTGGCGAACGGCAACACACGTATGTACGTGGGAGATGGCAACACTGGGTCACCCGATGCGCGTTTCTATCGTAGTGACGACGTTGCGACTGGCTCCCCAACGTTCACGGATTTGACCACGGATCAAAACATTGGCTACTGTACCGGCCAGTGCTGGTACGACAATGTAGTGTATTCGCCACCGGGAAGGCCCGGTACAGTGTATCTCGGTGGCTCGTTCTCGTACGCCACATACGGCTTTAGCACGAATGGGCGCGCGTTTCTGCGCTCATCGGATGCCGGTGCGTCGTTCACCGATATGACTTGGGACGCGACTACAAAGCCGACTCCACCAGGCAGCTGCTGCCAGCCGAATTCGATCGCACCGAATGGTATGCATCCGGACAGTCACGCCATTGTAGAAGTCCCAGGCGGCAACATCGCGTTCTTCGGCAGTGACGGTGGGATTGTGCGTTCGAGCGCCAGTTTTAGCGATATCTCGTCGCAATGCACTACAGAACGCGGGCTGACCGGAGCCGACCTGGCACTCTGCCAGCAGTTGCTCTCCGCCGTTCCGAGCCGCCTCTTTACAACCTACAATGACGGACTCTCAACCCTGCAATTTCAAAGCGTCTCGGTTAA
>WNGC01003015.1_pt1 | contig 10798 bp, 9 predicted proteins | sample 5400051 | NCBI WGS metagenome assembly WNGC01 (sample SAMN13153368, study PRJNA577476) | soil metagenome | isolation source: 20 cm soil or saprolite under grassland replicate 2 | place: USA:California | collected 2016-06-15 | reverse complement strand
CTGGAAGCGGAACAGCTTCGCCACGACCAGGTCGGGGAAGGTCTCGATGCGCGTCGCGTACTGCTGCACTGCGCCGTTGTAGAAGCGGCGCGCGTACTGCAGGTGGTCCTCGACCTCGACCAGCTCGTCCGAAAGCTTGCGGAAATTCGCGTCGGCCTTGAGCTGCGGGTAGCTCTCCTGCAAGAGCAGCAGCTTCTTCAGGCTCTCGCCGAGCGCGCGCTCGTGGCCGAAGCGCTCGGCGAGCGCTCCGGCGCCGGCGGCGCTCGCGCGCAGCTCGGTCACGCTCGTGAGCAGCGCCTTTTCGTAGGCGGCGTAGCCGCGCACGGCCTCGACGAGCTGCGGCACCAGGTCGGCGCGGCGCTTGAGCTGCACGTCGATGTCGGCGAAGCCCTGGCGCGCCTGGTTGCGGTCGGCGACCAGGCGGTTGTAGATCCAGGCCGCGGCAACGAGGAACAGCGCAAGCGTCGCGATCACCGCGGCCGTCATTGGCTCACCCGGTTGCGGCCGGCTTTCTTCGCGCGGTAAAGCGCCTCGTCGGCCGCCTTGATCACGTGGTGCGGCGTGGGCGCGCTTTCGGAAGGCCCCGCGGCACCGATCGACACCGTGACCGACAGCATCTTCTCTCTCGTCCCGGCGCCGCGGCGCTTGCTGCCCTCGGCGGCCTTCTTCGGCCGGTCCTCGCCGCGGACCGCCATCCGGTAGCGCTCGATCGCGCCGCGCAGCGCCTCGAGCTCCGGCAGCGCCTCGGCGAGGCAGCGCTCGGGAAACACCACGCTGAATTCCTCGCCGCCGTAGCGGTAGGCGGTGCCGCCGCCGCCCACCTGCGCCAGGCGCGCGCCGACGAGCTTGAGCACCTGGTCGCCGATGTCGTGGCCGTGGGCGTCGTTGAACTGCTTGAAGTGGTCGACGTCGATCATGGCGATGGCGTAGCGCTCGCCGAGGCTGCGCAGGCGCTCCTCGAGAGCGCGCCGGCCGGGCAGCCCGGTCAGCGAGTCGCCGAAGGCGAGCTGGTGCGATTCCTGCAGCAGCGCGGCGATCAGGATGATACCGGCCGCGGTCATGAAGGCGGTGTAGGAGCTCGGCGCGCCGGCGTTTTCGGCGGCGATGAAGAAGGCGGCGAGCGCGCCGCAGTTGCCGACCTGCAGCGGCGTGTGGTCCGGCCAGGCGCGCGTTACCGCGGCGATGAAGGCGGCGGCGAACGCGAGCCGCCCGACGAGCGGCGTCGGCGGCGAGCGGAACAGCCACCAGTCGAGCACCGTGTTCCACCAGGTGCCGGAGACCGGGCTCCTGCCCGCCGCGGCGATCCACGCCACGAGCAGCGCTTCGCCCGCGAGCAGCACCAGCCAGCGGTACGCCATGCGGTAGCGGGCGCCGCGCTCGGGCCGGATCATCGCCATCAGCGCATTGAACGGCACGATCACCACCAGCGCGGTGTACACGGCTTTCGTCGGGGAGAGCTGGTAGGCGGCAAAAGCGGCGAGCAGCGACGCGAGGATCACGAACGAGCGGCCGCGGTTGTACCACCATGCGAGCAGCGTGCCGGTGGCGAGGACGGCGCAGGGCCCGGCCGTGCTCAGGCCGGCGAGCGAAGCCGGCAGCGGCGACAGCAGCGCCGCGGCGGGCGCCGTGGCCGCGATGATCGCCACCGGCACCCAGGCGGGGCGCAGCGCGGAATAAAATTCACGCATGAATGCCGCCGCCCGCCGATCTGCCGGCGCCGTCGTGTTCCGCCGCACCGAGCGCGGCCCGCGCCTGCTCGTGCTGCGCGCGTACAAGAACTGGGATTTCCCCAAGGGCATGATCGAGCCCGGCGAGTCCGAGCTCGACGCCGCGAAGCGCGAGACCGCCGAAGAGACCGGCCTCGCCGACCTCGAGTTTCCTTTCGGCGACGAGCATCAGGACACCCTCGCCTATTCCGGCGGCAAGGTGGCGCGCTACTTCCTCGCCGAGACTGACAAGGGCGTCATCGAGCTGCCGGTGTCGGCCGAGCTCGGCCGCCCCGAGCACCACGAGTGGCGCTGGGTCAGCTTCGACGAGGCGGAGGAGCTGCTGCCGCCGCGCCTCGGGGTCGTTCTCGACTGGGCACGCCGCCAGCTCGCTATTGGAAAGCGAAGGCGTTGGTGAGGTCCCCCACGTTGGCCCGCACGCCGGGCAGCGGCTCGAGGCCGAAGCGCCGCTGGACGAGCTTCAGCACCGAGGTGGTGTCGTAGATAGACTTGTCGACGAAGCCGCGCTTCGCGAACGGCGACACGATTAGCGCCGGGACGCGCGTGCCCGGGCCCCAGCGGTCGCTCCAGCCCGGGCCCGAGGGCGGCGGCGCGTGGTCCCAGTAGCCGCCGTTCTCGTCGTAGGTGACGATCACCGCCATCTTCGGCCACTGCCGGCTGCTCTTGAGGCGATGCAGCAGATCGTCGAGGTGCGCGTCGCCTTGCGCGAGGTCGGTATAGCTCGGGTGCTGGTTGAGCCGGCCGGTCGGCTTGTAGAACACCACCTGCGGCAGCGTCCCCTTGTCGATGTCGGCGACCAGGTCCTCGTAGTCCTTCAGGTGCCGCGCGCGCTCGGCCGTGCCGGGCGCGAAGCGCTCGAAGTAGTTGAACGGCTGGTGGTGCGGCTGGAACCTGAAGCTGCCCTCGCGCGCGTAGATCACGGCGCGCTTCTCTTTAGGATCGCGCCGGCCGTCGGCGGTGGCGGCGTTCCAGCCGCCGGCGTACCAGGCCCACGACACGCCCTTCGCGCTGAGCGTGTCGCCGATGGTTTTCCCCTTCTGCGGCGGCAGCGGATAGCGCGACGGGTCGGCAAAATCGAGGCTGCCGCCCGGCGCGGGCGGGATGCCGCTCGGCTGGTAGGGCGGCTGCACGGTGTTGACGGTGTAGCCGTCGGGCGAGACCGCGTCGTCGAGCGGCTGCGCCGGGCCTTTCAGCACCGCGCTCGGCGAGCCTTGCGCCTTCGCCAGATTCCCTTTCTCGTCCAGGCGCGCCCGCATGATCGGCGGCGCGTCCGGAAAACGCGGCGTACAGGCGCAGATCAGCCACTGGTGGTTGAGATAGGAACCGCCGAAGGCAGCCATGAAGAAGTGATCCGCGAGGGTGTAGTCCTGCGCCCACTTCCACAGCTTCATGCGCGAGCCGTCGAAGTAGCCCATCACCCAGCCGCCGACGTTCGTGATGGCGACGAACAGGTTGTTCCTGCCGCCGTTGATCTGCGCGCGGTTCTGGTAGTAGGCGTGGACCGGGCTCGGCAGCAGCTCGTCCCAGCGGCGGTTGAGCGGCGGCGCGTCGATGCGGAACGGGCCGTTCGGCAACTGCTCAGGAAAGCGTTCATCGGGCTTTCCCTCAGGGGTGAAGACCGGGGGGAGATGAGGAAGGGCGGTGCCGTCGTGATCGAGCTGCGTCTTCTGCTCGTCGGTGGCCTCCGCGATGCCGTTGGCGCCGGGGAACAGGCCGTACAGGTGGTCGAAGCTGCGGTTCTCGGCGTAGATGACCACGATGGTCTCTATTCTTTCCAGCCCGCCCGCAGGCGCTGTTGCGCATCCGGCGAGGACCAGGAAGAAAACGGCAATGAATTTATTCACCGAGCTTGTCCGGTCTGAAGCCGACGTCGGCGAGCCTGCCGCGCTGCGCGCGCCTGCCGATGTGCTCGGCGAGCTGCTTTGCGTCGAGGGTCGCCACGGCGCGGTTTTTCCGCTTGATTCCCGACACGACCAGCGATTTGCCATCGGTGACTGCCAGCGAAGCCAACGAAATACCCTCGGGTAGAGACAGGAGCTGGACACCCACCCCGCCGTTCGGCCGCTCCGGGACCTCGTCGAGCGGAAATACGAGCAGCCGCGAATCGGAGGAAAGCGCGGCAACGAATTTTCCCTCCGAGAATTTCACCGGCGGGCGTGCCTGCGCGCCCTCGTCCACTTTCATGAAGTCCTTCCCCTGCCGCGTCTTGGTGACGAGGTCGCCGAGCTTGCAGACGAAGCCCAGGCCCGCCGAGCTGCTCACGAGGAGCGGCTGCGCGGGCGCGCCCGAGGCCATCCAGACGATGTCGCCGGAGGAGGAGTTGACCAGCGTGTTGACCGGCGCGCCGTCGCCGCGGCCCGAGGGGATGGCGGCGGCATCGACGGTGAAGGTCTTGCCCGAGGCGGCGAGCACGATCACCGGGTCGGTGGTCTTGCACTCGAGCGTCTGCAGCAGCGCGTCGCCGTCCTTGAAGGTGAGCGTGGAGAGATCGACGCCGTGGCCGCTGCGGGCGCGGATCCAGCCCTTCTGCGACAGGATCACCGTGACCGGCTCCTCGAGCACCGAGACCTCGAGCTGCGCGCGCTCCGCGGTCTTGATCAGGGTCCTGCGCTCGTCGCCGTACTTCTTCGCATCCTCCTGCAGCTCGGAAACCACCAGTTTCTTCAATTCCTTTTCGTCACCGAGGAGGAGCTTCAGCCCTTTTCTCTCGGCCTCGAGGGCCTTGCGCTCCTCGTTCAGCTTCGCCCCGTCCAGCCGGGTGAGCTGCCCGAGGCGCAGGTTGACGATGTCCTCGGCCTGGCGCTCGGTGAACCTGAATTTTTCCCGCAGCTTGTGCTTTGCTTCCGCCTGGTCCTCGCTCGAGCGGATCAGCTTGATGATCTCGTCGATCTTCGCGTAGGCCTTGAGCCGGCCCTCGACGATGTGCAGCCGCTCCTCGCACCTGTCGAGGCGGAACTGCGTGCGGCGGCGCACGGTGGCGACGCGGAACTCGCCCCACTCGCGCAGCACTTCGACGATGCCCTTGGTCTCGGGCAGGCCGTCGAGCCCCAGCCAGGTGAGGTTGACCGCGTAGCGCGTCTCGAGCGCGGTGTGCACGAGCAGCGCCGCCATCAGCTCCTCCGGATTCTGGCGCGAAGAGCGGGGCTCGATCACCAGGCGCAATCTGGACTTGCGATCGCTTTCGTCGCGCACGCCTCCCTGGTCGATCTGATCGAGGATGAACTGCTTCATCCTCTTCTGCTCCTGGCTGACTTCCTTCTTTCCGAGCCCCGGCTTGGGATTCGCAAGCGCTTCGATCTCCTCCGACACCTGCTTCACGGAGACGCCGTGCGGGAGCTCGGAAATCACGATCCGCCATTGCCCGCGCGCGAGCTGCTCGCGCTCCCACTTGCATTTCAAGACCAGGGAGCCGCGACCGGTCTCGTAGGCCTGCCGGATCTCCTCCGGCGGCGAGATGATCTGCCCGCCGCCCGGGAAATCGGGCCCGGGCATGCGCTCGAGCACGTCCTCCAGCTTCGCGCGCGGATGCCGGATGACGTGCGCCGCGGCGGCGGCGACTTCCTTCAGGTTGTGCGAGGGGATGCGGGTGGAGAAGCCGACCGGAATGCCGAACGATCCGTTCAGCAAGCCGAATGGCAGACGGGCGGGGAGCAGCAACGGCTCTTCGAATTTTCCGTCGTAGTTCTTGACGAAATCGACGGTGCCCTCCCCGATCTCGGCAAGCATCAGCCCGGCATATCCCGACAGCCTGGCCTCGGTGTACCGGTAAGCGGCCGGGGCGTCCCCGTCCCTCGAGCCGAAGTTGCCTTGCCCGTCGATCAGCGGATAGCGCATCGAGAACGGCTGCGCGAGGTGGACCAGCGCCTCGTAGGTCGAGGAGTCGCCGTGCGGGTGGTACTTGCCCAGCACTTCGCCGACATAGCGGGCGCATTTCGCGAAGCCGGCCGCGCTCGCCTCGCCCATCGCGTACAGGATCCTTCTCTGGACGGGCTTGAGCCCGTCGGCGACCTCGGGCAGCGCCCTCGACTTGACCGTCGACACGGCGTAGCCGAGGTAGGCGTGCGAGGCGTGCTCCTCGATCGGCGCGGCCTCGTCGCCGCCGTCCGGGGCGAAAAGATCCGGGGTCTTGGTGTCTTCCATGGTCATCTACCTGAAAAGATCCAGCTGCTTGTCGGCCGTCGCGACCGCGATTTCAACGGCCTGCTTGGCCTTGGCGAGATCGTCGACAGCGCCGGTGCGGCCCGCCGCCTCCCACGTATAGCGTCCCCTGTCCGCGAGCGTGACTCTGCCGAGCTTCGCTTTGCCGAGCCACAGCACGTGGCCCCTGTACGCCCGTTCCCACGCCGGCTTTCGCCTGGTCCTTTTTCTCGTCGCCATTGTTGTCTCCGGGAAAACGTGGTCTGTCCCTGATTAGATATCGGCCTCCACCGTCTTCCAGTGCTGCTTCATCCAGTTCCTCCTGCCTTCGGCCTCGCCCGAGTCCATCAGCAGCTCGAAGGTCTCGCGCGCTTTCTTGATCTCCTTCGGGTCGAAAACCATCCTGACCAGGCGCCGCGAGTCGGGGTTCATCGTCGTCTCCCACAGCTGCTCGGGGCTCATCTCGCCCAGGCCCTTGAAGCGCGAGATCTCCCACGCGCCTTCCTTCACCTTCTCCTTCTTCAGCGCGCCGAGCGCCTCCTCCAGCTCGTCGTCGTCGAGGCAGTAGAGGCGCCGGGCGGGCCTGCCCTTGCCCTGCGCCGGGACTTCGACCTTGTAGAGCGGCGGCTGCGCGACGTACAGGTGGCCGCGCTCGACCAGCCGCGGCGCGTGCATGAAGAAGAAAGTGAGCAGCAGCGCCTGGATGTGCCCGCCGTCGACGTCGGCGTCGGTCATGACGATCACCTTGCCGTATCTCAGTCCTGACAAGTCAACTTCAACCTCAACCGAGTGCGGATCGACTCCGATCGCCGTGGCGATCGCCTGCAGTTCCTTGTTGGCCAGCACGGTGCGGCTGTCCTTGGACATGGTGTTCAGCACCTTGCCGCGCAGCGGCAGCACCGCCTGCGTCTCCTTGTCGCGCGCCTCCTTCGCCGAGCCGCCGGCCGAATCGCCTTCCACCAGGAACAGCTCGTTCCGCGTGACATCGCCTGAAGCGCAATCGACGAGCTTTCCCGGCAGCGTGGCGATGCCGGAGGATTTTTTCCTCTCGACCTTCTTGCCCTTGGAGAGCCGCGCCAGCGCCTGCTCGATCGCCAGCTCGACGATCTTCGCGCCCTCCTCCGGGTGCTCGCCGAGCCACAGCTCGAAGGCATCGCGCACGCACATCTCGAGCAGCTTGGCCGCGTGGCGCGTGGTCAGCTTTTCCTTCGTCTGGCCGTGGAACTGCGTGCGCACGATGCGCGCCGAGAGCGTGAAGCAGGCGCGCTGCCACAGGTCGTCCGGGATCAGCTTCACGCCCTTGGGCGCGAGGCCGCGCGTGTCCATGAACGCGGCGAGGGCCTCGAAGATCCCGGCGCGGAAGCCCGCCTCGTGCGTGCCGCCGGAGCGCGTCGGGATCAGGTTGACGTGGCTGTCGGCGAAGGTGTCGCCGTCGGCGACCCAGCCGATGGCCCAGCTCGCGCCTTCGCCCGGCTCGATCTCGGGAATGCTGGATTCCTCGAAGAAGCGCTCGCCGGTGAACAGGGGAGCGATCAATTCCCGCCCCTGCAGCACGAACTCGAAGTACTGCGCCATGCCGCGCTCGTACGTCCAGGTCTTCTTCTCCTTGCCTTCGATCTCGAGAACCATCGTCAGGCCGGGGAGCAGGTAGGCCTTGGAGCGCACCAGGTGCTCGAGCTCCGCGAGCGGGATGTTGGGCGAGTCGAAGTACTTCGGGTCCGGCCAGAGCTTGACTACCGTCCCGGTGCGCTTCTCCTTTATTTTTTCCGAGCGTAATTTGGTTTTTAGCTCGCCGCCCTCGAAGACAATCGAATATTTTTCATTATTTCTAAAAACCACAACTTCGCAGCGCTTCGACAGCGCGTTGGAAACCGCCACCCCGACCCCGTGCAGGCCGCCCGAGATGTGGTACACGCCGTCGCCCGAGCGCGAGAACTTGCCCCCGGCGTGCAGCATGGTGAAGGCGACCTGGACCGCCGGCAGCTTCTCCACCGGGTGCATGTCGACCGGGATGCCGCGGCCCTCGTCCTCGACCTCGATCGAGCCGTCCTTGTTGACGCGAACGCGGATCTTCCTGCCGAAGCCGGCGAGCGCCTCGTCGACCGCGTTGTCGATCGCCTCCTGCACTACGTGCAGGGGATGCACGGTGTGCGTGTACATCCCCGGCATGCGGCGCACGGGCTCGAGGCCCTTCAGCGCCTGGATCGCCGATGCGTCGTAGACCTGCTGCTTGGCCATTAGCTCTGCTTTGCTTCCTCGAGGTCGAAGTCGGCCTGCAGGCCCATCCAGTAGCGCGCCGGGTTGCCGAAGCGCTTGGCAAGCCGCAGCGCCGTGTCGGCGGTGATGCCGCGCTTGCCGAGAATGATCTCGTTGATGCGCCGCGGCGGCACGCCGATATCGCGCGCCAGCGCGTTCTGGCTCAAGCCGCTCGGCTTCAGGAACTGCTCGAGGAGAACGATGCCCGGGTGGAGGTGGCTGTGGTTTCTTTTCATTCTTATAACGCAGCCCGTTATATAACGGAACCCGTTATAGCGCAAGTCATGATAATTTCATAGGCTGCGCGCCATGCACCCCAACCTCGCCAAGCAGCGGCTGAAGGAAGGCCGCCTCGCGCTCGGCCTCGGCCTGCGCCAGGCGCGCACCGTGGACATCGCGTCGGCCGCCGCGACCTGCGGCTTCGACTGGCTGTTCATCGACATGGAGCACAACGCGATGAGCGTCGATGCCGCGGCGCAGATCGCCGCGGCGGCGCCCGCCATGGGCGTCACGCCCATCGTGCGCGTGCCTGGCCACGAGCACTACCACGCGACGCGGCTGCTCGACAACGGCGCGCAGGGCATCGTCGCCCCTCACGTCGACGACGCGGCCCAGGCGCGGCGCATCGCCGAGGCCTGCCTGTATCCGCCGCTCGGCAAGCGCTCGATTCCCGGCGCCCAGCCGCAGCTCGCGTTCAAGCCGATCGCGCCGGCCGAGGCGACGCGGCTGGTGAACGAGCAGATCCTGGTGGTGGTCATGCTCGAGTCGCCGCGCGCGATCGACAACGCCGAGGAGATCGCCGCGGTGCCGGGCGTGGACGTGCTGCTCATCGGCACGAGCGACCTGTGCGCCGAGATCGGCATCCTCGGCCAGGTCGGCGACGCGCGCGTCGAGGCCGCCTACCGCCGCGTCATCGACGCCTGCCGCCGGCACGGCAAGCATCCCGGCATGGGCGGCGTGTACGATCCGCCCCACATGGAAAAGTATGTCCGCATGGGCATGCGCTTCATCCTGGGCGGATCGGACCTGTCGCTGCTGATGGCCGCGGCGAAGGAGCGCGCGGGCTTCCTGCGCAAGGCGGCCGGCGAGGCGTAGGAAACATGGCCGAGAGATTGCGCTTGCTGCCGCCGATCGACTCGCGCGGCTACTACCTCCTGCTCGGCGTCGTCGCCATCTTCATCCTCGGCCCGCTCGGCGGGATCGCCGCCGCGTACATGAACTTCTCGCTCGGCTTTTTCGTCGGCGGCCAGGTGCTCGCCGGCATCCTCGGCAGCGTGGTGACCTTCGGCTACGGGGCGGACGGGAAGCACGGCGCGAATTACATGCAGTCGATGGCGGCTTCGGTCGCCGGCATGGCCGCGATGGGCGTGCTTATCCAGACGATGATCTGGCTCGGCCTGGCCGAGCCGCCGACCTGGCAGCTCATCGCCTACTTCCTGTGCATCGGCATGCTCGGCGTCGGGCTGGGCATGCTCTACACGCCGCTCGTCGTCGACCGCATGCAGCTCAAGTACCCGTCGGGGCTCGCGGTCGCCAACATCCTGCGCGCGCTTTCCGACCCGGCGGTGCTGCGCCGCTCGATCGCGCAGCTCGGCAGCGGCCTCGGCCTCGGCGCGGGTCTCACGCTCGCCGCCGAGAAGGCCGGCGTCGCCTTGCTCGGCGCCATCTCGTTTTCCGCCTCGACCTTCGGCGCCGGGATGATCGTCGGCGCTCGCATCGGCGTGCCGGCGATCGTCGTCGGCCTGATCGGCCTCGCGCTCACGCCGTGGCTGCGCGAGGCTGGCCTGCTCGGGCCGCACGATCCGTGGCGCAAGGTGGGCTTCCTGATCTCGCTCGGCACGATCCTCGGCGCTGCGATCGTCGACATCACGCTGGTCGTGCGCGAGGCGCTGGCGCGCCATCGCTCGAGCGCGCCCGCAGAGCCCGCCGCGACTGAAGAGTGGTCATCGTGTCGGCAAGCCTCGGCGTGCCGGCCGGTTATGCCGTGCTTGGCGTGCTGCTCGCTTCTGTCTTCGTGCTGGTGAACGGCATCAGCGTCGGCATCTCGGACTCCAATCCCATCTCCTCGGCGTTCGTCGTCGGAGTGACGGTGATGGCCCTCGCGGGGCTCACCGATCCGCTCGTCGGCCTCATCGCCGGCTCCATCCTCCTGATCAGCACGGTGGTCGGCGGCGACATGCAGCAGGACCGCTCGACCGGCTGGCGCCTGGGCACCAACCGCACTATCCAGTTCCGCTACCAGGTGATCGGCATCCTGATGGGCGCGGTGTTCGCAGTCGTCATCACGAAGCTGTTCCTGGCCGCTTATCCGGTTCTCAGGACCGACACGTTCATTCATCCCGAGCTCAAGACCGGCAACTGGCAAAGCGCGATGACCTACAAGTTCGCTGGCGTGCTTCGCGGGCTCGCTTCGTCCGAGACCACGACGCTCAAGCTCATGGGCCTCGGCATCGCAATCGGGCTGGTCATCCAGCTTGTGCGCCTCGCGCTGAAGCGCAGCGCGGCCTACCAAGTGTGGAAGGATCGCAGCGCGGCGACCAAGACCGCCGACTTCGTGATCGACACCGTCCTCCTGCCGGGTCCCTACGCTTCCAGCCTCGGCGGCTTCGTCGAGTTTCCTACCGCGCTCTGGTACGGCGTCGGCGGCATTTTCTCCTCGCTTTGGAATTCCACCATGA
>WNGC01005483.1_pt1 | contig 10799 bp, 10 predicted proteins | sample 5400051 | NCBI WGS metagenome assembly WNGC01 (sample SAMN13153368, study PRJNA577476) | soil metagenome | isolation source: 20 cm soil or saprolite under grassland replicate 2 | place: USA:California | collected 2016-06-15 | reverse complement strand
TACGGGGATAACCCGTGAATTCGACTGTGTCGTTCACACTGAAAGGAGAATGCCGATGACTCGAACAGTGATGGTGCGTAATCTTGTTGCGGCGACCGCCATAGCGATCGTCTCGGTGGGTCTGTCGGGGTGCGATTACTGGCCCCCGGCACTCCAAACACAAATAGAACAACTCCGCTCCGAGCTGCAGAGTGTGACACTGGAAAAGACTCAGCTACAGAATCAATTCGCCTCCTTTGCGAAGGTGAAAGACGATTTGCAGGCGCAAGTGGATGAACTTTCCCGGGCAAATCGCGATAAGACGACCATGATCAATGGTTTGCAAAATAGTTTGGCTGCAGCACAGGAACGGCTGGCGAAGTCGGCGAAAGTCGCAACGCCGAAGGCCGGCGGAGTGAAGCCATCCGCAAAGGTTAGGCAGAAGGCTCAGGCCAAGAAGAAATCCCCGTCCAAAGCCACAGCCGCGCGTTAACGCGCCTGTGGCTCCGCTGTCTTCTTGGTGGTGGAAGACGACGGTGCGGTTGTCGCTGTGTTTGAGGTGTTTGAAGTCGTGCTCGACGGGGTGCTTGCCGGCACGGAAGAAGGGGGAGAAGCTGGAGTAGAGGGAGCCGTGGATGTCGTCTGGTCGGACGTGCTTGGTGCCGTCTCTTTCTTTTCCTCAATCTTGGGTGCAGATTCTTCACTGCCCGAGGAAGGCTTCATTTTGTCGGAGTAGTCCGTTACGTACCACCCGCTACCTTTGAACATGATGGCGGGAGATGAAATCAGTCGCTGGACGTGCTTCCCGCAACGCGGACAGGTGGTGAGGGGGTCGTCCTTCATACTTTGTCTGACTTCAAACCTATCTGCACAGTCGTCACACTGGTACTCGTAGATTGGCACGATTCGTTTCCTCCTACTAGAACAGAATTCTGATGTCATGACTCTGAGGGAGGGGCCTCATGGTACGAGACCCTTCATTTAGGTAAGCTGTTTGAATGCTGCGTCCAGGCGATCCATTCCCCGGACGATTGTCTCCATGCTGGTCGCATACGACAACCGAATATGCTGAGTGCTTCCGAACGGCTCGCCGGGAATCACAGCGACTTTGAATTCCTGCAACAGATAGGTTGCAAGATCAGTCGGAGTGAGGATTGTTCCGCTTGGGCTCCGCCTTCCGAACAGCCCGCTCACATTCGGGAACGCATAAAATGCTCCGGTGGGCATTCGGCAGCGAACGCCTGGCATTGCATTCAGGCGCTCGACCATGACGCGCCGTCGCCGATCGAACTCTGTCACCATCTTTTCTGTGAACGCACCACCTTCGCGCAAGGCCGTGACGGCAGCCTTTTGAGAAATGGAACAGGGGTTGGACGTACTCTGGCTTTGAATGTTTGCCATGGCGGTCAACAAGTCTTTTGGGCCGGCAGCATAGCCGATCCGCCAGCCGGTCATCGCATAGGCTTTGGAGACACCGTTGATCACGACGGTACGGGCTGCGACCTCCGGTCCTAACGAGGCGATGCTCGTGTGTGTTGCCCCGTCGTAGAGGATTGTTTCATAAATCTCGTCGGAAATCAGAAGGAAATCCCGACGGAGAGCCAGCTCAGCAAGACGTTCGAGCGTCCTGCGATCGTAGGTGGCTCCCGTTGGATTGCCGGGGCTGTTAACGATGATCGCCTTGGTCCGTATGGTGATGAGCCGTTCCAATTCATGGTCATCAATTGCATACCCATTCTCTTCACGGGTTGGCAAGAAAACCGGTGTGGCGTCGTTCAGCAGGGTTTGATCGGCATAGGAGACCCAATAGGGAGCAGGAATGATGACTTCGTCACCTGCTTCAAGGAGGGCTTCAGCAAGGTTGTAGAGCGAATGTTTGGCGCCACAGGAGACCAACACTTGAGATTTCTCGTACCGGAGCCCTTGCTCCGCCTGCAGTTTGTCGATAATCGCTTGGCGCAGTTCATCAATGCCCGATGAGGGCGTATATTTTGTAAACCCTGCACGAATTGCGGCTTCTGCGGCAGCTTTCACTGGTTCGGGCGTATCAAAGTCCGGTTCTCCGGACGAGAAATCGGCGACGTCGATTCCGCGTGCTGTCATCGCCTTTGCGGTAGCGGCCATGGCTAAGGTGGGGGAGGGCGCAATTCTCCCCGCTCGTGCAGCAAGCTTCATGTTTTCACACTCCTGATCCGTTCCTGCAATTGGTGTGCAACATCGGGGTGCAGAAATTCTGTGAGCGCGCCGCCGTGGGTAGCCACGTCTTTTATGATGGTTGACGATAAATAGGAATATTCTTCGCTGGGCATCAGAAACACGGTCTCAACCTGTTTGGCAATTTTGCGATTGATGAGGGCCATCTGAAATTCATGTTCGAAGTCCGAGATCGCCCGGAGGCCACGGATAATCGCATGGGCACCGTATCGCTGGACATAGTCCACAAGTAAGCCGTCGAAGTGGGTCACTTCGACCTGTTTCATCTCCTTCATCACGATTCGGATCAGCTCCAGCCGCTCGGTCAGGGTGAAGAGTGGATGCTTGGATGGATTGGGTGCGACGGCGACGACCACTTTATCGAACACGCGCAAGCTTCGGGTGATGATGTCGGTGTGTCCGTGGGTAATGGGATCGAAGGTTCCTGGATAGATGCCAATTTTCATGATGCGGTCAATTCTGTGGTGGACAAACCGTACAGATAGAGTGTGGTATCGCCATACACATATCGCCGTACAAGTAAGGCATGGTCGATCGATGCAGGCATTTCAGTGCGTGAGTCTTGTTCGATAATCACGGCGGCATGCTCCGACAACAGCCCGGGCCTCCAGGCATGGATCAGGATGTTTAACTCATCTAGAGCGGCATACGGCGGATCCGCAAAGAGTAGGTCGTAGGGACCACCCCACCAGTCCTTCCGCGCAAGGAATGCGGCTGCCTGTCCCACACGAATCTGCGCTCGGTCTAGCAGCTGACAGGTCCGTAGATTTTTCCGTAACAGCTGCAAGGCCTTGGGGTCTGACTCGACAAAGGTGACGGCTGAGGCTCCGCGGCTTAGCGCTTCAATCCCGACAGCTCCCGTGCCTGCATACAAGTCAAGAAAGCGACTTCCTGACACTTGGGTCCCGAGAATCGAAAAAAGGGCCTCCCGAACCTTGTCTGATGTGGGACGAAGCACAGTCCCTTGTGGCCCACTCAAGCGTCGACCTCGGTGGGATCCGGCAATGATACGCATACATTAAGGTGAGAGACATTTCGGGAGTGTCTGACTCTAACACAGCGTTTTTGAAGGGGTCAAGATAAGTACGGCTGAAGCGAGGTGTGATCTTCCGGCGGGGGAGCGGGAGAGATTGGGACAAGAGCAATGGAAGTATTTTGACGACCTTGGAGCCTGTGGCTATAATGCCGCCTAGTGATCCGGCGGCATAAGACGCGATCGACAGGGCATCAGTGCGGCAATGTCGACCATCCGTGGCGCTCGAGAGGGTCGACCAGTATCGAGACGAATGGCACTTCTTCTAGGGAGTCGCCATTACCTGGGGTTTGCGAGCGGCCAAGCTCTTCCGCCGATTATTTGAAATAGTGCGATCAATGATCGCGCCGCAGTTGATGCATTTCCAGGCGTAGAAAATTAAAAAGAAATCGGAGAACCGCTCGAGCATCATGAGGCCTTTACACTTCGGACATTCCATTAAATCCTCCCATGGTTGCTGTGTACTGCTGCAGGCCTCCCAAAGCAAGTACTGCACCAATTTGTCGGTGTACGTAATTTCAACAGTTTAGGGGGTACGTATTTGTTACCAGGGAGCCGAAGAGAGGGTTATCGCTAGTACAAAAACGTTCAGAGTGTCGTTAATTGTTCAGGGAGGAAGAATGGCCAGCAAGAAAGGAGGGCAAGGCATAGCGCAATGGCCTGAAACAGAACGGCCGCGAGAACGACTGTTGACTCAGGGCCCACAGGCGCTCACCAATGCCCAACTTCTGGCCATTCTTCTTCGAGTCGGCCGTCACGGCTCTTCAGCTGTGCAAGTCGGGATGGATATTCTGGATCGACTCGGGGATGTGGCTGGACTTGCACAATGCGGAATCGAAGAGCTCTGCGCGGTTCCAGGTGTAGGGGAGGCCAAAGCGGCACAACTGAAGGCGGCCCTTGAGTTGGGGAAGCGTGCACTCGCTGGTCCGTTGACCAAGAGAACCAAGATCACATCCAGTCGTGACCTCTTCACCCACTACCATCCGACCTTGCGTGACCTGCGTCACGAGGTCTTCAGAGTCATTTTGCTGGATGCCAAGCACGCCATTATGCGCGACGCGACTGTATCGGAAGGTAGCTTGACGCTCAGCATTGTCCATCCACGCGAAGTCTTCACACTCGCAGTAAAAGAATCCGCGGCGGCAGTGATCTTCCTCCACAACCATCCCAGTGGTGATCCGACGCCGAGCCAGGAAGATCGTCTCCTGACCGCGCGATTGGTGTCGGCAGGGGAGGTACTGGGTATTCGGGTCCTTGACCATCTCGTTATCGGAGATGGACGTTATGTGAGCTTTGCCGATCAAGGGTGGTTGACAAACCATGATGCCGACGCGTGAGGAGGGGGGAGTCGTAACGATGTAACCATATCATTGCAGGATGCTCAAAAAGGCCGTCCAGCAAGACCGCAGCGAGCGAAGAGGCGAGGCGTACGCTTTGGTACGTTGAGCTTCTGAACGATGCGAGAACGAAGCTGGCGGACTTTTTCAGCATCCTGCTAGAGGAGGGCCCCATGAGCGAGCAAGTCAGGGAGTCACTCAGAAATGTGGTCTTGATCTCGAGTGCCGGTGCCGGCAAGACTTCGCTGGCTGAGGCCATGCTCTTTGCCGCCGGCGCTGTTCCCCAGCTTGGGTCGATTGCACAAGGTACAACCGTCTCAGACTTTGAGCCGGAGGAATTGCACCGGCGCAGTTCCGTCAGTACCAGTCTCCTCCGTTGTTCCTGGAATCACACCATTATCAATCTCGTCGACCCCCCCGGTGCGCTGAGCCTGCTCGGGGAGACGATTATGGCATTGCGAGCGGTGGACGCTGTGATTCTGGTGGTAGGCATCTCGTCGGGGATTCGGAGCGAACTGGTTAGAGTCTGGTCTCGCGTCACAGCGCTCGGCTTGCCCTGTCTAGTGTTTCTCAACGAATTGAATAATGACCATGTCTCTCTCGACGGGGTCGTCGCGATGTGTCAACGCGATCTTGGGATAATGCTCTTGCCGATGTCATTGCCCTATGGCAGTGGCACCCAGCTTGACGGCGTGTTGGACCTTCTTCAGCAACGCGTCATTACTTCGCGCAAAGAGGTCCCCACGATTCAGCAGTTGCCGATCCCGGATAATGTGCGGACCGTGGTGGGGGAGGCATGGAAATGCGTTCAAGAGGGGGTGGCCGAGCATGATGACCGATTATTGGAACAGTATCTTGCCGTGGGTGAGCTGACGCAGGAGGACCTGATCAAGGGACTTCGCCTTGGCGTCCAGGCCCGCACGATTGTCCCGCTCTATAGCGGGTCTGCTTTCAGGAATATCGGGATTGTTCCGCTCCTCAACGGGATCGTCGACTTGTTGCCATCGCCGATGGACCGCGCAGCGAAGACTCCGCTGGAAGGCCTGGATCCAGATATAGGAGAGCCGGTGAACCGACGTGCCACCCACGAGGACCCCTTTTCAGGGATCATCTTCAAGACGCTGATCGATCCGTTTGTCGGACGACTGTCTTATCTGCGAGTTTTGTCGGGGGTCCTTCACGCAGATTCGACGGTGTACAACAGTTCTCGGGGCAGCAAAGAGAAAAGCGGGCATCTCTATACGCTGTTGGGGAAAAAACACACGGCCGTGCCTTCGGCCGGCGCAGGGGAGATCGTGGCCATTGGGAAGCTTAAAGATGCGCAAACAGGCGACACGCTTTGTGACGAACACGCTCCCATCTGTTATCCGAAGACGGTGCTTCCGCGGCCTGTGTTGTCCTTTGCCATCGAGCCGAAGTCCAACGCCGATATCGAGAAAATCAGTCTCGGGTTGCATAAGTTGATCGAAGAAGATCCGACGCTCGAATTTTCACGGCAGGCCGATACCAAGGAAATGGTGTTAAGCGGGATGGGCCAGTTACACATCGATCTCGCGCTCGAAAAATTGCGCCGCAAATATGGTGCGGAAGTGGTGCTTCATATGCCGAAGATTCCCTACCGTGAAACCATTCGCGCCACGGCACAGGCGCAGGGGAAATATAAGAAGCAAACCGGAGGGCATGGCCAGTACGGTGATTGCTGGCTGGAGCTCGCGCCTCTACCGCGCGGCGAGGGGTTCAAGTTTGAGAACAAGGTGGTCGGCGGGGCCATTCCACGCAACTTTATTCCGGCAGTGGAGAAAGGGGTGGCCGAAGCCATGCACCACGGGAGTCTGGCGGGGTTTCCTGTTGTCGATTGCCGGGTGGCGGTCTACGATGGCTCGTACCATACGGTGGATTCTTCTGAGATGGCGTTCAAGATCGCCGCATCGATGGGGTTCAAGAAGGCGTTGGAGGGGGCCCATCCCGTCTTGTTGGAGCCGATCATGACGGTGGAGGTCGAGGCGCCGGCGGATCATATCGGTGGTGTGATCGGGGACTTGAATGCGCGCCGAGGGCGAATTCTCCACGTGGAGGCGAAAGACCAGACCGAGCAGATCACAGCCTTTGTTCCGATGGCAGAGCTGCTCACCTATGCCACGACGCTGAATTCGCTCACGGCAGGACGCGGCAGTTATGCTATGGAATTCGCACGGTATGATGAAGTGCCGCGCGAGCTTGCGGTTCGGGTTATTGAAGCGCACAAAGTGGAGTCCCTCGCAGCGGCGCATTGATCGCTCAGGGGTCGGTCAATTTGAGCACCACGTAGAATGCGCGGCTTTCTCTCAGCACGCGGAGCAGGACGGATTCGCCTCGTCGGACCTTGGAGAGCGCGCTGCTAAATTCACCGACGGATCCCACATCGGCACGGTTCACTTCCTTGATGAGATCGCCTTCGTGAAGGCCTTCCGATTGGGCGAGGCTTCCGGACTCCACTTTGCTAATGAGCACGCCCCGACTTTCCCGGAGCTTGAATTTATCCGCAAGGCCCGGCGTCAGATCTTGCACATCGAGGCCTAGCTTGACTTCAGTGCGTGCCTGAGGAATCGAGGTGATCACGGCGTGGTCTCGGCGTTCAATGAGGGCGACGTCTAGCACCAGGCGCTGCTGATCGCGGACGATCTCAACCTTAGCCGTTGCACCCGGGAGCAATCCCGCCACCACGCGAGAAAGCCGGTTCGGCGTGTCGATCACGGTGCCGTCGATACGGGTCAGAATGTCACCGGGTTTGATGCCGGCTGCCGCAGCCGGGTCCTTCTCGAAAACTTCGTTGACCAGTACCCCTTCGCCTTCGGTGACGCCGAACTTGCGTGCCAACTCCGCCGTGAGGGGTTGGATGCCGACGCCCAGCCAGCCCCGTGTCACCCTTCCCTGCGTCAGCAGTTGGTCAATCACTTGCTTGGCCATGTTGGAAGGAATCGCAAAACCGATCCCTTGGGCGAAGTTAATGATGGCGGTATTGATACCGATAATTTCGCCGTGCAGATTGGTCCGATCGAGTCCGAAAGGATTCCCCACGGCGAGCACCCATTGGCCGACACGCACGGCCGACGAATCCCCGAATTTGGCGCTCGCGAGGGGATGATCGGCGGTCACCTTGAGGACCGCTAAGTCTGTATCCAGATCCTTACCGACGACCTGTGCAATCAGCTTGGACTTATCGGAAAAGCGAACCTCAATTTCCGTCGCGTCGCCGATGACATGGTTGTTCGTGATGATGTGTCCGTCAGGATCGATGATGACACCGGACCCTGATCCTGAGGCATTGGGAACCCGCTCTTGAGACAATTCACGTCCACGTCCTGCTCCCGACAGGGGAATGAGATTCACGACGCAAGGTTTTGCCGATTCGGCCAGGTCGGTGATGACCGTTTGGATGTCTTCCAGCAGGCGGAGGCCCGGCGAGTCGTTGGATTGTGGCGCGGCGGATTCAGCGGCGGTGGCCGAGTGGATATCGAGCAAGGCCAAGAACACAAGGCTGCTGAGGAGTTGTAGCATGCGAGTCATCCGGTACACCTCGAAGAGATTCTACATCATGGATAGTGGAGAAGCCTACGTGCCCTCATGATTCGCGTGGTGGCTTGCCCAGTTGGGTTACGCCAGCTTGGTATTCCGAGTTTGGGCGAACTCTGAGGCAACCTGTGCGAGATCTGTCTGCAGTCCGATCATAATCAGGACATCACCGACGCGGAGCACGAGGGCATCGTCGGGTGGCACCAGAAATGGTCCACGAAGGATCGTGACGAGGCGAACCGACGCAGGTAGCGCCACCCTGGCGAGCGTCCTGCCAATGACGGGTGATCCCTGGAGGATAGGGAACCGTTCGATGGCAGCCGCACGAAGACTCAGGTCCTGTTGAAGGGTCAGGAGCTCGTGGTGGATGGTTTCCAGCTTGAGTTCGTGAATATGGCTGTCGACGCTGAGCAGCGTCCGTTTAAGCTGCTGAATGCGGTCGCCGGTGTGACTGAGGAAACGTTCCAATTGATCGGATGGCAGGGGTGATTCATGGCTGAATGGTGGACGCTTGGCACAGAACACGGCAATCTGACGCCCGAGTTCACCGTGAGCCTGTTCGATCTGGCTCAACAAGCTCGACGCCTGACTGTGCAAACGGACAACTTCGGCCTTGCGGTTGGCACGTTCGGCAAGCGCAATGACGGTTTCATAGAGAGCGCTTCCGGTAATCGACAATTCCTGTTGGATGCGCCCGATCAGTTCGAGGGACATAATTGAAAAATCTCTTACGTCCGATAAGAATTATTATGTAAACTCATGCCAGTGCACAGCCACACGTAACTCAACCCACACTACCCTCGTAGGCCGAAGATTTCAACGAACACCGTAATCCCAACACACAAGGGCTCATGAATCAAAGCAGCTGTGAGGACTATTGTAGCTGGTTCAGACTGCCGGTGGCTCTGGCCAAATTCACACGCGCGGCATTCAATTGAAACAAGGCCTCGACCAGGTTTTCCCGGGCTCGGGCCACGGCGGTCAGCGCATTGGTCACCTCGAAATGGCTTGAGGCTGTCATCACGGCATAGCGCTCGCGCGCCAGCTCAAGCTCCTTTGAGGCCGATCGCATTCCGGCCTGCGCGATACCCACTTGATCTCTTGCGGCAACCATGGACGCCAGTGCGTCATGCACTTCCATTTTGACATGATTCAAAACGGATTGGAGACGAAGCGCTTCCTGCCGCAATTGACTGCGGGCCTCGGCGATGCGTCCTTCACGCTGGGAGCCGTCGAAAATAGGGATTTGCATCAACAGCGCCACGTTGTACGTGTTGAGGCTGTTGTTCCAGCGATTCCCAATGAGGCCGTAGTCCCCTTGCGCCACCAACGACGGCAACCGCTCGCCGGTGATGGAGGAATAGGTCAGTTCCGTGGCTCGAACTCGCGTCACCTGGCCCGAGACCTCTGGCCGCTGCCTCAAGGCCTCTTCGACGGCGGCCTGAACAGCTGGTGGATTCAGCACATCGGGGCGAAATTCATCGGTCAATGCCAGCGCGGTTTCGTAGGGAAGGGCCAGCAGATTGAGGAGGTTCAGCTTGGCATGCTCGACGGCATATTGCGAAACGGAAGCTTGCTGCCGTTCGCCGGCAAGTTGCGCGTCGAGCCGTGCGATGTCGAGGCCGGTCGCGGCACCCACGCTCTGTCGCTGTTTGATGAGCCCCAGCAGATCGTTCATGACCTGTTGGTTGGCCTCGTGCATCTTCACCATGCCTTTGGCTTTGAGACCCTCCATATAGGAGAGCGCCACACTGGCCATCGTGTCGAACTTTCGACTCTCGGATTCCGACTCGCTGACCTGGAGCATTTCGCGTGAGGCGCGCCAACGTTGAATTAAGCTAACGCTCAGAAGATTTTGCGACGCGTTGACCCGCACGTCAAAAATGCTGAAGGGGTCGGTCCTGATAGGACTGAGTCCGAATGTCCCTAGAAACTGAGTTTGCCGGGTTTGCCGGACGGTCGATGAGAGATTGGGGAGCATGGCGCCTAATTGCGTTTGCACTTGTCCACGCGCTGCTTCGATCCGTTCCTTATAGAGGAGCACATCGGGGTTGTTGTCGACTGCCGCCGCCAGAGCACCGCGCAAGGTCAGGTTCAAGACTTGAAACGGATGCGACTGTGATTCAAGGCTGCTCTCCCCTCCTACAACGGCGCCCTCAGCTTGGTAAAGAGATCCCAATAAAAACGTAGCAAAAACAGTGAGCGTAAGCCAATAAAGTTCCTTGTTTATCAGTGTCTTAATCATCGTTCCCTGAGGCTTTCCTTGACAGATTTCAGTAAGGGGCTCAGGAGATATTCTATCACGCGGCGCTGACCGGTCTTGATCTCGACTGTGACTTCCATGCCTGGTGACAGATTGACCTGCCTCCCCCCAACTTGGATGGTGGACCGATCCATGCTGACCCGGGTGGGATAGATCAGCCCGACCTTTTCAATCTGTGCGGCATCGTCGGATACGCTCAGGACCTTACCTGGAATGGTGCCGTACAGGGTGAAGGGAAACGTCTCGATCTTGATCTCGACGATCTGGCCGTTCTTGACAAACCCCACATCCTTATTCGCAACCTGAGCGGCCACTTCGACGGGATGGTCCTGCGGAACCACTCGCAGAAGTTCCTGCGCCGGTGTCACGACGCCTCCCACCGTGTGGACCGCCAACTGCTGCACGATGCCGTCGATCGGAG
>WNGC01005420.1_pt1 | contig 10799 bp, 10 predicted proteins | sample 5400051 | NCBI WGS metagenome assembly WNGC01 (sample SAMN13153368, study PRJNA577476) | soil metagenome | isolation source: 20 cm soil or saprolite under grassland replicate 2 | place: USA:California | collected 2016-06-15 | reverse complement strand
TGTAACGAAAACTTACCGGTTTCAGCCCAAGGATCGCTTCGCTCGCTTTGTCCATTGGTGCACCTCTTGCAACGTTTGTCGCGTAGATGCCTTCTCCGGTGTTTCCGGATCGAAGTTCTCGAAAAATTCTAATCTGCGGTTTAGCGATCTTGGTTTGTACATATGGGTTTTCATAATTGGGGTAGTTTGTTCTGGGATTCATTGATCTTCTCCGAGATTTGCCGGGCGAAGTTCTCGAAAAAATTCAAATCCGCGGTTTACTGATCGTTGACGACCGTTTGCGGCGCAGGTGTTCAGTTGCACCTTGTCGCTCGCGTCAGAGCGATAATTGCCCGCGGCAAGACTAGTTCTGGGGTTCGGATGTTTTGGGGGTTGCGAAGCAAAGTTCTCGAGAAGTTCGCGAGTCTGCCAGTCCCCCCCCGGGACGGTGTCAATACTATTTTTTGAGGAAGCAGAAAAATTATTAAACCGCAGATTTCGCGTATTTCACAAATACAGCCAGATTGAGGATTCGAGACAGGGCGGTTGCGCTGCCACCGCGGACGTTTAACTTTGTGGCATGATCGATTGGACTGCATGCACAGCGGTGGAGCGTTCCGCAGATACCCTGAGCGGGGCTTGGCGATTCAAAAACACGCGGGTGCCGGTGAAAGCGCTTTTTGAGAATCTGGAGTCCGGGGCGACAGTCGATCAGTTCCTCGAGTGGTTTCCCGGCGTGAACCGTGAACAGGTGCTCGCAGTACTTGCTTTCGCGGAAGAAAGTTTGGCCGTTACCTAGCCTTCTTGCGTGTTCTCTTCGATCAAGGAACGCCGGTTCCTCTGCGTAATTATTTCGGCGCACACAAGGTCGTAACTGCGGCAGAGATGGGCTGGTCTAGACTTTCGAACGGCGAATTGCTGGATGCTGCTGAGAAGGAGTTCGACGTGCTCATCACAACGGATCAGGCATTGCGGACTCAGCAAAATCTGTCGGGCCGTAACCTCGCGGTCCTGATTTTACCTTTTGCGAGCTGGCCGAGACTCAAGCCGAACGCACAAACGATTGTCTCGCATGTTACAGCGTTGAGAGCAGGCGAGTATGCAGAACTTCATCTTTAGATAGACGCGGCGGATCCGGTCCCCTACCACTTATTTCAATTCTGCGTTCACGTCGGCGAAGGCGTTGACGGCAAATTCCAGATCCTCGCGAGAATGTGCGGCGGAGACTTGTGTGCGGACGCGCGCGGTGCCGTGCGGCACGACTGGGTAGAAAAAGCCAATCACGTAAACGCCTTTCTCCAACATGCGCGCGGCGAACTTTTGCGATTTCGCTGCGTCGCCGATCATGATCGGGACGATCGGATGCACCCCGGTTTTGATAGTCAGGCCCCGTTCAGTCAATGCAGCGCGAAAATATTTTGTGTTTTCTTCGAGCTTGTCACGGAGTTCGGTCGATGCACTTAGAAGTTCCAGCGCTTTCAACGAGGCGGCAACGACGGGCGGTGCGATGCTGTTGGAAAACAAATAGGGCCGCGATCGTTGCCTCAAAAGATCGACAATCTCCTTGCGTCCGCTGGTAAACCCGCCGCTGGCGCCGCCGAGCGCTTTGCCAAGCGTCCCCGTGATGATGTCGATCTTGCCCATCACACCCCGATATTCGTGTGTGCCGCGCCCGGTCTCACCGAGAAAACCGGTGGCATGGGCGTCGTCAATCATCGTGAGCGCATTGTATTTTTCCGCGAGATCGCAGATCGCTGCGAGATTCGCGATGGTGCCGTCCATCGAAAAGCAGCCGTCGGTGGCGATCAACCGAAAACGCGCATCTTGTGCGGCGCGTAATTGCGCTTCGAGATCGGCCATGTCGGTGTGCTTGTAACGAAACCGTTGCGCTTTGCACAACCGGATACCGTCAATGATGCTGGCGTGATTCAATTCATCACTAATCACAGCATCTTTCTCGCTGAGCAGCGTTTCAAAAAGACCGCCGTTGGCATCGAAGCATGACGGATAAAGGAGTGTTTCTTCTGTCCTCAGAAATTTCGTTAGCGCCGCCTCCAGCTCCTTGTGAATGTCCTGCGTCCCGCAAATAAAACGCACGCTCGCCATTCCAAAGCCGTGCGTCTCGAGCGCTTCCTTTGCAGCGGCGATGAGCGCAGGATGATCGGCAAGGCCAAGATAGTTGTTGGCGCACATGTTGAGCACACTTTTGCCGCCGGTAATAGAAATGCGCGCGTTTTGCGGACTTGTGATGACACGCTCGGTTTTGAAAAGACCCTGCGATTTAATTTCTTCCAGTGTGTGAGAAACCTGATTTTCGAATTCTGCGACCATAGATGAGTGATAACTAAAATGACGAAGCAAGAATGTCGAATGACGAAGTGGAATGCGTGAAGTTCGTTCGAAGCTGGCTCTTCCGTAAGGAGCGAGTAAAAAATCCTTGCGTGAATTGTGAATAACTGTTAATAACTTCACCGGCGATCACCTTGACCTACGCCCAGCGACGTAACCTCGCCTTAGCCGTTCTCGCGGCGTTCATCGCCATTGTTTTCCTCAGCGGCTGCGGCACCACTCAACGAGCGTTGCCAGCATACGAGCGTCCGTTGGCGAAAACAGGTTTTCAAAATGTTCGCACCACGGCGTACACGCACACCGAATCCGACCATCGGGAATACAGCAATCACAATGCGCTCGGCGGCGAATTACATGCGGCGGGTCCGCCGGTTCATCGAGCTGAAGCAGTGCCACGTGCGACCCTGGCGTATGAAGTTCCGCGCGCCATCCCGGTGGACAAGACCGGTTCCTATTCGCCACAACTGCAACCGTTCTCAATGGAAGAAACGCGAACGGTCACGCGTACGACAAAACGCACGACGAAAACAACCCGCAGCGCGAAGCGCGCCGTCGCGGTCTCCAGACCGCCGCAGATCGGCAGCGCCGCGGCTGATTGGTCACGCTGGCCGGCGGGCACGGTGTTTCGCCTGCTTTCCACAGGACAAAATTACCGCGTAGAAGATTACGGTTGGGCGCTTTCCGGGCGCAACACGATTGACCTTTACATGGCGAAAGGAGACCATCGAAGTGCTGAAATGGGGCGATCCGCAGGAAAGCTTGCAGTTCCTCCGGTCGCACCAGAATTACAGACACATTAAGCGAATGGTCTTCGAGCTCGAAGGCCGCGACAAAGAAGCGGCCGCGCTGCGGTGATTAGCGATAAACGTCTTTGCGGTGCCCGATTGCGCCCACCCGAACGAGGCGTGCAGCGCGATTGACTGTGAAAAGAATTCGGTAATCGCCGACGCGAACTCGATAGCCGTCCCTTGCTTTTAGCTTTTTGACTCCGTGTGGAAACGGGTCGTCTTCCATCGCACGCAGAGCGCTGGCAACACGCTCGCGCGCCTGAAGCGGAAGGGCGGCCAGCTCTTTTTCGGCTGGACGTTGGACTTCAACTGTCCAACTCACAAATTCAGGTCGCGTAGGACATCTTCAAGCGGTCGGCCCGGTTCCTCACGCCGGGCCTCAAGTAGAAGGCTATCCTGCAAATCCTTGCGCAGCTCCTGATCTGATACGAGAAACTCAATGACGCGATCGCGCTCCTCGGATGAAAGAGCTTTGATCTCGGCGATGACTTCAGCTGCACTCATCTATCGACCTTAGCGCGATTTGCGGTAGCAAACAATCAACGTCAGCCCGGGACTCCTCGACTTCGCTCGGAATGACATCAATCGAATGACGCCATAGCGTGATTCGTGGTTGGTGTTTCATGGCTCGCTCCAGTCGAGTACGATCTTGCCGGAGTTGCCGGATTTCATCAGCTCGATCGCTTCCTTGAATTGCGTGTAAGGGAAGTGGTGTGTGATGACCGGTGAAATATCGAGGCCGCTTTGGATCATGGCAGTCATTTTGTACCAGGTTTCGTACATCTCGCGGCCGTAAATTCCTTTTAATGTCAGCGCGCTGAACACCACCGTGTTCCAGTCGATGGCGGCGCTGCCAGGCATGATGCCGAGCAACGCGATCTTGCCGCCGTGAAACATGTTCGGCAAAATGTCGGCAAACGCTTTCGGATTACCGGACATTTCCAATGCGACATCAAAACCTTCTTTCATCCCGAGCTTTTCCATCGCGTCGGTCACTTTCTCGGTGCGCACATCTAGCGCGAGGTCGGCTCCCATTTTGCAGGTGAGATCGAGACGATACGGATTCACATCTGTGATAACGACGTGACGCGCGCCGGCTCTTTTGCAAATCGGAATGGCCATGCAACCGATCGGCCCCGCGCCAGTGATGAGCACATCTTCGCCGACCAGATCGAACGACAGCGCAGTGTGAACGGCGTTGCCCAGCGGATCGAAACACGAAAGTACGTCGAGCGGAATCGACGGATCGGCGTGCCAACAGTTGTCCTGTGGAATCGCCACGAATTCCGCCCACGCGCCGGGCCGATTCACGCCCACGCCCTGCGTGTTTGGGCAAAGATGCCGCCGCCCGGCCAGGCAATTCCGACAATGTCCACAGGTGATGTGTCCCTCGCCCACTACGAGATCGCCGCGCGCGAAGCCTTTCACGTGATCGCCGACAGCATCAACGACGCCGACAAACTCGTGGCCGATCGTCATCGGCACAGGGATCGTCTTCTGCGCCCACGCGTCCCAGTTATAGATGTGCACGTCAGTGCCACAGATCGATGCTTTCAACACGCGGATGAGCACGTCGTCGTCGCTAACTTTTGGGACTGGAACTTCCTCGAGCCTGAGACCGGGCTCGGCTTTGGCTTTCACAACGGCCTTCATTGTCTTCAACACGAGTGGAAATTATCCAAAGTTTTCACAGATTCACACAGATTCCTCGGCACGATTTCGAAATTTAATCTCCAGAGAATCTGCGTCCCAGGTGCAATGCTTCAACTGGGATCACCGATCCCAGCTACAACCGGTCAATTAGCCTGAACTCGTGCCGACGATGCGCACGAACTTATGTCTTGCCCCGAGAACGCTTTTAGTCTTATTCTCGTTGACAGTGTGAAAACAGTGGGGGATCCGCTGCGCGAAGCGGCAAGTCGCGATGAATTATTCGCCTCGACGCGTTGGACGATGGTCCTCGGAGCGGGCGATTCAGCGACGGCTTCCGCTGACGCAGTCAGTGCGCTGTCGGAACTGTGCCAAATCTATTGGCGCCCGTTGTACGCCTTCTTACGCAAGCAAGGATATGGACCAGAGGATGCGCAGGATTTGGCTCAGGGCTTTTTCGCCGACTTGATCAAGACTCGCACATACGCGCGCGACGACCGAGAGAAGGGGCGGTTTCGTTCTTTTCTTCTTGGCGCCTTGAAACATTTCATCGCGGACGTCCGCGATCGCGGACAGGCGTTGAAACGTGGCGGCGGAATGATCCTGGTGAACTTGGACGACAAGGCAATTGCCGAGGCGGAGGCGCAAATTGCGCGAGCAACGAATTGGCAAGCCGACTACGTTTATGACCGCGAGTGGGCGGCGTGCCTTTTGCGGCAAGCACTGAATCGCCTTGCGCAAGAGTGCGCGCTGGCTGGCAAAGGGGAGCTTTTTAGTTACTTGAAGCCGTATCTTGCGGCCACAGAAGAATCGGTGATCCCATACGAAGAGATGGCGCGGCGATTACAGCGACCAGTCGCGACGCTGCGCAGCGATGTAGCCCGACTGCGGAAGCGTTATCGCTTAATTTTGCGTGAGGAAGTGGGCGGTACGGTCATAGAAACCGCGGAAGTGGACGACGAACTGCGGCACTTGTGTCGCGTGTTGGTCGCAACTTAGCCCAAACAAATGCAAGCCTCTGCTCAGGAAATTTCAACGTGCCCGGTCTGCGGCGGCGCGCTCGAGGAAACATCCGGTGGCGGACTTGGCTGCATGGTTTGTTTATTGCGCGTCGGGATCAGGGGCGAAGACCCCGCAGGCGCGGGACAGGATTCAACCCTGAACGCTTTCGGGGGCGACGAGGGCTTCGGAGTTTATAAAATCGAACGCCTTCCGGACGGAAGTCTTTACGAGCTTGGGCGCGGAGCGATGGGCGTGACGTATCGTGCCGTTGACGCGTCGCTCCAGCGCAAGGCTGCCCTGAAAATCATTAAGATCGGCATCGCCGGGCGACGCGCCGAGGCCCACGAACGTTTTATGCGCGAAGCCCGCATGGCCGCCGCGCTGCGACACGAGAACATCGCCACCGTATTCCAATTCGGAATTCGCGAGGAGACAGGGCAATGCTTCTACGCGATGGAATTGATCGAGGGCGAGACGCTTGAGGAACGCGTTCGTCGCACGGGGCCATTGAATGTCCGCACTACCATTGACATCGCCCAGCAGGTCATCGCTGCATTGGGCGCGGCGGAAAAGCGCGGATTGATTCACCGCGATTTGAAGCCGGCAAATTTGATGCTCGTCTCGCCCGAGCGCGAAATGGCGCCCAGCACGGCGACACAGCGCCGTGGCTTCAACGCCGCGCTCGTTGCTGCAGCCGCCTCGCTGCGTCGAGGCCCCGATCGAAAGGATGAGAAAGTCACCGTCAAGATAATCGACTTCGGTTTGGCCAAGACCCTTAATACTCAAGCCGATCCGATGTCGCTGAGCCAAGGCGGATTTGTCGGTACGCCGGCATTCGCCAGCCCGGAACAATTTGAGCATTCCGCCCTCGACGCGCGCTCCGACATCTACTCGCTGGGCGTCACGCTGTGGTTCGCGCTCACAGGAAAAACGCCATTTGGCGGCCGCAGCGTCGAGGAAATTCGCCGCGCCCAGCAGTCAAATGCACTCGCAATCAAACAACTGAAAGCAATGCACGTTCCGTCGCGCATGCGGTCGCTGCTCAAATCGATGCTCGCACTCGAGCCGGCGGCCCGACCCGGCACACAAGAGTTAGCAGTGCGGCTGCGACATTGCTCCGCGCAAGCAAGCGCCCTTCGACCCGCCCGTGTCGCCCTCGCAACGGCCGTGATCGCGATCCTCGGCGCGTCTGCATTTCTCGTTTTTCATTCGGTACGCACCCAAAATTCAGCTTCGAATCCCGCAGCGCCGGGGAAAAGCATTGCAGTGCTCCCATTTGAAAACCTCAGCCCCGATCCCGATAACGCTTATCTTGCAGAAGGCGTGCAGGACCAAATTCTAACCGACATGACCCGCATCGCTGATCTGAAGGTGATCGGACGCACTTCGGTGATGCAATACAAGAGCGGAGCCGCGCGCAATCTGCACGAGATCGGAAAGCAACTCGGGGTGGCCCATTTAGTGGAAGGAAGTGTGCAGCGCTCCGGCAATCGCGTGCGCGTCAACGCGCAGTTAGTCCATGCGCCCACCGAGCGACGTTTATGGGGCCACACTTATGACGGCGATCTGGCGGACTTTTTCACAATACAAAGTCGGATCGCAATGGCGATTGCCGATGAGCTTCATGCGAAACTCTCGCAATATGAGAAGAGCGAAATCGAGCGCCCCGCAACGAAGGACTTGACCGCCTTCGATCTGTACACCCGCGCCAAGAAGCTTGTCTTAACGCCCATGTTGAACACTAGCGCGAGACGGGATTGGCTGCAGGCCGTCGATCTGCTCAGCCAGTCGGTCGTGCGTGATCCATCGTTTTTCCAAGGATATTGCCAACTCGTCTTTACTCATGACGCGCTTTATTTCTTTGGTCACGACCACACGCCAGCGCGCCTGGCCCTGGCGGAAGCAGCCCTTCAAGCGGCCTTTCGCCTCCGTCCGGAGGCAGGCGAAACGCACCTCGCACGCGCGTGGAATCTCTACTGGGGATACCTCGATTATGACGGTGCTCTGGATGAGGTGGAAGTTGCCCGCCAAACTTTGCCAAATGATCCGCAAATATTGTATCTTACCGGTCTCATCCAGAGGCGTCAGGGGCAGTGGGAAGAATCCATCCGGACCCTTGAGCGCGCCGCTGACCATGACCCGCACAATTTTGAGATCCTCCAACAGCTTGCAGTAAATTACGCGGCTCTTGAACGCTATGCTGAACAACAACTCTGGTTAGGCCGCATACTGGCTTTGAAACCCGACGACGCTGGTACGAAAGTAATACTTGCGGCCGTCGATTTTGAGCGGCGAGCCGATACCCAGCAGTTGCATCAAACGATCGATTCAGTTCGCGCTACAAATCCTGCTGCGGCGCCAGACATCGCTGATTGGTGGCTCCAATGTGCACTAGCCGAACGCGACGCCGCTGCGGCAAAAGATGCCGTGGTCGCAGCCGGCGAGAATCCAATCAATCTGGGAAACGATGTTTTTTCTAATCATCTATTTGTACTAGGTGTTATCGCCCAAATGGCGAAGAATGATGACGTAGCGCGGTCGGCTTTCACTGCGGCGCGCGCGGAGCAGGAGAAAATCGTCCAGGCTCAACCAAATTTCGGCCCGCCGTGGTGCGTGCTGGGTCTAATCGATGCCGCTCTTGGGCGCAAGGAAGAAGCGCTGCTCGAAGGGTTGCGCGCGGTTGAGCTTCTGCCCGTGAAAGAAGATGCGATCAGGGGTCCGGCGATGATCAAGTATTTGGCGATGATCGCTGCCTGGGTTGGCGACAAAGATCTCGCATGCAAACAACTGGCCATCGCCGTCGTTCCTCCAAGCCCCGTTAGCTATGGTCAGTTGAAACTGCTCCCGTTTTGGGATCCGTTGCGCGGCGACCCGCGTTTCGAACAAATCGTCGCCTCCCTCGCGCCGAAGGGGAACTTAACCACGAATAGACACTAATGAACACTAATTTTCCCTAATCGTTTCTGCATTCTTAATTCGTGTGAATTCGTATTGAGCTGTAGCCGGGATCGGTGATCGCGGCCGGGATCTTAAGATTCCGCTACTCATCCGTGCCGCCCGTTCCTGCAACACCGAAGCCCCAACGAAGACGCGTTTCCTTCCAGGAGAAGAGCAAAAAAATGCCTCTCGCTGGAGGCAAGTAGAGTCTCACCTGAGTTCCTTTCCCTCTGTTGTGGCCAATGTTTTCAAGTCCTATCCCCACAGAAGTTCGTTTCGGCTGGCAGCCTGCGCTCCCCTATCCGTCATATCCGCGCCACTTGTCGCGCCGGAGCCTTGGCATAGGCGGATCATTTTCTGTTTAGAATCAATGATTTCAGGTTTCTAGGTTACTCGAATCGCAGCCTGGACAGAATGAACAGAATAAACAAAATGGATTTTTGAGACTCAGAAAGAGGGCCTCCGATTCTGTTCATTTTGTTAATTCTGTCAGATCTTCGGGGTACTCAATGTTTCGCCCGAAATCAGTCGCCCGCGAGCGACCGCTCCCCATATCCGTGATAGCCGCGCCACCTGTCGCGCCGGAGCGTTGCGCGGAGGCGGATCTGTGGCCTGCCACGCTGAAGCCTCTTGACTCGCGTAGCTCTACGCGAAGGACGGTCGGCGGACGGGTCTCTCCGCTTAACGATTCAACGGTTTCAACGATTTCGAAAAATTTTTTGCCACACCGGGCAAAATTTTCCGAAGGAATAGGTAACGGCCAGAAATGAGTTCTCGAGAGAGCTGCCTTCGCGAAGGCTACGGCGAGCCAAGGGAAATCAGAGAAGGCCAAAACAATAGAAAAAAAATTAAGCTTATGAAAAATCGCAGCAGTCTCACATTATTTACAACCATGCTGTCCGTGGTTGCCTGCTTTGGGCTTTTGCCACAAGTGCGAGCAGGATTACCCGCAGAGATACCTGGGAATCCGGACGGGTGCTATCCGGCGTTCAACACGGCGGAAGGGTGCAACGCCCTCTTTAACGTCACCGGCGGCATAGGAGACACAGGGCTTGGTTGGTTTTCGCTCTTTATAGTCGGCGACGGCAGCTTCAACACCGGTGTGGGCGCTGGTGCACTGGCCATCAACAGTCCAGTCGCGGGAGTCGGGGCGAATGATAATACCGCTGTTGGCACTGGAGCGATGTTGCTCAACATAAATGGCTCGGACAACGTGGCCGTTGGAACCAACGCGCTTCGGGGCGATGCCGTTTTTGGACAAACCGGCTCAGGCAACAATGCTATCGGCTCCTTTGCGATGAATAGAAACTTCGACGGAAATTCCAACAACGTCGTTGGCCGTAGCGCGCTCTTCAGCAATACCACCGGCGACGCAAATAATGCGTTGGGTGATTTCGCGCTCTTCGACAACGTAGATGGCGGCTTCAACGTGGCCATCGGCGACAGCGCGCTCACCAACAATACAACCGGCGATGAGAACGTCGCCGTTGGCGACGCAGCACTGGCTAGCAATACGAGCGGCAACGGCAACACGGCCGTGGGCGAGATTGCGCTCATAAGCAATACAAACGGCTTCGACAACACCGCCGTGGGCGGTCTTGCGCTCCTCAACAATACAACCGGCGATCTCAACACCGCAGTTGGCTGGGAGGCAATGCTTGGCAATACAACCGCCAACAACAACACAGCCGTGGGCGCTTTTGCGCTCTTGTTAAACGATACTGGCGATAGAAACACCGCCGTCGGCTTTGAGGCGCTCCGCAATAGTAACCAAACCGTCGCCCCCACCGCGTCGCGGAACACAGCAGTTGGTATTCAGGCGCTCCGGAGTAACACTATTGGCCGTTCAAACAACGCCGTCGGCGATGACGCGCTCTTCAGCAACACCATTGGTAGTTTCAACCAAGCCTTTGGTGTTAATGCGCTGCTTAGTAGCATTGACGCCGCTAACAACGTAGCGATAGGTGACAATGCACTGCTTACCAACATAACCGGCGATTTTAATACAGCCGTGGGTTTTGCCGCGGGGGCTAGTGTCAAAAGCGACAGCAACACTCTTATCGGTTCTACCGCAGGTAGTGCTCTCACCACGGG
>WNGC01003751.1_pt1 | contig 10799 bp, 9 predicted proteins | sample 5400051 | NCBI WGS metagenome assembly WNGC01 (sample SAMN13153368, study PRJNA577476) | soil metagenome | isolation source: 20 cm soil or saprolite under grassland replicate 2 | place: USA:California | collected 2016-06-15 | reverse complement strand
TGGTGGCCGGTGTCGGGTCCTTCTTCGCGCACATCATCCCGGGCGTGGGCGGTTTCACGGTGGCCCTGGTCGCCGTCATCACCGGCTACATGGCCCGGAACCAGATCAAGCAGACGGGCGAGCAAGGGATGGGCATGGCAACCGCGGGCATGATCATCGGGATCGTCCACCTGGTCCTGCTCGCGCTGGGCGTGATCGCGCTGCTCTTGATCGTCGTCTTCGGCATCGGCATCGCCTTCTTAGGCATAGCCGCGCGGCACTAATCGGGTTAGAGCCGGGTCAACATCCCCACCTAACCTCCCCACACGGTGGGGAGGGAACTAGGATTGCTCGCATGTCTGACCTACCGCCCAGCAACCTGCCACCACCGCCGCCAGGCTATGCGCCGCCGCCGGCTCCCCCTCCCGCCCAGGCGCCCCCGGGATATGCCCCGCCACCCCAGCCTGGCTACCAGGGCCAGATTCCGCCGGGAATGCCGATGATCGCCGCCGCCGGCGGTCTGAGCATCGGGGCACAGATCATCGCGGCCCGCAGCTCGATCATCGTGGGTGTCATTGGAATCGTCGTGCCCATCGTTACCGTCATGGTCACGGGCGGGACGGTCGTCTACTTCTACATCCTGCCGATCTTCGGGATCATTTACGGAGTCCGCGCGATGACACGCGGCGCCGTGATTGGCGGAGGCATCGGCGTCGTCCTCAACGTGCTAGCAGGTCTCGTCAGCTTGGTGTCGAGCGGGCTGATCGGGGGCTAGCGGCCGGCTCCTCTTCGACCTGTGGAATCGTCAGGAGTGGAAACACGCCCGCGACCAGGGCAAAGGCCACAGCGGCCCACAGGGCCACGTTCAGCGATACCCCGATCAGCGGACCGGCAAGCGCCGAGCCGATTGGCGTACCGACAAAGTTGAGCGACATCGACACCGCGAACGCGCGCCCGAACCATGCCGGGGCGGTGCGACGCTGGCGCAGCGTGAACATGCTGATGTCAAAGGGTCCGCTCGATACGCCGGAAACGAACATGACTACGGCCACGACCCAGTAGGCCTGAGCGAACGGCAGCGCTATCAACGCGACGGCCTGGACCAGGATCGAGCCCAGCATCAGCTGTCTCTCGCGGCCTTCGGTCTTGATCCGTCCGGCAACCAGCGTCGCAGCCAGACCGCCAACTCCCAACAGGCCCCACAAGAACCCGACGGCCGCGGGCCCCTGGTGAAGCCGAGTCAGCACGAGCACAGGGATCGCGATCTCGAGGATGCCGAAGCCAACGTTGAAGGTGCTGAGCGTGATTGCAAGACCACGTAGCGAGGCATTACGCGCGACGTAGACGAGGCCGCTCCAGGCATCGCCGAGGATCGAGAGGCCGGTCGAGCTCCTCTGGCTCGGATCGTGCAGCCCAAAGATCACGAGGGCCGATATCGCAAAGAGCCCGCCCGTGCAGGCAAGCGCCCATTCCGGGCCCAGCAAGCCAACCAGGCCGCCCGCCAGCGGCGCCCCGACCAAGGACGCGACGAGATAACCCGCATCTCGCGGGGCGCGACGATCGGGAACAGCGAGCGCAGGCCGGTATTGCTCAGGGGCGTCGTCAGCGAGGACACGCCGACGATGACGAGCAGTAGTGGCTCCGGCAAGGCCTGACGGGCGGACAGGCCTGCGATCAGCAGCACGGCGACCGTTGCGACCAGGTAGTCGAGGGTGATGAATCGCACGCGGCCGCGCCGGTCCAGCAGGGCGCCCGCGATCGGCGACACGACCAGGCCGGGAAAGATGGCGAGGAATGCGGTGACGCCGGCCAGCTGCGGTGAGTGGTAGCGACTGAGCACAAACAGGATCAGCGCGATCGCGAGCATCCCGCCGCCAAGCCTGCCGAGCAGAAGGCTCACATACAGCCGAGCGAAGCCAGGCGTGCGCAGCAGAGACGCGTAGCCGCGAGTTGCCAACGGGTTGTGCTAGCCGACGGCCACGCGCGATCGGGCTGACTGACGTGCCGCGCGCTTGGTGCGCAGCGAACCGTTGGACCTGGCGCCGCGCGCGGCCTTCTTTGCGGACCGAGCCAGCACTGGCTTCAGAAACTGGCCGGTCGAGGAGCTCGCGTTGGCCGCGAGGTCCTCTGGCGTTCCGACCGCGATCACATATCCGCCCTTCTCGCCGCCTTCGGGCCCGAGATCGATCAGCCAGTCGGCGGTCTTCAACACGTCGAGGTTGTGCTCGATGACGACTACCGTGTTGCCGTGGTCGACAAGCCGGTGCAGCACCTGCAGCAGGCGTTCGACGTCCGCGTAGTGGAGGCCCGTCGTCGGCTCGTCAAGCAGGTACAAAGTGCGGCCTGTGTCGCGCCGCGATAGCTCGGCCGAAAGCTTGACCCTCTGCGCCTCACCGCCTGACAGCTGCGTCGCCGGCTGGCCGAGCCTGATGTAACCCAGCCCCACGTCATGCAGCGTCCTCAGCTTGACCCGGATGCGCGGCACGTTTTCGAATACTTCGAGCGCCTCGTCGACGGTGAGCTCGAGCACGTCGGAGATGGAGTGGCCGCGGAACTTCACCTCCTGCACCTCGCGCGAGTAACGCGTGCCGTGGCAAACCTCGCACGGCACATACACGTCAGGCAGGAAGTGCATCTCGATCTGGATGATGCCGTCGCCCTGGCACGCTTCGCAGCGCCCGCCGCGGACGTTGAAGCTGAACCGGCCGGGTCCGTACCCGCGCATCTTCGCCTCGGGCAGGCTCGCAAAAAGCTCGCGCATGTACGTGAACATGCCCGTGTACGTCGCGGGGTTCGACCGCGGCGTGCGGCCGATGGGCGACTGGTCTATGTCGATCGCCTTGTCGATGTGGTCAAGGCCTTCGACCACGCGATGCGGCCCGGGCTTGTCCTTCGCCTTGTAGAAGTACTGCGCGACCTTGCGACTGAGGATGTCCGTGATCAGCGACGACTTGCCCGACCCGCTCACACCGGACACCGCGACGAAGGTGCCGAGGGGGAACGAGACGTCGATGTTCTTCAGGTTGTTCGCCTTCGCGCCCTTGATCACCAGCTTCTTTCCGTTGCCCGCGCGACGCTTGCGCGGAATGGGGATCTCCTAGTCGCCGCGTAGGTAGGCCGCCGTCAGCGAATTCGGGTTGCGCAGCACCTCCTCGACAGTCCCCGCGGCCACGATCTCTCCGCCGTGCTCGCCGGCCGCCGGGCCGATGTCGACCATGTAGTCCGCCGACCGGATCGTCTCCTCGTCGTGCTCGACAACGATCAGCGTGTTACCCAGGTCGCGCAGTCGCACCAGCGTGTTGATCAGCCGCCGGTTGTCGCGCTGGTGCAGGCCGATCGAGGGCTCGTCGAGGATGTAGAGGACGCCCATCAGCTTGGAGCCGATCTGGGTCGCGAGCCGGATGCGCTGCGACTCACCGCCTGACAGCGTGTTGGCCGCGCGGTCGATGGTGAGGTACTCGAGGCCGACATCGATCATGAACTGGAGCCGCTCGCGGATCTCCTTGAGGATGCCGCGCGCGATGATCTGCTCCCGCTCTGTGCCCCCCAGGTTCGTGAAGAAGTCGATCGCCCCGTTCACCGAGAGCATGCAGACGTCGGCGATGCTGCGGTCCGCGATGGTCACCGCCAGCGATTCCGGCTTCAGGCGCCGGCCCTTGCATGCCGGGCATGGCTTGTCGGACATGTACCGCTCGAGCTCCTGCTTGAGGTACTCCGACTGCGTCTCTTCGTATCGGCGCTGGAGGTTTGCGACGACGCCCTCGAACGGCGCCTCGTACCAGCGCTCGTGCCCGTACTGGTTCTTGTAGCCGAACCGGATCTTCTTCTCGCCAGTGCCCTCGAGGAGCACTGTCTGGTGCGGCTTCGTCAGCTTCGACCAGGGCTTGTCCATGTCGATGCCGAAGTACTTGCTCACGGTCTCGAGGAGCTCGGGGTAGAAGAACTGAGAACGGCTCCACGCTGCGATCGCGCCCTCTTTCAGCGACAGCGACGGATCCGGCACCACGAGGTCGCCGTCGACAACCAGCTGCGACCCGATGCCTGTGCATGTCGGGCACGCGCCGTGGGGGCTGTTGAATGAGAAGTTGCGCGGCTCGGGCTCGGGCACGCTCGTGCCGTCATAAGGGCACGCGTAGTCCTGCGACATCTGAATCTCGTCTTTGGCCTTGGCATCCACCGGGGCGATGATCACCGAGCCGCCGCCCAGCCTCGCCGCGGTCTCGACGGAGTCGACCAGACGCGTGCGCTGCTCCGGTCCGACGACGATGCGGTCGACCACCACCTGGATGTCGTGCTTCTTGTTCTTGTCCATCGGGATCGTCTCGCCGATCTCGTAGAGGATCCCGTCCACGCGAACGCGCACGAAGCCCGACTTGCGCACGTCGTCGATGAGCGAGCGGTACTCGCCCTTCCTGCCTTTGACCACCGGGCCAAGGACCATGACCCGAGTGCCCTTGGGCAGCTTCTCGACCTGGTCCGCCATCTGCTCGACCGTCTGCCGGCGCACCTCGCGGCCACAGACGGGACAGTGCGGATGGCCGACGCGCGCGTACAGCAGACGCAGGTAGTCGTAGACCTCGGTGACGGTGCCTACCGTCGACCTCGGGTTCTTCGAAGTGCCTTTCTGGTCGATGGAGATTGCCGGCGAAAGACCTTCGATGACGTCAACGTCGGGCTTCTCCATCTGGCCCAGGAACTGGCGCGCGTAGGCCGACAGCGACTCTACGTAGCGCCGCTGCCCTTCGGCGTAGATGGTGTCGAAGGCAAGCGACGACTTGCCCGAGCCCGAAAGACCTGTGAACACGACCAGCCGATCCCTTGGGATCGACAGGGTCACGTTCTTGAGGTTGTGCTCGCGCGCGCCGCGAATCGTGATCTGGTCAGTCGGCATCCGGAGTCTCAGTTATTCCTTTTTCTCGTGTGACTGCAAACGTGGCGCTGGCGGTGGCGATCAGGCGCCCTCCCCTGCCCTCGACGCGGCACTCGGCGACCATCGTTCGCTGCCCGGCGTGGATGACACGCCCGGTGGCCCGCAGCGTCTCTCCGATCTTGGCCGCGCTGATGAAGCTCAGCTTGAGATCGAAGCTCATCGCTCGCGCGACGCCGGGCTCGACGGTGCGCAGAGAGCGGCCCATCGCCGAGTCGGCCAGGGCGCTGATCATGCCACCGTGCACGAAACCGGACTGGTTGCCCATGTCTTCCGTGGCAGTCATCTCGACGGTGGCGAAGCCCTCGCCGCTGTCGACAAGGGTGAGGCCGAGCCACTGCCAGGCTTTAGACGGATTGAGCAGGTCTGCCGTCCCCACCCGGCGCTGCGCGCCGTCCTCCCCACTCGGTGGGGAGGCGCCTTTCTCATTCACGGCCCTGTCCCTCGGGCACCGCCATGTTGGTCGACGAGGCGCGGGCCACCAGGCGCCCTCGCTCGTCCACGACGTCCGCCTCGCTGAACATGAGCGACTGCTTGATCTCGACGACGCGCCCGATCGCGCGCAGCCTGCCTTCCCTGACCGGACGCAGGAAGTTGATCTTCAGCTCGATGGTCGTGTTCCACACGCCTTCTTCCTGAAGCGTGGCGAGCGACATGCCCATCGCAGCGTCGGCGATCTGCGTGATCACGCCGCCCTGCACGACTCCGCCACCGTGCCGATGCTCTGGCCCCGCCTCCAGCTCCAGGACCACACGTCCAGGCTCCGATTCGGTGATGCGCGCGCCGATCGTCTGCATCCAGCCAGCGGGCTCGGCGGTCAGGAGGGCGGCGGCTCTATTCGCGTTCTGGACGGTCAAGGGCCGCGGCGTGTCTTCCGCCAGTTTCGGACTGTGGTCCTCTGTTTGGGCGCCGCCGCGATCGCCAGCGACACCTCTTCGTCATCCTCTTTGTCGCCCGTCTCCTCGCCGGCCAGCCTCTTGCGCAGCAGGATGATGCGGTCGCGTACCCTCGCGGCATCCTCGAACTGCAGCTCCTTGGAGAGTCGCCGCATCTCCTTCTCCAGGTCGCGCACGATGGCGAGGATGTCCTCGCGCGGCACGCCGGCGCCGATCATCAGCTCGACAGCGTCTGCCTGGAGGTCCTTCTTGTTGATCTCGAGCGCATAGATGGCCTTCTTCACGCTCTCTGGCGTGATGCCGCGCTCGGCGTTGTAAGCGGTCTGCCTGTCGCGCCTGCGCTCGGTCTCGTCGAGAGCCGCGCGCATCGAGTCGGTGATCTTGTCCGCGTACATCACCACGTGACCTTCCACGTTGCGGGCCGCGCGGCCGATGGTCTGGATGAATGACCGGTAGGCGCGGAGATATCCCTCTTTGTCCGCGTCGAGGATGCCGATGAACGCGACCTCGGGCAGGTCGAGGCCTTCGCGCAACAGGTTGATGCCGACGACCACGTCCACGGCGCCAGTGCGTAGATCGCGCAGGACCTCGATGCGCTCCAGAGCGTCGAGCTCGGAGTGCAAGTAACGGACCTTGACTCCGTACTCGCGCAGGTAGTCGGCCAGGTCCTCGGCGAATCGCTTGGTGAGCGTCGTCACGAGTGAACGATGCCCGAGCTCCGCGCGTCTCTTGACCTCGGCCAGCAGGTCGTCGATCTGTCCTGCGGTCGGCCGCACCTCTACAGTCGGGTCCACCAGGCCGGTCGGCCGCACGACCATTTCGACAGTACGCTGCGAGCGGCGCATCTCGTATTCGCCGGGCGTGGCCGAGACGTAGATCACGCGGCTCGCCCGCTCCTCCCATTCCTCGAAGCTCAGCGGCCGGTTGTCGAACGCGCTGGGCAGGCGGAACCCGTACTCGACGAGCGCCGCCTTGCGCGACCGGTCGCCGCCGAGCATGCCGCCGATCTGCGGCACCGCCACGTGCGACTCGTCGACAAAGATCAGCGTGTCGTCGGGCAGGAAGTCCATCAGCGTGTACGGCGCCTCGCCCGGCTGGCGGCGCGTGAGGTGCCGCGAGTAGTTCTCGATGCCGGCGCACGTGCCTGTCTCGCGCAGCATCTCGAGGTCGAAGTTGGTTCGCTGGCGCAGTCGCTGAGCTTCGAGCAGCCGCCCGTGGTCCTCGAACCATTTGCAGCGCTCGTCGAGCTCAGCTTCGATGTCGCTCATCGCCAGCCGCAGCTTGTCGGCCGGAGTCACGTAATGCGACGCAGGGAAAATTGTGAACGTGTCCCGCGAGCCGAGGATCTCGCCTGTCGTCGCATCGAGCTCCTGGATGCGCTCGATCTCGTCACCGAAGAACTCGACTCGATACACCTTCTCTTCGTTGGCCGGCACCAGGTCGACCACGTCGCCGCGCACGCGAAAACGCAGGCGGGCCAGGTCGTAGTCGTTGCGCTCGTACAGCATCTCGGTGAGCTTGCGCAGGAACACCTCGCGGCGTATCGACTGTCCTTTGTCGATCTTCAGCGACTCGCCCATGTAGTCCTCGACCGAGCCGATGCCGTAGATGCAGCTGACGCTCGCGACCACCAGGACGTCGCGGCGCGTGAGCAGCGCGGAGGTGGTCGAGTGCCGCATGCGGTCGATCTCTTCGTTGCGACTCGAATCCTTCTCGATGTAGGTGTCGGTGCGCGCGATGTACGCCTCCGGCTGGTAGTAGTCGTAATAGCTGACGAAGTACTCGACCGCGTTCTGCGGCAGCAGGCGGCGGAACTCGGCGCACAGCTGGGCGGCGAGCGTCTTGTTCGGGCTCAGGACAAGGACGGGCCGCTGCAGCTGCTCGACGGCCCAGGCCATGACGTTGGTTTTGCCGCTTCCGGTGACGCCGAGCAGGACCTGCTGGGACAAGCCTGAGCGCACGCCGTCGACCAGCTGTTCGATGGCTTTCGGCTGGTCGCCGGCCGGCTTGAAGGGTGCGTCGACACGAAAGCTGGAGGGCATGGGCAAGGTCCAATTCTAAAGCGAACGGGCGTTCGACGAGCGTCGGGATTGTGACCGTTTGTATACAAACGGAGGGTATTTGCCGGCTGGAAGCCGCCTTTGTATACAAACGCGCGTTTCGAGCTAAGGCAGCGAGAGGATCAGCGCTTCCACTACTGATCCGGCGCTGATCCCCTGATCGCCGGGCGGCACGCGCACAAGTGCGTGCGCGCCTGCCAGCGACATCAGGCGCGACGACGACTGGGAGCCGGTCGAGGTCGCAATCAGCTCGACGCCCTCGCGGCGCAGCGTCACCCGGTGGTACTCGGTGCGGTCTCCTACCGCCTGGGCATGGAAGCCGAGGCGAACCTGCAGAGACGGCCTCTGCAGCTGCACGAGCCCCTGCATCTTCCGGAGCGCCGGCCTGACAAACACCTCAAACGTCACGAGTGACGACACGGGAAAGCCGGGCAGGCCGAAGGCCAGCCGACCCTCTGACAGCGTCGCGAAAGTGAATGGCTTGCCAGGCTTCAGCTTCACGCGTCCGACGTGAACCGTGCCCAGCGACTCGAGCAGCGGCTTCACGAGGTCGTGCGTGCCAACTGAAACCCCGCCCGACGTGACCAGGGCGTCGGCATCGTGCAGCGCACCTGTCACGAGCTTGCGCAGGTCGTTGGCGTTGTCCGGTCCGATCCCCAGCAGCCGCACCTCCGCGCCGGCCTCGCGCAGCGCGGCCAGCAGCGCCCACCGGTTGGAATCGGGGATCTGTCCCGGGCCGGGCGTCTCGCCCACCTCGACGAGCTCGTCTCCTGTCGACATGAGCGCGACCCTCGGCCGCCTGTGGACTTGCAGCCGCGGCACCCCGAGCGCCGCGGCGAGCCCGATCTCGGCGGGACCGAGCTGCGTGCCCGCCGGCATCACCAGCTCGCCGGCGCGCAGGTCTGCGCCCGGCCGGTGAAGGTTCGTCCCGGCCTTCAGGACTGCCGGCACCGTCACCGAGTCGCCGTCAACACGCGTGTCCTCGACCATCACGACGGTGTCCGCGCCTACAGGCACGACGCCGCCGGTCAGGATTCGGGCGGCGGTCCCTGGGTCAACCTGCGCGAAGAGCGGTCGGCCCGCAGCCGACTCACCGACGACTCGCAACGTGCGTCCGGCATCGGCAGCCCTGACCGCGTAGCCGTCCACCGCGCTGGCGGGATGCGGCGGCAGCGCGCTGGAAGCAACGAGGTCCTCGGCCAGGACGCGGCCGCTCGCCTCGGAGAGCGCAACCGTCTCGGGGCCAAGGACAGGGGTATGCTCCAGCACGAGCGCAGCAGCGTCAGCCGCGTCGACTAGCGGGTAAGCGGAGGCTCGCACCTACTCATGATGAAGCGCTTTCATCGGCTGCTGGGCCGCGGCGCGCATGGCCGGCAGCAAGCCGCTGCCCATGCTCAGCAGAACCGCGAGGACCAGGGCAGCGATCGCGACGAACAGGTCGGGCCGGAAGACCTCGACCGCGTCAGCCGCCAGCACCGGCACCAGGGCATCGACCGCTGAGTTGCCCACCTGCGCCAGCACGGCCGCGACGACGCCGCCGATCACGCCACCAACCAGACCGATGACCGCGGCTTCCGCGACGAACAGCAGCATCACGTCGCGCGACCGCGCGCCCACTGCTTTCAGCACTCCGATCTCGCGCGTGCGCTCGAGGACCGCGGTGTACATCGTGTTGGCGATGCCGAGGCACGCAAGGAAGAGCGCAACCACCGAAAGGCCGATCAGCGCGACGCGCAGCCGGCTGAGCAGTTCCGCAAATGCGCGCTCCTGGTCGCCCGTGGCCGTGGCCTGGAATCCCAGCCTCTCCACGCGATCGCGAACACTGGCGACGTTCGGCCCCGAATCGACGAGAAGCGTTATGGCGGTGAACTCGCCTGTCTTCCAGTTGTTGGCCGCGGCAGCGGCGGCCCAGTGGTCGGTCATGAGCCGGTAAGGCGCCAGTCCGCCCGCGACCCCTGCCGGCAGGCTCGCGTCGGCCGCGACGCCGGCGACCCTCAGGGACAGCAGCACCGGCTTCTGAGCCGCGTCCTTGAAGGTGATCGTGGTGCCAACCGCGGCGCGTGGATTGGTGAACCCGAGCGCAACCGCCTCGCGCGCGCTGAGCACCGCCTCCTGCGCTGTGTCAGAGGTCGGCATCGAGCCGGCGATCAGCCGCACCGAGCCGTCCCACTGCGCGCGGGGCGCAAGCGCGATGAGCGGGTCGTTTGCCCCGCCGGTGGCCGCATTCGGAGCTGCGAACGAACCGTTCACCGACACCTGGCCCCAGGCCGACTGCACGTGCGGCAGGCTCGCCATCGTGTTCAGGGATTGCGCGTCGAAGGCGGCCGATGTGGAGTCGGACGCGGGCCTCACTGCGATGACGTCGGTCTTCGCGTGTGCGAACGCGGGAGCTGCGAGCGCAAAGTCGAGGCCCCCGGAGAGGGCGACGATCAGGCTCATTGCCGCGATTCCAATCGCCACGCCAGTGGTGGTAAGGAACGTGCGCAGCGGCCTGCGGCCGGCGCTCAGCAGACCGAGTCGGAGCGTGTCGCGCCAGTGCAGGCGCGCAGCCGGCAGCAGCGGGTCCTGCATTCGCACGTTGCGCGTCCCTGAGCCCAGCTCGAAGGCACGCCCGTCGACCATGCGCACCGCGCGCTGCGCATAGCGCGCGACCTCGGGGTCGTGAGTGACGAGAACGACGGTCGCGCCGCGGCGATTCAAGTCCCGCAACAGGTTGAGGACGCGCTCGCCGGCGACCGAGTCGAGGCTACCTGTTGGCTCATCGGCGAGGACCAGTCCCGGCCTGTTCGCCAGCGCGCGCGCCACAGCAACCTTCTGCTGCTCGCCGCCCGACAGCCGGCTCGCGCGCATGCGCGACCTTCCCTCGAGGCCGACGAGCTCCAGCAAACGGCGGGCGCGCGAGCGGCGCTCCTCAGGCTCGACGCCGGCAAGCGTCAG
>WNGC01003434.1_pt1 | contig 10799 bp, 14 predicted proteins | sample 5400051 | NCBI WGS metagenome assembly WNGC01 (sample SAMN13153368, study PRJNA577476) | soil metagenome | isolation source: 20 cm soil or saprolite under grassland replicate 2 | place: USA:California | collected 2016-06-15 | reverse complement strand
GTGGGCGGACGACGACGACATCCCGACGAAGAGCCATCACCTCTTCACCGGCGTGCCGTACCACCAGGTGCTCGGTCAAACAATGGGCGCCTCCCGCCTCGGGAAGTTCGACGGCGAAGCTGCCGAGAAGGCGGTCTGAGGATGGACAACGACGAAACGACGACATCCGAGGGGACCGTCACGGACGGTGGCGACGCCGGAGAGAGTTGGCTCGCCGAGCAGGCCCGGCTGGTCTTATTGGAGGACGGGCGCTAGGACGCGAGCGGCTCAAAAGTCGTACTTCTTCATCAGTTCTTTGATCCTGTGAAGGCGCTCCGTGAGATAACTCTGATAGCGAGTCACATTCGCTCTTATCGGCTGCCCAGGCGGCGCAGGGCCGGCGAACCGGCCGAAGCGCGGCGGCGTGAGTATTCCAATGTCGTTGATTTCGTTGTGAGAGCAGTCGAACGTGCGCATCCATCCAAGAATTTCGCCGAGCAGTTGGCCCTCTTGGCCATCCAGTCGATCATCTCTTGGTCGTCACTCCACAGATAGTTCCCCTGCGTCTGAAGCTTCACACCCTGCCCGTGGAAAACGACGAGTCCATCGACAAACTTCTTGCGCCCTTCGTGGGTGTCGAGAGGGCGAGTCGAGGTAGCGAGCACAGATGGGGCTGGCACGATAGGTCTGACGAGGCGGAGCAAGACCAGTCCACCGACGCAGATGGCGGCAAGCATCACGATGAATAGGGCAGCGTCGTGGAAGATGCCTTTGTCCAGCAAAGCGGCGTCGAGCCACCTGTTAACGAAATAGGCAAACAGCGTCGTCCCGACGAGCACCGCGCCGCCGTAGACCGCTTCCGTCCTAGACACAGCCGCAGGCTAGCAAGTACGTCTGTACGAAATTAGTAGCGTGGCTCCGTATTCAGAAGGAGGAAGCACCCGACTCAAACCGGGTACTCCAGGCGCGTTGATGCGAGAGCCGCCGGAATGATCACGCTACGTTTCCGGAAATGAATGCGGAAGAGTCAGCGCTCCTGGCTCGCCTGGAGCCTGTCGCGCGAGCCGTAGCGGCTGATTGGGGGCTCGACCTAGGTCAGCCGTTCCACGCGACGCATTCCTACGTGGCTCGGACCACGAGGCGGCTGCGCTCGCATTCTGGAACGGCGACGGCGCGGTGCGCCTCTTGCGACATGATGCGCATCGCAAAGCGCTCCTCCTTGAACGGGCGATTCCGGGGCATGATCTCTCACAAGTACCCGAAGCAGATGCGCTGGCCGCAGCGATCGAAACGGGCCGCCAGCTGTGGCGAGAACCGCTGACCGGCGCGCCGTTCAGGAACGTGGTCGGTCTATCCAGGCAGTGGCTGGAGGCGATCGCGTCAACCGAACACGAGTTTCTCCCTTACGCGAAAGCGGCTCTCGAGGGGATCGAGCTAAGACGCACGACCCTGGTTCACGGCGACTTCCATCACCACAACATTCTCAGGCGCGGAGCCGGTTGGGCAGCGATCGACCCGAAGCCGGCGTTGGGCGAACCGGAGTACGACGTCGGGCCGTTTCTCTGGGATCCGATGGGAGCCGACCCGACTCGCGAGCGGACAGTTTACCGACTCGCCGCGTTTGCCGCGGCAGGCCTTGATCGCGACCGGATGCGTGATTGGGCAATCGTGCGCGGGACGATATTGGGATTGCCGGTTCGTGCCGGACAGGCGCGGCCACAACTGCGGGTCGTGGGATTCCTCCTTTAGGTCGGCTATTGCGCCGCCAGAATTAGTTAGGACGAAGCGGATACGAGTGTCGGATTTGGGTGGTGCCAGGTGCCGATAGGGTCACGATGCCGTGGAGGGGCGCTACGTGCCGACGACGACCCCACCGTCGACGGAGAGCACGGCGCCGTTGATGAATGAGGCCTCGTCCGAAGCCAGGAAGAGATACGCGTACGCAACGTCTTTCGGCTCTCCGAGGCGCCGGATCGGCGTGCGCTCGACCATCGAGGCGAGGATCTTCTCCGGCATCTGTCGCACCATCTCGGTCGCAATGAACCCGGGGGCGACCGCGTTAACGGTGATCCCCTTCGGACCGAGCTCGCGCGCCCAGACCTTTGTCATTCCGATGACGGCGGCCTTCGTCGCGACGTAGTTCGTCTGCCCGAAGTTGCCGTAGAGCCCGACGACCGAGGACGCGTTCAGGATCCGACCGGAGTGCTGCCGGATCATCGTCGGCGCGACCGCCTGCGTGCACGCGAAGACGCCACGCAGATTCACCGAGATGACCGCGTCGAAGTCCGCCTCGCTCATCACGCCGGTGATCTCGTCGCCCTTTGACTTCACGAGCTGCGCGTCGCGCAGGATCCCGGCGTTGTTGACGAGTACGTCGATCCGACCGTGCTGTTTCGCCACCGCGGCCGCCGCTTTCGCGGCCTGCCCCATGTCGGTGACATCCACCCGAGCGTCCGCTCCATCGGCCACGTCCCACGTCAGGACGGTGGCGCCGGCCTCTTGAAACACCCGCGCCGTCTCTGCTCCGATCCCCCGCGCGCCCCCGGTCACGATCGCGATCTTCCCGTCGAGTCGGAACATCACATGCCCGAGTCTTCGGGCTCTTCCTCCCACCCCTCGTCGGATTGCAGCTCGTTCTCGTAGATCTCCGGCTCGAGCCCGAGCTGCTCGATGACCGCGACAAGGCCGTTGCGCTGCTCGGGCGGCGTGGTGCGGATCCAGCCGCGGATCACGTCGTCGACCCTCACGCTCGTCGCGCTGCGCTCGCCGGCGACCGATTCGGCCTCGTCGCGCGCGGCCGCCCTCGCGAGCTCGCGGATCGTGTCCGGCACCATGCGGCAGAGGGCCACAAGAACGCCCTCTGCGGACTCATCCCATTCCATCAGGCGATCGCGTCGATGCCGGTCGCGAAGCGACCGATGATGAGCTTCTGGATCTGGGTCGTGCCCTCGTAGAGGCGGTTCACGCGCGCGTCGCGCCAGTACCGTTCGACCGGGAATTCGTCGGAGAAGCCGTAGCCGCCATGGATCTGGATGGCATTGTCGGCGGCGCGCTGTGCGGCCTCGGACGCGTAGAGCTTCGCAATGCTCGTCTCACGGGTGTTCGGCCGTCCCTTGTCCTTGAGGTCGCCGGCGCGCCACACCAGGAGCCGCGCGGCCTCCGTTTCGACGACCATGTCGGCGATCAGCTCCTGCACGAGCTGGTGTCCTGCGATGGGCTTCCCGAAGGTCTTGCGTGTCGTCGCGTACTGGACCGACGCGTCGATGCACGCCTGCGCAACGCCTACCGCACCGGCCGCGACCGAGTAGCGCCCCGAGTCGAGCGCGGTCATCGCGACCTTGAAGCCGTCACCGATCTCGCCGAGACGGTTCGCGTCGGGGACACGGACATCGTCGAGGATGAGCTCGCTCGAGTCCGACGAGCGGAGCCCCAGCTTTCCGTGGAGCGCCTGGCTCCCGTAGGCTTGGCGGTCGCGCTCCAGAACGAACGCGGTGATGCCCTTGGCTTCCTTGGCTGGATCACCCTGCGCGAACACCAGAGCGAGCTTCGAGACCGAGCCGTTGGAGATCCACATCTTCCGGCCGCGCAGCACCCACGAGTCGCCGTCGCGTTTCGCGGTGGTGCGGAGCTTTGTGGCGTCGCTGCCGACCTCGGGCTCGGTGAGGCCGAAGCATCCGATGACTTCGCCCTTGCAGAGCGACGGCAGCCAGCGTTGCTTCTGTTCCTCGGTGCCGAATTTGAGGATGGTCATCTCCACGAGCGAGATCTGCACTGAGAGCGTCGTGCGCACCGACGAGTCCGCGCGCCCGACCTCCTCGGTCACGAGCGCATGCGACACGTAGTCGAGCCCGATGCCGCCGTACTTTTCGGGCACGGGTCCACCCAGCAGACCGAGCGGCGCCATCTTCCTCAGCACGTCCTTCGGGAAGATCTCGCCGCGATCGCGCTCACGCGCACCTGGTGCAATTTCCTTGTCCGCGAAATCCTTCGCGAGCTTCCGGATCGACTGCTGCTCGGAGGTGAGGTCGAAATCCAAGCCCCGAGTCTATGGTGTGCCGGTGTTCGACGATCGCCGCCGTCGGACGAGCTCGCGCGTATCGCGCGCGCGATCCAACGACGTCGCGCGCGAAAGACTCGCCGTGTTCGTCCGCAAAGCGTTATCTAAGCTTTAGCCGCGATACGGCCGGCGAATTGCCATCCACCGCGCCGGCTCGGTAAGCGGTACGAAGCCGTACTTCGCGTAGAGGCCGTGCGCATCGCGCGTCGCGAGGAGTACGTTCCGCAGACCCTGCAGTTCGGGGTGGGCCATGACCGCGTCCATGAGCGCCTTTCCCGCTCCTCTTCCCCTGTGCGCCTCGAGGACGAAGACGTCGCAGACCCATGCAAACGTTGCGCGATCCGTCACCACGCGCGCGAACGCGACCTGCGGGGCGCCTTGAGCGAGGTCACCTTCGAACACCGAGAAGCAGATCGATCCGTCGATCGCGCGATCCATGACGTCGCGCGGGACGCCCGCCGCCCAGTACGACTCGTCGTGGAGGAAACGCCACACCAGGTCGCGGTCCACGTGTCGCGTGTCGCTCGAAACGGCGTACTGCCCCACGCCCGGCGAGTCTAGACTCGCGCGCCTGTGATCCTGCTGTTCATCCAGGGCGCGCTTTTTCTCGCGGTGGTGCTACTTCTGATCGGGGCACTGGTCGTCGATCGCTCAGGGGTTCATGGCCGCGATTACCTCGTCTTTGAGGAGCGTGCGGTGCTGTCGCAGAGACTCACCGTCGCGGCGTTTGTCCTCGTCATCCTCGAATTCCTCGTGGGAACGCCACTCCTCGGCGCCGTCCTCGCGGTCCTCGCGATCCTCTGGACCCTCTGGTGGCTCCCCGCCGAGCACCGGCGCTTCGACGTCGCGGTGCAGTCGGTCTTCGAGGCTCCGCCCGAGGCGGTCGCTGCCGTGATGTTCGACATTTCCGACCAGCCACGATGGATGGATTCGATCGTGCGCACGGCGCTCGAGACGCCCGGCCTGCTGCGGAAGGGCAGCGTTATCAGGCAGACGCTTCGGGTCTCCGGGCAGGATCTGATCGCGAAGCTCGTCGTGGTCGAGCTCATCCCGTACGAGCGGCTCGTGCTCCAGGTCATCGTCCATCACGCGGAGCTCTTCGATCACTTCGAGGTGCAGCCACACCCGCGCGGGTCGCTCGTGACGTATTCGGGCCGGCACCAGCTCTCGCGCCTGAACGCGGTCCTCACGGGGTGGCGGCTCCCCGCGCTGCGGCGGAGCTTCGCAGCCAGGCGGACGGCCAATCTGGAGCGGCTGCGCTCGATCGTGCATCCGGCCCCCATCGCGCGCCAAGCCTAAAAAGGAACAGCCCGCGGGTTTCCCCGCGGGCTGCTCGAATGGTTCGGGTTCAGAGCGCTACTTGCGGCCCTTGCCCTTGCCGGAGTTGCTCGACTTCGCGTTGGACTTGTCATTCGACTTGTCCTTGGCGGCGGTCTTCGCTTCCTCACGGTCAGCCTTGGCCTTCGCGACTTCTTGCTTGACCTTGGCGACGTCGGTCGTCGTCGTTTCCTTCGACTGAGCCGCATTGGTCATGTCAAGGACTGCCTTGCGAGTGTCGTCGACGACCGCCTGCATGTCCTTGATCGCCTGGTCGACGATGTCCTTGTACTTCGAGTCAAGACCGCTCGTGTCGAACGTCCGCGCGCTGCCGGTCGAGTCGGCCGGAGCCGTCGAGTCGTTCGGTGCGGTCACGCTGGTCGTGGTCGTCGTCGTGGTGGTCGTCGTGGTCGTCGTTGGCGTAGTGGTCGTGCTGTCGTCCTCGTCCGAGCACGCGGTACCGAGCTCGACCGCCGCCTGAATGTCCGAGTGGGCCTGGCTCGCGATGTCCTTGAGGTCGGCCTTCGCGCTCGCGACAACGCCGCGAGCGTCCTTGTTCAGGTCAGCGCTCTCTTTCTGAGACTCGTGCTGAAGCTTGCGAGCGTCGCGCGCAAGATCCTTCAGGTCGCCGTCGAATGCCTTCCACGCGGTGTGGAGAAGGTGGACCGCATCGTTGCGGGCGTGTGCCGCTGTGCTGCAGTCCGTCTTGTCATCCGCGAGCGGTGCGGCGTTCGCGCTGCCCGCGAAGGTCGTCGCGGTAAGAGAGAGGATGAGCGCGCCGGCCGCGAAAACACGCGTCGTACGGCCAGCCATGGTGCGGAACATATGCACCTCCTGTGCACAAGTTCCTAACGGTTCGCTCTCGTGACGGTTAGCCCCCGATCGGGTGACAGGACGGCCGTACTAGGACCTCTGGGGTACTTGCCCCCCGCATCACTAGACTTCGCGCCCATATATGGAGAAGCGTCCTGTCGATCTCGGCACCCGCGACGGGACGCTCGTCTTCGCCGTGCTTCTGCTCGGTATCTTCGCGATCAGCGCATCGGTTTTGTTCGTGGTCCTCGTGGTGAGCGGGGCTACACCCATTCGCTGACCGCGCGGGCCGTGCGAGCGACTCCCTAAACTCCGCGCCGTGCGCTTCGGTGTGATGTTGCCTACCTACATCCGGCCGAGCCGCGAAACTGTGCTCGGGGTAGCGCGGGCCGCGGAGCGACTCGGATTCGATTCCGTCTGGACGAACTCCCACACCGTCGTCCCCGCCTCATTCAGGCCGCGCTATCCATACAGCGAGGATGGAACACCCTCGTGGAACGCGAAGACGGCGTGGGCCGACGCGATGATCACGCTCGGCTTCGTCGCGGCCGCGACCGAGCGTGTGCGCCTCGGTGTCGCGGTCGTGCCGCTGATCATCACCGATCCGATCACGCTCGCAAAGCAGGCCGCGACGGTGGACGTCCTTTCGAACGGGCGCTTCGAGCTCGGCATCGGCGCGGGCTGGCTCGTGGAGGAGGGCAAGGCCCTCGGTCATCCGACCGATCATCGCCGGGCGCGACTCGAGGAGACGATCGACGTGCTCCGACTCGCATGGACTCGGCCCACGTTCTCGTATGAGGGGCGGTTCGTGAAGATCCCCGAGGTCGGCGTGCACCCGCAGCCGCCGCAGGGTGAGCGCTTGCCTCTCTGGATCGGCGGCCAAGGCGACGAGGCCGTTCGGATCGCCGCGACGCACGGTGCAGGTCTCTTCATCTGGCTTCAGACCGCGGAGCGGGTCGCCGAGTACGGACGCAGCCTGCGCGTGCTTCGACCCGGCGCGCCGCTCGCGGCGTGCGTCTGGACGTCGCAGGACGAGCGCCTCTGGGATGACCAGGTCGAACCGATGAAAAAGGCCGGAGTCGATCTCTTGGTCATCGGGCGCCGCTACGACGAGCGGCAGGTCAGCGAGATCGAGCGCTTCGCGAGCGTGTTTCTCTAGCTACGGCTCACGGGCGGGTAGGGGAAAATCCAATTTCCAAGGACCGCCCACGCGGATCCTCGGAGCTCGGAACGTCATGAACGGCGACGACCCACTTGGATCCGGAACCTCTATGACCGGTGGTCCCGATTGCGCCATGCCCACGGTCATCCCGCGGTCGTTGCTTTCCATAACGCCGCACGAGACGAGCTGACGCTCGGCCTCGCGATCAGCGGGGACGATCACGATGCGCACGCACGGGCCGTTCAGCCCGTCGATCGGGGATGGGCGTCCCTCGGTGCTATCCGACGACCGACTGATGCGACTCGTGGTCACGTGCGCTGTACATCCGGCGAGCGTGATCTCCGTCTCACTCGGGACCGGGACCAGGACGGTCTCGTCGCTCATCTCGCAGACCACGACGTAAGGAACCTCGAGCGAAGCGGACACCGCGCCTGGCGGCATGGGCTCGAAGAGCGCCACCTCGCGGCGTCGCGAGCTGCCGGGACGATCCTGAACCCCGCGTGGACGTTCAAGGTGGTGCAGGCCGGTGCTATCGCGCAGCATCAGCAGGTCCGCCCCAAGCGCTCGCGCGTGGCTCAGGCAGCCGACGCCCTGGATGGAGCGTTCAATCTTCCCGCCGGGGTCCGCGCTCTCGACGAAGTACGTCTCAAGCTCGATCGCGGTGATCGTTTCGGACCGCGCGACCCGCGGCGCGGCGATCGCGATTCCCTGATGGATATCGATCGCCTCGGTCGGTATTCCTCGCGGCCCGGTGGAAATCCTCGGTTCGATCGGGATCACCACGCGCCAGTCGCCCGCCGGTCCCCCCATGACGACCTCGATCGCCCGGGCGTCAGGCTCGATGCGCTCGAGCGACACCATGCGCTGGAACATCGTCGGCCCCTCCATCAGGCGATAGAAGTGGCTGTTCACGTGATATCGCCCCGGAAGCTGCCGCACTGCGCGCCCGCGATCGTCGGTGACGGCGACCGGCGCGTCGACCGGACGCGACTGCCTGAAGTCGAGGGTCTCGTCCAGACCGGCGACGGTGACCCTCAGCTCCGCGCCGTCGCGATCGGAGGTCAGTCCCGCCGTCAGCGTTCGGCCGTCGCGCTCGACGACCACGTTGGCCGCGTCCATCCCGCCGCGGGCGAGCCGAAACCCGACGTTCGGTACGAAGACGAGGTCATCGGCGGAGCGGGCGATCACGTGGCTCCTAGTTCGCGCGCTCCAGGATCGCCGCGATCCCCTGGCCCCCGCCGATGCAGAGCGACGCGAGCCCGTACCGCTTCTCTCGCTTGCGCAGCTCGTAGGCGAGCGTCAGGGCGAGTCGCGCACCCGACGCGCCGAGCGGATGGCCGAGTGCGATCGCACCGCCGTTCACGTTCGTCTTCTCGCGGTCGAGGCCGAGGTCCTTCTCCACCGCGAGGTACTGCGTCGCGAAGGCCTCGTTGATCTCGACAAGGTCCATGTCCTGGACTTTGAGGCCCGCACGCTCGAGTGCCTGACGCGACGACGGCGCGGGGCCGATTCCCATGATGTCGGGGTCGACTCCGCACACGCCGCCTGAGACGATGCGCGCGATCGGTGTGAGCCCGGCCTTCTTCGCGGCCTCGGCCGACGCGACGACCACGGCCGCCGCACCGTCGTTGATCCCGGAGGCGTTGCCCGCCGTGACCGTGCCGTTCTTCTCGAATCGGGCCACGAGCTTGTTCAACACGTCGAGTGTCGTGTCGGAACGGATGTGCTCGTCCTTGTCGACGGTAACGTCGCCCTTCTTCGTCTTCACCGTGACCGGCACGATCTCCTCGCTGAAGCGGCAGGACTCGCGAGCTTTCGCGGCGAGCATGTGACTGCGATACGCGAACTCGTCCGCCGCCTCGCGGGTGATGCCGTACTTGCGCCCAAGGTTCTCCGCCGTGTTCGCCATCCCAAGTCCGTTGTACGAGTCGACGAGCGCGACCCAGAGATAGTCCTCGAGCTTCTGCTCGCCGAGTGGCAGTCCCCAGCGCGCGCCGCGGATCATGTGCGGCGCCATCGACATGTTCTCGGCGCCGCCGGCGAGGACGAACTCCGCCTGGCCGAGCTGGATCTCCTGCGCGCCGAGGAGGATCGCCTGCAGACCCGAGCCGCAGAGGCGGTTCACCGTCAGCGCTGGCGCCTCCTTGGGCACGCCCGACTTGAGGCCGATATGCCGCGCGAAGTAGACCGCATCGCCGGACGTCTGCAAGACGTTGCCGAAGATGACCTGGTCGATCTGCTTCGGGTCGACTTTGGATTTCTCGAGCGCGCCCTTGGCGGCGATCACGCCGAGGTCGGTCGCCGAGGTGTCGCGCAGCGCACCGCCGTACGTCCCAAAGGCCGTGCGAGCGCCGTCGATGATGACGATCTCTTTCATGGATGCTCCCGAAGCGGCGCTTACGCCGCTCGCATCCATTGTCCCACTACGGTTCTGTTGGAGGGGCCACCGCCGAGCTCGTGGCGCCATCCGAGCCGATGTTCTGCGCAGTTGCACCCGAACCCGTTTGCTGCGCCTGGGTCGTGAGCGAACCGACGTTGTTCATCGCGCCTCCGAGCGGGTCGGAGCCGCCGGTGGTGCTGTCGGCCGGGGTCGAGGGAATCGTCTGACTCGTCCCGGTGAGTCCGCCTGCGCCGCCGAGCAGCGAGGTCGGATCGATCAGCGTGGTAAGCGCGAGCCGCTCCGGAAGCTGCATCGCGGCTTCCTTGCGGATGCGGCTGCGTTTCTTGCGCTTCGGCATGTCCGGCACTCCTTTGTTTAGTGACTCGCGCTCCGCTGCTCGTCGATGGTCGCGGCGACCGCCCAAAACCGGTCGACGGCGGCCGCGATGCGTGCGCGTGCCTCCGCGAGCGTGATGTTCGGATCGGTTGAGACCGCGCGCAGCTCCGCGTCAAGGTTGCGCATGTCGTCCGCGACATCACCCGCGGTCGCGTTGGGGTCGTCGACCTGAAGGAAAACCTGATACGCATCCGCGATCGTCGTGCACTCAGTGCACTCGTCGTTAAGCGCGACCGCCACGTTCTGAGGCGAGGCGAGGTGCGCGTCGGTGCTCGCGAAGTCGAGCTGGATCGCGACGGCGATCGTCTGACAGCCTATGCAGGACGCTCTGGCGAATGCGAAGTTCTGCGGTGCCGCGATCATCCCGGGCTCGCGCGTCACCTGAACCCTGGTCTGGATGACGAGGCGGCCGTCGGTGTGATTGACCGCCATCACGATGTTGCTCGGGCCCCCGATGGCGGCGGCCGGCGATGCTTGCAGCGTCAGCGGCAGAGCGATGACGACGGCGAGCAACAGTCTCACGGCGTCGGTCTCGGGCTGGGTGAGGCCGACGGGGCCGCGGTCGGTGACGGTGTGGGTGCTGGTGTCGCCGTTGAGGTGGCGCTTGATATCGGTGTCGGAGTTGGCGTCATGGGACCCCTTGTCCGCACAGGCGATGCCGTTACCCGATCGTTTTGAGTAGCCGGCGGTGGAAC
>WNGC01002697.1_pt1 | contig 10799 bp, 12 predicted proteins | sample 5400051 | NCBI WGS metagenome assembly WNGC01 (sample SAMN13153368, study PRJNA577476) | soil metagenome | isolation source: 20 cm soil or saprolite under grassland replicate 2 | place: USA:California | collected 2016-06-15 | reverse complement strand
AAAATTCTGCCCAAAGGTCGCCTCTTCCGCCGCAATGCGAATATCGGCGGCAAGCGCAATGTTCATGCCCGCCCCTGCGGCGGCGCCATTCACAGCGGCGATCACGGGATGGGGCATAGTGCGCATCTTGAGAACCATTTGCATGCCGGCGCGCAGCAGCGGCTCCAGTTCATGCGTGGCACCGGTCTGGCGGCCCTTCCCCAGGGCGCCGAGATCACCGCCCGCGCAAAAAGCGCGCCCCGCGCCCGTAATGACCACCACGCCGACGCTGTGATCCTCTGCGATGCGGCCGAGCGCGTCGTTTACGGCCATCGCCAGTTCGTTGTTCAGCGCGTTCAACCGGTCGGGGCGATTCATCACCAATGTGGCGATGCCATCGTGCTTCCCTTCCAGGATGACCGGTCCGGCTTGGGCTGTTTGTGGAGTATTGCTCACAGGCAAGTCCGTTCAGTGGCTTCGGGCCTCGTGTTCTTTGCCGATGCGAGCAACGAGTTGCGCCAGCTTTCTAAAATGCCGCAGGTTCTCGCTCCTGCCCGTGGCGTTCGCGCCGCTGGTGGAAGGCAGGACGTACACCCGCGCGCCGTAGAGCAGCTCCTTCTGCAAGCCAAATTTGCATTTTCGCTGGGAAAATTGTTCATAAGTGAGTTTCCCGTTAAAGGCCACGACGTGAGGAGCGAATTCCTCGAGCTTCTGCGAGAGGACGATGCGGCCTTCGGCGTAGTCTTCGCGTTTCAGTTCCTCGATGCCTTTCGTGGGACGCTTCACCAGGTCCGTAAGTCCAACGCCGAATTCGATCACCCGCTTGTCGTCGTGGTAGTCAAAGGGCTCCGGCACAACGCCGCTCTTGTAGAGCATCGGCCAGAATTCGTTCCCGCGGCCCGCATAGTAATGGCCAACGCGGACGGAGGACTCGCTCGGATTGCAGCCGACGATCACGAGCTTCATGCCTTTGCGGAGATGATCGGGAAGTGTTCGCATTACGCCAGCTTACTATGCCCTTTGATTTTACTACTTAGCCCTGAAGTAAGGAGCGCGCATTTCGACATCGGCGGCCGAGCCTTTCTTGGTATCCTCACCGGCAAAAAAGTAGCTGCCGGAGATCGCGCTCACTGCCACTCGCAAATCCAGTTCATCGTGCCGGAAAGGCGTAGGACGGCGAACCGTGGTTTGAGAGCCGAAGCGATACCCCCGGAAGTGCGTTGGTCGAAGAACTCCCGCGCCAGATTGTACTAGCGGTGCCCCCAAGCGGCAACTTCCGCGGCACTAGGGTTTTCGAGTTAGTCGCCATGATGGGTGTGCTCTCTCCCAGTGGCAGGAGACGCCGCAATGCCCTCTAAGTAGCTATCATTGAATGACTTGAGTATGGCTTCGCAACGGCAACCTATACCTTGCCATTCTCAAAGCGCAACAACGCCGTAACTTTCCCTTATTTCCTGAATCTCATCACCACCAGCAGCATCAAAACAGCAAGAAGGCGGAAGTGTTCGATGCTCTGTGCTACCTTTATACTTTCGAAAGCGAGGCTGCGGCCGCCGATGGGCCTGCCTAAACCATTGAGCGCACCAAATCCCCACCGTCTGCCTTCTACCGTTGCGCGCGACGACGAACACCTGCTGGTGGCCGCCGCGAAACGTGGTGATGTGCGTGCCTTCGAAGAGCTGGTAAATCGCTATGAAGCGAAGATTTTCCGGCTGACCATGAACATCACCCGGAATCGCGAGGACGCCGAGGACGCCATGCAGGATGCCTTCCTCAAGTCTTACGCGCACCTCAAGGATTTCAAAGAGGATTCCCGCTTTTACACTTGGCTGGTGCGTATCGCCGCGAACGAAGCGCTGATGCGACTGCGCAAACGGCGCCCGAACCAGTTTTCGCTCGACGAGCCGGTGGAAGGCGACGAAGACCTCATGCCCCGCGAACTTGCGGATTGGGGCCCAAGTCCGGAGCAGCGGTTTGCCCAGACGGAAATGCGCGAAATCCTGTCCGAGGTCATCGACAACCTCGAGCCGGATTTCCGGATCGTTTTTGTTCTGCGCGATGTCGAAGAACTTTCAACCGAAGAGACCGCCAAAGCGCTCGGCATTTCGGTTCCCGCGGTAAAGTCCCGGCTGCTGCGGGCCCGGCTCAAACTCCGGCAGAAGCTGAATCACTATTTTCGGCAGGGTGACACAAATTGAATTGCAAAAGCCTCATTCGCGAGATTTCCGATTACATCGACGGCGATCTCGATCTATCGGTGAAGCAGGAACTCGAGCGCCATCTCGAGCACTGCGGAGAATGCAAGATGGTGGTCGACCAGACCAGGCTGACCGTGGAGGTCTTCTGCGATTCGAAGCCGGTCGAACTGCCTGGAGACGTGAAGTCGCGGCTGCATGACGCCGTGCGCCGCAAGCTCATTGAAAAAGGAAGTTAGGCCTCCCACCTAGCCTTTTGCACCGTCACTCCATAGTGGCAATTCCCTGCCAAGCTTTTTCTCTCGCGCCATCGCATAGACCTCCATCGCCACCGCGAGATCCCAGGACGCAATCCCATTTGACTTGAAGAGTGTGACTTCCGTATCGCTGGTCCTGCCGCTGGTTTTCCCCGCGACAATTTCGGAAAGCTTCTTGACCCCTGTCCAGCAAATTTCATCGCCATGAAAAGCGATGATCAGATCGCCCGCTTCCTGCCGTGACTGTTCCACGGAATCCACAACAATGATGTCGGCGCTGGCGACTGCTTCATCGTCCAGCTCGCGCTTGTGCGCGTGGTTGGCGCCAATGGCATTGATGTGCGCCCCGGGCGCCAGATCCGCACCGCGCACAACCGGCTGCGAGGATGTTGTAGCGGTGCAGACGATGTCCGCGCAGCGCACCGCCTCGGCCGCGGACGCACACGCGTGTACGGGGATGCCCAGCCTCTCGGACATCTCTTTGCAGAACTTTTCGAGCTTGGCCGCATCGCGCCCGTAAGCGCGCGCGGATTCCAGCTTTCGCACTGCGGCAATCGCCTCGAGCTGCGTCTTCGCCTGCCCCCCGGTGCCGATGATTGCCGTGACGCGAGCATTCTTGCGCGCCAGGTATTTCGTGGCCACGCCGGAGGCCGCGCCGGTCCGCAGCTGCCCCATGTAATCCGCTTCGATCAGCGCCAGTAAGTCGCCCGTGGCCATCTCGTAGAGTGGAACCAGAAACCGCAGCTTACCGCGCACAAACGTGTACTGCTTCATGGCCACAAAGCCAGAGCAGAAATCCGCCGACGCCATGTAGTGAAAGAATCCACCGCCCGGCAATTCGAAGCGCCTGCGCGGGTGCACGACCACTTCCCCCGTCGCCTGCTTGCGCGAAATCTCTTCCACGGCCTCCACCGCCAGCGGCATCGTTAACACCGCCCGCACTTCCGCTTCGCTGATGTGCAGCGTCATCGTTTCACTCTCCGCCTCGGGCCCTCGCCCTCAGAGTGCGAGCGACGTCTCAACTACCCCTGTATGCATCAGACCGCCATGCCCCATTGCAAAAAGTTCTGAACCAGATTGGTTATTTTGCCGCTGGCTTTGCCTGTTTAGCCGAACCGTGTTTTCCGGAAGCACCGCCCGCTTCGCGGACGCGGCGAACAACGGTCTGGTTCAAACGGTAGACGCGCTCTCCTTTGTTACCATCCATCACCCGAAAGCGAAACTCGGGTTCGCCCTTGGGGCCTTTGCCGACGCCAACGGGTAGCTGGCCGCACAAACTATTTTCGATGAACGCGGTCTCATATCGGCTCTTCTTGACGTACCAGGTGTAGACGCGCAGCGCCGTGAAATCACATACTTGGCCTTCCGGCCCGCGAGCCGCGGCCACAAGAAACTGTGGCTTGTTGCCCGACGGGTCGCTCACGCGATTCAGTTCAAACCATGCCACCGGCCGGATATTTGCAGAATTCGCTCCTGCGCGCACGGGATTCGGCAAATCCAGCTCCACGAACCTGGCGACCACCCAGCCGGCGATCGGTGTGGTCTGATCGCCGGGCTGCGTGGTGTTTGTGGATTCGGCTGCGCGAGCCGCGGCTTCCCCAGGCGGTCGCGTCGCAACACCACGGACCAGAAACCAATCCTCCTTTTTTGCCTCCTGCGGCTCATTCGCAGCTTCTTTCTCATCCGCGGCTTGCACCCAATCCGCCACCGCGCGGCCCACAATCTCGACCGGAACGTTTCGTCCGAATTTATAGAGGCGCGGTTCCGTCCGGCCAGGCTGCACCCGCAAATTGGTGGAGACCTTGGTGCGCCCGCGCGCCTGCAGCGGCATTCCTCGCGTTTGATCCAGGAGCTTGATGCTCCGCTGCCATACGGCTGGCTCCATCAACTGCCGGCTTTCCACCCAGCCAACCGTGCCGGCGTTGGTTCGCACCTTTACGTAGTCATTGCGCTTGCCGACCACGTCCACGCGTTCACCATAATGCAGCGTACCCACCTGCTCGCGGACCTGCGCGATGCCGCTCAGCAGAGGGGCGGTTTTTTCGCTCACAAAGGCTTCGCCCAGCGTTTCATGCTTGGGCCGGAGCATCCACGCCACCAGAGTCACCAGGGCCAGCAGCGGGACCGCAATGAGGAGTCTCCTCTTCATGTGCCGCTCTCGAATGTCGCGCCGGAGGCACGCACAGAATGCGCGCTGTTCGCGGCACGCGCCCCGCCGTGAATGACTCCGTTCAACCGTCCGGCGCCATCTCCGCCGCCAATGACACCAATCTTCTCAACCGTCGTCATGATTCCCTGTTGCTCTTCGTGATTCGCTAAAGATTGTACCTGAAACCTTGGCAACGCCGTGGGCGCCGCTGAGGGCTTTGTATTTCTGCTAAAATTCCGAAGCGTTCGAATCGAACTCTTGCAACGAATCACGGAGGATTCTTCATGAAGTCTCTCAATTCCCTTCAGCCGCTGGGGTTGCTGGTCCTCCGCCTGGTTCTGGGGCTGATTTTCTTCTCCCACGGTTATCCAAAGCTGGCGTACTCCGCTGCAGGGATGCAGGGCTTCTTTGTGCAGCACGGTCTGCCGGGATACTTCGTTTACATTTCTGCGGTGTTGGAGGTCTTCGGCGCCATTCTTTTGGTCTTAGGGTTGTTCACGCGGGCGGCCGCGCTGCTCCTAGCCATTGAGATGAGCGTGGCAATCTGGAAGGTCCACAGCAGTGGAAGCTACCTGGCGGTGCACAATTACGAATTCCCCCTCGCGATGCTGGCGGGAAGCTTCGCGCTCGCCACCGTCGGCGCGGGACTATTATCTCTGGACCACCTGCTATTCGAGGGCGGAAGCAAACTGCGGCCTCCAAAATATTCGAAGCTCGCCAAGTAAGTCTTCCTCCCGGCGCATCTTTTGCTCGCGCAGTTTCCGACTACATGGGCAAGTGAAAGTGTGTCGGAAGACGCTATGGCATTCTTCATGTCGAACGGCTGCACGGCGGTCCGGGGCATGTACTTGAAGTGGGAGTTCTTGTAGCATTGCCCGCATGAAAAAAGTGCAATCCGGAAATCGCAGTTCTGTGGCGAAAGGCAGCGGCGCTCCGAAAAACGTTGATGAATACCTTGCTGGTGTCCCGGAACCCGCCCGCAGCACCTTGAACAAGATGCGCGCGGCGATTCGGTCCGCTGTGCCACCGGAGGCTGCCGAGACCATCAGCTATGGGATGCCTGCGTTCAAGCACAAAGGAGTGCTGGTGTGGTTCGCCGCGTTTTCGAACCACTGCAGTTTGTTCCCCACCTCGTCCGTGATCGAGGCATTCAAGAACGAACTTAAGGGCCTCTCCACATCCAAAGGGACCATCCACTTCCCCACGGACAAGCCACTGCCGACTGCACTAGTTAAGAAACTGGTGAAGGCGCGGGTCGCGCAGAACGAAAGCAAGAAACGGCGCTGACCGAGTTGCCCTCGAGACCTGTTCATAACCTCGAAGACGGTTGACTGGCCTCCGTCACCATCGAAATGGACTCAACGCGCACTCAGCGGTAACCCGGCTTAGCAGGCAGTTGGATGTGAACTGACTCTGGGAAGGCGCATTTTCTGTCGCCCGCTTAGACACCAGTTTTCGCTAGCTATGCAATGTCAACTTGCCCTACACTGGTTTCAACTCCCCCAGGGCTCCAAGAAATCTCGTTCAAAACATTCGGTCAAAGAGGAACGATGGCCACAGCCGTAGCGCATCCAAGCAATCGCACGAAGCCCTCCATTGGCCTGCCAGGCCGCCGTTACGACCATCTATTCTTCTCGGCTATGGCCCTGCTTATCCTGGCAACCGTTTTCGTGGGCTTTGCGCGCACCTACTATCTCGCCGGAGTGTTCCACGCGCCGCTGCCAAGCCTGATCATTCACCTGCACGGGGCGGCATTTTCCTGCTGGATCCTCTTGCTCCTCACGCAAACCTCCCTGGTCTCCGCCGGCCGCGTGGACATCCATCGCCGCCTGGGCATTGCGGGCTTCCTCCTGGCGTGTCTCATGGTAACCCTGGGCGTTTTGGCGGCCACCGATTCGCTCGTGCGCCATGGCGGCCTTCCAAGCCTGGATCCGAAATTGTTCTACGTCATTCCCATGACGGACATGCTGATTTTTGCGACGCTAGTTTTTTCTGCCTTCCGCGCCCGCTCCAACCCACCAGCGCACAAGCGTTTGATCCTCGTTGCGACGATTGCACTGCTGATTGCCGCCATCGCCCGTTGGCCCCTCGCCGCGGTGCAAAGAAATCCGATTAGGGCAGCGCTGCTCACCTACATCTTCCTGCTCATCTTGGCGGGCTATGACATTTGGTCCACGCGCAAGGTTCATCGCGCCACTCTCTGGGCGGGAGCTTTCCTTATCTTCGTGCAGCAGATAAGGATCCCCATCGGCAAGACAGCCGCATGGCAGGCCTTCGCCACTTGGGCCCAGTCCCTAGCCCGTTAAACCAGTTCATGCTCAGGTAATCGAGAAGCGACCGCGGTCGGTTCGCTCAGAATGGATCGCGTGCCCTGTAGGCCATTGTTGCGAGGGACGTCCAAGACACGCGTCGGAATCAGGAGCATCCACTATTGAGGCACCTCCTGATTCTGGCTTATTCACTAGTGTCCGTCTGTCCAGTTTGGGACACTCACGCCGGAAGGAAGGAGAGTGGTCCGGGCCTTTCGGAGTAGCTCACCGGCCGAATTCTCTAAGAAAAATTTAATACTTAGGTCTGAAAATACGTACGCGTCCCGCTTACACATTCTGTCTGCCGCTCGGTTTCGATTGCTCGCGTTCGCTTTCTGCGTGTTAGCCAGGCCGATTGCGTTGGACAAGTCGCCAGGACTCCACCGCCGCCCGGTCAGAGCGTCCGCTTTGGCCATGTCTTCATCCTCGTCGAGGAAAATGCCAATTACTCCGACATCATCGCTAATCCCTCGATGCCCTACTTGAACGGCCTCGCCAACCAGTACGGCCTCTCGGCAAACTACTTCGCCAACGCGCATCCCTCGATCCCAAACTATTTCGAGTTCACCACCGGACAGACTCCCACGCTCATCGACGCCCTTACGCCGCGCACCTTCCCCGTCGACGCAAACAACGTCGTCCGCGATCTCCTCGCCGCGGGCAAAACCTGGAAGTCTTACGCCGAAGATCTTTCCGGCAGTCGGCTACACCGGCGACGACACCGGCCGTTACGCCGTCCGCCACAATCCGCTTGCCTATTTCACCGACGTGCAAAACGATGCCAAGCAAGTGCAAGACCTCGTGCCCTTCAGTCAACTCGCCGCCGATCCGAACACGGCAAATCTCCCCGACTATTCCTTCATCGTCCCCAATCTTTGCAATGACGCGCACGATTGCCCGCTCAGCACCGCCGATACGTGGCTCAAGACCAATATCGACCCGCTTATTCACAGCCCGCAGTTTCAGATCCGCGGCCTGCTCATTATCGTCTTTGACGAAGCCAACACCCTCGACTTCACTTCCGGTGGCGGCCACGTAGCCGCCGTCATCGTCAGCCCGCTGGCCAGGCGTGGCTACAAGTCCATCGCTTTCTATCAACATCAAAGCGTTCTTCGCCTGACGCTCGAAGGGCCAGGCGTGACGCAGCTTCCCGGAGAGGCCGCCACCGCACCAGCCATGTGGGAGTTTTTTAGTACGCCGTAGAACGTCGCCTCGGCTTGGTTTCAGCCTGAAAGGCGCGATGGAGCACCTGTCACGCCAATGCTGCAAGACGGCAATATTGAACTTTCCTGTGAGTGAGAGCGATTTTTCCTTAGGAACACCGCCAATCCGGCCCAACTCGCGATTCACGCGCAGGTCGGAGACTGAATCATAACTCAATGATCCGTGCGCTCGGTTTTTGCTGGAACTTTAAGAAACCACAGTCGCTGAGGTCGGTATCACGCCAGCCGGTGCCACGGGAAGCACGATCCAAAGCACGAGGTAGGCAAGCACGCCGGTCCCGGCAAAGAGTATGGCCAGCAGCCAGACGACGCGGACGATTGTGGGATCAAGGTCAAAATAGTCGGCCAAGCCGGCGCACACGCCCGCAATCTTTTTGTCGGTGCTTGAACGCATTAGCTTCCGCTTGCCGCCCGTCTGCGGTGAGAGGCCTGGCGCGGGAGTTTCCGGCTGCTTGGCGCCACAGTTGTAGCAAAACCGCGAACCCACTGCGATGTCTTTTTGGCAGTTTACGCAAGTCATTGGATCACCCCCACAGAGCGATTTTTCCCGGCGTCCCTACCCATAAGTACGCAAATGCACCTGAAAAAGTTTCTTACCCGGGGAAGTCTGAAGCTAATCGGCTCAATACTCCAGAAGCTGCTTCACGGCCGCCGTAATGTGGCTCGTCTGGGGGAGGATCACATCCTCGAGCTTCGGCTGATACGCGCAGAAGGTATCCATGGCCGCAACGCGCCTGACCGGGGCGTCCAGCTCCTCGAAGAGTTCGTCCGCAATGCGCGCGGCGATCTCCGCTCCATATCCCCAGCTCAACATGTCTTCGTAAGCCACAATGACCCGGTGCGTCTTCCGAACGGTGGCCGTAATGGCCTCCCAGTCGTAAGGCGAAAGCGAACGCAAGTCGATGATTTCAACGGAAATGCCCTCGCGCTCCAGTTGCGCCGCCGCGACTTCCGCGCGATGCACCACCGCGCCGTAGGTGATGATGCTGAGGTCGCTGCCCTCTTTTACGATGCGGGCCTTGCCGAACGGAATCGTAAAATCGGGTCCGGGATGCTCCGAGCGGTTGTACGGCTGGCGGTAGAGATGCTTGTGCTCGAGGAACATCACCGGGTCGTCGCAGCGGATGGCTGTGCGCAAAAGACCCGCGACGTCCAGCGCCGTGGAAGGCATCACCACACGTAAGCCCGGGCAGTGCGTAAATATCGATTCGCCGCTCTGGCTGTGATACACCCCGCCGCCGGTCAGGTAGCCGCCGATGGCCACGCGAATGACCACCGGCGCTTTGAACGCCCCATTCGAACGCCAACGCATCACGCACAACTCATCGCGAATCTGCATCATGGCCGGCCAGATGTAGTCGAAGAACTGGATTTCCGCGACGGGCTTCAATCCGCGTGTGGCCATCCCCAGGGCGCGCCCGACGATGCTGGCTTCCGCGAGCGGGGTATTGAAAACCCGGTCGTTGCCGTATTTACGCTGCAATCCCGCGGTAGCCTTGAAGACGCCGCCCTTCCCCTTCACCTGCCTGAGGTTGTCTTCGCGGCTGGCGTCGGCGACGTCCTCGCCGAAAACGGTGATGCGCTCGTCGCTCGCCATCTCGTCGGCCAGGGTCAGCGCGACCATTTCAACCATGGTTTTTGGCGCGCCATGCAATTGCGGTTCCGCTTCGAACGCCGCGGAGGTTGGATCCACGTCCGGCGAATGCACATTCATTCGAATCGAATCAATGGACGGCTCTTCGGCGGCCAGCGCCTGGTCGGCGGCCTCGCGGACTTCATTGTCGATTTCCGCTTCCAGGCTTTCGATTTGCTTCTGATCGAGGATGCCTTCCCGCACCAGAAAAAGCGCAAACTTTGAAATCGGATCGCGGCGCGCCTCTTCTTCGCGTTCCTCGGCCGACTTATAAAGTTTTTCGTCATCGGAAAGCGAATGCGAATAGGGGCGCGTGACGTGCGCATGGATCAGCGCGGGGCCGCGGCGCTCGCGGCAGTACTGCACCGCTTCCTTGCAGATGGAGTAGCTTTCGATCGGATCGGTGCCATCGCATTCCGCCACCTGCAGCCCGGGAAAATCCCGCACGAGTTTCGAGATGCTCCCGCCGGCCGTCTGAACTTCCACCGGCACGGAGATGGCGTAGCCGTTGTCTTCCACCAGGTACAGCAGAGGCAGTTTCTTGGCGCACGCCACGTTCAAGGATTCCCAGAACTCGCCTTCGCTGGTTGCCCCCTCTCCGCTCGAAACGTAAACGATTTCCTCGCGCTCGTGATTGACGTGTTCGCCCAGCGGCACTTTCTTCGCTTGCGCCAGCGCCTTGGGCCGTCCCTCGTAATAAAGCGTGGCTTCGGCGGCGCCCACGGCTTGTACGAATTGCGTACCCGTGCAAGAGGACTTGCTGACGATGTTCAACTTGGGCTGGCCCCAATGCGAGGGCATCTGCCGGCCGCCGGAACTGGGGTCGTCCTTCGCTCCCACTGCCGCAAGAAGCATTTCCAGGGGGGTTACACCGAGCATGAGGCAAAGCGCGCGGTCGCGGTAATACGGATACAGCCAGTCGACCCCTGGGCGAAGGAAAAATCCCATCGCGGCGCAAACCGCTTCGTGCCCGGCGCTGGAAATCTGGAAGTAGATTTTGTTCTGGCGTTTCAGTTGAATCTCGCGGTCGTCAAGCCTCCGCGAGAGGAACATC
>WNGC01002694.1_pt1 | contig 10802 bp, 9 predicted proteins | sample 5400051 | NCBI WGS metagenome assembly WNGC01 (sample SAMN13153368, study PRJNA577476) | soil metagenome | isolation source: 20 cm soil or saprolite under grassland replicate 2 | place: USA:California | collected 2016-06-15 | reverse complement strand
GAATTGCCGGAGGAGGTCCGCACCGATGAACGTGGTGAAGCGGAACCTTCCGCGGACGACAATTTCGACAACGAATTCCAAAAGCTGGCGAGCCTGGATGAGGAATGGCGCGATTACATGGCCCAATCGGCCAGCTACAGCTCCGACGGCGCTCGGGGGTCAAAGGAAGCGCAAGATAAACGCCAGTTCCTTTTCGATTCCATTCCAGTACAGGAAACGCTTCAGCAAAATTTGGTCGGGCAACTGAATCAGAGCGTGCTCAGTACCTGCGATCGCAATGCTGCGGAGCTGATCATTGGCAATATCGATGACAACGGATTTCTCCAAAGCACGCCGGAGGAAATGGCGCTGAACTCGGGAATTCCGAATGAAGATTTCGAGAAGATGCTGGCGCTGATCCAGAGTTTTTATCCGGCGGGCGTCGGCGCGCGAGATTTGCGCGAGTGTTTGCTGCTTCAATTGCAGCGTCAGGGAAAGGAGAAGACGCTCGAGTACAAAATCGTGTCCGAGCACATGGAAGATTTGGGCAGGCGACGTTTTCCGGAGATCGCACGTCGGATGGGAATTAGTGTGGAGGAGGTGCAAAAGGCCGGTGACAACATTGCGCGGTTGAATCCTCGCCCGGGTCAGGTTTTCGCTGCTGCGCCGCAGAATTATGTGCTGCCCGACGTGATAGTGGAAAAGATCGATGGCGAATATCAGATCGCGTTGAATAACGAGCAGATTCCGCATCTGCGGATCAGCAATCTTTACAAGGACATCATCGCGTCCGGCACTGCCCAGGGCAGTGACGTCAAAAATTATGTACGCGACAAAATCCGGAGCGGAAAATTCCTCATCCGCTCGATCCATCAACGCCAACAAACAATTTTAAACATCGCGCAGCAGATCGTTTCGCGTCAGCGCGATTTCCTCGACCATGGCCCGTCGCATCTCAAGCCGATGACCATGGGAGAGGTCGCCGATGCCGTCGGCCTGCACGAGACCACCGTGAGCCGCGCTGTGTCCGGCAAATACGTAGCCACGCCCCAGGGCGTTTTCGAGATGAAATATTTTTTCACGTCTGGCTATCAAACCGCGACTGGTGATTTACTGAGCAACATCAGTGTGAAAGGAGCCATTCTCGATCTGGTGAAGCACGAGAGTGGCAGCGCGCCGTTGAGCGATCATGAAATCGTCGAGATTCTCGGCGAACGCGGCATTCCCATCGCCCGGCGCACCGTGGCCAAGTACCGCGACGAGTTAAACATTCTCCCGAGCTACATGCGGCGGAAGTATTAGTCGACAGCGGAAGAGTTGTGGCGGCGATTGTGTCAACCCCCGAACGAAGAAAATAGGCGCTTGGCACAAGCGCCTCTACAACATTTATCAAAATCTGTGTTCCATCTGTGTCCGTCCGTGGCTAGATAATTATTGATGAATTCGTCTCTTCGCGCAGCAGTGATCGCCGAATGGCGCGGTTTGCCTGACAGAAAAACGCAAACCGACCGCTGGAAATCGCCGGCCGAGGTGGTCCCGAAACTGATGCAGCGCTGGGGACTTCGCGAGCGCCTGCATGAAACTGAAGTAATCGACGCCTGGTCAAAAATCGTCGGCGAATTTATCGCTGCACACTCAGCGCCGGTGGCGTTGCGTGAAGGGGTCCTTTTCGTCCGCGTGCTGCAACCAGCTTTGCACTACGAGCTCGAACAAATATCCAAGGCCGAAATCCTGCGAAAATTGAAGCAACGCTTCGGCGGCAAAACGATTCGCGATGTTCGTTTTCGGGTCGGCTAATTCATTCCCGGCTTCGGGGCTTAACTTTTTCCTTGTTGTTGCGACTTAATTAGTCTGAAATCGGCGGAATGAGAACGCTCCCCGGACTAACGAAGTGTGGATTGTTGGTAATCGCGGCCTTTGGTTTAACCGCAGGCGAGTGTGATCGAAAGCATAATGTGTTGTTTGTTCCGAACTACGAAAGGGCGGACATGATCATCTTGCCCGAAACAGAAATCACGCCAGAGGACGCGGCGCAACTGCGGAGGATATTGGAGGAGCCGGCGAATCAATATTTTTATACGATTCAACCCTACGAAAATGGTGATCCGCAGCAGCCGTTCGGTAGATTGCCCTTGCCAACGGATTTCAAATGCCGAGCCGAAAAAGGAGATTTTGAAGGATTTACGCCCGGAGTTTCGCGTGTATTCAAGTTCAGCCGCTGGACTCGCGTTCTCGGGGTAGACGGTCAGAGTCGTTGCCTTGGGAAAATCACTCGCGCGTTCTCTCGCCAAACAAGGGTGACAAAGAGCTCGCAGCGTTTAGTCGATGCGGTCAAGCCGATCTTGCAGAAGTACCAAGCGCAATAAAATTTTCATTGTCGCAAGCCCGGCGTCTGAAGCGGTACCGATACCTGATCGGGTTTGCGTTGGCTCATTTGCTTTTGATTCTTACGGTCTGTCTCAGAGACACGTTTACGACCTTTGCCCTGGCCCCGACAATTTTTCCAATTGCGTCGAAACCTTTTTGGAATGATGCCGCTGCGGCCGCGTCATTTGTTCTGGGTGAAGACTTGCAATTAGGGAATCCGGCGCGGAACCTCGTTACTTCTTATCTAAACGCTGCCGGGATTGAAGCGGGTTATGGTTTTTTTTCGCCGAACGTGCCGAGCAATTACAAGCTCGTCTTCGAGCTTCATTATCCGGACAGTCGTACGGAATACGAACTTCCCCACGTCGCGGATGCCGCCACGGCTTTCCGATTGGAGAGTCTCCTCGATCGGATTGCGGAAGTTAGTTATGAGCCGATGCGACAGACAATGTTTCAAATGTTGACCTATCCGGTGTGGCAACGCCATCCCGACGCTATTTCTGTTCGCGCCGTGTTGGGATATGTGGTCTGGCCTTCGCCGGAGCAATTTCAACGCGGCGAAAAAGAGACGTTTGAGCCGGTCTATGCTTACGATTTTGATCTTCGTCCGTCCGTTCCAGCGACGGCCAGGCCGTGACGGTTAGATCGACATTCCAGCGGATCGAGCAATTCCTTTTTTATCAGGAATCAGATCGTTGGGTATCGGTGCTGCGGATCGGTCTTGGATTGCAGGTAATCTTTCTCTCCCTGGCTTTGCGAAGAGATTGGACCTATCTGCTATCGAGCGGTGGCCGGGCATTGATCAGCCGCGATCTAACGGAGGCGGCGTTAAATGCGGAGAGCCTCTTCATTCCGCGACTCGGCTGGCTAATAGAGGTCGGAAACCATTTCGGCGTACCGGAATCCATTACGCTCTGGCTTACGTGGCTTTTTCTTATCCTGGCTGGTTGTCTTCTGCTGGTCGGATTATTTTCGCGAATCGCGGCGATCCTTGCGTGGTTCCTCTATCTCTGCGTGGTCAGGAGCGTCGGTTATTTTTCGTATGGCGTCGATAATCTCACGATCATCGGCCTCTTTTATCTAATGATCGCTCCTCTGGGCGATCGGATGTCGCTGGATTCAATCCTTTGGCACCGCTCGTCCAATCGCGATCTGCTCCCGTTTTTTCGACGCATTTTGCAGATCCATTTGTGCCTCATTTATTTCTTTAGCGGTATCTCGAAACTGGCAGGGATCGGTTGGTGGAATGGCGCCAGCCTTTGGCGCGCGCTGACGGTGCCTCCGTTTCACTTCGTGAATCCCGAGCTGGTCGTACGCTGGAAAATGTTTTTACCAGCGGCCGGACTGGCCATTTGCGCGCTGGAACTTTTTTACCCGATCTTCATCTGGCTTCGCCCGACAAGGACGTTTTGGCTCGTCAGTATCTGCACGATGCATTTGATGATTGGCCTAACAATGGGAATGTTTCTGTTCGCGTTCATCATGATAGTGCTGAATCTTGCGGCCTTTGCCACCTTCGAATCGTTCACACGACGGCTTCGCGCTCCGCCGGTAAGCGCGATCCTGCAATATTAGGCGCGGCCAAAGGAGGAGGCGTTGCCCCCGAAATAACATGTCCGCCGAGGCAGAGCCCGAACTCGCGCTTGAGATCGCGCACCTCCTTTTGATCGACATCGTTGGTTATTCGAAGCTGCTGGCCGATGAGCAGATTGAGTCTATTCAGCAACTCAATCGCATTGTGCGCAGCACGGAATCGTTTTCGGTCGCGGAAAAAGAAGGCAGACTCATTCGAGTGCCAACCGGAGATGGAATGGCGTTGTTGTTCTTTCGGAGTCCCGAGGAACCGGTTCGATGCGCGCTCGAAATCGCAAACGCGCTAAAAGTCCGTCCGCGGATCCGTGTCCGAATGGGAATCCATAGCGGCCCGATCAACCGGGTCGCCGACGTGAACGAGAGTATCAATGTCGCAGGTGCGGGAATTAACGTCGCCCAACGCGTAATGGATTGCGGTGACGCCGATCACATTCTTTTGTCCGACCACGTCGCTAACGACCTGGCAAGCTACGGACATTGGCGGCCGTATTTGCACGACTTGGGCGAATGTGAGGTGAAACACGGACTTCGGCTGAAGGTTTTCAATCTGTGCAAGGATGGCCTTGGAAATTCGGTGCCGCCAGCAAAATTCAGCCGAAGCAAAAGATGGAATCCCGCTGCGCGCGCCGCTATTCGTCCGGTGATTGCGCTGCCCTGGCCGAAAATACCGTTCATCGTTATCATTTTGTTAGCGGCGGGTTCGCTCGCTTTCAGCTTGTCGATCTTTCTGCGTCGTAGCGCGCATGTGCAGCTGCCGGGAAATTCTGGCACGACTGTGAATACAGGTGTTCCGGCAACGAGCATTGCTGTATTGCCGTTCGAGAATTTAAGTGACGAGACGCAGTACGCACACTTTAGCGATGGTGTGCAAGACGCGATTCTGACGGATTTGGCGAACGTTGCCGACCTCAAGGTCATTAGTCGCACATCAGTGTTACTGTATCGCGGCACGCGCCGAAATGTGCGTGACATCGGGCAGCAGCTTGGCGTGACGCATGTACTCGAAGGAACGGTGCAGCGCGAAGGAAAACGAGTTCGCGTCACCGCGCAGCTGATTGACGCTCGAACCGATCATCATCTTTGGGCGGAGCGTTATGATCGGGATATCGCGGACGTGTTTGCACTAGAAAGCGATCTTGCGCAAACAATCGTTGGCGAATTAAAGGTAAAGCTCGCGCCGGAAGAAAAGGCTGCGATTGAAAAGAGTCCCAGCGCCAGCGTCGGTGCGTACGAACTTTACGTTCGCGCTCGCACCGTGCTCGCCAGCAGCACCTACACGCGGGGGAGGCAGAGTCGGCTTGACGCAATTGAATTTTTAACCCGAGCAATTCAACTCGATCCATCTTTTCTCCTTGCTCATTGTCTGCTGGCGCGCGTGCACAGTGAGATGTACCTGGTTGGCCTCGACCACACACCGCCGCGTCTCGTGCGCGCCGAAAAGGCACTCGAAAACGCGCGGCGTCTGCGGCCGGATTCCGGCCACTATCATCTTGCTCTGGCCACGTATGTTTATGGCGGCCATCTCGATTACGATCGCGCGCGAAAGGAACTCGATATCGCGCGACGTTCGCTGCCTAACGAGCCCTCGGTGTACGAACTGGCCGGTTACATTCATCGACGACAAGGACGTTGGGAACAGTCCATGCGAGATCTCGAGCACGCCGTGGAGTTGGACCCGCTTAATTTTGATTATCTGCAGCAGTTAGCGCAAACCTACGCCAAGATCCGCGATTTTCCCCGCCTGGGCGCTACGCTCGATCGTGCACTGCGAATCGTGCCAAGTGACGCCGGAGTGCGCGTGAAGCGAGCAGGCGTTCTTCTCGACTGGCGCGCCGAGACCAAGCCGTTGCATGAAGCTCTCGAAGCGATCATTGCTGAAGATCCGACCATGGAAGCTTCGTTAGCGGACGACCGCATCGATCTCGCGCTTTGTGAACGCGATTTCGCAAAAGCGGAAAGGGCGCTTGCATCGTTGCCGGCGGAGGGTGGCAGTGTGGAGGGTTTCGTTTTTCCCAAAGGTTGGTTTGAAGGACTCGTCCGGCGCGCCGAAGGCGATTCGGCTGGCGCAAAGCAAGCCTTCACTGCGGCGCGCGCGGAAGTTGAGAAAATTGTCCGCGAGCAACCTGATTATGCCCAGGCGCTCGGCCTTCTCGGATTGATCGACGCTGGACTGGACCGAAAGGAAGATGCCATACGCGAAGGAGAACGCGCCATGGCGTTGCTTCCCTTGGAAAAGGATGCAATCAACGGTGCGCTTTTGTCCGAATATCTCGCAATCATTTACGCGTGGGTGGGAGAGACGGACCGCGCATTAAAGCAACTTGCCATCACGGTCAAGACGCCCGGTGATCTGAGTTTTGGCCAACTGAAACTACGCCCGGTGTGGGACCCGCTTCGAAACGATCCGCGCTTTGACGAAATTGTTGCCTCGCTAGCCCCGAAGTAGAGGACAGTTTCCAACAAAACGAGGTTGCGCTGAGCAGCGGCGCGGTGGACTGTGGTTGCCTCTCAATGGAGATATGATCCCGCCGCCGCCACCTGCGAACCCGGCACCTATCGCGCGCATGATACGGTAGCCTTTTCGCTTTTGACAATGTTTGCTCCCAAAGAGCGCAACGGTATCATTAGCTCCCAAAGAGGGTGAACACCCAAACCACGTCCCCGCAGACTCACCCCGATCTCTCGCTGGAGATCGCGCATCTCCTGCTAATCGACATCGTTGGCTACTCGAAATTGTTGGTCAACGAGCAGGTCGATATGCTTCAGCAGTTGAAACAAATCGTGCGGGGAACGGACTCTTTTCGCGCGGCGGAGGCAAGGGACAGACTCATTCGAGTGCCGACCGGTGATGGAATGGCGTTGCTCTTTTTTCAGAGTCCAGAAGAGCCTGTGCGATGCGCATTGGACATCAGCAAGGCGTTGGCGGCTCAGCCGCACATCCGGTTGCGGATGGGTGTTCACAGCGGACCGGTCAATCGAATCACCGATGTTAACGACAAAACCAACATAGCAGGGTCAGGCATCAATGTTGCGCAGCGTGTGCTCGACTGCGGCGATGCCGGGCACATCCTTTTGTCTTCACATGTGGCGGAGGATTTAGCGGAGTACCGACACTGGCAACCGTATCTGCACGATCTCGGCGAATGCGAAGTGAAGCACGGTCTGCGCCTGCACCTGTTTAACCTTTACAAGGAGGGCTGGGGTAACGCACAGCTTCCCGAGAAACTCAAGCGCCGAAGGTGGAAGCAGGAATCTTCGTCGGTTCGACCGCTGACCCCACTGCGATGGCCCAAGTTTGTGCTCGCAACTGCGTTAATAGCGTCGGTCGTCGCTTTGGCAACCAGCGTTTGGATGTCTCTTCATCCGAAATCACAAAATACTGGCGAGCCAGCCAAGACCGATGCTCCGGCATCGATTCCAGAAAAAAGCGTAGCCGTGCTTCCATTCGAAAATTTCAGTGACGAGAAAGAAAACGCTTATTTTGCGGAGGGGGTTCAGGACGAAATTCTTACGTATCTCGCCAAGGTGGCCGACCTGAAAGTAATTAGCCGCACAAGTGTGATGCAGTACAAGAATGCGGCGACACACAACCTTCGCGAAATTGCCCAGCAACTCGGCGTTGCTCACGTGCTTGAAGGGAGCGTGCAAAGAGCAGGGAACCGGGTGCGCGTGACCGCACAGCTCATTGACGCCCGGACCGACACGCATCTTTGGGCGGAGCGCTACGACCGCGATTTAGCGGACGTCTTTGCCATACAGACTGAGATCGCCAAGAAGATTGCGGACCAGCTTCAGGCGAAAATGTCAGTGAGCGAAAAAGCCGCGATCGAGAAAGCACCCACAACCGATCTCCTCGCATACGATCTCTACCTTCGCGCCCAGGCGCTTTTCGCAGACACATCCGATGCTATCCATGCAAGGCAGAAGCTGCCTGAAGCAGCCCACCTTCTAGACGAAGCCGTCGGGCGAGATCCGCGCTTTGTGCAGGCTTGGTGTCTGCTGTCCAGAGTGCATAGCGTAGCCTACTTTCGAGGCCATGATCATACACCGGCTCGTCTCGATCTCGCCAAGGCGGCCTTGGATGCTGCTATGCGCCTCGAGCCGAATGCTGGCGAAATCCACCTTGCATTGGCGAATTACTACTACCATGGGTTTCGTGACTACAAGCGCGCTCGTAGTGAGCTGGCCATCGCTGCACAAACCCTTCCGAATAATGCTGAGGTGTTCCAATACACCGGCTTCATCGACCGTCGTGAAGGCCACTGGGCTGCGGCTACGCGAAACATGGAGCGCGCCCTCGAGCTGGATCCGCGAAACTTCTTCATTCTCCAGCAACTCGCGCTGACTTACTTTTCGCAGCGTCGCTATGCCGATGAAGCTCGAACCTACGATCGAGCACTGACGATCGTTCCAGCCGACCCGAATACGCGCATCCTTCGGGCGCTGGTTGCGTTGGATTGGCTGGCGGACATCAAACCTTTTCAGACTACACTAGCAACTTTGGTGGCTGAAAATCCCAGCGTTGCGCCCGATTTAGATCCCCCTCTCTATGCCTTGTGCGAACGAACTGCAACCGCCGCAGGCCGGGCGCTCACAAACTATCCGCCAGAGGGTGTAGCAATAAACGGCGTCAACTATCCCCATGCATATTGGGAGGGCGTCGTTGCTCGCTTGCAGGGTGATTCAGCCAAAGCGCGAACCGCGTTTACCGCCGCGCGCACTGAAGTCGAAAAGGTTGTAAAACAACAGCCCGACTTCGCGGCTGCCCTCAGTCTATTGGCCTTGGTCGACGCTGGACTTGACCGGAAAGAAGAAGCACTCCGGGAGGGTCGTCGCGCCTGCGAGTTGCTGCCCATCTCTAAAGATGCTATCGACGGCGCGGACCTGGCCATCAATTTGGCTCAAATCTACGCCTGGAGCGGAGAGAAGGATCTGGCGATCGCACAGATCGCGGAGCTGGCGCACGTCCCGAGCACGCTTAGTTATGGGCTTCTGAAATTACACCCTTATTGGGATTCGCTGCGTGGCGATCCGCGCTTCGAGACGATCATGGCTTCGCTTGCCCCAAAGTAGCAGGACGACCGACACCTGCTATATAAAGCACCGACTCGCGAATTCCGTCTATCCCCAGGTCCTCTTCAATCAGCGTGTCCTTCAGCGCAGCGGTGCAGAATGGCGCGAGACCGAGCCAGGTAGCGACGAGACAGAACGTTTGGCACAAGTGACCTGCGTCGAGAAGCACCACACGATAGGCGCGAGCAAATTGATACTTCCACATGGTGCGCGGAAATACTGCCGTCATCAGAAATAAAGCAGCAGCGTTTCTAACAAAATTCTGGCGAGCACAATAGAGCCACGCCTTTTCGGGGGTGGCATTCGCTCTCACTAATTCAAGGCGATGATGCGCGGGGTGATAGTGATATAAACCCGGCTTAAGGCCCTTAACCCGCAAGGCCATTAAATACACTTCGCCAGGGTGCCGCGCACCACCCGACGGGCTGGTTTTACGAAGTAACTTCCCAAACCTGGGCGAATACAGGTAGCCAGTGACTCCCCAAACCAACGAGAGGAGGTGCGATACTGTCTCAAGTGTAAGGTCCTTAGCCGAGAATCTCCGATGCGTTTTTCGGTTAAGCAGGACTCGGATGAATTCGGAATCAGGAAAACCCCCTCTCGGCAGCGAGATTTTAATCGACCCTTTTATAGTCTTGAAAGTTTTGGGTTGTGGTGTTTTTGGCAACACAGCCTTCAACCGTCGCAAGCTCCAATTGCTGCGGTCGACGTAGGCGACGTCCTTTGTAGAGAAATGAAAGCTCCCCTCAGGCAGCCAGGAATACCACTGTTTTGCTATGCAAGTGTCCGGCGTCACTTGCGTCGAACCCTCCACAAGCAGCAGCCCGTAATCTACCAATTGAGAAATGGCGGAACGGACGCTTTTCGGCCTGTAATCACGGAGATACGCGATAGCCTCTTGGGAAGTCCGCCACTCGCTAAAGAAATCCAAGACTTCACATGTAATCGGTCTTCCAGATACTGTCAGCCGCCTGGCAAAATTATGTAAAAAGAGGCGACCGTCCTGCCAGTACAAGAGCAAGCAGCGAGCCCGTCGGAACCGGATCGTCCGCTCCCGCATCTGTTTCGGTTGATGCAGTCTCCTTTTGCAGGACAGCGCCAAGGTTGAGCTGTCGAAATCTATTGGGTGTGGTGATCCTTGAGGATGTTGTCAAGATTGACTTGAGCGAGGTCCAGTTCCGCTTTGAGATCTGGGGCGAGGGCTGGATTCGCGGAAACGTTAGAGATATGGCCTTTAGCGTTGTTCGCTTCCTTGTCAATTGTCGGTTTTTTGGGGCAATCGTTTGTAGTGCTAGGCATTGTTGTCATTCCTTTCTTTTAGCAAATGGGATTCTTTGGCAGAATCCGAACCTTCACATTTCGCCGAGCATATTCAGAAGGGCGACCGAATGTCAACACTCGCCAAATCTAACCCCGGACGGGCTACACACCCGTCGGTTGCATAAATAGAGGCAAGATTATGCAGTCAGGAGCGATCGGGTTGCAAGAGATACCCCAGTCCGTTTGTATCAGACCGGGGAGGCTAAGCCTCGACTGGGCTGTCGTACTGTCGCTTCGCCGGCAGAAGCAGGATCAAATCGACACCGAATTACACAAAATGATGTGGATCGGAGTGCAATAGAGCGAGGGACTTCTTCACTTCAGCCAGAGCCGTTTCCAGTTTTTTCACATGTGCAGCGGTTTGTTTTGTGCGCCGCTTGCCTTGAGTCGTCCTTTTACGCGGTTTCTTTTTAGGCATCGTTCTCGTTTCCTTTCTTTGAGCGACAGAACCCGTTTTCGGGATCTGAAGC
>WNGC01002692.1_pt1 | contig 10804 bp, 10 predicted proteins | sample 5400051 | NCBI WGS metagenome assembly WNGC01 (sample SAMN13153368, study PRJNA577476) | soil metagenome | isolation source: 20 cm soil or saprolite under grassland replicate 2 | place: USA:California | collected 2016-06-15 | reverse complement strand
AAGTATCCGCTGCTCGGCGGGCTGCGCAGCTCGGCGCAGATGATCAGTTACGAGTTGGCGCTGACGATGTCCGCGGTCGGCGTGCTGCTGATGGCCGGCAGTTTTAATTTGAAAAAAATCATCGAGGCGCAGGCGCATCATCCGGAGTGGGGACTTTTTGGCTGGAACGTCTGGCCGCAGATTCTGGGCTTTTTTTGTTTTTTCATTGCGGCCGTGGCGGAAACGAACCGCGTCCCGTTCGATCTGCCCGAAGCCGAGTCGGAGCTGGTCGCGGGCTTCCATACGGAATACTCCAGCTTCAAGTTCGCGATGTTTTTCATCGCGGAGTATACCAGCATGATCACCGTTTCGTGCCTGTGCTCGATACTGTTTTTCGGTGGATGGCTGTCTCCCTTCCCTGCTTCGTGGACCTATGCGCATTATTTGCCGTCGGCGATCCTGATTCCGTTCGGACTGTGGGTCATCTGGGACGGGATCCGCTATGAAACACTTTTTGGCCGAATCGTACTGCCGGGCGTGGGAACGGCAATTACGGCGCTGGGCGCGCTTTTTGTTTTGCTGCCCGAGGTGAACGCATTTATTCAGGCGCCGTTCTGGCTGCTGTCCAAGATATTTGTTTTTCTGTTTGTGTACGTGTGGATGCGCGGGACGCTGCCGCGATTCCGCTACGACCAACTGATGGCGTTCGGATGGAAATTGCTCCTGCCGCTGTCGATCGTGAATGTGATTCTCACCAGCTTTGCGATCCTGGCGAAGATGCAGTGGTGGGGTGCGAAATGACGGCGCAACTCGCTGTTTTCTTGGTGCTGGCGGCCATGGCGGTCACTGGCGCGGTCAGCTTGATCCTGCAAAAGCATCCGATTCATAGCGCGCTATCGCTGATCGTGGTGATGATTTCGCTGGCGGGCCTGTATCTGCTGCTGGGCGCGGAGTTCGTGGCGGCCGTGCAGATCATTGTTTATGGCGGCGCGATCATGGTGCTGTTCGTGTTCGTGATCATGCTCTTGAATGCAGGCATCGAGGAGCACACCAGCATTTCAAAGATGGCGGGAGCGCCGGGTTTGCTGTTGGTTGTGGCGCTGGCGGGATTTGTTGCGGCCACGATTGCGCGGTCGACGGAGAACATACAAGCCACTTCGCAAACCGGAGAATTGGCATCGACGCTCGGAATTTCAAACATGCTCTTCAAGGACTTCGTCTATCCGTTCGAGCTGACGTCGTTCCTGATTCTCGTGGCGGTCCTGGGAGCCACAGTGCTGGCCCAGCGGGAGAAGAGTTGAGATGGTGCCGACGAACTATTACGTGATTCTGAGTGCGATCCTGTTCGGGCTGGGCGTGTTCGCATTTATTTTCAAGCGTAATATCATCACGATTTTCATGTCCATCGAGCTGATGCTGAATGCGGTCAATCTGGCGTTCGTGGCGTTCAGCCAGGCGCTGGGCAAACTGGATGGGCAGGTTTTTGTGTTGTTCGTGATTGTGGTGGCGGCGGCGGAAGCGGCCGTGGGACTGGGAATTATCATTTTGATTGCTCGCAGCCGGCAAACGCTGAACGTCGAGCGCGTGAACCTGCTCAAACTCTAATGCCGACAGACCCGATGCTCGAATACCTGTGGATCATTCCGTTGCTGCCGCTGCTGGGCTCGGCGGTGAACGGACTTTTTGGCGCGAAGTGGCCGAATAAGATTGTTAACGGCGTGGCGATCGGCTCGACGGGACTATCGTTTCTCTGCACGCTAGAAGCGGTGCGCGAGTTTTTCGAGTCCGGCCAGGTTCTCTTCCACAAGGAATTCTTCACTTGGATTGCGGCGGGGAATTTCCGCGCGGGCTTCGATCTGCAGATGGACCAGCTCACGGTGGTGATGGTGCTGGTGGTGACCGGAGTGGGCTGGCTCATCCACATTTACGCGACCGGATACATGGCCCATGAGGGCGGCTATTACAGGTTCTTTTCGTATCTCAACCTGTTCATGTTTTTCATGCTGATCCTGGTGCTGGCCGCGAATTACGTCCTGCTCTTCGTCGGTTGGGAAGGCGTGGGGCTCGCGAGTTATTTGCTCATCGGATTTTACTTCCTGAAAAAATCGGCTTCGGACGCGGGGAAGAAAGCGTTCATCGTCAACCGCATCGGCGACTTTGGATTCATGCTGGGCATGTTTCTTCTGTTCCGCGCCTTCCATACGTTGGATTTTCAAGCCATCTTCACTAGTTCTACGCTGCAGGGCTGGCCTGTTGAATTGAGTGGCCATCTTGGCACTTTGACGTTTGCGTGCTTACTGCTTTTCATGGGCGCGTGCGGTAAGTCCGCGCAGTTGCCCCTGTACGTTTGGCTTCCTGATGCGATGGAAGGTCCGACGCCCGTCAGCGCGTTGATTCATGCGGCGACGATGGTGACGGCGGGCGTTTATGTCGTTGCGCGTTCGCACGTTTTGTTTACGCATGCGCCGACGGCGATGCTGGTCGTGGCGATTGTGGGTTGCGCGACGGCTTTCTTTGCGGCAACCATCGGCCTGGTGCAGACGGACATCAAGAAAGTTCTGGCCTACTCGACGGTCAGCCAGCTCGGCTACATGTTGCTGGCTTGCGGCGTTGGCGCGTTCTCCGCTGGCATTTTTCATTTGATGACGCATGCATTCTTCAAGGCACTTCTCTTCCTCGCGGCGGGCAGCGTGATTCACGCCATGGGCGGCGAGCAGGACATGAACCGCATGGGCGGGCTCAGCAAAAAGATTCGGTGGACCTACGTGACAATGCTGACGGCCACTCTGGCCATCGCGGGGATTCCACCGTTTGCAGGGTTTTTCAGTAAGGACTCCATCCTGCTGAGTGCTTTTGAAAGCGAAATCGGTGGCCGCGCCACGGGGTACGCGCTCTATGGATTCGGCCTACTGACGGCACTCCTGACGTCGTTCTATATGTTCCGGCTCATCTTTTTGACTTTTCAAGGAAAGCCACGATTCGACGAGCATAAGGTCCATGTGCACGAATCTCCGAATAGCATGCTCGTTCCGCTCATCACCCTGGCGGTCCTTTCCCTCATCGGTGGGTGGCTGGCTTCGCCGACTTTTTGGGGCGGCACAGATTATTTTGCGCGTTTCTTGTTTCCGGTCTTTGGAACTGGGCATCACCCTGTGATTGGCGCAGCCAGTCAAATAGCGACCTTGGCGACAACATCCACTCCCGAGGAACAATACACGGAGTGGGTGTTTGCGACGATCGCCGTGTGCACGGTACTCATCGGCATTGCCGTGGCGTACTGGCTGTACCTGAAGAGACCGGAAAAAGCGGACGGTCTTGCCAAATCCTTAAAGCCTGCTTACACCACTTTGCTGAACAAATATTACCTGGATGAATTCTACGCAGCGATGATCGTCAAGCCTCTGCTTTGGATTTCGACAAATGTGCTCTGGAAGGCGGCCGATGTGACCGGCATCGACGGAGCGGTGAATGGAATCGCAGCAGGAACTACGGCTATCGGCGACGGCGTGCGCCACACGCAATCCGGGAACACGCGCAGCTACGCGGTGTGGGTGGTGATTGGAGCGATGGTGGTCATCGCGGTCATCTTCTTCTGGCCGAGCGGCGGAAAACCGGTTCTCGGGATGTTGCCCTGATGCTGCCCGGCGAACATTTGCTTTCCGTGCTGATCTTCTTCCCTGCCATGGGAGCGCTGGCGCTCTTGCTGCTGCGCGGTGACGATCACAAATTCATCCGGATTATCGCGCTGATCGTTTCCCTGGCCGAATTTCTTTTCTCGCTCTTGGTGATTCCGAAGGTGCCGATCGGCGTCCCCGGATATCACCTCGAAGAATTCGCCAAATGGATCAGCCAGCCGCCGATCAATTACCACCTGGGCGTTGATGGAATCAGCCTCTTTCTCGTGATATTGACGACGTTCCTGACGCCCATATCCGTCCTGGCATCGTGGAAAAGCATCGAGCACCGCGTCAAAGAATTTTTCGTGATGCTGCTGATGCTGGAAGTCGGCGTCGTGGGCGTGTTCCTCTCACTGGATCTTTTCCTCTTCTTTCTCTTCTGGGAAGTGATGCTGATTCCGATGGCCTTGCTGATCGGCATTTGGGGCCACGAGCGCCGCGTCTACGCCGCAGTCAAATTCATCCTCTACACCATGGCGGGCTCGATCTTCATGCTGATCGGCATCATCTGGCTCTACAACGCGACGGGCACATTCGACCTGCCCGCGATCCGAGTGCTGCTTCATACTCCCGCCTCGCAAGGCGGCCTTGAGCTTTCGTCAACGACCGAGATGCTCCTCTTCCTGGCATTCTTTGTCGCGTTTGCGATCAAGGTGCCGCTTTTCCCGCTGCACACCTGGCTACCGGACGCGCACGTGGAAGCGCCGACAGCTGGGTCGGTAATGCTGGCGGGCGTGCTACTGAAGATGGGCACGTACGGCATGATTCGCTTCTGCCTGCCGCTCTTCCCCGGAGCCTCGCACCGCGCCGCGGGCTGGGTGGCCGCGCTGGCGATCATCGGCATCATTTACGGCGCGCTGGTAGCGATGGTGCAGCCGAACCTGAAGAAACTGGTCGCGTATTCGTCGGTCAGCCACTTGGGCTTCGTGGTGCTCGGCATTTTCGCGTTTCATAACATTTCTATGCAGGGCGCGGTTTACCAGATGCTGGCGCACGGTATCTCCACGGGCGCGCTCTTCCTGCTCGTGGGCATGCTCTACGACCGGCGGCACACGTTTGAAATCAGCGAGTATGGCGGTTTGGCCACGCCGATGCCGAAGCTGGCAGCGTTCTTCCTGTTTGTCGCACTCTCATCGCTGGGCCTGCCGATGCTTAATGGCTTCGTCGGTGAATTCCTGGTCCTGCTCGGCACCTACCAGCGGCACTGGCAATGGGCTTCATGGGCCGCACTCGGCGTGATTCTTTCCGCCTGCTACCTGCTATGGTCGTATCAACGGGTGTTCTTCGGCGAAATCACCCGGGAGAAAAACCGCACGCTCCCCGATGCTTCAGCGCGCGAGAAGTGGATTCTGGTCACCATGGCGGTCGTCACGCTGTGGATGGGCATTGGCGCGACGTTCATCACCTCCCGGACGGCCGCTGCGGCGCAAAACGTGATTGATCAAGTTGAACCACAGCGGCCATATGAGGCCGCGGCGCCGAACGGGGCCACGCCCCAGGCCAAGCGAGATTCCTCAAGCGCGGCGAAGGCCATCTCAAGTGGAAGGCTGGGAATCCGCTAAATGCTTCCCCGCACCATAGACATTTATCGCGTGCTTCCGGAGCTGATGTGGTGCGGCTTCGGCCTGCTGGCGATGCTGATGCAGCCGTTCGTGCGCAGCCGCCACTTTTTTACGTTTCTTGCGCTGATCGGCACGCTGGCAGGGACGGCTGCATCCGTCACTGCGGCAATGCATGCGGGGCCGGGCTTCGGCGGGCTGGTGCAGTCCGATTCCTTCAGTTTCTTCTTCCGGCTGCTCGTGGGCACGGTAGCGTTTCTGGTGGTGCTCGCGGCGGGACCATACCTCGAGCGGGAACGGCTTCCCTTTGCGGAATTTTACGCGCTGCTGCTTTTTGCCACGGCGGGAATGGGCGTGCTTGCTTCGGCGCAAGAGCTGCTCACAGCGTTCATCGGCCTGGAGATGAGTTCGATCTCCAGCTACATCCTGGCGGGATACCGGCGCGATTCGCTGAAATCGACCGAATCGGCGATGAAGTATTTCCTGTTGGGCTCGTTCGCGACGGCGTTTTTCCTCTACGGGATCGCGCTGGTATACGGCTCGAGCGGAACGACGATGCTGACCAGGATGGGCTCCGAGGAACTTCTCGATAGCCCGCTTTTCGAGCTTGGGCTGGCCATGATCCTGATCGGGCTGGGCTTCAAGGTGGCCGCGGCGCCGTTCCAGGTGTGGACGCCGGACGTGTATGAAGGCGCGCCAACGCCGGTCACTGCCCTCTTTTCCGCGGGACCGAAGGCCGCGGCCTTTGCCTTGCTGCTGCGCATCTTTGCGACGGTTCCCGCCGCCACGCACTTCTGGTTCTGGGCCTTCTGGGCGCTCGCGGCGCTTACGATGTTCGCCGGTAATCTGGGCGCGTTGGTGCAGACAAACGTCAAGCGGCTTCTGGCGTACAGCTCCATCGCGCATGCGGGCTATATTTTGGTGGCTTTTGCGGCGGTTACTTCCATGGCGCGTGGTGGATCGGAGGAAGCAGCGCCCGCCTATGCCGCGGTGCTTTTTTATTTACTCAGCTACGCGCTGGTAAAGCTGGGGGCCTTCACGATCGTTTCGCAACTGGGCGGCACGGGCGAAAAGCATCTCTCGCTGGACGACTACGCGGGACTCTCCCAGCGGCAGCCTTTCGTGGCGGCCGCGCTGAGCGTCTACCTGCTTTCGCTCCTTGGACTGCCGGTTACGGCGGGATTTTTCGGGAAGTTCTACATCTTCAAGGCGGCGGTGAATTCGCACCTGTTGTGGCTCGCGGTGCTGATGGCCATTAACAGCGTGATCGGCGCTTACTACTACCTGCGGGTCATCGTGGTGATGTATATGCGCGAGTCAAGCGCGGAAGCGAAGTCGGCTGCTCCCGTGGGATTTCCGCTTAGGGTGAATTTTGTCTTGGCCTTCACGGTGGCGGGCACGTTGTACTTCGGACTGTTTCCCAACCAGGTGCTGAACTTCATTCTCCAACCCACGCTTCTCGGGCATTGATATCGCAATCCAGAAATGAAAACGGCCCGGAGGCTTACGCCGCCGGGCCGCTTGGAAATCCTTTTTGCTAGCTTCCGATTTTTACGAAGATGATAACCAGCGTGAAGAGCGCGAGCGTCTCGACGAACACTAAACCGAGAATCATCGCCGCGCGGATTGCCGCTGCTGCTCCGGGATTGCGGGCCATGCCTTCGCAAGCCGCCGAAGCAATTCGGCCCTGCCCCAGAGCCCCGCCAAACGCTGCCAGAGCCATGCCGAAGCCCGCTGCAATTGCCATCAGGCCCCTTCCTCCACCTACCGCACGTGCTTCGTCCTGCGCGAACGCGGACGGCGCAATCAACATCACCGCCGCGAGCGCCACCAACACCATCGTCAACTTCTTCATCACTTCCTCCTTATGAATCGCCGCCAGGAGGTGGTTCCCGGACACCGTGCGGCCGGGCTCACACTGGAACGGCGCAACAGACTTGGCCCAGAAAAACGTGAGGAACTCGTCTAGTGTTCCTCCCCTGTGGCGATGCCCAGATACACGGACGGTAGCACCGTAAATATGTAGGTCTGAATGATAGCCACAAAAATGTGCAGGCCGATAAATAGAAGAGGAATAAGGGCGGGAAAAACTGCCAGCGCTATTCCGAGAATCGGTGTCTTGTTCCATCCCCAAAGTACGGGAGCCAGGAGGAGACTCAAAAAGATCGAGTACAAAAGATCGCTGGCAAAAATATTGGCCCACAGACGCACAGTCAGCGAGAGCACGCGGGCGCAGGTACTGATGATCTCGACGGGAAAAATCAGCGGGGAGAGCAGCGGGACAGGCCCGGCGAAATGTTTAAGGTAGGCAATATGGCCATGATGCCGAATTCCCTGCCAGTTAAAATATAGAAAGGTAAGTATCGCGCAAGCCAGAGGTACACTGACGTTTGCCGTCGGCGCCGCGAAAAGCGGGAAAACACTAAGAAGATTGGCCAACAGAACGAATACGGAAATCGAACCGACCCAGGGTACGTATTTCAAGCCCTCGTGCCCGACGTTTTCTTCCAGCAAATCCTTGATCCCGAATCCGAGCGGATTGGTAAGCAACAATTCCGCGACTTGTTGAAAGCCGCCGGGGCGCTCCACGGAAAGCCGCGACCGAAGCAATAGCGCCAGTATCGTGCCAACGATCAATACGAGGAAGCCCATCACAACGTGTTCCGGGATGGGCATCTCCGGGTTCTCGGGCTTGATGTGGAGCCACGAGAGCAACGCCTGGGCAAATTGCCCGAGGTAGTGATTCATGAAGTGCGTAAGTCCGGTAACGTGTTCAGTCATCTGCTAATCCGAAGGATGCAAGATTTCGTACACGCTCGCTGCGATTGTAGCGGCTCCTAAAGCACACAAACCCACGACCATGCTTACCAGGGGAACTTTCAGATAAATAAAAATAACATAGACGGCCAGGGCTATCAACCCGTAGCGGAAGAGCATGCCGAAGTAGCTGGCCATCGGGACAACGGGTTTCTCCTTGCCGGCTTGCGCCGTGGAAACCGACACCAAAGCGTCCAGGCCCCGCCTGAGCCAGCGAAAATTCAGCCAAGCCAGCGCGGCGCCGATTCCCAGGCCTGCGCCCCACAAACGGTCGCTCAGCAGCGCGACCAATAAACCCGCGACTAAGCCAATCAGCAAGGTCAGCCAGGAGATGCGCCGTTCGGTCACAGCGCCGGACGGCGATTCAATTGCGCTTGATGCCATCGCCGCTTCCCGCAAGCCGCCGGAGAACGTCGCGCACGCCGGCATAAAAACCAATGCCGCCAAGCACGAGCAGGAAAATCGGCTGGGTGTGGAGCCAGTGGTCGAGAAAATAGCCGAGAAGCCCGCCGACGACCACGGCCGAGACGAGCACGAAGGGCAATTCCATGGCAATCGCAGCCTGGTTGGAGACGTCCTTCACTTTCTCCACCCCAGGAGCGGGCGAATCGGAATTTTCGGGTTTATTGTCCGAAGGCATATTGCGCGAGCCGCGTGAACGGCTCAGGATACAACCCCGCGGCGAGCGTGACAAACACGGCGACGCCGAGGGCCACGGCCTGCGCGCTCGTCATGGATGGACGCGGAGCTTCGCCCGGCTGCTTGAGCCAAGCGTGCACGACGATGCGGAAGTAATAGTAAAGCGCGGGGACGATATACAACACGGCGAAGACGGCGAGCACCGGATGGTGCGTCTCGATCAGCGAAAGGAAAATGAAATACTTGCCCATGAAGCCGGCCGTGGGTGGGATCCCTGCAAGCGAAAGCATAAAGATCAGAAGCAGCAACGCCGCGGCGGGGCTGCGCTGGTACAAGCCGTTCAGGTCCTCAAGTTCCTCGCCGATCAGCCCTTTCTGGCGAAGCATGATGATGACCGCAAACGCTCCCGCGGTCATGAACACGTATGCGAACAAGTAGAATGAGATTCCGGTCAAAGCGTTTCCGTTTCCGGCAACGAGACCGAGCAAGATGTAGCCCACGTGCGAGATCGAGGAATACGCCAGAAGGCGCTTCACATTGGTCTGCGTCAGCGCGGCGAGATTGCCCCAGGTAAGCGACGCCACGGCCACGCCCGCGATGAGGTACATCCATTGTTCCTGCGAAACTTTTTGCGAAGGAGAAAAGACGGAGAGGAATAGCCGCAGAAGCAGAGCAAAACTCGCCGTCTTGGATGCCACACTGACATAAGCAGCAATCGGCGTCGGCGCGCCTTCGTAAACATCCGGCGCCCACTGATGAAACGGCACAGCCGCGACTTTGAAAAACAACCCGACCGCAACCAGAACGAAGGCGAGGACCGGAAGAAGCTGCAGAACGAAGGGATCGAAGTTCAGCGCCAAGGGGAGATTCCTCTGCAACAGCAGCCGCATCTGTTCGCCCGGCGCGCCAGGGAGATGGCTAAGCGCAACGGCATGCACCAATTTGTCGCGCTGCGCCAGTGCGGCGGTGATGGCGCCGATGTTCGTAGCACCGCTGAGCCCGTACAAAATCGAGAAACCGTAGGCCAGGATCCCCGAGCTGAACGCCCCGAGCAAGACATATTTTAAAGCGGCCTCATTCGAACGCTTGTCGCGGCGCAAAAACCCGGTCAGCACGTAAAAACTGAGGGCCATGGTTTCCAGGCCGAGGAACATCACGATCAGGTCTATGCCGGAAGCCATGAGCATCATCCCGACGCAGGCAAACAGCAGAAGCGCGTAGTATTCGCCTTCTTGCTCCTGTTCGATCTCCAGGTATTGCACGGACAGCAGAATCACGAGCGCGGTGGCCGCGAGGAAGAGCGTTGCGAAGAAAAGGAAGAACGGATCGACCGAGACCGCATCGTGAAATCCGGCGAAATCACCCCGTGCCACGACCGCTCCGCGGAGCTTCCAGATCGTGAAAGCGCTGAAAATAGTTCCCGCCAGCGCCAGCCCGGCATTCCAGTATTTTTCTTTCCGCTCGATCCAGAAATCGATTAGCAGTATCCCCAGTCCGAAGAGGACGAGCTCCATCTCCGGAAGGATGGCGGCGCCGTCGCCCTGGAGATAACTTCGAATCGCGTTGATGAAGGGGATGTTCATTCGGGCGGGTTATTTCGTCTCCGCCGCAGCGGCGTGGAATTCCGCCGGAGGCAATTTTGCGCGTTCCGTTTGATAGAAATTTGGATTCACCTGCTCAACAATTCTTTGCACGGGCTTCTCGATGAGGGCGAAGAACGGCTTCGGATAGATGCCGATCCAGAACGCCAGAATCACGAGCGGTACGAGCGTGGCGTATTCGCGCAGGTTCAAGTCCGGCAAATCTTCGTTGGCAAACTGCGTGACCGGGCCGAACATCACGCGCTGGTACAGCCACAGCAGGTACGCCGCTCCCAGCACCACGCCCAGCGAACCCCAGGCGGCCCAGGCCTTGCTCACTTGAAACGCGCCCTGCAAAATCGTGAACTCTCCGATGAAGCCGTTCAGCAGCGGCATTCCCAGCGAACTGAGGCTGACGATCAGATAGATCGCGGCGAAATTCGGCATGGGCGTCGCCAGGCCGCCGAACTCCGAAATCATGCGCGTGTGACGCCGCTCGTAAAGTACACCCACAATCAAGAACAGCGCGCCGGTAGAGATGCCGTGGTTGATC
>WNGC01003214.1_pt1 | contig 10805 bp, 9 predicted proteins | sample 5400051 | NCBI WGS metagenome assembly WNGC01 (sample SAMN13153368, study PRJNA577476) | soil metagenome | isolation source: 20 cm soil or saprolite under grassland replicate 2 | place: USA:California | collected 2016-06-15 | reverse complement strand
TACCTCGAGGGCTCGGATCAGCATCGCGGCTGGTTCCATTCCTCGCTCCTCGTGTCCTGCATGTTGAACGGCCGGGCGCCTTACGATGCGCTGCTCACGCACGGGTTCGTCGTCGACGGCGAAGGCCGCAAGATGTCGAAGTCGCTCGGCAACGTCGTCGCTCCGCGGAAAGTCTCCGAAACGCTGGGCGCGGAGATCCTGCGCCTCTGGGTGGCGGCGACCGACTACTCGGGCGAGCTTTTCATCTCCGACGAGATCCTGAAGGGAGTGGTCGAGTCCTACCGCCGCATCCGCAATACGCTCAGGTTCCTGCTCGCCAACACTTCCGACTTTGATCCGAAGCGGAATGCAATGCCGGTGGCGGATTGGGTGGAGATCGACCGCTATGCCGTGACTCTGGCGTACGAGCTGCAGAAAAGCGTGCTCGAGGACTACGATCGCTATGAATTTCACCCGGCTGCGGCGAAGCTACAGAAGTTTTGCTCCGAGGACCTCAGCGCGTTCTATCTGGATGTTCTCAAGGATCGGCTGTATACCTGCGGAAAGGATTCGCCGGCGCGTCGCTCGGCGCAGAATGCTCTTTACCACATCACGCAAAGCCTATTACGGCTGATAGCACCTGTTCTGAGCTTCACGGCCGAGGAGACCTGGAAGATTTTCCAGCCGGGCGAGGAAACGATATTCAGCCATACCTACTATCGTCTGCCGCAAGTGCCGGGAGGGGAGGGTCTGATCGAGAAGTGGCGAGCTCTGCGCGAGACCCGCTCGGAGGTGCAAAAGTCGCTCGAGCTATTGCGGGCGGCAGGGCAAATTGGCTCCTCCCTGCAGGCCGAAGTGACGATTGCCGCCGACGGCGACGAGCTTCGGATGTTGCGGAGCCTCGATGACGAGCTGCGCTTCGTGCTCATCACTTCCCAAGCATCGGTGACCGAGGCGAGGAGCGCAGCGGAAGCGCCAATCCGCGCAATGCCGAGCCCGCACCCGAAATGCGAGCGCTGCTGGCACTGGCGCGCGGACGTGGGCGCCGACCCGAAGCACCCGGGGATCTGCGGGCGCTGCGCGCAAAACCTTTACGGTTCCGGCGAGCACCGGCGATTCGCATGATTCCGGCGGGCCTGAAACGCATCGCCCATTGGCTCGCGCTCGCGCTCGTCCTCACGCTCGCGGACCAGGCGAGCAAGTACGCGATCAGTGCTAGCCTGCGCTTCGGCGAGGTGCGCGAGATCGCGCCGTTCTTCAACCTGGTGCTCGCGCACAACCGCGGCGCGGCGTTCAGCTTTCTCGCCGACGCGGGCGGCTGGCAAAGAGCGCTGTTCATCGGGGTCGCCGTCGCTGCGACCGCCGCCATCGTGTTCCTCCTCGCCAGGCATTCGGGCGAGCGCCTTTTCTCAGCCGGACTTTCCCTGGTACTCGGCGGAGCGCTCGGCAATCTCTGGGACCGGATCGCCCTCGGCCACGTGGTGGATTTTCTCGACTTTCACGCCTTCGGCTGGCATTTCTGGGCCTTCAATCTCGCCGATTCGGCGATCACCGTAGGCGCGGGACTGCTGATCCTCGACGGGCTGCGTTCGGCCGGCGCCGCGCAAAAGCCCTAAAATAGGCCGCCATGGAAGTCCTGCTCGCCAATCCGCGCGGTTTTTGCGCCGGTGTCGAGCGCGCGATCAGCATCGTCGAGCGCGCGCTCGCGATCCACGGCGCGCCGATTTACGTCCGCCACGAGGTCGTGCACAACAAATACGTCGTCGAGGACCTGAAGAGCAAAGGCGCCGTGTTCGTCGAGGCTCTCGGCGAGGTTCCCCCGGGGAGCACGGTGATCTTCAGCGCCCACGGCGTCTCGAAGGCCGTGCGTCGCGAGGCCGAGGGGCGGGGTCTGCGCGTTTTCGACGCGACCTGTCCGCTCGTCACCAAGGTGCACGTCGAGGTCGCGAAGATGCGCGCGGCGGGCCGCGAAATCGTCATGATCGGCCACCGCGGCCATCCGGAGGTCGAAGGAACGATGGGCCAGGCCGCCGAAGGCATGGTCCTCGTTGAAACCGCCGCCGACGTCGCGCGCCTGGAAGTGCGCGATCCGGGAAGGCTTTCCTACGTGACGCAGACGACTCTCTCGGTGGACGACGCCGCAGCGATCGTGGAGGCGCTGAAAGCGCGCTTTCCCGCGATCACGGGCCCGAAAAGGGACGACATCTGTTACGCGACGCAAAACCGGCAGGACGCGGTCAAGGTCATGGCGCCGCAATGCGACGTCGTGATCGTGGTCGGCTCGCCCAACAGCTCGAATTCCAACCGGCTGCGCGAGGTCGCTCGAAGCCGCGGCATCGAGGCCTACATGGTGGACAGCGCCGCGCAGCTGAAGGCCGAGTGGGTCGCGGGGAAGCGCCGTGTCGGCGTGACGGCCGGAGCCTCCGCCCCGGAAGTGCTGGTGAACGAGCTGATCGCGCGGCTCAAGGCGCTCGGCGCGGGCAGCGTGCGCCAGCTCGAAGGCGTCGACGAGAGCGTGGTGTTCACCCTGCCGCGCGAGCTCGCCTTGCGCGCCGCGCCGCGCTGAGCGCTTCTCGGCGCCCGGCGCGGGGGTCGCGGCTTTAGCGCTCGCGGTAGGAGAAGCGCGATATCCCCTTGGGGTTCTTATTGATGTTGACGCTGCCGGTCCCCAGGCCGCCGGAAGAATCCGTGTTCACCGTACGGATCGACCCGTCGATGGTTTGTATCGGCGTGAACCCGACCAGGAACGCCCCTTGCCTCACTGCGGCGATATTGCCCGAGGCTCCCGGAACGTAGCTTCCGGTCGCGAAATCCAGGTTGTAGACGAAGGAGTCTCCACCGGGTATGCACCCTCCCACGACAGGAACGTTGCTCGCGAAGACCAGAGTTCCGAGCTCGAGGCGCGGGTCGAGCACGATGCGCTCGCCGGGGCTGTCGTTTCCCGGATTGAGGTCGATGACAAAGCCGTCCTGGGTGCTCCAGTTGACGCTGTTGTTCGTGATCGTTCGGCTCGATCCGGTGCTGAGCGTCTGCGTCACCAGGTTCGCGCTGCGGATGTTCGTTCCGTAGTCGGCGTCCTTGTCCTTGAACCCGTAGATGGACTGCTGCGAGATGTCCGACGGATCGGTAGAGGCGAGATAGCGCCCGGTCCCGACGTAGTAGATGCGGTTGTTGTTGAGATTGGTCACCACCGGCCGCACGCTGATCGGCTGCGGGTTGCCTGCGCCGTCCTTGAGCGTGGCCATGTGCATCAGCGCCGGCGGCGAGGTCGACATGTCGATCCGCCAGACGTTGCCTTGCAGGTCTCCGCCGTACACGAAATCCATCTTGGCATCGACCAATCCGGCCTTGAAGTACCCGCCTTGCCTCATCAGGCCCGACGGCGTGACGGTGGTGCCCGCTCCGGTGCTGACCTTGTCCAGCACTTGTCCGGTGATCGCGTCGAGCACGTAGAAGAAACCTACGCCCGTCCCGGGGCTGACGTTGTTCAGGCCTGAAGTCAGGACCACGACCCATTTCCCGTCGAGCGCGCGCTTGCCGATCACCGGGTTGCCGTAGGTGAAGCCCAGATCGGTGTCGCTGTGGCTGACGGTGCCTACCGCCGGGCACAGCGTCGAATCGGAGCAGAACTCCCACAGTCCCTTCGGGTTCTTCGGATCGGTGATGTCGAGCGCATAGAAACCGCGCGCGCCGCCGTTGGCGCCGCCGACGACGATGGTCTTCCAGACCGAGGCGGTGGTATCGAATACGTCGCCGGTCTCCGGGCTCCCGTCGAGCATGAAGCGGTGCGCGTTCGCGTAAGCCGTATCCGCGATCTGGTAGATGCCGGGCATGACGAACTTCGGCATGTAGGCCCAGTTTTCCGTTCCTGCCGTGGCTACCGGGTTCCCGTTGGCATCCACGGTGTTGTCGAAGGAGTGCAGCAATCCGTCGTTTGCCGCGACGTAAAGAGCACCGGGGCGATTGATGTTTGCGCTCTGGAAACTGCTGTAGCCGGTGTCGGTATAGCTGAATAGCGGAACCCGGACGTATGCGGGCGTCGCATCGACAATGTCGCCGAGCACGGTTTGCTGGGTCGTATTGGTCACCGGATCGGTCTCGATCCGGTCGCGGAAGAGCACCGCCTCGTTGCCGGTCTGCCCGCGCAGGAACCCGATGAGCGCGGGACCCTGGTCGACCAAGAGCTTCTGGCCGAGGCTCAGCAGCGGGTACTGGGCCATCGTAGGGCCCTTGTTCTTGAAGAAAGCCTGCTCGGCGAGCGTCATGCTCGTGAACTGGAAAGTCTTGAGCTTGGTCGGCGCGGTGGTGTCGAGCATCCAGATGTTGCGCGAATCGCCGCTCGCGCTGACCTGGGTGAGGAGCTGCTTGTCGGCTTCCCACAGGATGATCGGCTTGCCCTGATTGTCGGTCAGCACCGCGCCGGTGGTGGCGTCGAGTCGCTGCGCCTTGACGATCCCGGACCAGGTGTTGGTCTGATAGGTGGTGCTGAACGCGAAATTGTCCTTGGGCGTGATGTTCGGGCTCGAAGTGGCCGCAGCCGCCGCGGACGAGTTTCGCCCCGTGATGTTGCTCAATGCGTTCTGAAGCGCGTTCGCGAGCGTGCGCGGGTTCAGCGCGAGGAAGTAGGTCCCGCGCCCGTTGACGGCGGCGTGCCACAGATCGTCGAGCGCGCTCTGCTTGTCCTGTTGTGGCGACGGCCAGTTGCACACGCCCGCAGCCCAGAAGCAGACGTTGGCCACGCCGCTCTTGATGTTCGCGAAATCCCCGGGTGCCGTCTCGTAGTTGGGATCGTAGAGCATCAAGCCGTCGGCGAGGCCCAGGGTGAAGGTGACCATGTGCTGGTGTTGCGCGAAGTCTTTGTTTCCCGCCTTGCTCGGGACGTTGTTCGCGGACACGTTGCCGTTCGGGGGCGTGGTGTTGGGACTGGTCGCGGGCCCGGTCGGCTGGTTGTTCCTGTCGACTCCGCCGCGCAGATCGGTCATGTAGTAGTACAAGGCGACGTCGGCGAGCGTGCCGGAGCCGCCGGGATTCGCCCCGGCCACGGTGCCCGGCAGGACGTTTCCGTCGTACGTGCCGGTGGCCCGGCTCGATACCGGATCCGTATAGGCGGGATTGACCCCTGCGGGCGTGTAGAGGTTATTGTCGATATTGTCCCAGTTCCCCATCGCGGCGCCGGCGATGTCCTGCCCCGGGTTGACGTTCCAGAAACCGTCCGTGGTGAGGAGCGAATAGTTTTTCTGGCAGGACGACTGTATCGGGTCGTCGGCCGCCGGAATCCCTGCCGTCAGCCCCGTACCGAGCTTGCCGGCAAAAATCCATCCGGCGCGCGAGAGCGCCTCGCGCAGGGGCGTGAAGCCAACTGGGGCCTGCTGGTAGAACTTGGTGTAGAGGTTGTTCGCCTGCGTCGTATTGAAATTGTCGATTCTCAGGTACTGGGCCGCGCTGACGCTGCCGCTGTCCCCGGCGTGAATCGTGATGAAGCCCACGCGCAGGTTGTCGGGCTTGGGCGGCGTGCCGGTCGGATTGGAGATGAAACCGCGAAACGAGATTCCCACCGAGGTCTTCATCATCTGCATGCGCGTGCGGTAGTAGGCGTACCATTTCGCGTAGTTCTGGATTTCCGCGTTGTAATCGCAGCCCGTCGTTGGACAATCGACCCGGTTGGCTCGCCCCGCCGGGTACAAGGTGACGCTGGATTTGATGGTGTCGCGGATGAACCATCCATAGCGCGGAAACTGGTAGGTCTGCAGCCCGGTCACATTGATGTATTTCAGCTGGCAGCGGTTGGTCTGCGGCGTGGTCGCGATGAAGGTCACTGCGCCGTGCGCGAGCGCTTCCTCCTGCGTCCGGCAGAAGCGCACGTACGCCGGGAACGGATGATCGGCGGGCGGCGCGGCCGGCGGGATAACCTCGACGCAATCGGTGAGGCCGGGGTCCGCGCAGTATTCCACCGGGAAGATGCGGTAGGCGAGGGCAGGGCCGGTGACGGTGCTCGCGACGTTGTAGAGCCCGTCGCGCACCCAGAAACCTGCCGTGGAAGGGACAGTGCTGTTCCCCTTGACATCGTATTGGAAGGTGGTTGCGGTCACGACTGTGACGTTGGCGCTGGTGACGGTCATGGCACTGTTGGCGGGGACGAAGGTCGTGATGATGTCGTTTACGACCAGACCGTGGTTGCCGCTGGTGGTCACGGTGATGGTGCCGCCCGCGCGCGCGAAATTGCCCGAATCGCATTTGCGGTAGGAAGCGTAGGTTGCGGCTATTGCGCCGGAATTTCCTGAAGCATAGGTGAAGGTGTTGGCATTGGCGGTCGAGGCTACGGCGACGCAGATGACGCTCAGGTCCGCGGTGCCGCTGGTGACGAACACCTTGTCGGAGGTGGTCAGGCCGTGCGCTTCGACCGTGGTCGCGGTGACCGTGCTCCCGCTTCGCGTGAAGCTTCCTATCGGCATCATCTCGGGAAGGCCGAACACATTCGTTTGCGCGCCGCCCACTACCTTGAAGCTCGCGTTGGACTTGTTCGTGCGGTAGGGGAACTGGCCCGCGGACATGGCATGGCCGACGTCGTCGGTGCCTGAAACGAGGGTATTGGCTGTAAGCGTGGCGGGAGGCGACAAGTCGGTCTGGCCGTTGCGCATGCACACGCCGTTCGTATTGCAATACTTCCTGTCCTGTATCGCGCTCGTGATGTTGATCGTGCCCTTGGAGGCAGTGTAGGCGTCCCTCGGGACGGCAGTCATGTCGGTGAACGTCCCGCTCGGCGGATTGACGTGCGGCTGGCCGTTCGAGTCGATTCCCGCCAGGTAGGTGAAGTTCGGATCGTACCCGACGCCGTTCATTGCAAATTCGCCGCCTGCGGAGTACGGCGGGTCGCCTTCCACGCAGATAGTGCTTCCCGCGCTGGTGGACATGCAGGGATTGTTCGGGGAACTGTTGCTGCCCGAGACGGCGAGTACGGTTGCGGGGTCGACGTAGTCGGGAACGAACTGCCAGTCCATGCTCCCCGAGTTGTCGAGCGTGAAAAGAAGATTCGGCACGATGTTATTGCCGCCTGCAGAGGCGAGCGGCAACTGGGAAATCGTGACCTGGGCAAACGCCGGCTGCGCCGCCAGATTGGCGGCGAGTCCGTAGGCGAGGAGGCGCTTGATCAGAACGAGGTGGTTGCGTTTCATGGTTTTTTCTCCCTCTCAGGCGGGCGCGCTCTAGTTGAACGCCTTCACCAAGGATTGAACGATAGAAATCGAGTTACGCGGTCCCACGGCCTTCGCGGTGACGCGGTAGTGGATGGCCGGCAGCGTGGTATGGGAGTCCGTCGGCCGAGTCTGGTCGGAGCCTTGCCCGGTCAGTGCCGCCGTGGAAAGCGTCGACGCGCAGATGTTGGGGGGGTTGCTGCCGCAGGTCGCGCTGGTCTCGCAATTGGCTACGGGGCACAAGCGGTGGATGAGGAAGAACACCACGTTGCCGCCGGCGTCGGGGTTGCCGTTGTTCAACTGCCCCGCCTCGCTCCAGTTGAGCGGCTCGTACCAGTCGGGGTCGTCCGCGGGGGGGACGTTGGAAAAGTAACCCTTCGAGGCCGTTCCGGGCTGGTGGTTGTCTGCGATCAAGGTCGGGCCAAGATTCGCGGTGAGCCAGTTGACGCCGGCCTGGATTCCCTGGTCCGCCGCATTGACCGAAGCTTGCCGCAGCCCGATGTTGCCGGCCGTGATGGTCGCGGTATCCACCGAGCGCATCGTCGCGATGCCGGCGAGGGTCATCGCGACCAGTACGATGAGCGCGATGATCAGGATCGTGCCGCCTTGACGGGCGCGCAGCTGCAGAGAGCGCGCGCGCCGGGAGAACGAAAGAGTCCTCATGTCAGCTCGCCTTCCATATCCAGTTTCGCAAGGGAATCGTCGTCTCGAACACGCGATACCGGTAGCATCTCCAGTCATCCGGCGCAGCCACGCTCGAACTTACGTCGAGTCGCGTGTTGTACCCGAGCGAAGCCGCCCACGGAGTGCCCGTCCACTGCGGCTCGGCGGTGATTGGGGTTGCATCGCAGGGATCGCTGAGCTTCCCCGAGGAGGGCTTCTCGGGCAGCGCGCTGCGCGAGACCACGGCGATGCGCACGGCGATCAAGTTGGCCCAGGGAGTGGGCGCGGGCGGGGGCGCCGCGGCCAACAATGCGTTGAAGGTGGCCGCGTCCACGTAGCGGTCGACGATGCCGTCCCCCTTTTTCGCGGCGCCGACGTTATGCGTCACGGTCACGCCGTCGTTGATTCCGTCATCCAGCCCGTAGAGGGCGCGCATGTGGACGATGTTGTCGGCGACCGAGGTGACAACCGGTTGGCCGTTGTCGACCTGGAATTGCGAGGTCGCCGTCAAGCTGCCGTTCGCGATGGCGTAGAAGTTGTAGACGGGCAAGTAGGCGGGCGCGGTTCCGCCGGGGGGCGTGTTGTAGAGGTTGCCCAGGTTGAATACGCGCGACACGTTGGCCGTGCCCTGACCTTGATAGACCACTCCCAGCCCACCGGCCGGGTTGAATCTCGGGTTGCGCGTGGTCCCTGCGGCGAGGTAGGAGGCGAGGTCGTGAGCGATCTGGTTCCCCGAGCTGATCTTGGTCACCTCCATGACGGCGCAATTTTTCGCCGTCCCGGGCTCGACCAGTATGAGCAGGTCGCCGGCGCTGTACCCGAACGGGGTGCGGACGAGCAGATCATCGGCGCCGTTCTTCGTCGCATCCATGTCCGAGCTGAGGGGGACGCTGCCTGCGGCCCGGGGCTGCGAGCCGTAGAGCACGCTGATCTGGTCCGGCGCCGTGGTCGCGGCGCCCGAGGTGATGAACACCGGAGCGACCTTCATGGTGACTCCGGCCGGCGGAAAATTCGGAGTCGCGCGCTTGTTGTCGTATCCGACGATATTGCAGCCGACGAAGCCGGTGTCGTTGAAACCCATTCCCGCGTTCTTGAAATCGCGCTCCATGGTATAGAGCGCGATCGCGCCGTTCTGCTGGGCATCGCCGCCGCTCGTCGTGGAGCGCTTGATGGCTTCGGACACCTCGAATACCTGGAAGATGATGATCATGCCGATGAGCCCGATCAGCATGGCCACCAGCAGCTCCACCATGCTGAAGCCGCGCTCGGAAACAAGATGTCGGGAGGGGTGCATCGTTCAGGTCGCGCTCGGATAGACGTAGGCGATCACCGTGTGGTTGTGCGCCGGGAGTCCCTGTGTCGCCTCTTCGGGCAGGCGCCATTTGACGGTGATCTGCACGGTCGCCCCGGTCGGTGCCGCGGGCGCGGCCGGAATGGGATTGGTCAGCGTCACGACCGGAGGCTGGTTTGGCCCGTCCGGAAGCCGGTCCTGCACCTTGTTGACCCAGGCCCGGATTTTCAAGGGAGGCATTCCCGCTCCGGTGTAAGCGTAACTACCGATATTCCCGTTGTCGGTCCACATTTGGCTGAGCAGCTCCTGCACGAGGAAGGCCGCCTCGCTGCGATACTTGGCGCTGGTCACGTCCTTGATCGCGACGGCCTGCATTCCCACCACGGCGAGGATTCCGATCGAGAAAATGAGGATCGCCACCAGGGCCTCGATCAGCATCACGCCGCGCTCGCTGGTCGGCGCCGGAAATCGCGTGCCTGCGCGCATCATCGTCTGTCCTTTCACGGGAACGCGGGGCAGCCGCGCGGCTCTGGGGGCGCCAGGGCGGGATCGCACATGCGGACGCTTCCCCCGGAACTGACGATGATGCGCAGCGGTCGCGTCCCGCCGGTGACGTTGATATTGGTCATATCGATTTTGTTGATGCTCTTCGAGCCGTCGGCGGCACGAACACGGACGTCGCCCGAGCGTTGGGAGAACCCTCCGCGCTCGTGCGCTTTTGGAGAATTCGCCCGGGGGGAGGAATGGGCTGCCCGCTGTCGGTGGCTGCATCGCACGCTCCGGTGGGGTCGGCGAGGCTCACCAGCCAGCTGACCGAGACCGGCGTAGTCAGCGAGTCGCTCGACAAGACGCAGGTCGAGGTCAGGTCGGAAACGAGCTGGAAGCGCACCGGGGTGTTGCGGCGCACCGCTTCCCCGCGCGCCACCTGCAGGCCGTTGAGCGTCGCCTCGGCGGCGGCGCGGATCTGCTGGTTCTGCAGCCATTCGACGAAGCCCGGAGCGCCCAGACTGATCAGCACGCCTAGGACCACGAGCGAGATCATGACCTCGATGATGGTGAAGCCGCGCTGGAAGGTCCGCATGTTCAGCACTGGCCGCCCTTTCTGATCGTCCAGCAGTTCGCATTCGGGGTGTATCCGGCTTGATCCATCGGCGAGCCCGAAGTCACCGTGGTGGCGCGGACGTTGCCTTCGTCGATCGTGAACCTGAGGCCCACCAAAGTGCTGTCGGTGCCGTCGGCCTGGATCCTGTAATGGGTTGCATCAGGCACCGTGCAGGTGATGCTGAAATACTTAAGGGCCGGGATTGGGACGCTGGAGCCTGCGGTGCACGGAGCCAGCACTGGGCTGCCAACGGGGGGAGCGTAAAACCTGTTGTCCTGGAAGTACTGCTCCATCTTGACCCGCATCGCGAGCAGAGTCGAGGTCGCTTCCTGGAGCTTGCCGCGCTTCACGTAGTCCGTGTAGTTGGGGACGGCGATCGCGGCCAGGACCGCGATGATCGCGACCGTGACCATCAATTCAATCAAGGTGAAACCGGTAGCACGCTGCATAGGGACTCCTTCTTTTGCGGCTCAATGATAGAGAACTCGGGAAGTGCGCCGCAAACCTTCCCGACGAGTGGCCGTAATCCGGGTACGTACGGCATTTGCGCCGGAATTTTAGCGGAATTAGTTCACGTTTC
>WNGC01002687.1_pt1 | contig 10818 bp, 6 predicted proteins | sample 5400051 | NCBI WGS metagenome assembly WNGC01 (sample SAMN13153368, study PRJNA577476) | soil metagenome | isolation source: 20 cm soil or saprolite under grassland replicate 2 | place: USA:California | collected 2016-06-15 | reverse complement strand
TCCGCGATCACGGCCACGCCGGACGAGATCTGCACCACGTCTTTCACGCCCGGGACGGCCTTCGCCTTGGCGGCGTCGAAGCTCGCGACCTTGCCGCCGATCGTGGGGCAGCGCGCCACGACGGCGACCAGCATACCGGGGACCTTGGTGTCGATGCCGAATTGCGCCGAGCCGTCGACCTTGGCCGGCGTGTCGAGCCGGCGCACGCGCGTGCCCAGGATCTTCCAGTCCTTGGGCTCTTTGAGGGTGGGGTTCTCGGGGACCGCCAGCGACGCGGCCTTGGCGGCAAGCTGGCCGTACGTGAGCCGCCGCTTGCTCCCGGTGTGGATCACGGCGCCGCGCTCAGTGCGGCAATCGACTCGGTCCACGCCCCACGTCTGGCACGCGGCCGCGACCAGCATCTCGCGCGCGGCAGCGCCGGCCTTGCGGAGCGGTGTGTAGGCGGCGCGCACGCTGGTGCTGCCGCCGGTGCCCTGCATGCCGAACATCGGGTTGATGTACGCCTTGTCGGCCGGCGCGGACTCGATCTTCACCTTGGTCCAGTCGGCGTCGAGCTCCTCGGCGATGAGCATCGGTAGGGCGGTGGTCACGCCTTGGCCCATCTCGGAGCGGTCCACCACGATGAGCACGCTGTTGTCCGGACTGATCCGCAGCCACGCGTTGGGGGCGAAGGGAGCCGCCGCTGCGGCGGCGAAGCGTCCGCCGGCCGGCAGATGGAACCCGATGACGAGCCCGGCGCCGGCCGCCGCGGTCGTCTCGAGAAAGTCGCGTCGCGAGACGTTGGAGGGCGCGCTCATGTCAGGCTCCTTGCGCGGCCCGGTGGATCGCCGCCCGGATGCGCTGATAGGTGCCGCAGCGGCAAATGTTGGTCATGGCGGCATCGATGTCGGCGTCGGTGGGGTGCGGCTGCTTGGCGAGCAGCGCCGCCGCGGCCATGATCTGCCCCGACTGGCAGTAGCCGCACTGCGGCACGTCTTCCGCGATCCAGGCGCGTTGCACCGCGTGGGCGCGGTTCTTGGACAGGCCTTCGATCGTCGTGACGCGCTTGTTGGCGACCGCGGAAATGGGCAGCACGCAGGTGCGCGTGGCGACGCCCTCCAGATGCACGGTGCAGGCGCCGCACTGCGCGATGCCACAGCCGAACTTGGTGCCCGTGAGTCCGAGCGTGTCGCGCAGCACCCAGAGGAGCGGCGTGTCGGGTGCGACGTCGACGGTTTCGCGCTTGCCGTTGACGGTGAAGGAAATCGGGGGCATGACGGGTTTTCCTCTACTCAGGGGATTGGTGAACAACGTGCACAGGCGTCCCGCGGGAGGGAAGGGGGGCGGCGGCGGCGTCCTGCGCGGAAACGGCCAAGGTCGATTCCCGAGTTCCTGTTGCAGCGACGCCTCGGGGACCTGGGCTGGAAATGAAAGAGCCGGAGGGCAGTCCCCCCCGGCTCCTCGGCGCAGCGAAACTGGCTGCGGAGACCTGTCACGTGTCGGCATCATAACGAACAGGCTTGCCCGATGCAAGCGTCGGGGAACGCGACGGGTGCTGGTGGTGGGACTTGAACCCACAAGGGCTTTCGCCCAGTGACGTGACAGGTCACCGCGTTTGCCACTTTCGCCACACCAGCACCTGACCGGTTGCGAACCGAGGCAAGCACAAGGCCGGGACGCGAGACCTGACGCGCGCTACCGCGCCGCGACTCGAGAGTAACAGTCGTCTGAGACCCTGCGCTACCGGAATTGTGCGGTGTGCATCATTTTCTCGCGCTGTGGCGCACGTTTCCCCATTCCCCTTTCCCGTTTCCCGGGCGTGACGACCTACGCGCGCCGCCTCGGGATTTTTTCGGCCACCATGGCCGTGATGGGCGGGATCATCGGCTCGGGCGTGTTTCTCGGGCCGGAGATCGTGGCCGCCCGGGTGGGGACGGCGGGCCTCACACTCGTGGCCTGGATCGTCGGCGGGATCATCGCGCTCGCCGGGGCGCTGTGTTTCGGCGAACTCGGGGCGCGGCGGCCGCGAGCGGGCGGCGGCTATGTCTACCTGCGGGAGGCGTTCGGGCCGCTGCCGGCGTTTCTCTATGGATGGGCGTTGTTGCTCGTGATCGCAACCGGCGCCACCGCGGCCGTGGCGGTCACGTTCGCGAGCTACACGGTCGCGCTACTCGGCCTGCCGCTGCAAGCGACGCTGCCGCTCGCAATCGGCGCGATCGCACTGCTGTGCGGCGTCAACTACGTCGGCGTCAAGCCGGCCGCTATCTCGCAGAACGTCTTCACGCTCCTGAAACTCGCGGCGGTCGTGGCCCTCATCGTAGCCGGTCTGTCGTTCAAGTCCTCTACCGACCTCTCCCGCCCTCTACCGCCTTCTACCGCCTCGTCTCTCGGTGCCGCGCTCGTGCCGGTGCTATTCGCCTATGGCGGCTGGCAACAGACCAACTTCATCGCCGAGGAGATCATCGAGCCCGAGCGGAACCTGCCGCGCGCGCTGCTCGCGGGAGTAGCGGGGGTCGTGGTCGTGTACCTGCTCGCGAATCTCGCGTATCTGCGCGTGCTCGGCGTGGCGGGGTTGGCTCACAGCTCGGCGCCGGCCGCCGGCGTGATGGCGCGCGTGCTGGGCCCGCCGGGGCAGCGGCTGATCAGCGCCGGGATCTCCGTGTCCACGTTTGGCTTCTTGAACCTGGTCATCCTCGTGACGCCGCGCGTGTTCCAGGCGATGGCGGCGGACGGCGTGTTTCTCGATCGCCTCGCGCGGCTGCATCCCATTTACCGCACGCCCACCGGGGCGATCGTGTTCATGGGGGCGTGGTCGATCGTGCTGGCGCTGTCGGGGACCTATGCCCAGCTGCTCGACTATGTCGTGTTCGGGGACTGGATTTTCTTCGGGCTGACGGTGGCGAGCCTATTCATCTATAGGAGACGGGACCTAACCCGCGTTCCCCCTCTCCACGTAGTGGAGAGGGGGTCAGGGGGTGAGGCCCGGGTGCCCGGCTATCCGTGGACGCCGGCGCTGTTCGTGCTCGCGGCCGCGTACGTGGTGGTAAGCTCGATCGTGGCGAACCCGAAGAACGCGCTGATCGGGACGGGGCTGCTGGCCCTGGGGGTGCCGGTGTATGTCGTGTCGAGGCGCCGGGGAGGACACCTTCTAACGTGACGGCCCACGGGAGAGCCACCCGACGGGGTAGGGGCGCAGCATGCTGCGCCCCTACACTTCGGCTGTCTGGCTGCCTGTTATGCTTGTGGGCCGTCTCGGTCCGCGCCCAAGACTCGACGTTCCTGCTGACGACCACCGACCCCACCTACCACACCCCTGCCTTCCTTGGCAACGGCGCGTTCAGCCTGGTCGGCGCGCCGCTCGGCACGACGCCTTCGCTCTCGTTCGCCGCCGGCGTGTATGACCACGTTGCGGGCGACGTGCCCCGCGTCGCCGCCCTCCCCGCCTGGAACGTCATCGACGTGTCGGACGGCGACGGCTGGCTGAACGACACCCGGCCCGACACGAGCGTCCTCGAGGGATACCGCCAGACGCTCGATCTGTACGACGGCACCATCTCCACGAGCTACGAGTGGGTACACGGCGCGAAGCGGACCGCCGTCGAGGTCACGGCGTTCGTGTCGCGCGCCGACGCAAACCTGGCCGTGATCCGCCTGCGGCTCGTGCCACAGTACGCGGGGCGCGTCGCCGTGCGATTCCCCCTGCGGGAAGGGCCGCCGCCCCGGCGACTCGCGCTCGCGCGCCTGGAGCGGTTCGAGCCGCAGTGGACGCTCGACTCGGTGTGGTATCCCGGGCACGTCGTGGCGACCGCGGCGGATTCGCTGTCGATCCTGACCCACGCCGAGGGCGGGACGACGCGCGTGGCCGTGGCGCAGCAGCTGACGTGGTCCGCCCGACTCCGAAACCCGCGACAACGCGGGACTGGAGTCTCGTTCGATGTTGCCCCCGGCGATCCGGTCACATTCACGAAACTCGTGGGCATCGCGTCGTCCCGTGACGCGCCCGATCCCTTGGCCCGGGCACGCGCCGTGGTGCGGAGCGCCGCGGCGCGCGGCTACCGCACGCTCGCCGCCGAGCATACGGCTGCCTGGCACCGCCTGTGGCAGACGGACGTCGTAGTGCAGGGGGACCCCGAGCTGCAGCGCGTGATTCATGCGATGCTGTTCTATCTGCTCGCGAGCGTGCGCGAGGGCACGGACGAGAGCCTCCCGCCGATGGGGCTTTCGAGCCCGGGCTACTTCGGCCACGTGTTCTGGGACGCGGACACGTGGATGTTTCCGCCGCTCCTGGCCCTCCATCCCGAGATCGCCCGATCGATGGTGGGATTCCGCTACCGGGCGCTGGGCGCGGCGCGCCGCAACGCCGCCCGCAACGGCTACCGCGGCGCGATGTACCCGTGGGAATCGGACGAGCTGGGCGACGAGGCGACACCGCGCTTTGCCTGGCAGAACGCGCTGTACGAGAATCACGTCACCGGCGACGTCGCCCTCGCGCAATGGCAGTACTACCTCGCCACCGGCGACTCGGCGTGGCTGGCGCGGTACGGCTACCCCGTACTCGCCGCGACGGCCGACTTCTGGGCGAGCCGGGCGACCTTCGATTCGAGCACGGGCCGCTACGGCATTCGCCACGTCGTGTCGGTAGACGAAGGCCTGATCGGCATCGGCAACGACACCTACACCAACGCGATCGCGCGCCAGAACCTCGAGTTCGCAATGCTCGCGAGCCGGCGGCTGGGCCGGGCCCCCGACCCCAGCTGGAGCCGCGTGGCCGCTGGGCTGTACATCCCGTACGATTCCGCCGGCCAGTATCACCCGACCTACGAAGGAGCACCACCGGAGAAGCGTGGCTCGGTCGTGCCGCTGCTCGCGTACCCGCTCGGCCTCCCCATGAGCGAGCAGACGAAGCGCAACGACCTGGATGCGGCGATCGGACTACTCCTCAAGGAAGGCGCAGGCGCGATGATGACCACGAGCCTCTACCCGGCCATCGCCGCCGAGCTGGGTGACCGCACGCTGGTCGATACACTGCTGCCCCTTTCCTACCGGGATCATCTGCGACCGCCGTTCGACGCGCTCGCCGAAACGCCCACCAACCAGGCGGTGCACTTCCTGACGGGCGCGGGAGCGTTCCTGCAGCAGGTCGTGTTCGGCTGGTCCGGCCTGCGACTCGGGCGTGAAGGCCTGCGGCCCGCGTTCCGGCCGGTGCTGCCAGCGCGTGTCCGCCGGCTCGTGTTGCGGCACGTCTCGGTGCGGGGACGGTCGTTCGACATTGTGGTGGAAGGCGATTCCGCGCGCTTTGATCCTCGCCCGTAGGGGATCAAAGCGGTGAGGCCGTCACGTAGTAATTCGGATCCACCGCGAACGCTCTCCCCGCGAGCCGCAGCCGCGCCGTTTTCCACGCCTCCGTCGGCCGAATCACGCTGAACCCTGACCGCTCGAGCGTCACCCGAAGGGGCATGGCGAACCCGGAGACGACGTTCGTCCAGCGATAGTGCAGGGTGCTCCCCTCGATCCGGTACTCGAGCACCGGCACCATGGTGGTCCGCAAATACTGGTCGAACACCTTGGTGAGGTCGGCGCCGGCGTGCTCGCTGATGTAGGCCTCGATCTGCGCGCTCGTCACCGTCTGGTGCCAAAAGGTCTTATTCAACCCGCGCAGGATGTCACGCCACTTTGCGTCATCCGCCACGATCTGGCGGATCGTGTGAAGCAGATTCCCGCCCTTCGGGTAGCGGTCGCCCGAGCCGTCGGCGTTCACGCCATACGGGCCGACGATCGGGATGTCGTTCTTGATCCCGCGCCGCGTACCGATGACGTAGGCGGCTCCCGAGTCCCGGCCGAACAGGCACTCCGTATAGAGATTCTCGGCGTAGTTCGCGAAGCCCTCGTGCACCCAGATGTCGGCCTCGTCTTTGGCGGTGATGTTGTTGCCGAACCATTCGTGCGCGCTTTCGTGCACGATGATGAAGTCCCACTTGAGGCCCAGCCCCGTCCCCGACAGGTCGCGCCCGCGATACCCGTTCGCGTACCAGTTACCGTACGCCACCGCGCTCTGATGCTCCATCCCCGTGTGCGGCACCTCGATCAGCTTGTAGCCGTCCTCGTACCAGGGATACGGCCCGAACCAGTGCTCGAAGCACTGGAGCATCGACCGGGCCTGAGCGAACTGACGCCGCGCCGCGTCCACGTGGTAGTCGAGCGGCCAGAAGTCGAGCGTCAGCGGCCCGCGCTCTCCCTGCAACGTGTCGCTGAAGTGGGCGTAGCTGCCGGCTGCTACGGCGATCGCGTAATTGTTGATCGGGTTCACCACGAACCACTCGTACGTCGTGGCGCCGTCGGCGGTGTGACTGGTCTGGCGCAGCCGCCCGTTCGAAACGTCGATCAGCCCGTCCGGTACGGTGAGAGCGATGCGTTGGCTGTCCGGTTCGTCCGCCTGCGTGTCCTTGTTGGGCCACCACACGCTCGCGCCGAGTCCCTGGTCGGTGGTCACGACCCAGGTGCGGCCCAGGCTGTCGCTGGTCCAGGTGAAGCCGCCATCCCAGGGCGGTCGCCTGGCAGGCTGGGGCTTCCCGTGATAGAAAACCGTGATGGTCTTGGTCGCGCCGGCAGGCTGCGGCGCTGCGAGCCGGGCGAAGAACGCGTTCCCGTCGCGCCGGAACGGTACGGCCTGGCCGTCCTGCGCCATGCTGTCGACCTCGAGCGGGACCATGAGGTCGATTTGCATCTCGCTCGCAGGCTGGAGCACTCGATAGGAGATGCCGTTCGATCCCCGGATGCTCGAATCGGTCGGGCTGATGGTGACGCGCAAATCGTAGAAGGTCACGTCCCACCACGCACGTGCGCTCGTCGTGTAGGAGCCGCGCAGGGTATCGGCGTGCGTGAACGTGCGGGTCTGAGCGGGGAGCTGCATGGGGGCGCACAACAGGACGAAGGCGGCGAGGGTCCGGCGTTTCATATCGGGCAAAAGGTACGCAGCGCGGTGACCTTGCGCTGGTGCGCCTATCGCCCGCAGTTTGGGCACCATCCGTCACGCCTCCAGACAGAGTACAGAAGGAAGGCCCAGATGACCTTGGTGAAGACCCCCCCGCCGCTCTCCCAGGAAGTCGACCTGTCCAAGACCTACGACGCGGTCGTCGTCGGCTCGGGCGCGGCCGGCGGCATGGCCGCCCACGTCCTCACCGAGCAAGGCATGAACGTGCTCATGCTCGAGGCCGGCAAGAAGCTGCCGATCGAGCAGGAGCTCCGGTCCATGCAGTGGCCCTACGATCACCCCCGCCGCGGCGACGCGCCCCCCGGATACCACTCGCTGTCGTTCAACGAGTACACCATCCGGACGCCGCCCTACGCGAAGGGGAGCACGTTCAAGCATGTGATGTCGTACGTCGGAGGCTGGGGGGGCTCGGACTACGTGAAGAACATTCTCGTGGACGAGAAGGACCATCCCTTCACGGGCACCAAGTACGCCTGGGTGCGCGCGCGCGCCCTCGGGGGCAAGACCAATATCTGGGGCCGGCTGGCGCTGCGGTTGTCGGACTACGACTTCAAGGCGAAAACGCACGACGGCTACGGCGACGACTGGCCGATCTCCTACGCCGACATCGAGCCCTACTACGACCGGGTGGACCGCTACCTCGGCATCTCGGGCGTGAAGGAGAACCTGCCGCACCTGCCGGACAGTCTGTTCCAGCGCCCCAACAAGCTGAGTTTTGGGGAAGTACGGATGCGCGAGAGCCTGAAGAAGATGGGCCGCGTGCTGACGCCGTACCGCGCCGGCGTGACGACCGATGGATTGAAGCACAACAAGTACCGCAGCAAGTGTTATGGCCGCGGGGCGTGCGACCGGCGGCCCGGGGGCTGCGACATCCACGCCGCGTTCGATTCGCCGACCGGCCTGATCTATCCGGCCATGGACACCGGGCATCTGACGATCCGCACCAACTCGATCGCGCACGAGGTGTTGGTCGATCCGAACACCGGGAAGGCGCGCGGCGTGGGGTTCGTCGACAGCGGCACGCGCAAGTCCTACGAGGCCAAGGCCAAGGTCGTGATCGTGGCCGCGTCCACCCTCGAATCGGCGCGCCTGCTCTTGTTGTCGCGCTCGCCGCAGCATCCCAATGGGATCGGCAACTCGAGCGGGCACGTGGGCCACAACTTCTGCGAGCACGTGATGGGGCCCGGCGTCACGGGGCTCGTGAAGGACATGATCGGCAAGCCGCCCACGCTGGACGACGGCCGGCCCGGCGGCTTCTACATTCCGCGGTTCCGCAACTTGAAGGAGCGGCAGCCGGGATTCGTGCGTGGGTACGGCTTCGAGGGCAGCGGGGGCTTTTCGATCTTCCCGGGGAACGCCTTTGGGGCCGCGGGCTTCGGGGCGCAATTCAAGAAAGACGTGCGCGACCACGCCGGCGCGTTCATCGGCATGGGCGGCTTCGGCGAGGTGCTGGCGCGCTACGAGAACTACATGGACTTGGACCCCGAGGAGAAAGACGCGTGGGGGATCCCCACGCTGCGCTTCCATTACCAGTTCGGCGACAACGAGAAGAAAATGTGCGAGGACATGGTGGTCGCCGGGCGGGAGATGTTCGAGCAGGCGGGGATCGAGGTCGTGGGGACGGACGACAAGATGCTCACCGAGGGGTGGTCGATTCACGAGCTGGGCACGGCCCGGATGGGGAGCGACCCCAAGACATCGGTGCTGAATCAGTTCCAGCAGTCGCACGACGTGAAGAATCTGTTCGTCGTCGACGGCTCCAGTCACGTGAGCGCGTCGTGTCAGAATCCCACGTGGACCATCATGGCGCTGGCGTGGCGCTCCTGCGAGTATCTGGCGGGAGAATTCAAGAAAGGGAACCTATGAGCGACACGACAAGCGGCGGGCGCCGGGGGCCCCGCTCCGGCAGCCCAGCGGGCACCCGCCGTCGCGGGGCCCCCGACGCCCACCGCGTCGAGCCCCAGGACGCGCTCTCACGTCGCGAGATGCTGGAGGTCACCGCCGCGGCGCTGGCCACGCCGCTGCTCAAGGTCGGCCCGGCGACGGCACCGCCCGCGCCGGCGCTGCCGAGCGCCCCGAAGTTTTTCACCGCCCCCGAATTCGCGCTGCTCGACGAGCTGTCCGATCTGATCATCCCGACCGACGCGCACTCGCCCGGCGCGCGCGTCGCGGGGGTCGCGACCTATATCGACTTTCGTCTTTCGGAGTCCCTCGATACCGACCAGCAGGCCAAGTGGCACTCCGGGCTCGCCGCGGTCGACACCCTGTCGCAGGAGCTGCACGGGAAAGCGTTCCTGCAGGGAACGCCGGAGCAGCGGCTGGCCGTGCTCACGAAGATGGCGGCCGGAGAGAAGGACCCCAAGACGCCGGCGGAGCACTTCTTCCAGCAGCTCAAGGGCTGGACGGTTCGGGCGTACTACACCTCCAAGGTCGGGATCCACGCCGACCAGCGGTACAAGGGGAACGTGTATCAGCGGGGCGATTACGCGGGGTACGACGCGAAATGAGGGTCCTTGACAACGGGCGGTTCGGGGGAAGGATAGGGGCAGAAATCACGCGACGGCGGTACTTCACTCCCATCGGTAGAGGACATAGACGTATGACACTTGTCCGTCACCTCGCTCTCGCACTGGTCGCTGGTCTGTTCCTGGCGGTGCCACTCAGCGCGCAGGATTCTACGGGCGTCATCACGGGAAAAGTCGTCGACCAGACGACCCAGCAACCCCTCGCCAACGTCGAAGTGGCCGTCGCCGGCACGCCGCTTCGAGACCTCAGCAAGAACGACGGCACGTTCCGGCTGACCGGCGTGCACGCGGGAGCGCAACGGCTGCGCGCGACCCGGATCGGGTACGGTTCCCAGTTCCAGGCGGTGACCGTCACGGCGGGCGGGGCGAGCAGCGTGGAGCTCACCCTGGTCCCGGCGGCCGCGATTCTCGAGCCCGTGGTGGTGACGGGGTATGGTACGCAGCGCCGGGAGGCCATCACGGGTTCGGTATCCACGGTCAACGCCGACGCGGCCAACAAGGGCGTGACGATCAACCCCGACCAGATGATCCAGGGCCGGGCGGCGGGCGTCGACATCATTCAGGACAGCGGCGAGCCCGGCGCGGGGAGACGGATCCTGATCCGCGGCGGCAGCTCCATCGGCGTGGGCGGTGCGACCAACGACCCGCTCTACGTGGTCGATGGTGTGCCGATCAACAACGAGTCCACCGAGCCGCAGGCGTTGGGGCTGTTCGGTGACCCGATGCTCGCCCGTAACCCACTGAACCTGCTCAACCCGGGCGACATCTCCTCGATCACGGTGCTCAAGGACGCGGCGGCGACGGCGATTTACGGCAGCCGCGCCTCGAACGGCGTGATCCTGATCGAGACCAAGCGGGGACAAACGAGCGGCGGCCCGAGCTTCGAGTACGACGGCTACGTGGCGGCGGCGAGTCCCGCGAGGCGCTACGACTTGCTCAACGGCGTGGAGTATCGGCAGTTCGTCGCGGACAAGGTTGCGCTCTGGCGAACGGATTCGACCGCTTTCAGGACGAGACATCCCGGGGCGGACACAGTCTTCACAATTCATTTCGCGGACTCGGCGGCTTCCTTCAACGCGCTGAATCCGTCGAAGGTCGTGCTGGGCACGGCCAACACCGACTGGGCGTCCGCCATGACCCGCTCCACCGTCACGCACAACCACAACCTGGCGTTCTCGGGCGGGGGCGAAGATACGCGCTATCGCGCCTCGATGAATTACGCGAAGGAAGACGGCGTGACGCTCTCCACCGGCCTCGAGCGGATTCAGGGCCGGCTGAGCGCCACCCACTCGGATCTGAACAACCGCCTGCGGATCGGGGTCA
>WNGC01002681.1_pt1 | contig 10821 bp, 9 predicted proteins | sample 5400051 | NCBI WGS metagenome assembly WNGC01 (sample SAMN13153368, study PRJNA577476) | soil metagenome | isolation source: 20 cm soil or saprolite under grassland replicate 2 | place: USA:California | collected 2016-06-15 | reverse complement strand
ATGCGGGCGCGGGAGTTCAGTTGGATGTACTGAACGCGACGGTGCAGTTGCTCACCGCGCAGTCGACGCGCTTGCAAGCGCTGTTCGGATACAACTCATCATTGGCAGAATTCGATCGCGCTACTGGCGCACAGAGCACTTACACAGAGATGTTTGCCAACCTCAGGCCGCGCGCCACGACAACAAAAACCTACTACACTGGCAGCAACGTGGATGCGATGGGTAAGCCGAAGGAAACTGGGGAAGAACGGGTTTCCAGTACAACGCGAAGGACAAGCTCCAAGTAAGCGCCTTCAAGCTCGCCAGCTTGATTTCTGTCATCCTTAGCGAAGCAAAGGATCTGTGATCGTTTTACGAGCTTCATCGCGAGAATCGGGCGATATGTGAAAGCCTGGCCTCGTGCTTCGCATTCCGGTGCAGCGCTCTGCTCAACATGACACTACACCGGGGAAAGCGTATTTTCCCGTCGAGTTCCGGGTAGCGAGTCTGCGATTTGGGAATTCAAAAATGGATCTAGCGTTCGAACAATTTCCTGCGCTAAGCGCAATCAAAATCTGTCGTCACTTTTCCGCGCAAAGAATTCCCGGCATCGACGTCTCGGATGATAAAGCCGAAGTACTCGAGCGGCTCGACGCCGCACATCGGGAAATTCGCAACGCAACCGGTTTTGGCGATTGGCCGCTGTTCACCGCAGAACAGGTCCACGGAAACAACATTGCAGTTCTCGACGAGGTAGGATCGGCGTTCCGCGCCGACACCGGACGCCGCGGAGCGGCGTCTCTACCAAGCCGTCAATTCCCGGCATGCGATGGCATCATTACAAGTCAACGCGGTGTCGCGCTCGGCATTTACGTCGCGGATTGTTGCGCAGTTTACATCGTAGATCCAACAACGCCTGCGATTGGTCTTGTACATTCCGGACGCAAAGGCACCGAGGTTGGTGTTGTCACAAACGCGATCAGGCAAATGATTGAACGCTTCGGCTCCGATCCTGCGAGCATGATCGTGCAACTCAGTCCCTGTATTCGCCCGCCGCATTACGAGGTCGATTTTGCCACCGAAACCATTCGGCAATGCCGCGCCCTAGGCGTGCAACACATCCACGATTCCGGCACGTGCACCGCCTGTGATCTGGGTCGCTACTACTCCTACCGTGCCGAGAAAGGAAAAACCGGCCGGATGCTGGCCGTGCTTGGAATGACGTAGAGACGCGTTCCGCGCCTCCGATCACGCAGCGCGTTATCCATTAGCGCTTCTGGGGCAGTGGCTGCGCGATTTGTCACGATTCATACAAGGATTTTGCCTGCGTAAAGAGATCCTGCGTTTGATATGCCACCCGACTCGAAGGTTTGCCCGTCGCTCGACAATCGCGCTCTGCCACGCGGAAAATACGCGTCTGTCGAGGATGGTACTTACCTCGTCTGATCACTGATGACTGATCACCGGTACCTGATCAGGTGGGAAAATGGTTGACGTGGTTATTGCTCGGACAACGTGGTCCTAAACAGGTGCGGCACTTTACCAGCTAAATCGCAGCGAGCAGCGGATTGACCCTAGTGATCAGTCCCTGAAGTTCTTGAAGTTTGTAGCGACGCCGAAGTCGCGACTACGCACGAATTGAATAACGATTTGTAGTTCGTCTTTCTTCTTGCCGGTGACGCGAATTTGACGGTCCTGCAGCTGGCTCTGGACTTTGAACCCCTGGGACTTGATCGCCTGGATAATTTCTTTGGCTTTATTCCCTTCGAGGCCTTGCTTGATCTTCAATTCCTGCCGAGCATGACCGACGGATGAGATTGCGGGTTCTTCCTGCTCGACATTCCGCAGATCCACGCCGCGCCTGGAGAGTTTGCCGATAACAATTTCCCGCAGCGCTTTCAAATGCGCGCCATCATCGGCGACCAAAATGATTTTGTCCTGTTCAGGAATGATTTCGGTCTTCGCGTCTTTTAAATCGAACCGGGTAGCAAGCTCCTTGCGCGCCTGATTGAGCGCATTGTCGATCTCTTGCTTGTCCACTTCTGAGACGATATCGAACGAAGGCATAGCATTGAATTTCGGATTTCAGATTTCAAATTTCAAATTTGCTTAGCGAGAAATTCCCCGTCATGGATTTGCCTCCGCGATTTTAATGTTTCCTTTGTCGACTCGGACGTTAATTGTCGCCGCTCCTCCGCCGTTGACTGTCTGATCGATCTTCATCTCACTGCCGGAGGAATTCGCCGAGACCGAAAGATTATTGAAATCATTTGCGATCTTTCCATGCGGAGCGCGCGCGAGAAGGTGGAAGCGGGCGTCGCTTGGCAAAGACAGCCACGCGTTTCCCTGTCCGACGTTTACCTGCGCCGCGAATTTTTCCTGTTGCCACCAATCGTACGCGAGCGTAAGCGTGCCGCGGTTTACTGTAAGATCCAGGTTTGTGAAACAGTTCCGGGCGAAAATCCGACCGTCGCCCAATCGTGCGTGCACTTCTCGTCCGTGCATACTGTCCAGGAGAACCTCGCCCGCGTTCAAATCCGATGCAGAAATGCTCGCTGTTGCGGGGACAACAATGATGCAATCAACCGTGCCTGAATGATCCGAGAACGCCCACTTCGGTTGGGGAGGAACTTTCGTGGTGATTGAAACGGCGCCCGGTTTTGTGGAGACATCAATCGCGATCTGGTTTAATCGCGCTTGGCTGTATGCTTTTTTCAGCGATCGCACCCGCACCTCGTTAAGATCCGAGCCATAAACCAGGATCGCGCCGTCCCGGTTGTGAATGCTTATGTTCGCGCTTGAGCTAACCGGATAAGTCTGTTCGATAACCTCCTCGAGTACTCGGTTGTCCGCACTGCCGCAGCCGTTGAGCAATATCAGCGCAGAAATCATTGGGCAAAGCTTGTAAGACTTCGCAACGGCTAATCGCACGGCGAGATTCTATCAGGATGGTGGACACCCGCGAATCACACCCAAAGTGTGCGATCGAAGGTACGATATTGGATGGCTTCGCTGACGTGCTCGGGCGCGATCTCCGGTTTTCCGTCGAGATCAGCGATGGTGCGCGAGACTTTGAGGATACGATCGTAGGCGCGGGCGCTTAGGTTTAATTCGCTCATAGCCACGCGAATCAATTCCTGGGAGTCCCGTCCGAGCTTGCAGTGCTGTTTCAACTGGCGCGTCGCCATGCGGGCGTTGCAGTTTACTTTGCCGTCGCGAAACCGGTCCTGCTGGCGTTTCCGGGCTTGCACGACGCGCTCGCGAATGGCAGCGGAAGTTTCCTCGGCACGTTCGCTGGCGACATCGCGATATTCCACGGCAGGCACTTCGATGTGCAAATCGATGCGATCGAGCAGCGGGCCGGAGATGCGTTGACGATAGCGCTGCACCTGCACAGGGCCGCAGCGGCATTCGCGTTTCAGATCGCCGAAGTAGCCGCACGGGCAGGGATTCATTGCAGCCACGAGCATGAACTCGGAGGGAAACGTGACGCTCCCCGCCGCGCGCGACACGGTGACTTTCCCGTCTTCCAGCGGCTGACGCATCACTTCTAATGCCGATCGCTTGAACTCAGGAAGCTCATCCAGAAAAAGCACGCCGTTGTGTGCGATGCTTACTTCGCCAGGATTTGGAAACGTGCCGCCACCAAGCAGACCGATGTCGCTGATCGTGTGATGCGGCGCGCGGAAAGGTCGCGTCGCAACAAAGGATTCTTGGGCGTCGAGCAGACCAGCGATGCTGTGGGCCTTGGTCGTCTCGATCGCTTCATCAAGCGTAAGCGGCGGGATGATTGTTGGAATGCGTTTGGCGAGCATTGATTTGCCCGAACCAGGCGGGCCGATCATTAGAACATTATGACCGCCCGCGACAGCCACCTCGATCGCGCGCTTAACGTGGCCCTGGCCTTTCACGTCGCTGAAATCGACGTCGTAATTGTGATGTGCGGCAAAGAATTTGCTCAGATCAGCGCGTGTGGGCAGAAGCGCAATTTCGCCTCGCAAAAAGGCAAACGTCTGCCGCAAACTCTGCACGCCGTATATGTCGATTTTGTCGACCATCGCGGCTTCGAGCGCATTTGCTTCGGGCACGAACAATGCTCGTTTGCCACGGCGTCGCGCCTCGAGCGCGACCGGCAGCACGCCTTTCACGGGGCGGACGGAACCGTCGAGCGCCAATTCGCCGACAAAACTAAAATTTTCGAATGGCGAACTGTCGAGTTCCTCGGTCACTGCGATCATTCCAAGCGCAATCGGTAAATCGAAGCTCGGTCCTTCCTTTTTGATGTCTGCGGGCGCGAGGTTTATTGTAGTCCGTCCGCGAGGCCAGTGGTAGCCGCTGTTCGAAATTGCTGTTGTGACCCGGTCGCGGCTCTCTTTCACTGCCGCGTCTGGAAGTCCGACGATGACAATGACCGGATCGCCCCCGGCGCCGTTTACTTCGATTTCCACTTCGTAAGCGTCTACGCCGTAAACCGCCGCGGAGTAAATTTTCGCCAGCATGTAACGGCAGAGTTGCAGAAAATCGCTGCGCCGAAAAGCGCAATATCCTCCAAACTCAGATGCAACGGATGTTCTAAACTATTGTCAGATAATCAACAGGATTCGGTCAGCTAACCTCGTATTCACGCACCGGTAAAACGCCTACAAAAAAGATTGAACAACAGGCATCCACTTGATGTCACAAATTCGAATATTTAACCTTGTTAAATACTTCCTGGGATGCTAGAACGCGTGATCGATAAGGCGTCGACGAATACAATATATGGGAAGTTGTCGAGGCTATTCCCCCAAATGAACGATGAAAAAGAGTTATATGGCTGCTGAAGATAGCGATACAGGAATAAAGATTTACCTGCGCGAGATCGGGCAAATTCCGCTACTGACTCCGGAGCAGGAGATCGAGCTGGCGGCAAAGATCAAAAAGGGCGATCGCGAGGCGCGCGCCCTGATGATCCGGTCCAACTTACGTTTGGTGGTGAAGATCGCACACGACTACGCCAATCTTGGTCTGCCGCTGCTGGATTTGATCTCCGAAGGCAACATCGGACTTATGAAGGCGGTAGAGCGTTTCGATCCGGCGAAGGGCGGAAAGCTGAGCACTTACGCCGCATGGTGGATCAAACAGTCCATCAAACGCGCGTTGGCGAACCAGAGCAAAACCATACGATTGCCTGTGCACCTTGTGGACAAAATCTCCAAGATGCGTCGCGTTTCGTTGCAGATGAGCGAAGAGCTGGGCCGCGAACCAACCGATGAAGAGCTCGGCGACGAGATCGGCATCGCGAGCGGGAAAGTTTCTCAGCTCAAAACGGTTTCGATCCGACCGGCTTCACTCGACGCGCCGATCAGTGACGACGATTCGACCGAATTCGGCGAAATCGTCGGCGATGAGGAGGCGCAGACGCCGTTTGAGCTGTTGCGTGATAAAAATCTCCGCAACGAGGTCGGCGGACTGTTGGATGTTTTGGACGACCGCGAGAAGAAGATCATTTTTCAACGCTTCGGCCTGGACGGTGGGAAGCCTAAGACGCTCGAGGAAGTCGGTAAGAAATTTGGTGTTACGCGGGAGCGCATTCGGCAGTTGCAAAATATTGCGCTTTCCAAGTTGCGCCGTGCGCTCGCTAAGAAAGAGCGCCCTGTCGATGTGGAACTGCCGGTCGAAGCTTAAGCTCACGGGGGATGCCGTTTCACGCGCGGACGAAAACGTCCGCGCCTTTTGTTTCCGGATTCGCCTGTAAACCCATAGCCGTATTACGTGTTCTAATCGGTAGGGCGCGTCGCTCCGTGCGCGCCGATTTCGTAAATGCCGACTGGCGGGCAGAGGACTGTCCGCCGTACCCCATCGACCGCCGATGGCTACAGAATGAAAGAGATAACGCGCCTCAGAAGCGTGCCGCGTCGTCGTCCTGCTTATTTCAGCTTGCCTTGAGTTTCCTTCGCAAGGTCCAGGTGTTCCTGAATCACTTTTGCCGTATCATCCGCGAACTTCTTTACGTCGGGATCGCTCCCGCTGTTTGCTTCCTCTTTGAATTCAGCCAGATCTTTTTCATGATCCTTCACCATCATGTCGATGTAAGCTTTGTCTGAAGTCCATTTGGCGGTGTGCTCCTTGCTCGGGAGTTGGACTCCTTTTTTAGAAGCAATGGACTTGAGTTCATCATTGGCTTTCCCGTGGTCGGTGACCATTCGTTTGCCGAATGACTTCACATCCTCGCTTTGAGCCTTCTGTTCAGCTACCTGTCCCATCGCGACTTCCATCGTCCCGCCTTTGGCCGCCTTCTTCATGAAGGTCTTATCTTTTTCACTTAATGAGGAACCGCCGCCGGTTGGAGTGGTGTCGGCGGCTCTGACCGCTCCGGTCAGGCTGATTGCCCCGATTATTACAGCAAGAATGTACAACTGCGAAACAACTCTGATTTTGGTTTTCATGGCTTGATTTGATTGAACGTGCCGGGGGACACCCCAGCCTCAACTACAAATCGAAGGCGGCCCGCTCGTTGGACGCGAAAGAATCACGCTTCCTGCCTTTGGCTGCTGGCCCTGCTGCTATGACCCGGAGAAATTCCGGCCGTATGAGCTTTCGACACGCTGGGCCACGTCACGGTAACCGTAGTCCACTTCGTAAATCTGCTTCATACAGGCGAGGGCTTTTTCGACGTCACTCATTCGCTCGTAAATCAGGGCGAGATTGTACACGATCTCCTTCTTCATCTCGTCCATGGACACCAGTTCCCGTGAAGCTTCTTCCAGTTGCTTCATTGCCAGATCGAGCATGCCGAGCTTGCCATAACAGCAACCCAACACGTTCATCGCTTTCAACCGCGCGTGCGGATTCTGTCGCGCACGCTGCAGTTCTGGCACAGCCTCACGAAAACGCCCGGCATTGAAAAGATTGTCACCGAGTTCAAACCGAAGCTGTAGATCGGTCGGATTCCGCGCCACCCGTTCTTGTGCATCCGCGATGAGGATTTCTGCGCGGCTGACTTTGGCGGCGCGCAGTTGCTCAGACTTTTCCGCGTACCCTTCGTCTCGCGCACTGTACGTGGAGAGAAACTCCTCGTGCGCAGCGATCTCGCGTTCCAGACATTTGATTTTCAAATCGGAAATCTTCCGAAGCAATCCTGTGTCCGCGCCCTTAGCGAGATCAGCCGAATATTGATACCAGCGAATGGCTGACTCGAGATCCTCCTTTTGCTCGCTCAGAGCCCCGAGCCGCCGCGCAAAGTCGAGGTTTTCCGGTTCTGCCTGGTGGCGCGCGTAAGTTTCCGCGATCTGTCTATCGAGCGCTTCGCCGGTGAGCCGGATCCGGCTCTGTTGTTCGAGTGAAATGGCTTCGCCCTTATCCTTGATCAGGTCGCGATAACTTTCAGCCTGCGTCCAACCGCCTCTTTTCATCGAAGCGCGCGCCGAGGCGTCTTTGCCGAGACGAAGCGACTGCGCATCGAACGGATTGATCGCCGTGAGTTGATTGTAAATTTCCACTTCGCTTTCATGGTCCCCAAGATCGTGATACAAACGCCCCAGCTCATTCAGCACTTTGGCGTCGCGCGGGTTCTCTTCGAGCAGGGTCTTCAGCGCAAAAACTCCGATCTCAGACCAACCCGCCGCCACCGCCGCTTCCTTCAAAAGCAAATTTGCCTGGCGATTGTAGGGTTCCCCTTCCAGAACTTCCTCCAGCATTTCGATCGCGCGCTTGGGGTCCTTTTTGATCTCTCGTTGCGCTTTCATCACTCCGATCGGCGCGGTCGAGATGTTGAAAAAACTTTTCTTAGCCGATTTGCTTTTCGTGACTTCCGCACGTCGCAGCAGTTCGCGGCCTGTGAGAAACTCAGGCTCCTGCTTAAGAATTTCCTGGAGCAGCGAAACCGCGTAACCGAAATTGCGCAGCTCAATGGCGGCGACCACCTTAAGCCAAAGCGCGCGCAGCGATTCGCCCAGCTCCTTCTCGGTTTTGACGGCCATAATTTGCAGCACAGCTTATCACAAAACCAGATGCATGCGTGAGCGCGCGCGAGATGGCAATTTGAGCCGGTCCGCGAAGGCTCTCGTTTATAACAGATCTAGTTGCGGCTTTTGCGATTCCGGCATGGCCTTAGACGACTTTCTTCCTCGCCGCTTTGGTTCTGCCTCAGCGCGACTGGAACTTTCCAAATGGGCAAGAATTTCTTTCGCGCGATCGAGGATTTCTTTAGGCAAGCCGGCGAGACGGGCCACCTGTATCCCGTAACTTTTGTCGGCGCCGCCGGGGATGATTTTGCGAAGGAAAATAATCTGCTCGTTCCACTCGCGCACGGCGACGTTCAGATTGCAGACGCCTTCGCGGTCCTCGGCGAGCTTGGTCAGTTCGTGATAATGCGTTGCGAATAGACTCCGCGCTTTGATTTTGTCGTAAAGAAACTCGGCCACGCTCCAAGCGATAGAAAGGCCGTCGAACGTGGACGTGCCGCGGCCGATCTCGTCAAGAATGACTAACGAGCGCTCGGAGGCATTGTTGATGATGTTAGCCGTTTCGTTCATCTCCACCATGAAGGTGGATTGGCCCCGGGCCAGATCGTCGCTGGCGCCCACTCTGGTGAAGATCCGATCGACTAAGCCGACCTCCGCGCTCTCAGCTGGGACGAAGCTCCCAATCTGGGCCATCAACACGATCAGGGCCACCTGGCGGATGTATGTCGATTTGCCGGCCATGTTCGGTCCGGTCACAATCGCCATGCGAATAGTTTCGCCATCGAGCTCTGTGTCGTTAGGCACAAACTTTTCTTCGACAAGACTTTGATCCAGCACCGGATGGCGCCCATCTTTGATGACGAGCCGGAGCGAATCGCTTAGTTCTGGCCGGCAATAGCGAAACAGTCGCGCGGTTTCGGCCAACGCGCAGAGCACGTCGAGCACCGCGATCGCGTCCGCGGTCTGTTGAATTGGCTCGATCTCACGCAAGGTTTCGTCGCGCAATTTCTGGAACAGCTGGTACTCGAGGTTCTGGGCACGGTCGTCCGCCCCAAGGACTTTTGCTTCCATCTCCTTTAACTCCGGCGTGATGAAGCGTTCGCCGCCCACCGTGGTTTGCTTTCGCGTGTAATGCGCGGGCACGTTCGCGAGATTGGATTTTGTGATTTCGATGAAGTAACCGAAGACGGAATTGTAACGGACCTTGAGTGACTTGATGCCTGTCGCTGCCATCTCCTGTTCCTGTAAATGGCTGATCCAACTTTTGCCGTCGCGCGACGCCTGGCGGAGCGCGTCGAGGTCTGCATCGTAGCCGTCACGGAAAATGCCACCCTCTTTCAGCGCGAGCGGCGGATCGTCCAGAAGCGCGTTGGCCAGCTTCTCAGCGAGCGCCGGCATTTCGCGAATGGCGGTTTGCAGTTGAAAGGCTAGGGCGCGACCGCCGGGCGCGCCGCTTTCTCCCGCGGTATTCGGCGGGCTCGGCGAGCCCGCCCTACCAAACTCAATCCGGTCAATGAGTTTGCCAAGCTCACGCTTCAGCGCGGGGATTTGCTGCAGCGAGGTCTTCAACGCGACAAGGTCACGCGCGTTCCCCGAGGCTTGGCTCAGTCGTCCGGCGGCGCGCTCGATATCCCGGATCGACTTCAGCTCCACGCGAACCGATCCCAGCAGGTCGGATTCCTGCAAAAGATCGGCGATCATTCCCTGGCGTCGTTGCAGTTCAGTGAGATCGCGCAACGGCTGCAAAATCCACGCGCGCAATTTACGTGCGCCCATGGGTGTGATGCTGCGATCAAGCACACTGAGCAAACTCACGTCCCGCGCGCCGCGCCATTCAACCAGTTCAAGGTTAGCTTGTGTGGCGGAGTCGAGCAGGACGTGATCCGCCGGCGCATCGCAGTGCAACGAAGTAAGATGGTCGATTTTGCGCCGGAGTTGATGCTTTAAATAATGCACAATCGCCCCGGCCGCAGCGACTGCCGCGGGCATTTGCGCGCACCCGAAGCCGTCGAGTGATTTGACCTTGAAATGTTCGCACAGGGTGAAAATTGCCTGTTCGGGCAGAAACGCGTAGCTGTCGTATTCGAGCGCGTGATCAATTTCGCCGGTCTGCGCTTTCTGTTCCGAGCTGATCAACAGTTCGGCGGGCGAAACACGCGCGATTTCATCACGCAGCGATTGTTGGTCCTGCGTTTGGGTCAATCGGAACTCACCCGTGCTGAGATCGGCGTATGCGAAACCGAACGCATCACCATCGGCATAGATCGCGCCGAGATAATTCGCGCGCTTCGCATCGAGCCAGCTCAATTCGCTTACCGTTCCCGCGCTGATGATTTGCGTGACTTCGCGATCGACAATCTTGCGGCCAGGCTGTGGCTCAGTCATCTGATCACAAACGGCGACGCGCCTTCCGGCGTCGATTAGCCTGCGAATGTACCCGTGCGCGGCATGATACGGCACACCGCACATTGGCACGCCGTTGCGCTTGGTCAGCGCCACGTTTAGCAGAACCGACGCCTCCTTCGCATCGTCGAAAAACATCTCGTAGAAATCGCCGAGGCGAAACAGCAGGAGCGTGTCCGGAGGAATGCTTTTCCGCAGCCGCTGGTACTGCTGCATCATCGGAGTGAGCGCGTCCTGCATAATGAAGTTTACCTTGCGAGCCTTAATTGAACGTCAACAGACGAGTGGCCTGTGATTTTTATTGGAAATAGAATTAAATACAATCGCGAATGCGCTGCGGAGGCTCTTGGGCAGCGATGTTGGCGAACGGGCGGAAAATTTCCACGAAAACGACGTCAAAAGAGCTGATTTGGGTGGATTTGACGGGCAGGGCTGCGCCGAGTACTCTCCCGCTCACCGACTTACAGTATTTTCCAAAGCGAGGGGAGTGATT
>WNGC01002680.1_pt1 | contig 10821 bp, 7 predicted proteins | sample 5400051 | NCBI WGS metagenome assembly WNGC01 (sample SAMN13153368, study PRJNA577476) | soil metagenome | isolation source: 20 cm soil or saprolite under grassland replicate 2 | place: USA:California | collected 2016-06-15 | reverse complement strand
GTCTACCGCCGCAACGCAGAACGCCGTCCCCATCTCGAGCGGGATCACTGTTTCGAGTGCAAGCGCTTCATTGCCACCGGCGCCATCGGCCGCTGCGACTGGTGCTTCGGCCGCCGGCCCTCGGCGCTCGCGCTGCAGGGCGGAAAGCACCGCGTCGAGTACGTGCAGGAGATGCTCGACGCGCTGCCGGCCGCCCAGCGCAGCGCGATGGAGAGAAGTCCAGACAGAATCCGGTGAAGAGCTAGAACCCGCCCGGATCGCGGCGGTGTTTCCCGCGCCGCCGCCGGTTGACTTTGGGCGGGCAAAGCCTAGGATTGAATCGTCGCTTAACGCGGGACGCGTCCCATCGCGGCGCCTGCACATGTCGAACGGTCCAACCGACAAGCCTGCGGTGAATGCCGAGGCGCTCGCCGGCGCGTTGCGCGCGCTGGGGATGCTCTACGGCGCGAGCCAGCCGCTCGCGGAGATCATCGCGGGCGCGAAGAGCGAGGCCGAGGCGATCCGCATGTACATCGAGCGCGAACGCCCGCACCTGCTCTCGAGCTACGATCTCGAGACGCTGGTGAAGATGGTGCAGCGCGCGCGCGAGGCGAAGACCGACGCCAAGCACGGCGTCGAGCAGTTCAGCCCGAGCGACAAGCCGCCCGCAAAACGCCGGAGTTAGTCGGGGCGGCGGGTGCCCGCCTGATTCCGTTCCGCAGAATTATTGATGTCTGTCAAGCTTTTACCGCTACCCCGGCTGTAAAATGGGCTCATGAACGACCGAGTTGCTTCGGGGCCCAGGAAAGAACACCAGTCCACCAAACGCGCGCGGGTGCGCGGCACGCCCAAAGGGCGCAGCGTCGATCCCAAAGCCCGCGAGGAAGTACGCGGCCTCCTGAAAGACGCGCCGCTCCGTCGCGATCTGCTGATCGAATTTCTGCACCGCATCCAGGACGGCTACGGGCATCTTTCGGCCGCGCATCTGGTCGCGCTCGCCGACGAGATGAAGCTTTCGATGACCGAGGTCTACGAGGTCGCGACTTTCTATCACCATTTCGACGTGATCAAGGAAGGCGATGCGGCGCCGCCGGCGGTCACGGTGCGCGTGTGCGACTCCATCGCCTGCGAGATGGCCGGATCGAGCGACCTGCTCGCGAAGCTCCCGGGAATTCTCGGCAAGGACGTGAGGGTGCTGCACGCGCCCTGCATCGGACGCTGCGAGACGGCTCCTGCGGCCGTCGTCGGACAGAATCCCCTGCCGCACGCGAGTGTCGAAAAGATCGTCGCGTTGGTGAAAGCGAAATCGGTGAAACACCCCTCGCCGGGTTCGCATGAAACGCATCCGCACCGCGATATCGTGAGCCCGCCTTGCGTCGATTACGCGGCTTACCGCGCGCAAGGCGGCTATGCGCTCGCCAAGTCGTGCATCGAGGGCGCGAAGAAGCGCGAGGACGTGATCTCCGTGATGGAGGACTCGGGCCTGCGCGGCCTCGGCGGCGCGGGCTTTCCCGCGGGGCGCAAGTGGAAATCCGTCGCAGCGGAGCCCGCGCCGCGCTTGATGGCGATCAACATCGACGAGGGCGAGCCGGGCACCTTCAAGGACCGCTGGTATCTCGAGCGCGATCCGCACCGCTTCATCGAAGGCGCGCTCGTCGCGGCTTGGGCGGTCGGCATCGCCGAGATCTACATCTACCTGCGCGACGAGTACCACGGTTGCCGCGCGATCCTGGAAAAGGAAATCGCAGCGCTGCAAAAGAGTCCGCCGTTCAAGATGCCGCCCATCCACCTGCGGCGCGGAGCGGGCGCTTACATCTGCGGTGAGGAATCGGCGATGATCGAGTCGATCGAAGGCAAGCGCGGCATGCCGCGGCTGCGCCCGCCTTACGTTGCGCAAGTGGGGCTTTTCGGTCGGCCCACGCTCGAGCACAACATGGAGACGCTGCACTGGGTGCGCGAGATATTGGAGCGCGGCGCCGAGTGGTTTGCCTCCCAGGGACGCAACGGCCGCAAGGGCCTGCGTTCCTTCTCGGTGAGCGGTCGCGTGAAGAAGCCCGGCGTCCATCTCGCGCCGGCCGGAATCACGGTGAAGGAGCTGATCGCCGAATACTGCGGCGGTATGCAGGACGGCCAAGGCTTCTACGCCTATCTGCCCGGCGGGGCCTCGGGAGGGATACTTCCCGCGACGATGGGCGATATCCCGCTCGATTTCGATACGCTCAATCAGTACGGCTGCTTTATCGGCTCAGCGGCGATCGTGATTTTCTCCGACAGGGATCGCGCGACGGCCGCGGCCAGGAACCTGATGAAGTTCTTCTCCGAGGAGTCCTGCGGCCAGTGCACGCCCTGCAGAGTGGGCACCGCAAAGGCGTTGAAGCTCATCGAAAAAAAGAAGTGGGACTCGCTGCTCTTGAAGGAACTTTCCCAGGCGATGATGGACGCATCCATATGCGGGCTGGGGCAGGCCGCCCCCAACCCCGTGCTTTCTGTGATGAAATACTTCCCCAACGAGGTCGCGTGAAAGCCGGGGACAGACCCCTATTTTCTCTACGTGGCGAGCGTGGGATATGAATGAGCTGGAAAATGGTGGTCTGTCCCCGGTTTTACAAAAGAGGTGAGCGATGGACCGCATAAGCACCGCGCAAGCGGCGACGATGCCCGTTGAGTTCAAGTTGAACGGCAAGACCGTCGTCGGCCGGTCCGACGAGACCCTGATCGAAACTGCCAAGCATTACGGCATCGAGATCCCGCACCTTTGCTATAAGGAGGGCATGCGGCCGGACGGCAACTGCCGCGCCTGCGTGGTCGAGATCAAGGGCGAGCGCGTGCTCGCGCCTTCGTGCTGCCGCTACCCCAAGGACGGGATGGAGGTGACGACCGACAACCCGCGCTCGGTCGCCAGCCAGAAGATGGTGCTCGAGCTCCTGCTATCGGACATCCCGGAAAGATCCTACACGCTCGATTCCGAGCTCGATCACTGGGCGAAGGAGCTGAAAGTCGGAAAGCCGCGCTTCGAATCGCGGCACCAACCGAGGTCCGACCTGTCGCACTCGGCGATCGCGGTGAACCTGGACGCCTGCATCCAGTGCACGAGGTGCCTGCGCGCCTGCCGCGAGGAGCAGGTGAACGATGTCATCGGCTACGCGCACCGCGGCGAGCATTCCAAGATCGTGTTCGATTTCGACGATCCCATGGGCGATTCCACCTGCGTCGCTTGCGGCGAATGCGTGCAGGCCTGCCCGACCGGCGCGCTGATGCCGGCGCGCGAGGTCGGCAAGATCCAGGCGGACAGAACCGTGGACTCGGTCTGCCCCTACTGCGGCGTGGGCTGCCTCCTCACCTACAACGTCAAGGGCAACAAGATCCTCTGGGTGCAGGGCCGCGAAGGGCCCGCCAACTCGAGCCGGCTGTGCGTGAAAGGGCGCTACGGCTTCGACTACGTGCAGCACAGGCATCGCCTCACCCGCCCGCTGATCCGCAAGCCCGGGGTGAAAAAGCACAAGGACTTCACCGTCGACCCCGACGACTGGTCGCAGGTGTTCCGCGAGGCGAGCTGGGAAGAAGCGCTGGATTTCGCCGCGAAGGGCCTGCGCGATATCCGCGACACGCACGGCAAGAAGGCCCTCGCCGGCTTCGGCTCGGCGAAAGGCACGAACGAGGAAGCCTACCTCTTCCAGAAGCTGGTGCGCACCGGCTTCGGCTCGAACAACGTCGATCACTGCACGCGTCTGTGCCACGCCTCCTCGGTCGCCGCGCTGATGGAAGGCATCAACTCCGGCGCGGTGTCGAACCAGGTGCGCGACGTGATGAAGGCGGAGGTGATTTTCCTGATCGGCGCGAATCCGACGGTGAACCATCCGGTAGCGGCGACCTGGATGAAGAACGCCGCGAAGGCCGGCGTGAAGCTGATCGTCGCCGACCCGCGCCGCGGTGAGCTCGCGCGCCACGCGACCTACAACCTGCAGTTCAATGCCGACACCGACGTCGCGCTGCTGAACGCGATGCTGCACACCATCGTCGAGGAGGGCCTGGTCAACGCGGCCTTTGTCCGCGATCGCACCTCGGGTTACGAGGCGCTCGCCGAGAACGTGAAGAAATTTTCCCCCGAAGCGATGGCGCCCGTCTGCGGAATCGACGCCAAGACGATCCGCGAAGTCGCGCGCCTGTACGCGCTCTCCAAAGCCTCGATCATCATGTGGGGGATGGGCATCTCGCAGCACGTGCACGGCACCGACAACGCGCGCTGCCTGATCGCGCTCGCGCTCTCCACCGGCCAGATCGGCAAGCCCGGCTCGGGCCTGCATCCGCTTCGCGGCCAGAACAACGTGCAAGGGGCGTCCGACTCGGGCCTGATCCCGATGTTCTATCCCGACTACCAGCGCGTGGCGACGCCCGAAGCCAAGGCGCGCTTCGAGAAATTGTGGGGCATGGACCTCGATCCGAAACCCGGGCTGACGGTGGTCGAGATCATCCACGCTGCGAAGAAGCACGAGATCCGCGGCATGTACATCATGGGCGAGAATCCAGCCATGTCGGATCCAGACGTGGACCATGCGCGCGAGGCGCTCGCCGCGCTCGACCACATGGTGGTGCAGGACATCTTTCTCACTGAAACGGCTTATCTCGCCGACGTGGTGCTTCCGGCGACTGCCTGGCCGGAGAAGGTCGGCACCGTCACCAACACCGACCGCATGGTGCAGCTTGGCAGGAAGGCGATCGAGCCGCCGGGCGAAGCCAAGGAAGACCTCTGGCTTATCAACGAGCTCGCCAAGCGCATGGGCCTCTCCTGGAACTACACGCACCCGCGCGAAGTGTTCGACGAGATGCGCCAGTGCATGGACTCGATCGCAGGAATCACCTGGGAGCGCCTCGAGCGCGAGTCCTCGGTGACCTACCCTTGCGAGAAGGAAGGTGATGCGGGCGAACCCGTGGTGTTCGTCACGCATTTCCCCACGACCACGGGCCGCGGCAAGTTCGTTCCCGCGGACTTGATCTCGGCCGACGAGCGCCCGGACGATCGGTATCCGATGGTGCTTATCACGGGCCGCCAGCTCGAGCATTGGCATACGGGCGCGATGACGCGCCGCGCTTCCGTGCTCGATCATATCGAACCCGAGCCGGTCGCGTCCTTCCATCCGCTCGACCTCGACAAGGCGGGCGTCAAGCCCGGCGATATCGTCACCGTGGAATCGCGCCGCGGAAAGATCGCGCTCTACGCGCGCGCCGACGAAGGCACGCCGGCGGGCGCAGTGTTCATCCCCTTCTGTTATTACGAGGCGGCGGCGAACATGCTCACCAACCCCAAGCTCGATCCCTTCGGCAAGATCCCGGAGTTCAAGTACTGCGCGGTGAAAGTCACCAAAGGCGGGCCGACGCCGGTGCACTCGAGCTTCGGCGGCGGCACGCTGCTCGCCGACGCGCAGAAGGAAGTCTCGAAGGCGTAACTCCGCCGAGGCTGACGGCGAAAAAAAGCCCGTGGCGATCTGGGCTTTTTGTCTACCACCTTGGGCATTGTTCCATCGGCGCTTCGCCGCGGTCCGCGGGACCTGTATCTTGATTTCAGTCAATGTTCAGCCAATCGCGCAGCCCTTATAGTGTCTCGCCCATAAAATCAGCACAATGCTGTCCCGCAGCAGAAGGAGCAGTTGATGCCCTCCGACATCGAGATCGCGCAGAAAGCGAAGCTCGAGCGCATTTCCAAGATCGCTCTTGCGAAGCTCGGTATTCCCGAAGAACAGCTCGAACCCTACGGGCATTACAAGGCCAAGGTTTCGCTCGAGTACCTCGACAGCCTGGAGCCGAGGCCCAATGCAAAGCTGGTCCTCGTGACGGCGATGACGCCCACCCCCGCGGGCGAGGGCAAGACCACCACGACGGTCGGGCTGGGCGACGCGCTCAACCACATCGGCAAGAAAGCGATGATCTGCCTGCGCGAGCCTTCGCTCGGGCCCGTCTTCGGGATGAAAGGCGGCGCGGCGGGGGGCGGCTATGCGCAGGTCGTGCCGATGGAAGACATCAACCTGCACTTCACCGGCGACTTCAATGCCATCGCGCTCGCCAACAATCTGCTTGCGGCGATGCTCGACAACCACATCCATCACGGTAACGAGCTCGGGATCGATGTGCGGCGTATCGCGTGGAGGCGGGTGGTGGACATGAACGACCGCGCGTTGCGCGATATCACCGTGAGCCTGGGCGGCCCGGGCAACGGCTATCCACGCCAGGACGGATTCGACATCGTAGTCGCTTCCGAGGTCATGGCGATCTTCTGCCTCTCCACCTCGCTTGATGACCTCAAGGAGCGGCTCGGTAAGATCGTGGTCGGCTATACGCGCGACCAGAAGCCGGTGCTCGCTCGCGACCTGCAGACCCACGGCGCGATGACCGTGCTCCTGAAGGACGCGATCAAGCCGAACCTCGTTCAGACTCTCGAGAACAATCCCGCCTTCATTCACGGCGGTCCGTTCGCCAACATCGCGCACGGCTGCAACTCCGTAATTGCGACGAGCTCGGCAATGAAGCTGGCCGACTACGTCGTCACTGAAGCCGGCTTCGGCGCGGACCTCGGTGCGGAGAAGTTCATCGACATCAAGTGCCGCAAATCGGGCTTGAGGCCCTCGGCCGCTGTCATCGTCGCCACCGTGCGAGCCGTGAAGTATCATGGCGGCGCCGATCTGAAGACCATCACCCAGGCGAACCTAGCGGCGCTGGAAAAAGGCGTCACCAACCTCGAGCGCCACGTCGAGAACGTGCAGAAGAACTACGGCATCCCCTGCGTGGTTTCGATCAACCGATTCAATCAGGATACGCAAGCGGAGCTGGACCTCCTCGAGTCGAGGATCGCGAAGCTCGGCGCCAAGGTCGTGCTCGCGACCCATTGGGGCGACGGCGGCAAGGGCGCGGCGGAGCTGGCACGCATCGTGGTCGGCCTGTGCGAACAGAAAAGCAACTTCCAGTTCGTCTACGACGAGAAGGACACGCTCTGGGACAAGGTCAACAAGATCGCGAAGAAGATCTATCGCGCGAGCGAGGTGACCGCGGACGGCAAGGTGCGGGCGCAGATCAAGAAGCTCCAGGACGAGGGCTACGGGCACTATCCGGTGTGCGTAGCGAAAACCCAGTATTCCTTCTCGACCGACGCGCAGCTGCGCGCGGCTCCAACGAACCACGTGCTCAACGTGCGCGAGGTGCGGCTGGCGGCGGGGGCCGAGTTCATCGTGATGATCTGCGGGGATATCATGACGATGCCCGGGCTTCCCAAGGTGCCGTCCGCGGTCAAGATAGACTTGATCGACGGGAAGGTCGTCGGACTGTTCTGAAACGTCGGGTAGCGAGGCTAACGGGAGGAGACCGCTGTATGGAAGAGCTTCTGACGTCGCAATTCTGGCTCGGGCTCGGAGCAATCATCTGGGTCAACATCATCCTTTCCGGCGACAACGCCGTCGTGATCGCTCTCGCCGCTCGCTCATTGCCGGGGCACCAGCAGAAGCAGGCGATCATCTGGGGCGCGGGCGCGGCGGTGGTGCTGCGGATCGTGCTCACCATCGTCGCGGTCGAGTTGCTGAAGCTTTCCTACCTCAAGCTCATCGGCGGCGCGCTGCTGTTCTGGATCGCGGTGAAGCTGCTGGTTCCGGAGGACGGCGACGGCGATGGCGTCAAGTCGAGCTCGCATCTGCTGGGCGCGATCAAGACCATCCTGATCGCGGACCTGGTGATGAGTCTGGACAATGTCATCGCGGTGGCCGCAGTGGCAAAGGGCAGCATTTCGCTGCTGGTGCTGGGCCTGCTGATCAGCATTCCGCTGGTGGTTTTCGGCGCGACCATGCTGATGAAGATCATGGAGAGCTATCCGGTGATCATCACGGTCGGAGCAGCGCTGATCGGCTATGTATCGGGCGAAATGCTGGTGACCGACCCGGTCGTGATCGGGTGGTTCAAGGCCAACGCCCATTGGATGGTCGACTTCGAGCTGTTTACGGTCTTCGGTCGCAAGTTCGAGCTGTCGTTGGCCGGGCTGATCGGCGCCGCGTCGGTGGTCGTGGTCGGAAAGTGGCTCGCCGGACGAAAGCCGTCCGGCCCCGATGAGGCCTGAGTTCCCGGCCCGGCTTGATTTCTGTCAAGGTTGCGTAAGGAGCTAGTGGCGATAATCGACGCGAGAATGACGGCGGATGCATAAAATAGACGGAACCGCGGGTATCGATGGGGGTCCATTCCATTTGGTGTCTTGGCAATAGGAGGAGGAGAGAGATGCGCAACTTTACCGTTCGTCCTTGGTGCAAGACCGCGGCGCTCGCGCTGTTTGCCGCGGGGGCAGCCGTACCCGTTCAGGCGTTTGCAGCCTGGGAACCCACCAAGACGGTGGAGTTCGTCGTGCCCGCCGGTACCGGCGGGGGCGCCGATCAGATGGCCCGCGTCATTCAGGGCATCATCGCCAAGAACAAGCTGATGAAGCAGCCGATGGTCGTCATCAACAAGGCCGGCGGGGCGGGTGCGGAAGGCTTCTTGGACGTGAAGGAGTCGAAGGGCGATCCGCACAAGATCATCATCACCCTGTCGAATCTGTTCACGACTCCGCTTGCGACTCATACGCCGTTCAACTGGCGCGACCTGACGCCGGTGCAGATGATGGCCCTGGACAACTTCGTTCTCTGGGTCAACGCGGAGACCCCCTACAAGACGCCCAAGGAATACCTCGCTGCGGTCAAGGCGGCAGGCGGCAAGTTCAAGATGGGCGGGACGGGCTCGAAGCAGGAGGATCAAATCATCACGGTCGCGATCGAGAAGCAGACCGGCGCGAAATTCACCTACATATCCTACCGCGGCGGCGGCGAGGTCGCGGTGCAGCTGGTGGGCAAGCATGTCGATTCGACGGTGAACAATCCGATCGAGGCCGTCGCCCAGTGGCGCGCCGGATCGTTGCGCCCCCTGTGCGTGTTCGACGCCAAGCGCATGCCCTACAAGACGAAGATCACCAAGACGATGTCTTGGTACGACATTCCCACGTGCAAGGACACCGGCCTCGACGTCGACTACCTGATGCTGCGCGGCATATTCATGCCCGGAGGGGTGACTTCCGAGCAGGTGCAGTATTACGTCGATCTGCTCAAGAAGGTGCGTGAGACGCCCGACTGGAAGTCTTTCCTCGAGACCGGTGCGTTCAATCAGACGACTTTGAGCGGCAAGGAGTACGAGGCCTGGGTGGCTCGGGAAGAAGCCCGGCATATCATGCTCATGAAAGACGCCGGGTTCCTCGCCCGGTAGGATCTTGGCGCTGGCGGCGGTGTCCGCTCGCACAGGATCGTCGGCTGAGCCCATAGGGGGAGGAATGAAGAACAAGGAGGAGCGCTCGGCCGCATCGGTCAGGGCCGTGGAAATCGGCGTCGCCGTCGCCGCGCTGCTCCTGGGCCTGCTGGTGATCTTCGACAGTTACCGCCTGGGCTCGAGGTGGGGGGATGACGGGCCGCAGGCCGGCTATTTTCCGTTCTATGTCGGTCTGCTGATCTGCCTGTCCAGCATGGCGATCTTCGTGCGCGCCCTGCGCAGTTCGGCGCTTGCCGCCGAATCGTTCGTGTCGCGCGACGAGCTAAAGAAAATACTGACCGTTCTGGTGCCGACGGTCGTGTATGTCTCGTTCATCGCGTATCTGGGCTTCTACGTCGCGTCCACGCTCTATATCGCCTACTTCATGTGGCACCTGGGGAAGTACGCCTGGATCAAGATCGCGCCGGTCTCGATAGGCGTCAGCGTCGCGTTTTTCCTGATATTCGAAACATGGTTCGCGGTCCCTCTTCCCAAAGGGCCGCTCGAGGCGGCGTTGGGACTGAATTGAGCGCCACACCGGAGGGTAAGCCGTTCACGGCGCACGCGCCGGCAAAGGGAGGCTGAGTGGAGGAAGTCAACGCGTTGCTGCAGGGCTTCGGGGTCGCGCTGTCCCCGCTCAACCTGCTGCTGATGTTCGTCGGCGTCGTCCTGGGGATCATCATCGGCGTGCTGCCCGGACTGGGCGGCGCGAACGGCGTCGCCATCCTGCTGCCCCTCACGTTCTCGATGGCGCAGCAGCCCGGCGGGACGACATCGGCAATCATCCTGCTCTCGTGCATCTATTGGGGCGCGCTCTTCGGCGGAGCCATCACGTCGATCCTCTTCAACATTCCCGGCGAACCCTGGTCGGTGGCGACCACCTTCGACGGCCATCCCCTGGCGCAGCTGGGGCGCGCGGGCAGCGCGCTGACCGCAGCTTTCACCTCCTCGTTTTTCGGGGCGCTGGTCGCGGTGATCATGATCACCTTCCTCTCGCCCGTCGTGGCGGGGTTTGCCCTTCGCTTCGGCCCGCCGGAATACTTTTCGGTGTATCTGTTGACCTTCTGCGCTTTCGTCGGCATGGCCGGCGGCAACGCCGCGAAGACCGTCGCATCCATGATGATCGGGTTCGCGCTGGCCGCGGTCGGTCTGGACAGCGTCACCGGTACGCTTCGATTCACGTTCGGGTTCACTTCGCTCTTGAAGGGATTCGATTTTCTGATCGCCGTGATCGGCCTTTTCGGCATCGGCGAGATCCTGGAAACGCTGGAGGAGGGCCTCGCGTTCAAGGGGGCGAGCGCCAAAATCAACATGAAGGTCGTCCTGGAAACCTGGAAAGAACTGCCGCGTTACTGGGCGACGTCCTTGCGCAGCGCCGCGGTGGGATGCTTCATGGGAATCGTGCCGGGCGGGGCGACGCCGGCCTCCTTCATGAGCTACGGCCTCGCGCGGCGCCTCTCCAGGGACGGCAAGGATTTCGGCAACGGCAAGGTCGAGGGCGTGGTCGCGCCGGAAACCGCGGCTCACGCGGCCGGCACCTCA
>WNGC01005600.1_pt1 | contig 10822 bp, 11 predicted proteins | sample 5400051 | NCBI WGS metagenome assembly WNGC01 (sample SAMN13153368, study PRJNA577476) | soil metagenome | isolation source: 20 cm soil or saprolite under grassland replicate 2 | place: USA:California | collected 2016-06-15 | reverse complement strand
GAGTGCGAGCAGCAGAGGCCACAATGATCGCATGCTGGGTCCTCCGAGTCCCGGGTTACTTGATGAGCTCGACGACGAATGGCTGCCCCACGAACTCCGTTTTGAGCAGACGTCGTGGCGCATCTGTGCTGACGTACATCGTAAACGGCACCCGCGAGCCGGTCACGTCGATACGGAATCCCTGGAACGTGCCGGCCGGGACGGTGACGGCCTCCGGCGGGCCCACCTTGAACCTGAGCACCTTGATGGCGTTTTCGCTCGGCGTGAAGAAGGTCACCGCGAACGTCTTACCAGGGGCGAGCGATAACGCGGGCACGACGATCGGGACGGCGTTTTCGTCCACCGTTCCCGGCGGCAGCGCCGTATCGACCTCGAAGCGCTTCACCGAGCCGTCGGGCTGCGGCGCGGCGCTCGCGCCCTTCACGCGCCCTCCGGCGTACGTCAGGTGGGTCTCGGCCCTCTGGCCCTGCTGGGTGGTCACCTGATCGACCTGCCGCACCAGCCCACTCGCGGGCTCCAGCACGAGGGTGGTCTGCTGCTGGAAGGCGCCGTTCGCCAGATTGGATCGCTCGGTGTACAACACGGAATCCGGGGCCGTCCGCCGAATCTCTGAAACGGTGAACCCCACCGGATTCCCCTGGATCACGACGCGCGAGCTGTCGCTGTGGACCGCGAATTGCGCGGGGTCGAGCGCCACAGGCCCCGTCGGGGGCGTGAGATCGGCGGGCGTGAGCGGCTTCCCGTCCACATCCACCATCCGGGTGGGGGCGATCGCCTGAAGGGGGTCGTACAGCTTCGCCCCGTCGCCCACCACGACGATCGTGAGTGCGCCACGCCGGTACAGGCGCGCGGCAGCCGCCCGCGCCTGCACGGCGGTCACGGCCGCGAGCCGGTCGCGGTACAACCGGAGGTACTCGTCGCCCAGGCCGAGCAGCTTCACGTTCGCCACCTGAGTCGCGATCTGGCTCGGCGTCTCGATCGTGAGCGGGAACGTGCCGACGAGGAACCCCTTCGTGGCGGCGAGCTCCGAATCCGGCATCACGTCGGTCCTGATCCGATCGATTTGGTGGAGCAGCTCGCGCAGCGCGCTTCTTCTGCTCGCGCAGGATCAGGAACAGCCGCGAGTCCGCCCCGCCGCCCAAGACCTGAGTCGCGACGCGGCCGGGATAGTAGATGGGGTCGGTCGGGAGGATGGTCGTGTTGCCCAGCGCGATGTTCGCTTGCGCCGAACCCGGCCGGTGTACCAGCAGGATGTCCGTCGCCACTCGCGTGGCGGGGGCGGGAAGGGCAGCGCTCGGCGGCGGCGCGCCCTGCCAGCCCTCGAACGCCTTCGCCACCAGCTCCCGCACCTGCGGGTCGGTCACGTCCCCCGCGACCACGAGCAGCGCCCCGGCCGGCTGCAGTCGTTGCCGGGTGAACTGCGTGACGTCGTCGCGGGTGACGGCCCGATAGCTCTCGCGCGTCGCGCTCCGCCCGTACGGATTGCGGCCGTAGATCTCCTTCCCGAAGAACCGTTCCGCCACGGCGCTCGGCTGGGACAGCTGCAACGCGAGCGCGGAGAGCGCCCGGGTGCGCGCCAGCTCGAGCTCGCTCTCCGGAAACGTCGGATGCCGCGTCACGTCTCCCAGCAGATCGAACACGAGCCCCGCCTGGTCGCTCAGCGCGTCGGCGGAGATCGTGAGGAAATCGTCTCCCGAAGACGCCGCGAGCGTGCCGCCCACGCCTTCGATCGTGGCGGCGATTTGCTCCGCACTGCGGCTGTCGGTGCCCTTGGAGAGCAGTTCCGCGGCAAGGCTGGACAGCCCCTCCTTGCCCGGCGGGTCGTAAATGGCACCGGCGCGGAACGACAGGGTCACCGAGACGACCGGCTGCTCGTGATGCTCGATGACCACCAGCTGCAGTCCGTTGGCGAGCGTCGCCTCCTTGAACGGCGGGAAGCGGACGGGGGTGAGGGGAGTCGGCTTGGGCGGAGTCGTGGGGAAGGCTTGGGCGGACAGGGGGACGGACGGACGGGCGGACAAGAGGAGGCCGGCCGTCACCGCAACCACCGTCCCACCGTCCCACCGTCCGCCCGCGACCGTTAGGGAGTCCTTTCGGGTCCGTCCTCTCATTGCGCCCCCCCGCCTGCGGCGGGCTTCACCACGATCACGACCGCGTTGGCCGGATCGAGATACTTCGCCGCGACCCGGCGGACATCGGCGGCCGTCACGGCCAGGAAGCGGTCCAGATCGCTGTTGATCTCGGCCAGCGACGGATGAAACATGTCGTAATGATGCAGCTCTTCCGCCTTTCCGAGCGTGGTCTCGCGGTTGTGGACGAATCCCGAGCGGAAGGTGTTTTTCGCCTTGGTCAGCTCCTCGTCCGTGACGCCGGCCACGCGAATGCTGTCCAGCTGGGCGGAGACGATGGTGTCGAGCTTGAACGGGTCCACGCCCTGGTTGGCGATGGCGAGGACGAGCAGCACGCCGGGCCCGCGCCGCGAATCGAACGGGTTCACGACCACCTGGGTGCCGAGGGCGGCCTTCTCCCGCCGCACCACAGCCACGTTCAGGCGCGAGCTCTCCCCCTGGCCGAGGATCACGTTCAGGAGCTCGAGCGCGCGCGTATCCGGGTCCGCGTGGGCCGGCGCGCGATAAATCCGCAGCACCGCCGGCAGATTGGCGTGCACGTCGGTCACCTCGCGCCGCTGGATGCCAGGTGAGAGGCGGGCGGTGCACCGCACCGGGGGTGGCTCGGGGTGACGCGGAATCTCGCTGAAGTACTGATTCACGTATCGCCGCAGCTCGAGGGGCTTGAAGTCGCCCACCACGACCAGCGTGGCGTTGTTGGGGGCGTAGAAGGTGTCGAAGAAGGCCCGGACATCGGGGAGCTGGGCGGCGTTGAGGTCGTCCATCGACCCGATGACGGTGTGCGCATAGGCGAAACATCCGGTGCTGTCGAACGGCCACGTCATGCCGTCGATGAACGCCGCAGAGTACGGCTGGTTGTCGACCCGCAGGCGGCGCTCTTCCTTTACCGTCTCCCGCTGGTTATGGAAGTTCTCCTCCGTGATGGCGAGCGACCGCATGCGGTCGGCCTCGAGCCAGAGCGCCAGGTTCAGACGATTCGAGGGCACCGTCTCGTAGTAGTTCGTGCGATCTTCCGCCGTGCTGCCGTTCTCCGAGCCGCCGGCGCGCGAGATCAGCTGGAAGTGCTCGCCTTCACGTGGGCCGAGCCCTCGAACATCATGTGCTCGAACAGGTGCGCGAAACCGGAGCGGCCGGCCCGCTCGTTGCGCGACCCGGTGTTGTACCACACGTCCACCGACACGATGGGCGTCGAGTGATCCTCCGAGTACAACACGCGCAGGCCGTTGGGGAGCGTGAACGCTTCGTAGGAGATCTGGCCGGCCTGGCCGGCCAGCGCGGGAGCGAGCGCGGCGCCGACGAGCAGCAGTCCTGCGACGACGCACGGGACGCGCATGCGCCCGCTCACTCGGGGGTCGGAACCACGGGCCCCGACCGCACCAGCTCGAACGAGAACGCTCCGTCCAGGGTCTCGCCCTTCACCACGCGCCGGGGCCCGCTGCGGGTCGCATAGATCCGGAAGCCCCCGCTCCGCAAGGGCAGGACGTCGAACCGGCCGGCGGGGACCTGGATCGTGGCGGGCGCCCCGGCGATGAAGCTCAGGGTCACGAGCGAGTCGTCGAATTCCTTGTACGCCGGAACGGCGAGCGAATCACCCGGCGCGGCGTTCGACACGGCGCCCGCGATGAACACGTAGTCCGAGAGAACGGTGCCCGGACCGAACGGTCGGCTCACCGGAACGATCTTCACGCCACCGCTCTTGGTCCCCACGCGCCGGCGCCCCGCGATCTCGCCCCGCTGCACCGCCAAATCGTGCTCCACCATCACCGTGTCACTGCGCGGCGAGAACAGATCGATGTGGTGAAACGTCGAGATCGGCTGGCCCGTCTGGCGGTTCACCACGACGCGCAGCCGCTCGTCCTCGACCGGCCGGAATTCCGACGTCGCCGTATACACGAGCTCCTGGGTCATCTCGAGCGAGCGGATCTCGTATTGCCACACCGCCCACCCCCGCTCCTCTCCGCGCAGCCGAAACACGAACGAATCGCGCGTCGCGGGGACCTGGGCGACATCGAACTGGAGCGACTTAGGGCTGGTACCGGAGGTCTGAGCGGTCGCAGCCGGCATGAAGAGAGGGCTAGCGAGCGGCAGGAAACAGAGCCAGCGCATTGGTCTCGAGAATCGCCTTCTTGTGCGGGTCGCTGAGGGGCAGCGCCAGGAACTGGTCGATGTTGATCCGCATGTCCTTCACGCCCGGGCTCGGCCAGTCCGTTCCCCACAGGACCCGATCGGCAAGCTCCGAGAGACGCGGAAAGTACTCCAACAAACGGGCGGGCGGTATCCCGGAGACATCGAGCCACATCCCCCGGTGGCGTCGCAGAACGAAAAACGCCTCCTCCATGTACAGCGGCCGCCCACCGTGGGCCATGACGATGCGGAGATCGGGAAAATCGATTGCGACGTCGTCCAGCTCCATCGGATTGCCGTACTTGGAGCGGGCCCCGGGGAAAATACTGGTGCCGGTGTGGATCATCACCGGCAGCCCGCGCTCCTCGCACCGCCGGTAGATCCGCCCCAGGGCATCGAGGCCGTTCGTGTAGGCGTTCGCCGGCATCCCCTGATGCGGCGGATGGATCTTGACGAGCCGGATGCCGAGCTCGGCCAGGCGGTCAACGTCGCCCGCCGGGTCCTTCGTGAAGCGGGGGTGCACGCCGCCATACGGCACCAGTCGCTCCGGATCCGCCTGCGCATACTGCGCGGCGAAGGCGTTGGTCGCATCGGTGAATCCCATCACATCGGGGGATGGATAGTTCACCAGGCCCGCACGCCAGACGCCCGATCGATCCATGACCTCGAGCAGTGCGCGCGGGTCGTCCATCACTTGGATCATCAAATCCCGATGCGCGTTCTGACCGCGCCACATCATCTCGAGCACGTTGGGCTTGAGCTCGCGCCACGGCTGGACGTGGATGTGAACGTCGGTGATGCGGGTCAGTGCGAGAGGAGGTGCCGACGCGGGGCGGCTCATCGGGCGCAGAAGCTACCGTATGACGCGTGTCCATTCAACCGCACGTGCAGGACAGCGTCCTCGCCGCGCCGAGCCGGCGCAACACCCGTGGGTTGCGCGGCCGCGACAGGCTCCTGCAGACCCGTGTCGCAACCCCCCGTTGCTCGCGTGCAGCATAGAGGTGCGGAATTTGCGCTGACGCGGCCGGAACCGAGACCCCTCGACCAGACCCGGAGGCTACCCATGAGCATCGACCTGGTGAACGGCGGAACCCCGCGGATCCGGCGGGCCGCCGGCTTGACCGTGCTGGGATGCGTGCTGTTCCTGGCGTCCTGCGACGAGCGTCCGCTTTCGTCACCCGCACCGGCTCGCGGCGTGAACCCGCAGTCGGTGAGCGCGGGACCGTTCACGTTCGAGAACTTCTCGCTCGGCGCTGCGCCCGGGACGGTCTGTCCGGGCTCGTCGGGCTGCACGAACGGCGCCGCGGAGCCCGCGATTCGCGCCGACGCCACGGGAACGTTCTACGTCTCCTCGGAGCTCGGCCTCTCTGCCGGCACGCTCGCCTGGAAGTCCACCGACGGCGGCCTGCACTACACGGCGCTGGAATCGCCGAACCAGGTCTCCCAGGCGGCCGGGGGAGTGGGACCGGGAGGCGGCGACACCGACTTGAGCACTGCACCGCAGGCCAACGCCAACGGTATCCACAACGTCTACGTCGCGAGCCTCACCCTGGCGAATGTCACGGTCAGCACCAGCCAGGATGGCGGGACGACCTGGAGCAAGAACATCACCAGCGCCACGATCCCCGGCGATGACCGCGAGTGGATTGCCGCCGACCAGGCGACCAAGGTGTGCATCTCGTACCACGACATCGTGACCTTCAACATCGACGTCAACTGCAGCTTCGACGCTGGCGCCACCTTCACGCAGCTGGGTTCGGCGATCGACGCCGACCACGCCTTCCTGATCGACGATAACGAGATCGGCAACCTGACGATCGACCCCAACAGTCACGTCGTGTATCAGGCGTTCAGCGGCATCGCGACCGCCACCGAGGCGGCCTTGCCGACGTCCTTCCATGCCGTCTGGCTCGCGCGCTCGCGCGACGGCGGTCAGACGTTCACCGATCACGCCGTCTACGTGAATCCCGACAACACGGTCTCGTACGGGCATCAGTTCGTCAACGTGAGCGTGGACCGGGCGGGCGCCGTCTACGTCGTGTACACCGACGATCACAACCTCTTCTACAGCTTCTCCACGGATGGCGGGGACACGTGGACTGGGCCGATCCAGGTGAACCAGGCACCGTCCGCCACGGCGATCATGCCGTGGAGCGTGGCCTGCGACCCGGGCCACTTGAACATCGTGTGGTACGGGACGTCGTTCTTTGACGGGAGGACGGCGCCCGACAACTATCCCGCGTCGGCGGCGTGGTTCGTGTTCTTCGCGCAGAACGTCAACGCGGCCACGGCCGGCGGCACGTTCACCCAGGGCGCGGTCACGCCGGTCGTCCACTTCGGTGGGGTGTGCGAGAGCGGGGTGGGTTGCACCGGCAACCGGGACCTGTTCGACGACTTCGGCGTCGCCGTCAGCCCGACGACCGGAATGGCTTCCATCACCTACAGCGACGATCAACCCGGGAACGTCGGGAGGGACGACCACACCGCCATCGCGACGCAGACGGCGGGTCCCACGATCTGCGCGGGCCCCTGACCCGGAAGGGCACGACGAGCGGCTGAGGGGATCGGGAAACCCCTCAGCCGCTCCAGCTGTAGAACCCCTTTCCCGCCTTTTTTCCCAGCTCTCCCTTGGCCACCTTGTCACGCAGGATCCGTGGGGGCTCGAACTGCGGCTCCTTGAGCGTCTGGTGCAGGTACTCGGCGATCGCGAGCCGGACGTCGAGGCCCACCAGATCCGTGAGCTTGAGCGGACCCATCGGATGGTTGTAGCCCAGCTCCATCGCCTTGTCGATGTCTTCCGCGGACGCCACCCCCCGCTCGAGCATGCGCATCGCTTCGAGGCCGAGGGCCAGACCCAGCCGGCTGGACGCGAACCCCGGCGAATCCTGCACCACGATCGGCTCCTTGCCGAGGGCCCGCGCGACCGTGACGGCGCGCTCCACCGCGGCCGGCGCGGCCCGCGCGTGCGTCACCACCTCGACGAGCTTCATCGCGTGCACCGGATTGAAGAAGTGCATCCCCACCACGCGGCCGGGCTCCTGCACGGCGGCGGCGATGTCGGCGACCGAGAGGGACGAGGTGTTGGTCGCGAGCAGCGCGTGCGCGGGCGCGGCCCGCTCGAGCTCGGCGAACAACTGCTGCTTCACGCCCAGGTGCTCGTGCACGGCCTCGATGACGACATCGGCACCGGCCACCGCGGGCGCGAACTGGTGCTCGGCGTGCAGCCGGGCCGCCGCCGCAACGCGGTCCGGCTCGGCGAGCTTGCCGCGCTTCGCCGCGACCGCCAGCAGATCGTTGAGCCGGCCGAGGGCGAGCGGGAGCACCTCGGCCCGGCTATCGGTGAGACAGACATCGAATCCCGCCAGCGCCGCCACGTACGCGATCCCGTGACCCATCGTCCCCGCACCGACCACGGTCACCCGACCCGCGGTCACGCCGCCCCCTCCAGCGCGTCCACGGCCCGGCGTCCGATCTCGGGCCGATTGGTGCAGATCGCATCTACGCCGAGCGCCAGCAACCGCTCCATGTCGGCGGGGTCGTCCACGGTCCACACGATGACCTGCATGGCTGCGTCGTGCAGCGCGCCCACCAGAGCCTGGTCCACGAGCGTCCGCTCCTGCCACAGGATCGTGGCGCCGGCGTCTTCGAGCGCGACGAGCGGTCGCACGGGGTAGGAGGCGCTCAGCACGCCGCGGCGCAGGGCGGGGGAACGGGCGCCCAGCCGCTGCACGATGCGATGATCGAAGGCATGGACGGCGTAGGCGTCGGGATTCGGGCCCCGGCGCAGCACGTCGACCAGGCGATCCTCGAACCGCGGGGGGAGTGACTTCACTTCGACGAACACCCGCAGGCGCGGCCCGATCGCCTCGAGGGTCTGGGCGAGCGTGGGGATCGGCTCGCCGTTCGCGAGCCGCAGCTCCGCGACTTGGCGCGCGGTGAGCTGTGGAAGACGGCGGCCGGCGATCGTCTCATCGTGGTGGACGACGAGGGCGCCGTCCGCCGTGGCGTGCACATCCAGCTCCACGCCGTCGGCGCCCAGCTCTCCCGCGACGCGGAACGCGGCGAGCGAGTTCTCGACCTCGCGCGCCGACGCGCCCCGGTGCGCGACGACGAGCGGCCGGGAGAAGGGGAGGGGGAACGGGGGGCTCACTTGAGCAGGCTGTCCGCCTTCTTCGCCTCGATCCAGCCCGGCTCCTTTTCGATATCGTGCACCGTCTGGTAGTGGTCGGGCTGAGGGAGAACCGTCTTGAGATACGCCTCGTACTTCGCGGGATCGTCGATCGCCTGGCCATCCACGCTGTAGCGGTGATGGGCGTACACGCCGATCTTGCGGTTGAACTTCGTGTCAGGCATCCGCAGCCAGCGATCCCGGTCCGGAATGAACATGTTCAGCCGCTCCACGAGCTTGGTGATCTCCTGGCGGTACAGGTCGCGGCTGAGCTCGTTGAGCTTGGCCTTGTCGGGCTCGGTCTGGTGCTCCCGCTCATCGTAGCGGCCTTTCAGACCCCACACGTAGGCCCAGTGCGCCGACGACGAGTTGTCCGTGCCGAACAGATCGAACGCGGTGGGGATCCACTTGTAGAAGAATCGCTGGATCACCTCGGGCGGCATCTTGCCCGCTTTCACGATTCGCAGCAGCCCGTTGTTGCCGGTGCCGAGATGGAACGACTCTTCCTTGAGCATCGGGTTCATGGAGCGCGACAGCGGATCGAACGCCGACACCGACAGCATGGTCAGCTGGAACTTCCCGTCGCGATCGATGAACTGCGTGTAGGTGAAGAAGTCGAGCCAGTTGTCCACCAGCTCGTTGAACGACCCGAGCAGCCGCTCGCCCTCGTCGGCCCGGCGCTCGAGCAGCTTCGCCGCCTCGCGCTTCCCCTCATCGCCGAAATGGCTGCACAGCAGGTAGGACATCTGCCAGCCGTGGCGCATTTCCTCGGTCATCACCCGCATCAGCGCGAGCAGATCGTAGTCCGACGGGGCGTGCGTCAGCAGGTTGCGCTGTTGCTCCACCGAAGCGAACTCGGTGTCGCCTTGATACACGATCAGGTTCAGGAGCGCGTCGCGGATCCGCTGGTCGGGAATGTGCATCACCGTCGGCCATTTGCGCTGGCCTTTGTAATGGCCGAACTCGATATGGGGCACCTCCTGCTCCCCGAATTTCGCCTCGAACTGGAACTTGCGGATCTCCCCCTGGGGCAGACCGATGGAGTCCTGCCAGTAGCGGAAGTAGTCGATCCATTCGTCGAAGTTGTTCAGCTTGCGGACCATCAGCGGCTCCTCTTGGCAGGTAAAGCCTCCGCGATGCGCTGGCGCGCCTCGGGAGTGGCGAACAGCTCGTTCTGCTGAGTGATCTCGAGATCGAGCATGGCGGCGAGCGAGCTGGCCTCGCTGCGATACAGCGCTTCTTTGGCTCGCCGCACCGCGCCGGGCGGCTGCCCACTCCATAGCTCGGCGAGGGAGCGGGCCGCAGCCGGAAGGTCGGCGTGGGGCACGACGCGATCGAACAGGCCGAGCGCCAGTGCTTCGGCCGCCGGCACCATGCGCGCGCTCCACACGAGCTCGAGCGCCCGCGACGTCCCGACCAGGCGCGGCAAGAAAAAGCTACCGCCCCAATCGGGCACCAGCCCGAGCTTGTGGAATACCTGGCCGATCGAGGCCTGGTCCGACGCGATTCGGTAGTCGCAACCGAGCGCCAGATTCGCCCCGCCGCCGGCGGCCGGGCCGTTAACCACGGCGAGCACGGGTTGCGGTGCGGCGCGGATGGCGAGTGCCACGTCTTTGCCCGCGGCGACGAGCGCCGAGCCGTCCGCGTCGAGCACACCGAGGTCGGCGCCGGCGCAGAAGGCGCGCCCGGCGCCCGTGATCACGATGACCCGCACGACATCGCTCTGTGTGAGCAACGCGATGGCTTCGCGCAGCTCGTCGCACAAGGCACGGTCCAGCGCGTTGAGCTTCTCCGGGCGGTTGAGCGTCACCGTTCCGATGCCCCCTGCGATTTCCACCAGCACGCGCTCGTACGCCGCCATTACGCCCGCTCCACGATCATCGCGATCCCCTGACCCACACCGATGCACATGGTACACAAACCGTACCGGGACTTCGTACGGTGCAAGGCGTGTACGAGCGTCGTCAAAAGCCGCGCACCCGTGGCGCCCAGCGGGTGGCCCAGCGCGATCGCCCCACCGTAGATGTTCACCTTGGCCGGGTCGAGCCGCAGCTCGCGGATGCAGGCGATGGCCTGCGCCGCGAACGCCTCGTTCAGCTCGATCAGGTCGATCTGGTCGATCGTCAAACCGGCCCGTGTCAGGGCCTTCTGGGTCGCGGGGATCGGCCCGAGCCCCATGCAGCTCGGATCGACTCCCGCGACCGCCGTCGCGACCACCCGCGCCAGGGGCTCTATGCCGCCCTTGCCGCCCTTGCCGCCCTTGCCGCCCATGACGAGCAGCGCCGCCGCTCCATCGTTGATCCCACTCGAGCTCGCCGCGGTCACCGTGCCATCCGGCTTGAAGGCCGGCTTCAGCTTCGCCGCGCTCTCGAGCGTCGTACCGGCTCGCGGGTATTCATCC
>WNGC01006280.1_pt1 | contig 10823 bp, 7 predicted proteins | sample 5400051 | NCBI WGS metagenome assembly WNGC01 (sample SAMN13153368, study PRJNA577476) | soil metagenome | isolation source: 20 cm soil or saprolite under grassland replicate 2 | place: USA:California | collected 2016-06-15 | reverse complement strand
GTTCTTTGCAAGGTCAACAGCAACGGTAGTAGCATTCATTTCGGACTCCTCCTGTCTCTGGTTTCGCTGACGCCACCCAATGACTCAGCTTGGCACGATGATGCCGTACAAAGAGCGGGAGGAGTCCATCCCATCATTCGAGAGCGGACCGCCTTCGGCGGCCGCTCAACGCGAACGTTAGCCGTCACAGAAGAAGGGCCACATGCTTGAGCTCAGACCGACCTGTGAAAACTGCAACAGGGCGTTGCCTCCCGACTCGCTTGAAGCGCGCATCTGCACCTACGAGTGCACGTTCTGCGTCACGTGTGTCGATAACGTCCTGGAGAACGTCTGCCTGAACTGCGGTGGCGGATTTGTTCCCAGACCAATCCGGCCGTCGAAGAACTGGAAAGGTGACAACTTCCTTGGTAAGGATCCCGCGGGCACGAAGGTCAAACACAGACCGATTGATCCGGCAGCTCATGCGCGCTTCTCGGCCGCAATCAAAACAATACCACCTCACAAACGATAGGGGCGCGAAGATGACGGCTAACAAGCGCATCGAGGCGGACCTTCGTAAGCGGGCTTCGCCCGCTTACTCGGCCACTCATGCGTGACGTTGGCGATCTCACCAAAAAGCAACGGAGGAAACATGAAATCGATATTCCGTATGTTCTCAGCGGCGCTGTTGCTGTTTCTCAGCATCGACGCACATGCCGCGAACGGCACCCAACTCGTCATGGAAGAATTCATGGTGCCGGCGGTGGATCCGGGCATTAGCCTCTACGTGCGGAACAAGCATCCGCAGGGGGTGAAGAAGTTCCCTGGCGAGAAGGTCCTGCTCTACGTGCACGGTGCGACCTACCCCTCCGAGACAGCGTTCGACCTGAAGCTGAACGGCCTGTCCTGGATGGACTACATCGCGCAGCACGGCTACGACGTATACCTGGTGGACGTTCGCGGGTACGGCAGATCCGCTCGTCCGCCAGAGATGGACAAGCCGGCAGCCGACAACGAGCCGATCGTGCGCACCGAGACCGCAGTCAAGGACGTCGGCGCGGCGGTGGACTTTATCCTCAAGCGCCGCGGCGTCTCGAAGATCAATCTGCTGGGCTGGTCGTGGGGCACGACTATCATGGGCTCGTACACGGTGCAGAACAACGATAAGGTCAACCGGCTCGTGCTCTACGCGCCACAATGGATCCGGACTACCCCGTCGCTCATTAACCCAGGCGATAAGCTCGGTGCTTACCGTACCGTCTCTCGCGACGCCGCAAAGGGACGCTCGCTCACGGGCGTGGCCGAGAGCAAGAAGGCGGATCTAATCCCACCTGGCTGGTTCGAGGCATGGGCGGACGCCACCTTCGCGACCGACCCGGTGGGCTCGAAGCAGACGCCCTCGGTGCTGCGCGCGCCCAACGGAGTGTTGCAGGACGGGCGTGAGTTCTGGGGTGCGGGCAAGGCGCTGTACGACCCGGCCGGGATTCGCGTCCCCACCTTCCTCGCGCACGCCGAGTGGGATGCCGACTTGCCGAGCTACATGCTGTACGCCTACTTCGCCAAGCTGAACAACGCACCCTACAAACGCTACGTGGAGATAGGCGAAGGCACGCATACGGTCATTATGGAGAAGAACCGCATGCAGCTGTTCCAAGCGGTTCAGCAGTTCCTCGATGAAAAGCTCAAGCCCAACCAGTAAGCGGAGATTAGAAAGAACATGAACGAAGCATGGACTCATCAGGTGGAAACGTGGCACGAGTTTTACCTTCTCCTCGGCACCGCCGGTCTAACGCTGACCGGTCTTCTTTTTGTTGTCATATCGCTAGGCCCGCGAGTTGGAGCAGAATTTGGTTCGTCGCTTTGCCGTGCCTCAGTTACCTGCTTCTTCTGTTTGCCGGCGTCGGTTTCCTAACCGAAGTATCTTTCGCAATGTACGCTGTGGCGGCGGGCCTCGTTCTCCTGGTGATCACCGGAATTCGGAACGCGTGGGACCTTGTGCTATGGACTGCCAAGCAGCAGCATAAGGAGCGAAGCTAGGTATCTCAAGGACACGCCGTTGATGAGTGCGCCGCTTTACGACAACATCGGGGAACAGTATCAAAACTATCGACGCCCTGATCCGAGAATCGGAGCCGCCATCTCGCGCGAGCTCGGTCGCGCGGGCACGGTCGTAAACATCGGTGCAGGGGCAGGCTCGTACGAGCCGCCGGATCGTCAATTGGTTGCAGTTGATCCCTCGTGGGTCATGCTGGCCCAACGCTCCCCGAATGGCGCTTCCCGAGTTCAGGCTCGGGCAGAGGCGCTTCCGTTCAGGGACAACTCATTTGACTTCGCGATGGCAATTCTCACGATCCACCACTGGTCTGACATTGAGAAGGGGCTGAGCGAAGCGATGCGAGTTGCACGACGACGAGTGGTGTTACTCACATGGATCGGTTTCACAACTCACTTCTGGCTCCTGGACTATCTGCCTCAGGTTAAAGCCATCGACGAAGCCCTCTTCCCTTCGATACAACAGCTTTCTTCTTGGTTGGGTCCGGTTCGAACGACGGTCGTACCGATTCCCCACGACTGCACTGACGGTTTCTTATGCGCGTACTGGCGCCGACCTGAAGCGTACCTCGACGAGGGGGTACGAAGAGCAATCTCAACGTTCTCGCGAGTCCACGATATCGAAGACGGGTTGCGCAAATTGGAGACCGATCTATCGAGCGGCGTCTGGCGCGAGAAGTACGGCAGTCTCTCTCAGCAAACCGAGAGGGATTTCGGATATCGCCTGGTCGCCTCCGCGAGCGGAAATGCCTAAGGTGACCCAGCGCTGGCCGTCCCGCGAAGTACGTCGCGGGCGAACGCGCCGCCCACGTCTTTCTGCGCAAGCGCGCGTGACCCGCTAGAAAAGCTACTCGTAGCGCACTTCGAGCACCTCGTACTTCCTCACCCCGCCCGGGGTCTGCACCTCGACCCGGTCACCCGCGTATTTACCGATCAGCGCCCGCGCGATCGGCGAGCCGATCGAGATCTTGCCTTTCTTGATGTCGGCTTCGTCGTCTCCGACGATCTGGTAGGTCACCGATTCGCCCCCCTTTTCGTCGAGATCGACGGTGGCGCCGAACACGCAGCGCCCGTCCGCGTCGACGCGCGCCGGGTCGATGACCTGCGCGTTGGCGAGCTTAGTTTCGATTTCCTTGATCCTGCCCTCGATGAAGCCCTGACGCTCCTTGGCGGCGTCGTATTCGGCATTCTCCGAAAGATCGCCGTGAGTCCGCGCTTCGGCGATTGCCGTTATCGCGTTGGGCCGTTCCACCGCTTTCAGACGGTGCAGCTCCTGTCGCAACAGCTCGGCCCCGGTCGTGGTCAGCGGAATGGTGCTCATGGCCGTATCAAAAAAAAGCCGCCGCGGCGCCCAAAAGCGCCGGGCTGCGGCATCGGTTATTCAGAACAGAAGGATTCGCGGGAGGCGATCTAATGTGACCACTTTTCCAGCCATTTTGCAATAGGCCCGCGAGAGCGCAGGCTGGAATGCAGCTCCTGGAGAGGGTACGGCACCAGGGATTTCATGTGCCGCATGCCCTCGCAGGCCGCCCGGGCGCCCGCCACCGTAGTGTAGTAGGTCACGCGCCGCTGCACCGCGCTGGTCCGGATGGAGCGCGAATCCGAGATGGCGCTGCGCTTTTCTTCCACCGTATTCACCACCAGACTCACCTCGCCGTTCTTGATCATGTCGACGATGTGAGGCCGGCCTTCGACCACCTTGTTGACGACGGTCACGGTAATACCGCTTGCGCTGAGCACGGCCGCCGTCCCTCGCGTCGCGAGCAGTCGAAAACCCAGCTTGACCAGCTCCCGCGCGACGTGCACCACCGCTTGCTTGTCGCCGTCGCGCACGCTGATGAACGCCGTACCGGTTTCCGGAAGCTTCGCGCTCGCGGCGAGCTGCGATTTGACGAAGGCCTCCCCGAAGCTCTTGCCGACGCCCATCACCTCCCCCGTCGATTTCATCTCCGGGCCGAGAATGGTATCGACGCCCGGAAACTTCACGAACGGGAACACGGCTTCCTTCACCGAAAAATATCGCGGCACGACCTCGGCGAGCGCGTCCTGCTGCGCGAGGGTCTTCCCGACCATGCAGCGCGCGGCGATTTTTGCAAGGGGAACGCCGGTGGCCTTGCCGACGAAGGGTACCGTGCGCGAGGCGCGAGGATTGACTTCGAGTACGTATATGACGTCCCGTTGGATTGCGAATTGCACGTTCATCAGGCCGACGACCTTGAGCGCACGTGCGAGTGCTACGGTCTGCCGGCGCAGTTCCCGCTCGATGCGAGGGGCCAGAGAATGCGGAGGCAGGGAGCATGCCGAGTCGCCCGAATGCACACCGGCCTGCTCGATATGCTCCATGACCCCGCCGATCAGCACCTGCTCGCCGTCGCTGGCGGCGTCCACGTCCACCTCCGTGGCGTCGGAGAGGAACCGGTCGAGCAGCACCGGCGAGTCGTTCGACACCTTCACGGCCTCGCGCATATAGCGCTCGAGGTCCTTCTGCTCGTGCACGATCTCCATCGCGCGCCCGCCGAGCACGTAGCTCGGACGCACCACCAGCGGGTAGCCGATTTCCCCCGCGAGGCGCAGCGCGTCGGCTTCCGTGCGGGCCGAGCGATTGGGCGGCTGCCTCAAGCCCAGGCGGTCGATAAGGTGCTGGAAGCGCTCGCGGTCCTCCGCCATGTCGATCATGTCGGGCGTCGTTCCGATGATAGGCACGCCGTTTGCCTCCAGATCCCGGGCGAGCTTCAAGGGGGTTTGCCCGCCGAACTGGACGATCACGCCGTGGGGCTTTTCCTTCTCGACGATCTCCAGGACGTCTTCGAGCGTAAGCGGCTCGAAATAAAGCCGGTCTGAAGTATCGTAATCGGTCGAGACCGTTTCCGGGTTGCAGTTGACCATGATCGTCTCGAATCCGTCTTCGCGCAGCGCGAGCGCCGCGTGCACGCAACAGTAGTCGAACTCGATGCCCTGTCCGATGCGATTCGGCCCGCCTCCCAGCACGATCACCTTTTTCCGGTCCGTGGGCAGCGCCTCGCACTCCTCCTCGTAGGTGGAGTACATGTACGCGGTCCGAGTCGCGAATTCCGCCGCACAGGTGTCGACGCGCTTGTAGACCGGGCGGATTCCGAAGGCGTGCCTCGCGGCGCGAACTTGCGCTTCGCCCGCGTTGAATAGGTACGCCAGCCTCCTGTCGGAGAACCCCTTGCGTTTGAGCATGCGCAGCGTCTGTGCATCCAGCTCCGCGAGCCGCTTGTCGTCGAGATCCATTTCCAGGTCGACGATCTCCTTGATCTGCGCGAGAAACCAGGGATCGATGTGCGTGAGCTGGTGTACTTCCTCCAGCGTGAACCCGTTCTCGAAGGCATCGCCCACGTACCAAATGCGCTCCGGCCCCGGTTCGCCGAGCTCCTTCTCGAGCTTCTCGCGGTCGGTCGTCTTCTGATTGAGCCCGTCGACGCCCACCTCGAGCCCCCGCAGCGCCTTCTGGAAAGACTCCTGGAAGGTGCGGCCGATCGCCATGACCTCGCCTACCGATTTCATCTGCGTCGTCAGCCTGTCGTTCGCCTGGGGAAATTTCTCGAACGCGAAGCGTGGGACCTTGGTGACGATGTAGTCGATGCTCGGTTCGAACGAAGCGGGGGTCGCGCCGCCGGTGATCTCGTTCTTCAGCTCGTCGAGGGTGTAGCCGACCGCGAGCTTGGCCGCCACCTTGGCGATCGGAAACCCGGTCGCCTTGGAGGCGAGGGCGGAGGAGCGCGACACGCGCGGATTCATCTCGATCACGAGCATGCGCCCGTCTTTCGGATTGACGGCGAACTGCACGTTCGAGCCGCCGGTGTCGACGCCGATCTCCCGCAGCACCGCGATCGCCGCGTCGCGCATGATCTGGTATTCCTTGTCCGTCAGCGTCTGCGCAGGCGCCACGGTGATCGAGTCGCCCGTATGCACCCCCATCGCGTCGACGTTCTCGATCGAGCAGACGATGATGCAGTTGTCCTTGCGATCGCGCACCACCTCCATCTCGAATTCCTTCCAGCCGATCACCGACTCCTCGATCAGCAGCTCGTGCGTGGGCGACGCTTCCAGTCCGCGCTCGCAGATGGCGACGAATTCCTCGCGGTTGTAGGCGATTCCGCCGCCCGAACCCCCGAGGGTAAACGAAGGCCGGATCACTGCCGGAAAGCCGATCGCAGCCTGGACCTGCAGGGCCTCTTCCAGCGAATGCGCGAGCGTCGAGCGCGGGCAGGCGAGCCCTATTCTCGCCATCGCCTGCTTGAATTTCTCGCGGTCCTCGGCCTTGTCGATCGCCTCGCTGCTCGCGCCTATCATCTCGACCCCGTACTTCTGCAAAACGCCGTGCCGGGCGAGATCCAGCGCGCAATTGAGCCCCGTCTGCCCGCCCATGGTCGGCAGCAGCGCATCGGGTCGCTCCCGGGCGATGATGGCCTCGAGCATCTGCCAGTTCACCGGCTCGATGTAGGTGACGTCGGCCATCTCCGGGTCGGTCATGATGGTCGCCGGATTGGAATTCACCAGGATCACCCTGTAGCCTTCGGCGCGCAGCGCCTTGCAGGCCTGCGCGCCGGAATAGTCGAACTCGCAGGCCTGACCGATGACGATCGGCCCCGCCCCGATGATCAGGACGTTCTTGATGTCGGTGCGCTTAGGCACGCGCTCGCTCCTGCATCAGCTTGGCGAAGCGATCGAAGAGGTAGCCGATGTCATGCGGACCGGGGCTCGCTTCGGGATGCCCCTGGAAGCAGAACGCCGGCCGGTCGGTGCGCGCGAAACCCTGCAAGCTGCCGTCGAAGAGCGAAATGTGGGTGGTCTTCAGGTTCGGCGGGAGCGTGTCCGGGTCGACCGCGAAGCCGTGGTTCTGGCTGGTGATGACGACCCTCTGGCTATCCAGATCCTTCACCGGATGGTTTGCACCGTGATGGCCGAACTTCATCTTCACGGTCCTCGCTCCGGACGCGAGCCCCATCAACTGGTGACCGAGGCAGATCCCGAAGGTCGGGGTCCCGGCGTCGACGATTTCGCGGATCGCGCGGATCGCGTAATCGCAGGGCTCCGGGTCCCCCGGGCCGTTGGACAGAAATACGCCGTCGGGCTCGAGCGCGAGGGTCTGCGCGGGAAGAACCGTGACGCGGCAGCCGCGAACGACGAGCATGCGCAGTATGTTGCGCTTGACGCCGTAGTCGTATGCGGCGACGTGAAAGCGCAAGTCGGCGCCTTTGCCGAACCCGCCCCCTGTCCGCCAGCCCCCCTCCGACCATTCGTAAGGCTTGGCGGTCGTCACGACCTTGGCCAAATCCATTCCGGCAAGCCCGGGAAAGGCCCGAGCGGCTTCCAGGGCCTGATCCTCGTCGTCGGAACCGGCGAGCAAAGCGCCGTTCTGGGCGCCTTTTTCGCGCAGGATGCGGGTGAGGCGCCGCGTGTCTATGCCCGCGATGGCGACCACCTTGTCCGCCACGAGAAAATCCGAGAGAGAGCGTTCGGCCCGCCAGCTCGAGACCGCAGCGGACAGATCCTTCACCACCAGACCCGCGGCGAACACGCCTCCCGACTCCAGATCCTCGCGGTTGGTCCCGGTATTGCCGATGTGCGGATGGGTCAGAGTGACGATTTGGCGGCAATACGACGGATCGGTGAGGATCTCCTGATATCCGGTAATGGCGGTATTGAAAACCACCTCCCCCGAGGCAAGACCGGTCGCTCCGATCGACGTGCCCCGAAAAACAGTGCCGTCGGCTAATACAAGCAGGGCGGGTGGGGCGGCGGGCACGGCAGCGGGCTCATTTGGAGGCCAGACGTGCAGAGCGGGACCGACTCGCGCCGGTCCCGCTCTGCAACGAACCGCGAAAGTATAGCGTGGTTCCTCCTGTCCCATCAAACTTTCGGCTACTGGGTGCGCTTCTTGCCCGTGGATACGGCATCTCTCGCTAAACCGTGCCAAAATTGGCGATTCGCCCTTGACGGCTCAAAAAAGGGGAAACGTGACACCATCGCGCGCCTCCATCGCTGCCTTGTCCACGGCTGAATTCCTGCCGCAGCGAGTGTCGCTCCTGTACCGGTTTTCGGGAAACGACATCCCCTACATACTTCTGCCCTCGGCCATCGCGGCATTTGCCCTTTGGGGCTACATCAGCGACAAGCTGCTCTTCGCCTGGCTGATCTGGCTGGCGCTGGCGAGCCTGGTGCGCATCGTCCTCAAGCGTGCCTACCACCTGCGCCCCCGGCCCGGGCCGGAAGCCGCAGCGCGCTGGGAAGGTCTTTTCTGCCTCACGAGCGCGGCGGTCGGCACCGCCTGGGGCCTGACCGTCCTGCTGCTCTATCCGGAGCGCGCCCAGTTTCACGAAATCCTCCTTCCGTTCCTCATCGGCAGCGTCGCGATGGGGCTGCCCCCGGCGCTCGCCCCCAGCCCCAAGTCGTTCGCCTGCCTGATCGTGCCGATCTTCGCGCCCTTGATCGGCCTGCTCTTCTCGCAAGGCGGCGCATTCAACACCTCGGCCGGAATCCTGATTCTGGTGTTCACTGCGGTGCTCCTCGCCCTCTACATGTCCTCCAACCGGGCGCTGATCGAAACGCTTCGCTACGGCCGGGAAAACGAGCGCTTGCTCGAGCAGATCAAGGAGCAGAAGGAGCGGCTGGACCTCGCGCTGCAGGCGGCCAATATCCTCAGCTGGGACTGGGACGCGCGCAGGACCAACGTTCTCCTGGGCGGCAGCTGGGCGATCATCTTGAGAGTGGGCAAGGAGACCAGCGCCCTGACCCTGGACGAATTGGCGCAAATGGTGCATCCCGATGACCTTCCGAAAGTGAAGCAGGCCCTGGGTAATTGCCTGGATGGCGGGGAGCCCGAGTATGTGGCCGAGCACCGCGTCAGGACTCTTGCCGGAAGCTGGGTATGGAGCCTCTCGCGCGGAAGGGTGGTCGAGCGCGACGCGGGCGGCCGGGCGCTGCGCATGACCGGCGTCAACGTCGATATCGACGATCAAAAGCGCGCCGGCGCCGAGCTCGAGCGCGCGTTGCAGCGCGAAAAGGAGCTCTCGGAGATGAAGTCCAAATTCGTCTCGACCGCTTCGCACGAATTCCGCACGCCGCTCGCGACCATGCTGTCGTCGGCCGAGCTGCTCGAGCACTACTCCGAGAGCCTGAGCCCGCCCGAAAAGCTCAACCTTATACGGACCATCCAGGGCGGCGCAAAACGCATGAGCGAAATGATCGACGACGTTCTCGAGCTGGGCCGCGCGGAGTCGGGCGTGCTCAAGTTGAACCTGGGTCCGACGAATCTGCGCGAACTCTGCAGCAAAGTCGTGTCGGAATTCCGCATCGCGCAGGGCAAGCAGCACATCATCACCCTGGACGACCGCTTCGATCGCCCCGAGGCGACCATGGACGAGCGGCTGCTGCGGCATATCCTGAACAATCTCCTTTCGAACGCGGTGAAGTACTCTCCTCAGGGCAGCGAGGTCACTCTGTGCCTTGCGCGGCGCGACGAGCAGGCCGCGATCGAGATCCAGGATCGGGGGATCGGGATCCCTCTGGAAGACCAGCCGCGGATGTTCGAGAGCTTTCATCGCGCCTCGAACGTCGAAAACCGCCCCGGCACGGGCCTGGGGCTCGCGATCGTGAAGAAGGCGGTGGAGCTCCACGGCGGCGAGATCAGCCTTTCGAGCGCGGTGGGCTCCGGAACCCGGTTCACCGTGATCCTTCCCCTGCGGCCGATCAAACAGCCGGTCGGGGTGAACTAGTGGCCGGGGAATCCGCGAAAAAAGTCCTCGTCATCGAGGACGAGCCCAGCATTCGCAACAACATCATGCTGATGCTGAAGGTCGAGCGTTACGCGGCGACCGGAGCCGAAAACGGCCGAGTCGGCCTGGAGGCGGCGCGCCGCGATCCGCCGGACCTCATCCTGTGTGACGTGATGATGCCGGAAATGGATGGATTCGCCGTGCTCGAGGCCTTGCGGGCCGAGCCGCGTTTTGCCGAAATTCCGTTTATCTTCCTCACCGCGCTCGATGACCGCTCCAGCACGCGCCGTGGCATGAACCTCGGCGCCGACGACTACCTCCCGAAACCGTTCACCCGAAACGAGCTGATGGAGGCGGTGAACAGCCGGCTGAAGAAATTTGAAAACCTGACCCAGGCGCTGGCAGCGCGGCTGGTCCCGCAGCGGGACCACCTCACGCAAAAATTCCGTGAAAGAATCTCCGGAGGCGACGGCGGCGCGGCGATTGAAGACGCCCATGCCGGCAATCTTACGGGCAGGATCGCCGAGGCCACGGTGCTGTTCTCGGACATCCGCCACTTCACCACGTATTCGGAACGGCTCACCAGCGCCGAGATCGCGGAGCTGCTCAACGCCTATCTCGGGACCGCCTGCGCACCCATCATCCGCTGCGGCGGCGTCGTCATGAAATTCATCGGCGACGGCGTCATGGCGCTGTTCGAGGCGCTCCCGAATCAGGCGGGCGACTCCCACGCGCATCGGGCCGTGCGAGCGGGCCTTGGAATGCAGCTTGCGGCGCTCGAATTCCGCGAGTGGGTCAGGAAGCACCACCCTCCCCTGAACCTGCCTGAATTTTCCATAGGCGTGGGAATTCACAGCGGCGAGGTGCTGCTGTGCCACGTCGGCGCGCCGGGCCGCGGCGAACTCACCGTCATCGGAGACAGCGTCAACATCGCCTCGCGCCTGGAAGACCAGACCAAGGAGCTCGGCTGGGCCGTGGTCGCGAGCGAAGCGACCGTCAGCGCGAGCGGTTCAGAGGTCGTCCTCGGGTCGCGCCGAACGGTCCATTTGC
>WNGC01002678.1_pt1 | contig 10824 bp, 10 predicted proteins | sample 5400051 | NCBI WGS metagenome assembly WNGC01 (sample SAMN13153368, study PRJNA577476) | soil metagenome | isolation source: 20 cm soil or saprolite under grassland replicate 2 | place: USA:California | collected 2016-06-15 | reverse complement strand
ACGCGAAATGCCAGCCTTCGAGCCAGCGGCGTGCAGGCGAGCGCCGCGACGGCGGACGCTCCGATGAGAACCCCGGTTCCGATCGGTGTCATGTTCGAGGCCACGCTGTGACGGCTTCCACGAAACCTGAGGGAGACGAGTCGCCCTTCAGCTCACGACGCAAGGATTCCACGCGCATCTCCCCTAGAGGTGCACAAACTGCGCGCCGCCCGGCCGCAACAATCGCGCCTGACCGGCCGGCTACACGGCCCTGTCTGTCTTACGGGAGCACTACCACCCACCGCCTGCTGTCGGACAACCACTGCGGACCCGCACACCTTCGACTACCAAACCCGCCGCAAACCCGACCAGCCGGACGCTTCCCCCGCTCAAGGGCGCACGGTAGCGGTCCGTGAGACGGGGGCTGAATATACCCCCCCGAAGCGATCCCGCTAGACCGATAAAAGTGTGATGGCGGTCACGCAGCAAGCTGTGGTAGGGCTGCGACAGTTACGGGACGATCGCGTCGAAAACGCGCGCCGACCGGCCTTGACAGCCTCCAATTCGTCAGCGTGATGACTATCACGCCACCCGCCCGGCGTGACGCGCACCTTTTCATTAAGTAACGCGCCCCATTACCACCTCCCTAGCGCCCAGGGCCACCTGCTACGCGGAGGAGTTATGAAGCGCCTGCTGCTCCTTCTCATCACCCTCGGCGCCGCTGCCACAGCGGCCTGTAACCTCACCAGCGCGACCTTCACGCTCGAGTGCGCCGCGCCCGACTCGTCGAGCTACATCAAGGTCGCCAACGGCGGAGACTCGCTGAGCCTCCACTGCTTCCAGAAAGCCAATCCGTAAATAAGGGGTCAGGGGTCGGGGGTCGGGGGTCGGGAACAACGACTCCCGAACCCCGAGTCCCTAACTTGACTCGGCTGCCGCGCCGAGCAGAGATTGCGAATGTGCGGCGTTTTTGGGAACCGAGTGCAACGTCGCGCAAGTTCTACGAGACCTTCGGCGACGAGCTCGCCAACGAGTTCGTGGAGTGGTTCAACACCGTGGACGCCACGTATCGAGCCGATCTCCGGGACCTCAACGAGCTCAACTCTGCACGGCTCGACGCGAAGCTCGCCGAGCTCAAGAGCGATCTCGTAAGGTGGATGTTCGCCTTCTGGGTCACGGCCGCTCTCGCCTTGGGAGGGCTCTACTTCAGGAGGTAGTCGAGCACTAGACCGCCGCCCGGCGCGTCAGCGCCGCGAGCCACTGCACCACGCTGCCGGCGCGGACATCGAACGCCGCCGCGCTGCGCCATGCCTCCCGCAACGCCATCGCCACCGCCACGTCGGCCGCCTCGCCGTCGAACAGCAGCGCATACGCGAGCGCATACAGCGTCATGCCGTGGCGCGCGTCCAGCTCGGCCAGGGCGGTACGGTCGCTCAAGGCCGCCATGCGCTGCACCAGCAGCGAGTCGGGAAGCACTTCGGGAAGTCGGGACATAGTCACTATAAAGAGCACGGCAGAGGGGATCGGTCACCGTGAGGTGGGTCACGGGTCCTCACCAAGAGCGTGACAGGGGGTGAGGCAGCCCCGCCACGGTACCCGCTGGCCCCTCGTATGCCACGCGACCGAGGCATGCACGGAACGGTGCGTTACGCCGCCCTCGCGCTCGCCGTGGCCGCCTGCGGCGGCCCAGTCACCGGTCCCAGGCCCGTCGCGGCCCGGCTCGCCAACCCGGCGACGACCTTGAACCAGCTGCAGGCGATCAGCGCGGTCACGAACACGCCGCTGTTCGAGAGCTTCACGGTGCTGGCGCCACGCTTCACGCCCGCGAGCGCTACGGGATCGGTGGCGCTGGCGCTCGCGCTCGATTTCGCCGCTCGATACTCGCGCTGGCGGCGGAGCGAACCGCGCACCGCGCACCACCGCGTGCCCACCCCCTCTGCGACGGCCCCTGCGTCCTCACCCGGCACAACGTTCGTGTGGGACCCAGACACCAGTGGGTACATCGCGTCCGCCGACTCTGGCGCCCCCGCGAACGGCGAGCGGTTCGTGCTGTACGCCATCAGCCAGCGCAGCGGCCTGCCGTCCGTTCCCGTGGCCCCGATCGGATATGTCGATCTCACCGCCCCCGCCCCCGACTCGAGCGGGGCCGGCGTGACACTGGTCGGCACGCCCGCCGGGGGGGCGCCCGCTACCACGTACGCGAGCTACAGCGTCGCCACCGGCGCCGCGTCGGCCACGACGCTCGTGGGGTTCGTGACCGACGGGACCACGCGCCTCGAGCTCGACGTGCGCAGCGACTCCACCACGACGCCGGGCGCGCTCACGGTGATCAGCGCCATCGCCGTGCCCACGCTGAACGTGCAGGTGAGCGAGAGCGTCACCGTGTCGGGCGGCGACACCGCCCGCATGACGACCGACCTGCGGCTCGCGAGCGACGGCGAGACCGTGCGCGCCACGGGCGACGTGACGATCGACACCACCAGCCGCATCGGCTCGGGACAGATGACGGTGAGCGTGAACGACTGCGCGTTCGCGACGATCACGCTGGGCGGCCCCGACCTGGTGTTCGACCCGGCGCCCGGCGTGACGCTCTCGACGGATGACGAGACCACGCTGCGCGCGCTGTTCAGTACGTCGTTCGAGCTGTACGGGACGGAGCGGGTCCTCTTGATCCCTGTCCCCTTCTCCACAACGTGGAGAGGGGGGGAGCGACGGACGGACTGAGTTTCCCCTGTGGCGTCTCCGCCGCATCCTCCCTTCCCCGCAGCACGCTCTCCCTCTGGTCTCAGTCTTGCTGCCTCCCCACCAAAACGGTCGGAGTCCAACCATGTCCCGGCTCTCGCGCAGGCCGACGGTGGTGTGGGCGGCGGCGGCGGCGGCGGCGCTCCCGCTGCTCGTCGCGGCGTGTGGCGGCAGCACCGCTCCAGCGGCGCCCCCCAAGCTCGCCGATGCCACGCGCACCGTGTCGCAGCTCAGCTCCGTCTCGGCTCCCACGGCCACGCGCCTGTTCCGCAGCTTCACGCTGTTGGCACCGCTGTTTCTCCGGACGGACAGCACACCCATCGGCCCGGTCGCATCGCTGGCGCTGCCGCCCCTCGCCCGCTGGTCGTTGCCCCCGCTGGTGCCGCTGGTCGCTCCGCGCGCGCGCATCGCCGCGGCGCTGTTCCCGCCGGGCACACTCGGCAAGACCTTCGTGTGGGACACGACGGCAAAGAAGTACGTCGCGTCGAATGACCCGGGCGCCCCGGCGAACGGCGTACGCTTCGTGGTCTACGCCGTCAACCCAGGGCTGCTCGCCGTCCTCGAACCGTCGCTGCCCCTCACCCCGCTCGGCTACGTCGACCTGACGGACCGCAGCGCCGGCGGCAACGCCGTCATGGGGATCACGCTGGTCGGCACCGAGGGTGGTGCGTCCACCACGTACGCGGATTACACGCTGGGCGGGCCGGCCGGCACGATCGCGTCCACGCTGGCGCTCGCGGGCTTCGTCAGTGACGGCCTCAACCGGCTGGACCTGACGTCGGCGTTCACGTCCACGCTGAGCACATTCACCACGCACACGACGGCCGACATCGCCGCCCGGGACGTGCACCTCGTCGAGACCGCCGCGCTCGCGACCGCCGGCACCGCCGAGCTGCGTCTCGACCTGAGCCTCACGAGCGGCGGCGAGACGCTGCGGGCGAACGGCAGCATCGTCGCCGACACGGCGGCGCACACCGCGGGCGACAGCTTTGCCGTCACGGTGAACGGCCGGCCGTTCGCGACGGTGTCGCTGGGACCGCACGGCTTCACCTATACCGCCGCGCCCGGTGTCACGCTCACCGCCGCCGACGAGCAGGCGCTGGACTCCCTGGTCGCCGCGTCGCTCGGTCTGTTCGGTCTGGTGCTGGTGCTGACGATCCCGGGATTGGCGCTGGGGGTGTGAAAGCGCTGCGCGGCTATCCGTGAGGGTCCGCTGCGCGCGTGCCGCGCGCATCCATCGTTCCGCAATCTTCCGCAAGCAGGTCCTTCGCTCGCGCGCGTGCCGCGCCCACCCCTTGTTTCGCGGTCGCCCGCAAGCAGGTCCTTCGCTCGCGCGCGTGCCGCGCGCTCGCTCAGGATGACAACGCCGCTTGCGGCTTGGGGAAAGAAAAGGGGAGTAGGGGCGCAGCATGCTGCGCCCCTACAATTTTCATTTCCCTCCCCAAAAGCGAGCGCGCTTGTCATCCTGAGCGCCGCAGGCGCGAAGGACCTGCTTTCCCGCAGGCGCAAACCATCGGCTGTGGTGCGCGCCGCAGGCGCGAAGGACCTAGGGACTCCCCGATGTTGTCCCTTGACTCGGCCGCCGCGCCGAGCGTACACTCGGCAAGGGTCGGGCCCCTCGCGCAATGTTTCGATGGCACTGTTGACCGCGGCGCATCGCACTCTGGTGACGACATTATCCAGAGGGGCGAATGATCACCGCGAAATTGTCACGGAAGTTCTACGATACGTTCGGCGACGACATCGCCAATGAGCTCGTGACCTGGTTCAACGACGTGGACACCACCTACCGAGCAGATCTGCGCGAGCTGAACGAAGTGAATTTTGCGCGCTTCGACGCCAAGCTCGAGCAGCGGATGGCCGAGCTGCGGAGCAGCGTCGCCGAGCGGCTCGCGGAGCTCGAGTCGCGGCTCACCTGGCGCATGTTCGCCTTCTGGGTGCCTACGGCGCTCGCCACCATCGGCACCGGTGCCGGCGTGCTGAGCCTCTTGCTGCGGCGCTGACGCACATCCTTCGTTCCGCGATCGTCCGCAAACCAGGTCCTTCGCTCGCGCGCTGCCGCGCCCACCCTTTGTTTCGCAGTCGTCCACAAGCAGGTCCTTCGCTCGCGCGCGTCCCGCGCGCTCGCTCAGGATGACAACGCCGCTTGCGGTTTAGGAGAATGAGGGGGGGAGGGTGGTTTCCCTTTTTCCCCTCCCGAAGCGAGCGGGCATGTCATCCTGAGCGCCGCAGGCGCGAAGGATCTGCTTTCCCTCAGACGCGCACGAGTGGTGGTGCCGAGCGCCGCAGGCGCGAAGGACCTGCTTTTCCCGCAGGTGCGAAGGACCCACGTTCGGGCGCACTCCGGTCCCCACTCCTGTCCCCCTCTCGGGGTCCTCACCCCCTGTCCCCCTCTCCACAACGTGGAGAGGGGAACGACGGACAGACTGAGTTTCCCCTCTCCCGAAGGGAGAGGGGATCAAAGGGGTGAGGACCCGAAGGGAGAGGGGGAACGAAGAACGGGCTCTCGTGCAGGAGTGACGCCTACACCGCCCCGCGGTGATGCGCCACCGCCACCAGCACCGCGGCGGCGGCGAGCGCGATATTCTTCCAGAAGTGCGCCTCCTGGTTCGCTTTCATCATCGGATCCGATTCGGTCCAGTAGCTGTGGATCAGGAACGCCGCCGGCACCAGGAACAACACCAGCAGCGCCGCTCCCACGATGGCATGCCAGCTGAACAGAATCAGCAGCCCACCGGCGATGAGCATCGCCCCGCTCAGCGGCACGCCGAGGGCGGCGGCCGGGACGCCCTTGGACTGCGCGTAACCGGTGATTCCCTTCGCGTTGGTGAAGTGGCCCACGCCGGCCTTCACGAAAAACGCGGCGAAGCCGATGCGACCGACCCAGGCGAGAATGGTCCAGAGATCCATGGCGGCGTCTCCTCTAGGGGGTGGGGGGAATGATACTCGTCTCCGTCAGGTCACTGACAGGTCCGGGAATTGTAGGGGCGCAGCATGCTGCGCCCCTACGTCGACGACTCTTGGGCGCGACCGTCCTCGCAGTCGCCGCGTGCTCCTCCGGCCCCAGCGCCGAACACCATGTCGCCGTCGCGGCGGTGGCCGTGAGCCCCCGGTCCGTGGTGCTGCGCGTGGGACAGGCGGCGCAGCTCATCGCGGTGCCGCTCGACGCGCACGGCGTGCCGCTGGCGCGCACGGTCGTCTGGGCGAGCGACGACTCGGGCGTAGCGACGGTGACGGGCACGGGCCGGGTCGCGGGACTGGCGGCGGGCCGGGCGACGATCACCGCGACCAGCGAGGGCCGGAGCGGCGCCACGGGCGTCTCCGTCGCACCGCCCGGCGCCAGCGTGCCCGACCCCACGCTGCTGCCGCAGGCGACGCCCTCGCAGTCGCCGCTCACGGCGCTGTACGACCTGCTGCACGTGTCGGGGCTCGCGGCGGGCGAGTCGTACCTCGACCCATCGACCGGTGTCACGATTTCCCGGCTCACCTCCGCGACCTTTCCCACGACCAGCGCCAACTGGGGGCACGACTACGCCGAAGGCGGCGACGAGATCTCGCTGCCGTATCGCGACAGCACGCGCGCCGTGCTGGTGCACGGCGACGGCGGCTACTGGCTGGTGGACTTCACGCCGGGCGCGCCCGGTGCGATTGCAGGCAACGGCCGGCCGCTGACCGCCGGCTTCGCCCCGGTGCACGACCAAGCGTTCGCGTTCTCGACCAATCCGGCCACGCCGTGGTACGCGTACGTGAGCAACGGCTCTTCGGTGCGTCGTCTCGATATCCGCACCATGACGGAAGCCGCGGGCGACGGCTGGCCCGTGGCGGGCGAGCCCGAGGCGGTGTGGCTGCAGCAGAGCGAGCACGACAGCCTGTTCGTGTGGATGCGCGGCCAGAGCGGACCCACGGTGGTGGGCTACGAGCCGGCCACGGGCACGCTCAAGACGTTCACCGATTCGGGAATCGACGAGCCGCGCATCGACCGCGCGGGCCGCTACGTGGGCCTGACGATGGCGCGTCCCGCGGAGGCGCTCTACCTGTGGGACTGGAGCGCCGACAGCATCGTGTGGCGCACCAGCGGCGATCCGGGGATCCCGTTCATTCACGTGGCGAGCCTGGGGCACCGCTGGTACGGCGTCGACTGGAACCAGGCGCCGCCCTACCAGTACGTCGTGTTCGATCCGGTGGCGCGGAGCGCGACGCGCCTCGCCGGTCCCGCCAACTCGGGGGACGAGTACGGCAATGGCAACTGGATCCAGCATCCGGCGGACCTGAACGACCAGTGGGCGCTGTTCAGCCATTTCGAGGGACTGGCGCCGCCCGCGGGCGAGAGCTGGCTGGCGCCGGGGGGCATGGTGTTCGTCACCGCCAACGGCGAGCGCCGGTTGCTGGGCCACCCGTACACCACGATCAGCGAGGCCGCGAGCTATGCGCTCGCCTCGTTCGTGCGGCTTTCGTCGGACGGGCGCTACGCGATGTTCACGTCGGACATGCATGGGTCGGGGCGGACGGATGTGTTTCTGGTAAGGGTGCCGTAAGCGCGGGATGCGGGATGCGGGATGCGACAAGATGGTACGGCTTGCAAGACTTGGGTGCCGCCGGACGGGCCCGAGTCTCGCAGATTGTACCATGCGCGCCGGTTGGGGGGAGGGTGGTTTTTCTTTTTCCCTCCCCGACACGAGCGAGCTTGTCATCCTGAGCGCCGCAGGCGCGAAGGACCTGCTTTTCCCACAGATGCGAAGGACCTTTAGATGCGAAGGCCCTTTAGACGCGAAGGACCTGCTCTTTCGGGCGCCGCAGGCGCGGACGACCTACGTTGCGGCGTCGAAGAACAGCAGGTCCTTCGCACGCGCGCGTGCCGCGCGCGCGCTCAGGATGACAACGCCGCACGCGGTTTCAGGGAAGAGAGGTGAAAGGAGGGTGATGACCGCAGCTTGCAAGAGTGGCGGGCGATACGCCCTCGCGCGGGCTTGCCCAAGCCACGGTCCGAGCACGTCTTAGCAATCCTCCCGGTCAGGCATGGCCCCTGCACCTGGGGCCCGTATCCCAATGTGCGGAGAACGTCTGTGACGAGAATGCGTGCGGGGAGTGTCGCGGCGGCGATAGTCGCGCTGCTGAGCGGGGCGGCGTCAGGGCTAGGGGCGCAGGGCGGCCAGCGGGTCGCACGGCACGAGCAGCCGTCGGCTGCTCCGGACGCCGCAGCGAAGCTGGTGCCGGCGCGCGGCATGCTGCGCATGCTCGCGGGCACGTGGCACTTCGAGATGCGGTTCGCGGGCAACTTCGACGGCCCGGCCGACGTCTCGGGGACGCGCGTGTTCAAGCAGCTGTTCGACAGCCTGCGGCTCGAGTGGACCGAACAGCTCGAGCATTCTCCCATGCAGGGTCAGGGCGTCGTCGGCTTCGACGAGAAGAGCGGGCGGTTTTTCAGCTCGGGGATCTACAGCTCGGGCTCGACGCCCGAGTTCATGACGGGCACGCTGGACGACGGCGAGCCGCTCGTCACCTTCACCCCGCTCCCCTTCGGGCCCGAGGCCAAGGCGTTCGCGCTGAACGTGATCGACACGGATCACTTCACGGTGGCGACGCTGGACCGCGCGTGGCGCGCGGTGTTCACGCGGCAGCAACAGAACTGACGTACAGGGATGGTGTTGTCCGTGCGCTGAAGCGCCGGCTCGGCCCCACGTGCGTCCTGAAGGACGCCGACCCGGGGCGCCCTTCAGGGCGCACCCTGCGCCGAGCCGGCCCTTTAGGGCACGGCCCTACCGCCTCCTGGGCGTCCGTTGCGGCGGGATCGGCAGATTCACCGTGAACGTGGCCCCCTGCCCCACGGTCGAGCGCACTTCCACGCCGCCGCCGAACATGTCCCGCGTGATCTGGCTGACCACCGTGAGCCCCGTGCCCGAGCCGGAGCCGAACGCGCGCGTGGTGAAGCCGGGCTCGAAGATGCGCTCCAGGTGCTCGGCCGGAATGCCCGCGCCGTGGTCCTCCACCGCGAGGCGCAGCAGCTCGCCCGTCTTCTCGAGCGTCACCACCACGGGCTGCTTGGTCTCGAGCGAGGCGCTCACGGCGTTGCGAATCAAGTTGGTGAGCACCTGATACAGCGCGTTGGGGTCGCCCTGGAGAAACACGTTGCTCAGGGTCACGAGGCCCTGGAGCGCGACGCCGTGCCGGCGTGCCAAGGGCCGCTCCAGCGCCACGCAGGAGCGCACCACCTGGGCCGCGTCGAACCGCTCGGAGCGGGCCAGCGTGCCACGCGCCCGGTCCTGAATGGAGCGCAGGAACTGGATCGCCTGGTCCAAGCCGTCGTTCACGCCCGCCAGCTCGTCGAGCAGGGTGGCGCGGAACGCCGGATCGACCGAGTCGGCGTCGCGCACCAGCTCGCGCGTCAGGTCGAGCGCCGCCAGCGCCGCGGTGAGGGGATTGGCCACCTCGTGCGCGATGACGCTGGGCTGGCGCGCCAGCTCGAGCAGCGCGTCGGGCTCGGCGCGGCGCGGGCGAGTCGTGGGCACGGGGTGATCCAGCAGGCCGAGGCACAGGCCGGCCAGCTCGAGCGTCATGCGCTCGCGGCTGCGACGCTCGACGCCGTCGGGAGGGGGAGCGGGCGGCTGCTGTCGCACCGGCGCCACACACCAGGGGCCGGCGCCGTCGCCGTCGTCCAACCGGCACCCCACCCAGCGGCTCCCCTGGATGATCGGGGCGGACCAGCGGTGCAGCGTGCTCTCGAGGTCGAGGCGGGTGTCGCCGGGGCGGGGCGCGGCGGCGCTCGCCAGCACCGGCACGACTTCGGCACTGGGCGACACCTCCCACAACGCAACGGTGCGCCCCGCCAGGGCCACGCTCGCCTGGCGCAGCACCTCGCGGCGACGCAGGTCCATGGGCAGGGCCGCGGGTGCCGAGTGGTTTTCCACTGTCGTCACAATATGAAAACTCGGGGCGTAGCACTAGGGCGTTTTTGCGGCACGTGCGGGCGGAAATGCGGCAAAACCGCTATTTTGGAGGCACGATGAGCGAATCGGCGCCGGGCCTGTACGCGTTGCCGCACGCCGTCTTCTTACGGCGCCTGGCGGGGGCGACGCGGGGCACGTCTCTCGACGCGCGGCTGGGCCGGGCGGCGTTCGTGGCGCTGCGGCTGATCGATCTGCTGGCCCCCGACGAGCCCGCGCTGCCGCGCGACGCGTTCCATTATCAGCACGCCGCCACCGAGCGCGCCTGCCGCGGGCTCCCGGCCGACCGTCCCGAGACGAGCCACCTGATCGGCGTGGTGCAGAGCAGCGCGGACGCGTACAACACGGGCGATGTGGGGCTCTTGTTCCCCGCCCTGTTCGCTTACGCGCACTACCTCGAGGACGAGATGTGCCTGGAGGAGGCGCTGGACGTGCTGGAGACGCTGGAGCGGGTGGGCGGGGACCGGTACCGGGCCGAGGACCAGGTGGCGGCGCGGCTGCGACTGGCGCGCGTGCTGCGGAAGGTGAACCGGTTCGACGAGGCGGAGCGGGCGTACGAGGAGGCGGGGACGCTGGCGGAGGGGATCAGCGACTCGCACTCCAAGTTGCTCAGTCGGATCGGCCGTGCCAATACGTTCACGGCTCGTGGCAATCTGTTCGAGTCGGAGCGCTGTCTACGCGGTGTCCTAGCAGACGCGCAAATCGGTACTCACCCAGATGCAGAGGCGCTAGCTCATCAAGGTCTCGCCGTCGTACTCAGCACGAGCGGCCGGTCGGCTGAGGCAATACCGCACGAGTGGCGGGCGTACCAGCTGCACGACGACGAGCCTGCACGGTTGCGAACTCTGTCCGATCTGGGTGTTATGCTCCTCATCGTTGGCGACGCCGACGGCGCAGAGCGCGCGTTGACCGAGATCGTGCAGCGGGGAGCGTCTCGGGACGTACTACAAAACGCCATGATTGAGTTGATGCACTGTGCTTCCTTCCGCCGGGATCGGCTGGGATTCGAGCGGTGGCGCGAACGGTGTGAGGCGCGGCGCCAGGACATGCCACCGAATATCCTGGTGGATTTCCTCTTGAAGGCGGGGATTGGTCGTGCGCGCTTCGGACAGTTCGATCGCGTGGATGACCTACTGACGACCGCGCTCCGAACGGCCGAGCA
>WNGC01011288.1_pt1 | contig 10832 bp, 10 predicted proteins | sample 5400051 | NCBI WGS metagenome assembly WNGC01 (sample SAMN13153368, study PRJNA577476) | soil metagenome | isolation source: 20 cm soil or saprolite under grassland replicate 2 | place: USA:California | collected 2016-06-15 | reverse complement strand
GCCTGAGCGGCAAGAACGTACTCGACGTCGGCTGCGGCGGCGGCATCCTGGCCGAAGCGATGGCGCAGCGCGGCGCGCGCGTCACGGGCATCGATCTTTCGGACAAGGCGCTGAGCGTCGCGCAACTGCACCTGCTGGAGAGCCGGCTGCCGGTGCGCTACGAGAAGGCCGTGGTCGAGGACTTCGCCGCCGCGCACGCTGGTGAATTCGACGCCGTGACCTGCATGGAATTGCTGGAGCACGTTCCGCAGCCGGCGAGCATGGTCGCCGCGTGTGCGAAGCTGGTGCGGCCCGGCGGGCAGGTATTTTTCTCGACCATCAACCGCAATCCCAAGGCCTACCTGTTCGCCGTGATCGGCGCGGAGTACGTCCTGAAGCTGCTGCCGAAAGGCACGCACGATTACCTGCGCTTCGTGAAGCCCTCGGAGCTCGCACGCTGGAGCCGCGACAGCGGCCTGCGGCCCGACGAGCTGATCGGTATGACCTACAGCCCGATCTCCCGGCAATATCGCCTCGGACGCGATTGCGGCGTCAACTACCTCCTGCGCTGCCTGCGTGACGCCTAGCGCGGTGCTGTTCGACTTCGACGGCACCCTGGCCGATACCGCGCCCGACCTCGCCGCCGCGGTGAATCGGCTGCGCGCCGAGCGCGGGATGGAAAGGCTCCCGAGCGAAGCCGTGCGCCCTTACGCGTCGATGGGCGCGCGCGGCCTGCTGCGCATCGGCTTTGGCCTCGCGCCCGGCGACGCGGATTATCCGAGCCTGCGCGACGCGTTCCTGGAGCGCTACGCCGAGTGCGTTTGCGTCGACACGCGCCTGTTCCCCGGCATGCCCGAGCTCCTGCATGAACTCGAGAGCCGCGACATCGCCTGGGGCATCGTCACCAACAAGGCTACGCGCTTCACCGACCGAATCGTCGAATCGCTTCGTTTGAGACCCGGCTGCGTAGTGTGCGGTGACAGCACGCCGCATCTCAAGCCGCATCCCGCCGGGTTGCTGCTTGCCGCGGAAAAATTGAAGCTGCCTCCCGAGAATTGCTTCTATCTGGGCGACGACTTGCGCGACATCCAGGCCGCGCGCGCTTCCGGCATGCGTGCCGTGGCCGTGGAATGGGGCTATCACAGCCCCGACAATGCCGGCCCGCGCGCCTGGAGCGCCGACTTCGTCCTCTCGCAACCTCTGGAGCTCATCGACCATCTATGAAAGCCATCGCCGCGCCTGCGCTCGTCGAGATCGAATTGCCGAAACCGTCACCCAGCGGCCGCGACCTGCTGGTGAAAGTCGAAGCCGTGTCCGTCAACCCGGTCGACACCAAGCGCAGGCCCGAAGCGAGCGACGCGCAGCCGCGCGTGCTCGGCTGGGACGCAGCCGGCACGGTCGAGGCGGCAGGCCCGCAAGCGACGCTCTTCAAGGCCGGCGACGAGGTGTACTACGCGGGCGACGTCACGCGCCCCGGCTGCAACAGCGAGTTCCATCTCGTCGACGAGCGCATCGTCGGCGCCAAGCCGAAGAAGCTGGACTTCGCGCAGGCCGCGGCGATGCCACTGACCGCGATCACCGCATGGGAGGCCTTCTTCGACCGGCTGAAAGTTCAGCCAGACAAGTCGATGCTGATCATCGGCGGCGCGGGTGGCGTCGGCTCGATCGGCATCCAGTTCGCCAAGATGGCCAGGCTCACGGTCATCGCCACCGCATCGCGGGAGGAATCCGCGGCGTGGGCGAAGACCATGGGCGCCGACCACGTCGTCGACCACCGCGAGCCGCTGCGCCCGCAGGTCGAAGCTCTGGGCATGAAGCACGTCAACTACATCGCCTGCTTCAACGACCTCGACCAGCACTGGGCCGCGATCGGCGACCTCATCGCGCCGCAGGGCGCGATCGTCGCGATTGTCGGCAACCGCAATCCGCTGCCGCAGGACGCGGTGCGCGCGAAAAGCGCCGCGCTGTGCTGGGAGCTGATGTTCACGCGAGCGCGCTTCCAGACGCCCGACATGATCGAGCAGCATCGCCTGCTCGACCGGGTGGCCGACTGGCTCGACGCCGGGCGGCTGCGCGGCACGCTGCGCGAGACGCTCTCGCCGATCAACGCCGCCAACCTGCGCGCCGCGCATGCCAGGCTCGAAGCGGGAACCATGATCGGAAAACTGGTTCTATCGGGCTGGTCTTAGGAGTAAACTGCACGCTGAATCCGGGGGCGACCTGGTTTCGACGTGGGCAGCGAAGCAGCGCAGGGCATGCCGAGGGCCAGATCACCTCGTAAATCCAGTCTGGAAACACTACAAACGCCAACGACGAGCGTTTTGCTCTAGCGGCCTAATACCCGCTGGACGCTGCACTGGCTTGCTGATGGGCCAGGCCCGGAACATCGGGTGCAGCGTCATTCACATCAGCCTCTCCTCCCGGTCTGGCCGCTTGGCCGGGGGGATCCGTCGAAGCGGCTAGCCGAGCGTCAGCCTGCCGGTTGGCGGGCGCGAGGCGAAGCTCAAACAACCAGGCTAAGCATGTAGTCCTGACTGTCTAGGGCTCACGGACGCGGGTTCGATTCCCGCCGCCTCCACCAATTCTTCGGCCGCTCAGAGCGGCCGTTTTCTTTTCCCGATGGCGCGCGTTCATCTTTCCGCTGCGGCCCATTTTCGCAGCGTCACCGTAGTTCCCGCACCCGTTTTCGATTCGATCCCAAACTCATCCACGAGTCGGCGCGCCCCGGGAAGACCGAAGCCGAGACCATGCTTAGTCGAGAAACCGTCTTGCATCGCCTGTTCGATGTTGGGAATGCCCGGTCCGGCGTCGCGCGCAATCACGACGACCCCGCGTCTCGGACCATCCACGGCCTGTCCGAAGAGGATCTCGCCGCCGCCCGCGTGAACGACGATGTTCCGCGCGATCTCCGTGACCGCAGTCGCGAGAGCTTCGGCCTCGGCCTCGGAGAATCTCTGCTGCGAAGCCAGCTCGCGAGCGCGTCTCCGGGCCACGACCACATCGGACTCATCGCGGATGAAAACCCGGACCTGAGCCCCGGAGGTGGCGCGCTCCATCACGGCTTGCGTCCACCCCCAAGCGTGAAGTAGAACGTCGCGCCGCCGTCGATTTTGCCATCGGCTCCCACGCGACCGCCGTGCCTTTGTACGACACGCTGGACCGTGGCCAGACCGATCCCGGTACCGTCGAACTCTCGTGAAGAGTGAAGGCGCTGGAACGCTCCAAAGAGCTTATCGGCGTAGCCCATGTCGAACCCCGCTCCGTTGTCTCTGACGAAGTAGGTCGGATTGCCATCGCGTTCCTCGCAGCCGAAAGTGATCTCCGCCTGCTTGCGCTTGGAGGTGAACTTCCAGGCGTTGACGAGGAGGTTCTCCAGGACCACGGCGAGCAGGCTTGGGTCGCCGTTGCCGCGCACGCCGTCCTCGATGATGAAGCGGCCGCCGCGCTCGGGTGACTCGGCCCGCAACCGCTCGGAAATGCGCCGGGCGAGGGCGGTCAGGTCCACGTCGACGCGCTGAATCTCGGTGCGAGTAACGCGCGCGAGTGACAGCAGGCCGTCGATGAGTAGCGACATGCGCTGCGCGGCTTCGCGGACATTCCCGAGGTACTTCTTGCCATCGCCACCGAACGCGTGAGCGAAATCCTCGAGGAGGATCTGACTGTACCCGTCAATGCTCCGAAGCGGCGCGCGCAGATCGTGGGAGACCGAATAGCTGAACGACTCCAGTTCCCGATTGACGATCTCGACTTCTTCTTTCTGCCGTCGCAGCGACTCGTTGAGACGTTGCAGCTCCTCGTTCGCCTCGCGGTAGCCCCGAAACGACATCTCGAACGGCGAGAGCAGCTCGTTGAAGAAGTCCGCCACCGCCCTGGCGAACTGCGGTTGGTCACGCGCCGGCGCAGAGACGACGAGAACATCGACGGCGCCCCGATGAAGGACGGCCATGTCCAGGACACCCAGGCCGTCGGCCATTGCGCGTCGACCGAGCTCGTAGGCGCGGATCAGCGCGGATTCATGCCTGACTCTGAGATACCCTTCAAGTGCGGAGAAATACTCGAACGCGAGCCCGTCGGTCCGGTCGCTCACGGCCTGGCTCCTAGATAGCGAGCAACCACGATGTGAGCGTCGTCCGTCCCCTTCGCAAAGCGCGCGAGGATGGATTCGGCGATTTCCTGGGGGCCATACTCGATCGCCAGGCCGGTGGCGAAGCCGCCTCGGATTCCGTCGGTCGCCATGATCAGGGTGTCGCCCGGGAAAACGAGCAGCGTCTCTGCTCGCAACGGAGGGAGCTGATACCCCACGACGCCGCCACGGACGCTCATCGATGCGTCGGGATGCTCCGGGTCGCCCCTGGCACGCAGGAGAACGCCCTCGACGTTGCCGACGCCTGTCCAGGTCATCGACGAATCGGCGGTGCGGAAGGAGGCAAGGCTCATCACGACACCGCGTGTCCTGCGGAGGGCGTCGTGGCATCGCGGCACGAGCAGCAGCGGAGAGTCTCCCGCGTGATCGTGAAGCACCGGGAGTGCCGCCTTCGAGGCTGCGGCCGCCTCTTCTCCGTGCCCGAGCCCGTCGAGAAGGGCAACCAGGACCCCGCCGGGAAACGGGGCGACGACGTGCAGGTCACCGGAGGGCGCTTCCAGCGCGCTGCCCGCCCACCCCCAGTCGATGATCGGGTGTACATGCGGCGCGACATCGGTCATCGAAGCCATTTTTTCATCGTCACCGTCGTGCCCTTGCCCGGGGCCGAGACCAGCTCGAACTCGTCCATCACGCGCCTCGCGCCGGGAAGCCCGACGCCCAGGCTCCCTGCGGTCGAGTAGCCGTCGCGCATGGCAAGATCGATGTCGGGGATGCCTGGACCGTCGTCTTGGGCGACGATCAGGATGCCGCGACGTCCGCCTTCGTCCATCCGGCTGAGAGTGAGCTTGCCGCATTGTGCGTAGCTGACGATGTTGCGCGTGATCTCGGAGATGGCGAGGGCGATGATGGTCTGGTCGGCGCTCGAAAATCCGGCCGCGGCGGCAAGCCGAGGCCCTCTTCGAGGTCGAGCGCCGTCGCCACGCCCTCCAGAGACAGACCGAGCTGGACCATCGCAAAGGCGACATCGGGCTGGATGCCGACCACCACCGCGTTGGCGCCGCGGAGCTTGGCCGTGTACGCGATCGACCGAAGGGTGCGGGTTGCGAAAGAGTCGAGGACATCGAGCGCCGTCACGTCGATGATCACCCCGCGGCTCCGGAATCGCCCCACCTGCTCCGCGAAGGCGTCGTGAAGTTGAGCCAGCTCCCGATCGGAGAGAGCGGCCTGGATCGAGGCGATGAGCACATCGCCCTGCTTGAGAATGGGGACAGACACGGGCTCAGGTCCCTTCCGGCGCCGGACCCGCACCCGCCTCGGCCGTGAGCACGCGGTACCCCAGAATCCGCTCGGCGTCTTCGAGTCCCCCCTGGAGGTCGCCGACGGTGTTCAGCTTCGAGAGCTCGATGCCGAGCGCGACGAGCGACTGGGCGACTTCCGCGCTGAGGCCGGTCACGATCACGTGGGCGCCCATGAGCCGCGCTGCGGTCACCGTCTGCAGCAGGTGATTCGACACCTTCGAGTCGATCGTCGCCACCCCCGTGATGTCCATGACGACGACCTTCGCGCGGTTCGCGCGTATCGAGCGAAGCAGGCTCTCGGTGATGAGCCGCGCGCGCTGGGTGTCGATGACGCCGATGATCGGGAGCAACAGCAGGCGCTCGCGGATCTGGAGCACCGGCGTCGAGAGCTCCCGGATGGACTCTTGTTGCTGCCGGATGGTGCGCTCGCGCTCGAACACGAGGATGTCCACAATGAGGCCGATGTCGAAGAACGCGATCTTCTTGAGCGACATGAAGCTCTCGAAGCCGTCCCTGCTTCATGACCGCGCTGCCGATGTGCTTGAGCAACTGGTGGAACGCGCCGAGGAACACGCGCGCGTCCAGACCGGCCTTGGCGTAGAGGGTGCCGAGCTCGATGCGTTGCTCGACGTACTTCATCCCGTACTCGCCTTGTACCATCGCCACCAGGTGCTCCCTCTTGAGCTGGCGCGCCCTCTCCGCGATGGCGCGGCTCGCGATCAGGGGGCGGGCGTCATCGAGGCCCGAAAGATGGTTGAAGAACGTTGTCACGTAATCATCGGCGTGCTGCGTCACCAGGTCCCGGATCGCCGCGATGCGCGGCAAGTCCGACGCCTCGAAGCCGACGATCTTCTTCCGGCGCTCGATGTTCGCTTCATCGAGCCCCATCTCGCGCAACAGGGCTTTGGATGCGGCCTGCTGGATCCCGTCGGCCATGTTTTCTCCTTAGTTGGTATACTGGCTGGGCCGAATGAATGCCCATCATAGACTCGTTCACGGGCAGCGAAAACCGCTGAGCAGTCAGGCAAACCCTACACAGCGCGTCAGGTAATCCCCGCATCCTCACGGATTCATTGGCGATCACATTGCGCGGGGGCAATTCTGGGGGCAACCGAGCGCCCCGCGTGATCCATGAGAGATGCACATCGATTGATCAGCATCTCGAATCGATCGGCGGCGACGTACTGCTATGTTGCACGCGTGGCGCCAGCGGAGCGGGCCCATCAACCAACCATAGAGGAAATCATGCAAGTGACGAGGCGGGGAAGCATCGGGGTCGCGCTCGCGCTCGGACTGACGGCTGTGTCCGGGGCAGCCCAGGCCGCCATGAGCTGCGACAGTCTGACAACGGTGACACCGGAAGCATCCACGATCACATCGGCGGCGATCGTGACTCCGCCGGCGACGATCGGCGGCGCCGCGGTCAGCGTGCCGTTCTGCCGTGTGCAGGGTACTGCCAGGCCGTCTTTCGACTCGGAGATCAAGTTCGAGGTGTGGCTGCCGCCCACCGCTGCGGACTGGACCGGACGCATGAAGGTGAACGGCACGGGCGGCTACGCCGGCGCAACGCCGTACGCACGCCTGGCACAGGACATCGGTGACGGCTTCATCACCGCCGGCAGCAACATGGGACACGACGGCGGCGAGGCGGCGAGCTGGACGATGAATCACCCGGAGAAAGTCAAGGACTGGGGCTTGCGCGCGCACTACTACGTGGCCACCGCAGCGAAGACGCTGAGCCTCGCGTTCTACGACAAGCCGGTAGCGCATTCGTACTTCGAAGGCTGCTCGAACGGGGGGCGCCAGGCGATGATGATGGCGCAAAACTATCCGGAGCTCTTCGACGGCATCGTCGCGGGTGCGCCCTCGATGTTCTACCCCGACATCCTGTTCTGGCTGCTCTGGACCGGCAAGACCCTGACGCCCGTCTTTGGACAGCCGGCCGTCCTGAGCAGCGCGAAGCGCAGCTTGATTACAGAACGCGTGCTCGCCAAATGCGACGCGATCGACGGCCTCGCCGACGGACAGATCACCAACCCGCGCGCGTGCAGCTTCGACATCGACACGCTCGGCCCTTCGGGCGAGAACCTGCTCACCGCGCAGGAGCTCGCGACCGTCAAGGCGATGTACGCCGGCACGACGAACGAGGACACCGGCCAGCAGCGCTACAGCGGCGCCAAGTTCGGCTCCGAGGCGAACTTCGATCCGAACTTCGCCGACAACGGCGGCTACGGCCCGTTCATCGGCCACTACGTGTATTCGATGCTGTCACCGCCGTACGAATGGCGCCGCGACATCAACTGGTCGACGGTCTACGACCGCGCGAAGGCGGCGCTCTCGCCCATCACCGCGGCGCCCAGCCCGGACATCAGGGCGTTCACGAGCCGCGGCGGCAAGCTGATCCAGTACCACGGCTGGAACGACTCGGTCGTGCCGCCGGATGGATCGCTCGCTTACCTCTTCGCGCTGACGCAGTTCGAGAAGCTGCAGCACCTGCCCGACCACGCCTTCGACAGGCAGGTCGAGAAGCTCTCGCCCCAGGTCGTGGCCGCCACTGCGCAGGCCTTCGGCAAGCGGGTGCGGGAATACCACCGTCTCTTCATGCTCCCCGCCGTCAGCCACTGCGGCGGCGGCACCGGGCCCAACGCCATCGGCGGAGGCGCTCCGGAGCCCACGGCGGCGCTTCGCAATGCCGAGCACCACGTGGTGAGCGCCGTGATCAAGTGGGTCGAGGAAGGCGTAGCGCCCGAGAAGATCGTCGCGAGCCGCATCGTCAGCGGCGCCGTGGTCCGGCAACGTCCGGTGTGCCCGTACCCTGCCCAGGCAGCCTACAACGGCTCCGGCAGCATCGACGACGCCGCCAACTTCTCCTGCGTAACGCCGAAGCTCCAGGAGCGCACGATCAGCTCGACCGACATCTTGCTCATCCAGAACTCGCTGCGGCAACGCGATCTAAAGCTGCCGAATCGCTGATCCGCAGGGAATAGAGAGCGATGGGATTCAGTCAGTGAGAAGCGGGGCCCCGCCGCGGTCAGGGCGACGGGGAAGCACCGAACCGATTGAGCAGATTCGCCGTGATGCGCTGGATGAGCGGGTTCATGTAGCCATCGCCATCGTCGGACAGTCCCCAGCTCCAGCTGGTCGTGCCCGCGCCGAACACCCACGCGCTGCTCGGTGCCTGGTAGATCGAAGAGTTGGCGGTCTTCGGTCCGCTGTAGGGATCGACGTACGGGGATTCCGACAACAGCTGGTAGGTGCCGGCGACGGAAGCCGGAAGCGGGAAGCCCGACATCGACGAGTCCATTTCGTAGCCGACCATCAATGGAATCCTGTCGCCGTCGTGCAGTCCGGTGCCTTCATACACCCAACTCGAGCTGTTCTTGACGACATACGGCGCGTTTGGCGTGCTATAAGGGATCTGTCCGGAGAACTGCACTCCGATGAGCTGCTGCTCGGGGCGGTTGAGGAACGGATCGCGCCACAGGATGGTCGTCGTCGGGCCTTGCACCGGGTCGATCGTGCGGTCCTTGTAGCCGACCATCACCCGGTCGGCGGCGCCGCTCAGCGGCGACGCCTCGAACCGGACTTGCCAGAGCACCGCGTCCGCGCCGAAGAACCCGAGATGGACGCCGGCGTCGCGTGCCTGCTGGACACCGTCGTACATCGGCTTCGACCAGTACTCGTCATGACCGACCGACAGGAACGCTTTGCTATTGAGCAGCCGTGCACTGTTCTGATGCGTGTCCAGGTCAGTGGAGTACTTCACGTCGTAACCGGAGCGTTCCAGCCAGCGAATGGAGTAGACCTCATAGTCGAGAAGCTGCCCGATGCCGCGCCCGGCATACGGTCTGTTCCACGACACCTTCACCGCGCGCGGCGTGCCCGCGACCGTGCTCGCGCCGTAGCTGTTGAAGTCGTAGAGGCTCTTGCCGGTCGCGCCGTCGTCCGGGTAGTTGTTGGACGCCTGGTAGGTTGCAACCGCCTGTTGGAACATGATGTCCGCGCGCCGCGCATCGTCGCGCACGACAAAGGTGATGTAGTTCTGGTAACCCTGCGCGTTTGTGAGCATCACGACGAACGCGCCGCTAGTCCAGGTCGTAGGCACGCTAAGCGTGTAGCTCGCCGTCCAATCGCACTCGATGAGTCCGGTGTTGGCGTCGACCGGGCAGGCGGGTTGCGCCACGCCCTGCAGCGGGCCGATGCTCTGCATCAACCGGCCCCCTTGGCCCTGGTACCAGCCCATGCGATACACGTCCATCGTGTACTGCTGGGCGGGATTGACCGTGACATAGAAGGTGATCGACTCTCCCAGGTTCACGCTGGTGGCGGAGGCGTAACCCTTGATCTGCTTGCCGGCGTCGTCCGCGGGCTTGCCGGCGGGCCACATTGACCAGCCCATCGAACCCGGCTGCTGGTTCTCGAGCACGATCGGTGACGCATTGACAACGGTGACGCTCACCGGCGCCGAAGTGGTGCGATTGCCGGCGGCATCGCGCGCAACCGCCGTCAGGGTATGCGGGCTTCTGCTCGCAGTGGTGGTGTCCCAGGGCGCCGAGTACGGCGCGGCGGTGACTTCCGCGCCGACGTTCACGCCATCCAGCAGGAACTGCACGCCGACGACCCCGATGTTGTCGGAGGCATTGGCGGTCATCGTGACTGTGCCGGAAACGCGCGCCCCGGATGCGGGAGACGTAATCGACACCGCTGGCGGTGTCATGTCGGCAGGCGCACCGTTCGAGACGGTGACCGCGACCGGCGCCGAGGTGGTGCGGTTGCCGGCGGCATCGCGCGCAACCGCCGTCAGGCTATGCGAGCCATTGCTTGCGGTGGTGGTGTTCCACGAGGCCGAGTAGGGCGCCGCAGCGGCTTCCGCACCGGTATTGAGGCCGTCCAGCAGGAACTGCACGCCCACGACCCCGACGTTGTCGGAGGCGCTGGCCGTGACGCTGATCGTGCCGCCGACGATGGTCCCGGAGGCCGGAGAGGTAATGCTGACCGAGGGCGGCGTGGTGTCGTTGAACACCGTGACCGTGACCGGGTCGGACGTCCACAGCATGCCAAGCGAATCTCTCGCCACCGCGGTCAGCGTGTGCGAGGCATTGCTGGCGGTGGTCGTGTTCCAGGAGACTGAGTAGGGCGCGGTCGTGTCTTCCGCGCCGAGGTTGTTGCCGTCGAGCTTGAACTGCACCCCCGCGACAGTGAGAGCGCCGACGCTGGTTACGCTGGCGGTGACTGGCACCGTGCCGCTGACGGTGGATCCGGAGGCCGGGGCCGTAACCGTGACGATCAGGCTGCCCCCCAATTGCGCCTGGGCCGGCTGTGGCGCGATCAGGCTCCAGCCGACCATCGCCAGCAGGACTGCTACGCGGGCAATTCTCTTATTCACGTTCATTCCAACAATAATAGTGGCTCGGGTTCTCGATTCGCTATCGAGAAAGCCTGATTCTGTTGTAGCCAATCGACGATCTGAA
>WNGC01002676.1_pt1 | contig 10833 bp, 9 predicted proteins | sample 5400051 | NCBI WGS metagenome assembly WNGC01 (sample SAMN13153368, study PRJNA577476) | soil metagenome | isolation source: 20 cm soil or saprolite under grassland replicate 2 | place: USA:California | collected 2016-06-15 | reverse complement strand
CTCTTGTGGTTCAGGGCGACGTTTCCCCGCTATCGCTACGACCAGATCATGCGACTGGGCTGGAAGGTATTCATACCGCTCACGATCGTGTGGCTGGTCGTGATCGCCGTATGGATGCAGACGCCGTGGAATATTTGGTGATTTCGTGATCGACCAGATCCGCGAGTTCTTCAAGACTTTCCTGCTGGTGGAGCTGGCCAAGGGAATGGCGCTCACCGGGCGCCACCTCTTCAGGCGCAAGATCACTGTGCAGTTTCCCGAGGAGAAGACGCCGATGAGCCCGCGCTTCCGCGGGCTGCACGCCCTGCGGCGCTACCCGAACGGCGAGGAGCGCTGCATTGCCTGCAAGCTGTGCGAGGCCGTCTGCCCGGCGCTGGCGATCACGATCGAGTCCGAGCAGCGCTCCGACGGCACCCGCCGCACGACGCGCTACGACATCGACCTCACCAAATGCATTTTCTGCGGCTTGTGCGAGGAGTCCTGCCCCGTGGATTCGATCGTCGAGACGCGCATCCTCGAGTACCACGGCGAGAAGCGCGGCGACCTCTACTACACCAAGGAAATGCTGCTCGCGGTGGGCGACCGGTACGAAGAGCAGATCGCCAAGGACCGCGCCGCGGACGCGGCGTACCGATGAATCCGGACCATGTTTGAGTTGGCGGTTTTCTGGATTTTTGCCGCGATCCTGGTGATTGCGGCGAGCTGCGTCATCACGCTGCGCAACCCGGTGCACTCGGCTCTGTTCCTGGTGCTCGCCTTCTTCACCGCCGCGGCGCTGTGGATGCTGCTGCGCGCGGAGTTTCTCGCGATTGCGCTCGTGCTCGTCTACGTCGGCGCCGTGATGGTGCTGTTCCTCTTCGTGGTGATGATGCTCGACATCAACCTCGAACGCGTGCGCGAGGGGTTCTGGACTTACCTTCCCCTGGGGGCCGCGGTGGGCATCCTGATGGTGGTCGAGATGGCGCTCGTCCTGGGCGGCCGCTATTTCGGAATCGAAGCGTTTCCGGGCCCCCGGGACCCCGGGCCGGGCGCGAGCAACACCAAGGACCTCGGGCGGGTGCTTTACACCGACTACGCCTATCCACTCGAGCTCGCGGCGGTGCTGCTTCTGGTGGCCATCGTGGTCGCGATCGCGCTGACTCTCAGGAAGCGCAAGGATACGAAATACCAGGACCCGGCGCGGCAGGTCGCCGTCAGGCGCAGCGACCGCGTGCGGCTGGTTTCGATGCCGGCGGAGAAAAACGACTAAAGCAGCAAGAATGGGGGGCGCGCTGTCACTGTCGCATTTCCTGATTCTCGGCGCGGTGCTGTTCGCGATCAGCATCGTCGGGATCTTTCTCAACCGCAAGAACGTCATCATCCTCTTGATGGCGATCGAGCTGATGCTGCTCGCGGTCAACTTGAACTTCATCGCCTTTTCTCACTATCTCGGCGACATTGCGGGGCAGGTGTTCGTGTTCTTCATCCTGACGGTGGCGGCGGCGGAATCGGCGATCGGCCTGGCGATCCTCGTCGTGCTGTTCCGCAATCTGCAGACCATCAACGTCGACGACCTCGACAACCTGAAAGGCTGACATGACGGAGCTGCAGCTCTACCTGCTCGTGCCGCTCGCTCCGCTTGCCGGCGCGCTCGTTGCTGGCCTGTTCGGGCGGCAGATCGGACGTGCGGGGGCGCACTGGGTCACGATCGCGGGCGTGGCGATTTCCTTCGTCGCCTCGTGCGTGGTCTTCGTCGACGTCCTCGACGGCGCAGCGTTCAACGGACCGGTCTACACCTGGCTGGTTTCGGACGGGACCCGGTTCGAGATCGGCTTCCTGATCGACCGCCTCTCCGCCTTGATGATGGTGGTGGTGGCTTTCGTGTCGCTGATGGTGCACATCTACACCATCGGATACATGGCCGACGACCCGGGCTACCAGCGTTTCTTCGCCTATATCGCGCTGTTCACATTTTCCATGCTGATGCTGGTGATGGCGAACAATTTCCTGCAGCTCTTTTTCGGCTGGGAGGCAGTGGGCCTGGTGTCGTACCTGCTGATCGGCTTCTGGTATACGCGGCCGAGCGCGATCTACGCGAACCTGAAGGCGTTCCTCGTCAACCGGGTCGGCGATTTCGGCTTCCTGCTCGCTGTGGCGCTCGTGCTCGCCTACTTTGGCACGCTCGACTACGCGGCGGTCTTCTCCCGGGCCCCGGCCATGGCGGCAGCCACGATCGAGGTCGTCCCCGGGGCGCCGTGGCTGCTCCTCTCGGCGATCTGCATCGGGCTTTTCGTCGGCGCGATGGGCAAGTCCGCGCAATTTCCCCTCCACGTGTGGCTGCCCGACTCGATGGAAGGCCCCACGCCGATTTCCGCCCTGATCCACGCCGCCACCATGGTGACGGCGGGCATCTTCATGGTGGCGCGGATGTCGCCGCTGTTCGAGCACTCGCAGACCGCGCTCTCGTTGGTGCTGGTGATCGGCGGGATCACCGCCTTCTTCATGGCCTTGATCGCCGTCGTCCAGTACGACATTAAGCGCGTGGTGGCCTATTCGACCCTGTCGCAGCTCGGATACATGGCCGTGGCGCTCGGCGCCTCGGCCTACTCCGCGGCGATCTTCCACCTTATGACCCATGCGTTCTTCAAAGCGCTGCTTTTCCTCGGCGCGGGTTCCGTCATCATCGCCCTGCACCACGAGCAGGACATGCGCAAGATGGGCGGATTGTGGAAGCACATGCCGTGGACTTACGGCACGGTCCTCGTCGGCGCGATCGCGAGCGCGGGCGTGCCGGGCTTTGCCGGCTTTTTTTCCAAGGATGCGATTATCGAGGCCGTGCATCTCTCGAACACGCCTTTTGCGGGGTTCGCGTGGCTCGCGGTGACGGCGTGCGTGTTCGTGACCGCCTTCTATACCTTCCGCCTGGTGTTCTACGCGTTTCACGGCAAGGAGCGCTTCGAGTCGCACGATCACGCCCCGCACGAATCGCCCGCGGTGGTCACGGTGCCGCTCGTTCTCCTCGCCATTCCCTCGATCTGCGCGGGTTGGCTGATCGGGCCCTTGCTGTTCGGCGACTATTTTGGAAACTCGCTTACGATCGCCCCGACGCATCCGGCCTTGAGCGAAATGGCGGCGGAGTTCCACGGCGTGGTGCCGATGATGACCCACACGGTGAAGACAGTCCCTTTCTGGCTGACCTTGGCCGGGATCGCCGCGGCCTGGTACCTCTACATCCTCAAGCCCGAGCTGCATGTGAAGCTGCGGCAAAAAGCCGGCGTCCTCGTCACCATTCTCGAGGAGAAATACGGCCTCGACCGCTTCAACGACTGGTTCTTCGCCGGCGGCGCGAGGAAATTCGGCGCCGGCCTGTGGCGCTTCGGCGACGTGATCCTGATCGACGGCCTGATGGTGAACGGCACGGCGAGGCTCGTCGGGTGGTTCGCGGGGGTGGTGCGCTTGATCCAGTCCGGATTCATTTACCACTACGCGTTTTTCATGATCATCGGCGTTTCAGTACTGCTCACTTACTTCATCTTTTTCAGAGGGACGCTCGTCCCCTAGGAAGAAATGCCTTCTCACTGGCTCAGCCTCGCCATATGGGTGCCGATCGTCGCGGGGCTCGTCGTCCTAGCCGTCGGCGACAGGAACCTGCGAGGAGCGCGAGCGATCGCGCTCCTCGGCGCAGTCGTCGGATTCCTCGTAACGATTCCGCTCGTCACCGGTTTCCAGACGGGCACGAGCGCCATGCAGTTCGTCGAGCTCGCGCCCTGGATTCCGCGTTTCAGCGTGAACTACCATCTCGGCGTGGACGGCATTTCGGTGCTGTTCATCCTGCTGAACAGCTTCATCACCGTGCTGGTGGTGATCGCCGGCTGGGAGGTGATCCGCAACAAGGTCGCCCAGTACATGGCGGCGTTTCTGGTCATGTCGGGGCTCCTGAACGGCACCTTTGCGGCGCTCGACGCGGTGCTCTTCTACGTCTTCTTCGAAGCGACCCTGATCCCCATGTACCTGGTCATCGGCGTCTGGGGCGGGCCGAATCGGGTTTACGCGGCCGTCAAATTCTTCTTGTACACACTGTTAGGGTCGCTCCTGATGCTGCTCGCTTTCCTCTACCTCTACAACAAATCGTGCGGCAGCTTCGCGGTGCTCGACTACCACAAGCTGCCGCTGCCTCTCAACGCGCAGATCCTGCTCTTCATCGCCTTCCTGATGGCGTTCGCCGTCAAAGTCCCCATGTGGCCCGTGCACACCTGGCTCCCGGACGCGCACGTCGAAGCGCCCACCGGGGGCTCGGCGGTGCTGGCGGCGATCCTGCTGAAGCTCGGCGCCTACGGCTTTATCCGCTTTTCTCTCCCTATCCTGCCGGACGCGAGCCATTATCTCGCCGGATTCATGATCACGCTGTCGCTGATCGCGATCGTGTACATCGGTTTGGTCGCGCTGGTGCAGACGGACATGAAGAAGCTGATCGCCTATTCCTCGATCTCGCACATGGGCTTCGTGACGCTGGGTTTCTTCATCTTCAACGCCTACGGCATGGAAGGGGGCCTGGTGCAGATGATCTCGCACGGATTCGTCTCGGCTGCGCTGTTCCTGTGCGTGGGCGTACTGTACGACCGCATGCACTCGCGCAACATCGCCGACTACGGCGGCGTGGTGAACACCATGCCGCGGTTTGCCGCTCTGATGGTGCTCTTCGCGATGGCCAACTGCGGGCTGCCGGCGACCAGCGGCTTCGTCGGCGAGTTCATGGTGATCGTGGGCGCGATGAAGTTCAATTTCTGGATCGCGTTCCTTGCCGGAACGACGCTCGTCTTCGGCGCCGCCTACACGCTGTGGATGGTCAAGCGCGTGATCTTCGGCGAGGTGGGAAACCCGCGCGTCGCGGAGCTTTCCGACGCCAATGCGCGCGAGCTCCTGGTCCTGGGGCTGCTCGCGATCGCCGTGCTGTGGCTGGGCGTGCATCCCGCCCCCTTTACCGAGATCATGCATGCCTCGGTTAGCGAGTTACTGAAGCATGTCGCGGTGAGCAAGCTGTGAAACAAGCTGTGAAAGGCGGGGAAACGTGCTGACCGGTCTCCCCATCATGCTGCTCGCGTATCCGGAGATCTTTCTGCTCGCCGCCGGGTGCGCGATCCTGGTGATCGACCTGTTCCTCAAGGACGCAAGGCGCTGGGTCACTTACGCGCTGTCGCTTGGCTCCTTGCTCGGCTGCGCGCTCCTCACCGCGATCGTCACCGGCATGACCGGCGGGCAGCTCGCCACCACCTTCAACGGCATGTTCGTCTCCGACCTGATGGCGAGCGTGCTCAAGATGTTCACCTATATCGCGGTGGCCCTGTGCCTGGTGTATTCGCGCGTCTACCTGGCCGACCGTGGCCTGTATCGCGGCGAGTACTTCGTGCTGGCGCTGTTCGCGACGCTCGGGATGATGGTCATGATCTCCGCGAGCCACTTCCTGACGTTGTACCTAGGTCTAGAGCTCATGTCCCTGTGCCTGTATTCCCTGGTGGCGCTCAACCGCGATTCCGCAATATCGAGCGAAGCGGCGATGAAGTACTTCGTGCTGGGCGCGATCGCCTCGGGCCTCTTGCTCTACGGCATGTCGATGATCTACGGCGCCACGGGCACGCTCGAGATCACCGAGGTCGCCAGGGGCGCGGCCCGTATCCTGCAGAGCGATCATCCTTCGAAACCCGTGCTCGCCTTCGGGCTGGTGTTCGTCGTCTCGGGCCTTGCGTTCAAGGTAGGTGTGGTGCCCTTCCACATGTGGATCCCCGACGTGTACCACGGCGCGCCCTCGGCGGTGACGCTCTTCATCAGCACCGGACCCAAGCTCGCGGCGTTTGGGATGGCGATCCGGCTCCTGGTGAACGCTCTGCAGCCGCTTGCGGGCGACACACCGCAGTTCGCGAGCGGATGGCAGGACATGCTCGTCATCCTGTCGGTGCTCTCCATGGCGATCGGCAACCTCGCCGCGATCGCGCAGTCGAACATCAAGCGCATGCTCGCTTACTCGACCATCTCGCACATGGGCTTTATGCTCCTGGGGCTTCTCTCCGGCATCGTGGGCGGTAACGCGCTCTCGGCGGCCGAGGCCTGGAGCTCGGCCATGTTCTACGCCGTCGCCTACGTGCTGATGAGCCTGGGGGCGTTCGGCACGGTGGTGCTCCTCTCTCGCGCCGGCTTCGAGGCGGAGCGCATCGAGGACTTCAAAGGCCTGAACACGCGCAGCCCCTGGTTCGCGTTCATCATGCTGCTCCTGATGTTCTCGCTCGCGGGCATTCCGCCCACCGTGGGTTTCTACGCGAAGCTTGCGGTGCTCCAGGCCGTGCTCGGGGCCGGGCACGTGTGGCTCGCGCTGGTCGCCGTGCTGTTCGCGCTGGTGGGGACGTTCTACTACATTCGCATCGTCAAGCTCATGTATTTCGACGAGCCGCAGGATGCGGGGCGGATCGACGCGAAGCTCGACGTGAGCGTCCTCCTGTCGGCGAACGGGCTGGCGGTGCTCGTTCTGGGCATCCTGCCCCAACCCCTAATGCAACTGTGCTTCTACGCGATCAAGGGCCTGTGAGCGGAGGCCGCGACGTGAAGGATCTCAGCGAGCGCCGGGTCTCGAGCAAGCTCGTCTACGACGGCAAGCTCCTCAAGGTGCGCAGCGACACGGTGCGGCTGCCCGACGGGGGGACCGCCGAGCGCGAATTCATCGAACATCCGGGAGCGGTCGCGGTGATCGCGCTCACCGGCGCGGGCGAGCTCGTGATGGAGCGCCAGTACCGCTATCCGCTCGGGCGCGACATGATCGAAATCCCGGCGGGCAAGATCGATCCCGGCGAGGACCCGCTCGCGACCGCCCGGCGCGAGTTGAAGGAAGAGACCGGCTATATCGCCGCCGATTGGCGGCACCTGGCGACGATCCACATCGCGATCGGGTATTCGAACGAGCGGATCGAAATCTACCTCGCGAAAGACTTGAGGCACGAGGGCGCGAAGCTCGACGACGAGGAATTCCTCGAAGTCTTCACTCTGCCGCTCGCCACGGCACTCGCCTGGGTACGCGACGGGAAGATCACCGACTCCAAGACCATAGCAGGGCTGTTCTGGGCGGAAAAAGTCCTCGGAGGCAGCTGGCAGCAGGTGCCTTGATCGGCTGCGCGAACACCTTGGCAAGGGCGCAACCGTCTATTGGTCCTTGACGAAGCCGTGCTTGACGAGCCGCACGTCTTCGTCCCTGACGAGCCCGATTCCCGGAGCGTGATACTTGTACTCCTTTGCGAGAAGCTCGATGCCTGAGGTCTCCTTCACTTTCATGCACCCTGAAAACGTCCCCGCGGGCGTCTTGCACGTCTCGGTAAGGCTCTCGATCTCCGCCCGGTCCATCGCCACGCCGGGCGCGAGCTCCTGGTAGTACTTCATCTTCAATTTCGGCGTTCCGGGCATCATCAGGCCGGCCCTGTTGCCGTTCACGCCCGCGAGCCACGAGCCGTCGCGCTTGACCACCTTGCCGTTTTCGTAGAACTCCACGTCTTCACCGAAGTAGTAGACGTCTTTCGTTTGCTCGCAGATCGCGAAGTAATTCTTCGCGATCTCGTGCAATTTCCCGTCTTTCCATTCCTTTTCCTCGACGACGCGAGTGTTGACTCCGTCTATCATCCTGGTCTCGTTGAGAACCGTGATCTGGAGCTTCGTGTCGCCTCCTTCCAGGACGAGCTGAAAGCCGGGTTCCAGGACGAAGTATGGATTGCGGCCTGCCGTCATCAGATTGCAGCTCGAGAGCGCGAATTCCTCCTGCCACTCCGACTTTTTTCCCTTGCTCTGCCCCCACGCCGTTGAAAATGCCAGAATCGCAACCGCGACGAGAATGGTTTGAACCGTACGCTTATTCATTGGATGCTCTCCTTCATGTCAAAGATTCATGCCCTCGGCCCTGTTAATCGCCCGATCGGGTGCCAGGAACCTCAATACCAGATCTTGGCGATTACGCTGACTCCTCTGTCGTTGCGGCGGAACGTCGGGTTGTTGGGGTCGCCCTCCTCGAGGCGGTAAGCGTTTCCGGGGGAGAACCAACCCGCTCTCAGATCCAGGCCGAGGCGCTGCACGCCGAACAAGTTGCGAATCCCGATCACGACGTCGAACTCCCTCCCCACGTCCTTGCTCAGCTGCTTGTCATCCTGGTTCATTTGAGCCGTCACGGCCGAGCCGCGAATTGCGTCCGCGGTTTTATCCAGCCGGTAATGATGAATGAGAAGGTCGACCGAGATCGTCGGCACCGGGCGGAAGCCGAAGCCCGCGGTAATAATGTGGACGTTGCTCAGCTCCGGGTCGAGGACCTCGCCGTAATATTTGAATTTCGCGGCACCGGCAAACCTCGCCTCATTCGACTGCAGGCCGCTTTGGCGGAATTCCGTGTTCCTGCTGCCGCCGGCGTCGCCGCTGCCGAACGCATAGCCCGCGCTGACGTTCATCGGGAGTCCAGGATAGCGGTATGTGTAGCCGACATCGACTGCGCGACCCGCAAAAGGCCGCGCCCGCTCATCCCTGCCGCCCAGATAAGCGAGCTCGGCCCAATAGCTCAGCTCTTCCGATGGCGTGCCGTAGGCGCGTACCCCCATGAGCCGTGGCTGACCTTCCAGCCGGGCACGGTCCCTGCGGACAATCGTGTAGCCGGACAGTTTGACGTCCTCGATCCCGCGATAGTCCGCGTACACCATCGACGTATCGATTCGATCGGTCGCTTGTCGGCCGATCAGGTCCCAGTCCCAGGCCACTTCCCGACCGTGGAGCGCTTCGACCCGGAAAGAGCCTTGCCTGAGCACGACGCTGGCGACGTCCATCGAGGTGTCGTACAGCCAGTGCCGCTCGTCCTCGTAGTTCCGTCGGCCGAAGTTGAACTCGAACGGAGCAGTAATGCCTCTGACCGTCACGTAGCCCTGGTCGACAAGAAGAGCACTGTTTCTCTTCGGCGCGAGTACGGTCTCGCCGGTCGGAAGCGTGACGCTGCTCTCCTCGTGCACGGGGATTTCCTTTTCCAGGATCAACTCCAGCGTCGTTACCAGCCAGTCTGTCGGCCGATAGACGATCATGCCGTTCAGTTGGGGCTTCGCGATCTGGGAGTTGTCACGGACCTTCTTGTTGAGATCGGGGTCGCGGAGATAGGTGACCTCCGATTCGCTGCCGATCGAATATTGGTAGTTCAGGCGCTGGGGCAGCTCCCACGGCAGAGTTCCAGGCAACCGATGCCGTGATGTAGCGCTATCGGACTGCGACGAAGTGTCCCCACCCGGCGCTCGCGGGGGCAGCTGGAATTGCGCCAACCGAATGCCGTTCGCACCATCCTCGGACGGCCTCTTGAACGGTCCCGGGAGATCGGGGTCTGTCGGGCCGATCTTCTCGCTCCCCTGCGGGCGTCCCCGGGGGACATCGGCGCGAATCAGCGGGGCATCGGCGTAGACGCCCTCGCTCCTGTCGGTCTTCAGCTCGACAGCGCAGACGGGCAGGCTTGAACCCAAGGTGACGGCGAGCGCCGTCGACCATCCCGCGCAGGCTTCCCTTCGGGACATTCGGGTCGAGCTAGCACAGGGTTTCTCCGGCGCCGTATTCCGATCCGCGCTGATCATTGCGTCCGCCTTACGCGCCTTTCAGGCCGAGATCGTTTTGGCCTTGCGCTTCCGACCCGACCAGTAGATAGAGGGCCGGCATGACAAACAAGGTGAACAAAGTGGATGCGGCAAGGCCGCCGATGATGACGATCGCCGTCAGCTGCACGATCTCGAGACCGGGGACCCGCCCGAGGAGGACAATCGGCAGCAACGCGGCGATGATCGCCGCGGAGCTCGCCAGGATGGGTGTCAGCCGTTCCCGCGCCCCGCGGACGACGAGATCAAAACCAAACGGCACGCCTTCCTCTCCCTCGAGACGCTGATAGCGATTGATCAGCAAGATGCCGTTCCTGGCGGCGATGCCGAGCACCGCGAGAAACCCGATGATCGACCCAAGCGAGATCACTCCGCCGCCCGCCAGCGCCCCCAGCACCCCGCCGGCGAGAGCCGCCGGGATGGCGAGGAAAGCGATCAGCGCCAGGCGCCAGCTTCCGAAACAGGCCTGCAGCAGCAGGAAAATCCCGATCGCCGCGGCGGCGGCTACGCCCAGCATGCGCTGCTGCGCGCTCTCGCGCTCGGTGTATTCACCCAAGAGCTCAGGGTGATGCTCGAGCGGAAACTGGATTTTCTCGAGCTTGTCCTCGACTTCGTCGATCACGGAACCCGGATCCCGCCCGGCCACGTTGGCCGCCACATCGACGTAAGGCGCGATGGCCTCATGCCTGATGACCTTCGGGGTCGACACCATCTTCACGTCGGCGATATCGCCCAAGCGCGCGTGGGTGCGATCCGACTTTCCGATCCACAGATCGGAGAGATTGGCCAGGCTCTGGCGCGCTTCGGGTGCGCCAACGACCACCACCTCGTAGATCTTCTGCTCCTTGAAGAGAAAACCGACGACCAGGCCGGAGAACACCGTCGCCGTAGCGCGCCGCACGTCGCCGGGCTTGACGTTGGCGGGACCCGCGGCATCCAGGTTCAGCTTGACCTGAACGGTGGGCTCGTCCACCTGGTCCTCGGCGCCCAGATCGACGATCCCGGCGATGCCGGAAAGCGCCTGCCTGACCTCCTCGGCCTTTTGATTCAGGATTTCGCGCTTCGGGCCGTAGATGCGCACGACGATCGCCTTGCTCGCGCCGGTCAGCACTTCGCCGACTTTGTCGCGCAAGTAGAATTGCACGCTGTGTTCGGCGCCCGGGTATCCGGCCACCGTCTCCCGGATCGCGGCGATCGTTTTGTCGTAGTCGGCTTT
>WNGC01010004.1_pt1 | contig 10838 bp, 12 predicted proteins | sample 5400051 | NCBI WGS metagenome assembly WNGC01 (sample SAMN13153368, study PRJNA577476) | soil metagenome | isolation source: 20 cm soil or saprolite under grassland replicate 2 | place: USA:California | collected 2016-06-15 | reverse complement strand
GCCGGCCCGCCGCCCTTGTAGGGCACGTGGACCATCTCGACGCCGGCGAGGCGCTGAAACAGCACCGCGGCCAGGTGCGGCGCTGCGCCGTTTCCCGACGAGGCGAAATTGAGCTTCCCGGGATTCTTCTTCGCATGGTCGATCAGCTCCCGCAGCGAGCTCACGCCCACGCCCGGGTTCACCGCCACCACCAGCGGCGACGCGCTCAGCTTGCTGACCGGCGCCAGGTCGCGCAGCGGCTGGAAACCGGGGTTCGGGTTGAGCAGCGGGTTGACCAGGATGCTGGAAGGGCTGGCGATCAGCACCGTGTAGCCGTCGGGGGCGGCCTTCGCCACGCTCTCCGCGGCGATGCTCGAGCCGGCGCCGGGCTTGTTCTCCACCACGATCGGCGCGCCGAGCGCCCTCGACAAGGGGTCCGCGAAAACGCGCGGAGCCGGCGCCGGGCTTGTTCTCCACCACGATCGGCGCGCCGAGCGCCCTCGACAAGGGGTCCGCGAAAACGCGCGCCACGAAATCCGCCGCGCCGCCCGGGGCGAAGCCGACTACCAGCTTGACCGGACGCGAGGGGTACGATTGCGCGAGCGCCTGGCTCGCGAAAAGGAAGACGAGGACGAAACTCCTCACGACAGCGCCGAATCCAGAGCGGACAACAAGGCTCCCAGTTTCGGCGGGCTCGACTCGAGGCCGACCTTGACCTTGGCCTCGCGCAGCGCCGACGACGCCACCGGGCCGATCGAGGCGACCAGCGTGCGGTTGAGCGCGGCGCGCAGCGCCTCGCTCCGTCCGAGCTGCCCGGCCACCGCGAACAGGTTTCTCACCTGCTCCGCGTTGGTGAACACCGCCGCGTCCATCTCGCCGCGCTCGAGCGCGCCGATCAGCTCGGCGAGCGGCCGCGTGTCCGCGGGCAGCGACCAGCGATAGGTCGGGATCTCGATGACGCTCGCGCCGCGCGCTTCGAGCGCCTTGCCCAGCTCGACGTTGACCACGCCGTAGCGCTGCACGATCACGCGCTCGCCGCGCACCGGGACGTCTTTCATGCATTCGAGAACCTCCCGCGTCGTGAACGGATCGGCGGCGCTGCGGTCGATGCGCACGCCGCGCGCGCGCAGCGCCGCGGTCGGCTTCGGGCCGCGCACCGCGACGACCATGCGCGAAAGCATCTCGAGCAGCTGCGGCGTGCGGCCGAGCGCGTCGGTCGCGCCGAACAGCGCCTTGGTGCCCACGCCGGTCTGGAATACCGCCGCTTTCGCCGGCCGCTCCTCGAGCGAGCGCAGCAGGGCGCCGATCGCTCCGGGATCGAGGTCCGGCAGCTCGGCGAGCGCCGGCGCGTGGAACGGCACGCCGCCGCGCTGCGCCACGAGATCGGCGAGCTGCGCGCCGAGACGGCTCTCGAGGATCGCGACTTTCTTCGCCCGCATGCGCGCTCAGCGCCCGATGCGCTTGTTGGCGAGCTCCAGGCGATCGACGACGTTGCGCACCACCGCGCGCGTCAGCTGCAGCTGCGCCCCCAGGCTCATCTTCTCGAGCGCCGCCGGGGCGAACTCGGCGAGGAGCAGCGGCGTCATCGACTCGACCGTGGCGTGGCGCCGCTCGGCGCCGCCGCTGATGTAGGCCATCTCGCCGAAGCACTCGCGGTCGTTGAGCATGTTGAGCAGCCGCCCCTGCAGGGTCACCTTCGCCTGGCCTTTCGCGAGGAAGAAGAAGCTGGTGCCGCGCTCGTTCTCGCGCACCACGACCTTGCCCTTGTCGACCCGGCTCCACCGGCCGGCGCGTACCAGCTCCCAGACCTCGTAATCGGAGAGCGTCGCGAGCATGTTCACGGTCTTCAGCGCCACGTACTTCTCGCTGTCGGGAATCGTGCCGCGCGGCAGCACCTGCTCGCCGAGCTTCGACAGCTCGGCGGCGAACTCGGCCCAGCTCGGGTAGCGCTGCGCGGGGCTCTTCTTCATCGCGCGCAGCACCACCGCGTCGATTTCCCTGGGCAGATCGCGCCGCAGCTCGCTCGGCGGGACCGGGCTGAGCTTGATGATCTTGTCCATCAGCGCCTGCATGTTCTCGGCGAGGAACGGCCGCCTGCCGGTGAGCAGCTCGTAGAGCACCACGCCGAGCGAGTACATGTCGCTGTGGAAGGTGACCGGCATCGATTGGAGCTGCTCCGGCGACATGTAATAGGGCGAACCCATCCGCGTCGTCCCCATCCGCGTCGTCGTCACGAGCTGGGTGCGCTTCAGGGAGGCGGCGCCGAAGTCGGCGATCTTGATGTCGGTGTCCGCGACCAGCATGATGTTCGCGGGCTTGATGTCGCGGTGGACGATGCCCTGCTGCGCCGCGTATTCGAGCGCGCCGCAGCACTTGAAGCCGATTTGCAGCACGTCGGCGACCGGAAGCAGGTTCTCCGGCGCGGCATGCTTCGACAGGTCGCCGCCGGTCAAGTACTCCATCGCGATGTGGCCTGAGTCCTCGGCGACCACCGCGTCGAGGATGGCGACGATGTGCGGGTGACGCAGCTTGCCGGCGAGCGATGCCTCCTGGAGAAACTGCGAGCGGTACACCGTGCCGAATTCCGGATCGCGGAACACCTCCGGCTCGATCGTCTTCAGGGCCACCTCCCGGCCCGTGAAGGTGTCGCGCGCCAGGTACACCGTGCCGGTGGCGCCCTTGCCGAGCAGCTTCTGGACGTCGTACTTGCCGACCTGGAGGCTGAGGCTTTGATCGAGGTCGAGGTCGAGCTCGAATGCCGGTTTTTGCGTCACGGGCTCCCACCCTGTAGGCGACAGGAATTTATCACCATACTATTCGGTTTGTTGCCCGGAGGAGTAAATAATGCCAGCGCGTTTCGCCCCGGAGTTCCTGCTTGTCGTCCTGCTGGCGCTCGCCGCGCCCGCCCTCGCGCAGGTCAGCGTGCAGGAATACGCCATCCCGCGGGGGCACTATGCGCACGACGTCTGGGCGGATGCCGCGCCCGGGGGGCCGGTGTGGTTCTCGGCGCAGCGCGGCGGCGAGCTCGGCATCCTCGACCCGGCAAGCGGCAAGGTGGAGTTCGTGCCGCTCGGCCCGGGCTCCGCCCCGCACGGCGTGATCGCGGGCGCCGACGGCGCGCCGTGGCTGACCGACGGCGGCCAGAACGCGATCGTGCGCGTCGATCCGAAAACGCGCCAGGTGAAGGCCTGGCCGCTGCCCGAAGGCAGCGGGTACACCAATCTCAACACCGCGACCTTCGACCGGAACGGCGTGCAGTGGTTTACCGGCCAGAGCGGCATCTACGGGCGCCTCGATCCGCGCAGCGGCGAGATGAAGGTCTTCGACGCGCCGAAGGGCCGCGGCCCCTACGGCATCCACGCGACCCCCCAGGGCGTGGTGTATTACGCCTCGCTCGCCGGCTCGCACATCGCGCGCATCGAAGCGGCGAGCGGCGCCGCGACGGTGATCGAGCCGCCGACGCGCCGCCAGGGCGCGCGGCGCGTGTGGTCGGACTCGAAGGGCAGCCTGTGGGTGGCGGAGTGGAACTCGGGCAACCTCAGCCGCTACGAGCCGGGCACCGGCAGGTGGTCGCAGTGGAAGGCGCCCGGCGGCTCGCCGCACGTCTACGCGGTGTACGTCGACGAGACCGACAGGGTGTGGGCCTCGGAGTGGAGCGCGCAGGTGATGCTGCGCTTCGATCCGGCGAGCGAGAAGTTCGAGACCTTCAGGTCATCGAGCCCGAACGCCAACGTGCGCCAGATCCACGGCCGCAAGGGCGAGGTGTGGACGCCCGAGTCCGCGGCCGACAAGATCGTCGTGTACCGCTACCGATAGCCGCGGGCAAAAAAAAGAGGGCGCGCCGCAGCGCGCCCATACCCTCCCTGACGCCCCTTCAGTTCAGTGCAGAATTCGCGCGAACGTGCGGCCGCGCAGAACGCTGTAGGCCATCGGCTCCTCGTACATGAGGTCCGAAATCAGCAGCGTGATCTCGTCGAAAATCTCGCCTTGCAGATCGGCGTTGAGCTTCGGGTAGATGCCGATCTCGGTGATGAACAGGTCGGCGTCGGGAATCGCCCTGTCGTCGAGCTGAATCGGCAGCATGGCCCGGTCCTGGATCGAGAAGCCGCACAGCATCGGGCAGCGCGCGAACAGCGCGTCGATCTTTGCCTGGATATCGGTCAGCAATTGCGGGTCCGGCGTACGAGGTGAGCGGCTGATTTGCATGCCGCCAAGCTACCCGCGCGCGACGCTTCGCTCAATCAGGGAATACCTGAACCGACTACGCGGAAAACCCTAGGTGAAAATTACAGCAGAATCAGCGCCGTAAGTCAGTGCAGGACGCGCGCGAATGTGCGTGCGCGCAATAGTTCACACACCTCGGGACGCTCGTCCAGGAGAGCGGCCAGCGTCTTGGTGATGTCCTCGTAGATATCGCCGTACTGCTCGGCGCTCAGGCGCGGCGTGATGCCGACGTCGCTCACGAACAGCTCGTTGTCCCGGTCCTGGACCGAGAATCCCCACAGGTCCGGGCAGCGCTCGAAGAGCGACTCGAGCTGGGCCTCGAGATCCCTGCCGGCACGCTGCAGGCGCGGTTCCAGGCTTGGTTGCGTTTTCATGGCTTCCAAGCTAGTCCGTTCGGGGGACGGCAGGTTTGAACAACTGTCAGCGCCGCCAACTTTTTCCCGGCCATAAATCGGCTTCCTCATCATTTCTTACTATGGCTTACCATGCCGGCTGCAGAGAGTCCTCGAGGAGGCGCAGATGGCCAGGTTCGTGATTTCCCCGCATTTCCGGCTCCACGAATGGGTCGCCGAGGAAAAGGGCTACTTCAGGGCGGAGGGCCTCGACTACGAATTCCGCAATGTCTTCGAAAGCCATGCGACGCCCGACAGGGTCGGCGCCTACACCAGCTTCGAGAAGGGCCGCGAGGCCAATGTCAGCTGCGCCTGCCACTGGACGGTGAACGTCGCCGCCTCCAGCGGGCACGGCAAGCTCTACGCCGATGCCTACTCGGTCGCGCCGGCGGCGGTGTTCGTGCCGCCCGAGTCGGCGATCCGCGACCCCGCGGACCTGCGCGGCGTGCCGATCTCGGTCGGCCACCAGTCAGGCAGCCACTACTCGACGCTCCAAGCGCTCGAGCAGTACCTGCCGCTCGCCGACATCAAGCTCTCGTTTGCCGACGGCATCCTGTTTTCGCGGCTGGAGAAGCTGATCGACCGCCAGGTGCCGGCCGCGGCGCTGTTTTCCGGGCCGTACTACTTCCTCGAGCAGCTCGGCTTCCGCAAGATCATCGACAGCACGTTCATGATGGCCACCATGCTCACCGGCGAGCCCGATCCGGAGGACGTGAAGAAATATTTCCGCGCGCTGCGCAGCGCGCAGCGCGACATCGATCTTCGTCCCGAACGCTACACGCGCTACTACCGCAGGGAATTCCCGCAGCGCTTCCTCGAGCAAATCGACGTTCGGCGATGGGGCCCGGGCGAGCGCATCGTCTTCGAGCCCTACACCAAGGAGGTGTTCGAGGATTCCTTCAGGTGGGTCCGCGAGCACAACATCTTCGAGCCCGCGGCGATGGGTCCCGGCTGCTACGAGGACGCCTGCGTCTCGCTAGATGCTCATTGAGGCCGGTAGCCGATGTCCCTGACGAGCTTTCCGTATTTCATGAAGTCGTTCTTCAGCAAAGCGGAGAAATACTCCGGCGACTCGGCTACGATGATCAGTCCCGCGCTGACCAGCTTCTCGGCCACATCGGGCTGCTGCATCGCGCGGTTGATCTCCCCGTTCAGCTTGAGGACGATGTCGCGCGGCGTGCCGGCCGGCGCGACATAGCCGAACCAGCCGCCAGACTCGTAGCCCGGGACGTCCTCGGCTGCGGCCGCCCGGACTTGATGTGCGGCGTCATGCCGGTGATGCCGTCGATGCCGGCCTGCACCTGGCCGCCGATGATGTCGGTAGCGATCGCCGCCGAGCCCTTGTACGGAACGTGCGTGAACGTGAAGCCGCCGAGCGCGCGCAAGTGCTCGAAAGCGAGATGCGGAAACCCGCCTTCGCCGTTCGTCGCCACGGTCAGCCTGCCGGGATTCGCCCGGGCGTAGGCGACCATCTCGCCGATCGACTTGAACGGCGCAGCCGGGTTGGCGACGATCCCCAGATAGTTGGTCGTCGTCACCGCGATGGGGACGAAGTCCTTCAGCGGGTCGTACGGAATGTTCCTGCTGGTGTGCGGCAGCACGACCATGTTGCCGCCCTGCGCGGCGGCGAGCGTGTAGCCGTCGGGCGCGGATTTCGCGACCAGGTCGAGGCCGAGCATCCCGCTCGCCCCCGGCCGGTTCTCCACCACGATCTGCTGGCCGAGCCGCTCGGCGATCTTCGGACCGATCAGCCGCGTCATGATGTCGGTGGTGTTGCCGGGCGGGAACGGAATGATGATTTTTATGGGTTTGGAAGGGTAGGGCTGCGCTCGCACCGAAAAAGCCGTGGCAAGCAGCAAGAAAAAAAACAGCTTTTTCATCCTAATTGCCCGGAATGATGGGAAGGAGAACGAAGGGCTTCCTGTCGAAATGCAGCGTCACCTTGCCGCCGAACACCTGCGGCGGCCGGTCGGCCGGGTCGTCGTGCACGAAGGGGCCGCAGCCTTTCATCGGGTTCTTCATGTTGGAAAGGGTCGCCGCCTCGCCTGCGTATTCGTAGTCCTTGCCGCGCAGGGTCAGCGCCACGCGGTAGCCGGCCGGCACGACTATGCAGGTCGGCCAGATCTCGATGTCGAGCTCGACCGCCGCGCCGGGCGTGAGCGGCTGCTTCTCGTCGTGGGTATGCCAGGGGCGGTACGCCCGCGAGAGCTCCGCATCGAGCTTGCGGTGCGAGGCGCGCAGCCATCCCTGCCCGACGGGCGTATGCGGATCGAGCGCGCCCTGGAACACGACCTCTTTCCCTTGCGGGTCGAACACGCGCAGCACGACGAAAAGATCGGCGTCGCGAGTCGACGAGGAGATGAAAAGCTTGAGCGCCGAAGGGCCGGTGATCTCCGTCTCGCGTTGCAGCGGCGGCGTCGAGAAGGTGACTCCTTCCCCCATGGCATCGTAGGTAATGGTCTTTGAAGTATTTACTGGATCACGGGAAAGCTGTTGTTTATCAGGATCAAGATAAAACGGCGTCCACTTGGTGCGCTTGAGCGGCCATTCGTTCTCGTGGCGCGGCACGAAGCGCTCGCCGGGATGGCGCACGTTGAGCAGCACGCGCGGCTTCCTGTCCCAGCCGTTCTGCCTGCCCTTCAGGAAGTGATCGAAGAAGTCGAGCTGCAGCTTGCGGCCGTAGTCGGTGTAGAACGGCGCCCAGTGCGAGCCGCCGTGCACTTCCAGCCATTTGTCCCTGGATGAAGAGCGCACAAACCCCTCGAAGTTGCCGCGCGTGTGCAGGCCCTGCCCGCCCCAGTTGGCGGCGGAAAGCAGCGGCACCGCCACTTTCGCGAGATCGGCGCTGCGCTCGCGGTAGTACGGCCCGTCCATCTCGCGCGACAGAAGCTCGCCCCACATGTCTTCCCGATTGCGGAGGAGCTCGTCCTCGGACAGCGTTTCCGGCCCGCAGACCAGCTCGCCCGTGGCGCGGTTCCTGGCGCCGCGCTCGCCCTGGCCGTGCTGCACGGTCTTCACCTGCATGTCCTGCCAATGCTTGCGGAAAGTGCAGATGATGCCGCCGTGGCGGTTGCCGTCGCGGTAGGCGTCGTTCCAGCCCTCCCAGGCGCAGATCGCGGCGAGGTGCGGCGGCTGCGTCGCCGCCGCGCGCCACTGGTTGGCTGCGTAGTACGAGATGCCGTTCATCCCGACCTTGCCGCTGCACCACTTCTGCGCCGCCGCCCACTCGATGCAGAGGTGGATATCGCGCGTCTCGCGCGCATTGTTGTGGCACAGGTAGCCGGGCGAGCGCCCGGCGCCGCGCGAGTCGACGCGCACGATCGCGTAGCCTTCGGGCACCCATTTCTCCGGGTCGACCACTTCCCAGTTCTGGTACCTGTTCGACGACCCGGCCAGCGCGTCGGGGTTCTCGCGCGCCATGATTTCCCAGGCCGTCTTGTAGCCCTCCTGGAAGGCGAGCCCCTTGCCGTAAGGCCCGTAAGTCAGGATCGCCGGATGGCGGCCGCCGTCGTCCGGACGGAACACGTCGGCCCGCAGCACCAGGCCGTCGTCCATCCTGATCGGAGCGTCCCACTCGATCTTCATGTCCGCATGTTCCCTTCGCCGACGATGACGCTGTAGCCGCCGACCTTCAGCTTGGCGACGCGGCCGGCCTGCTTCTCGGCCGAAGCTTCGATCAGGCTCGGTCGCCCCATGGCGACGCCCTGGTCGATGCGCCAGGTAAAAGTCCCTTCGCGCTCGCCCAGGCGGCCGGCAAGGCGCCCCGCCAGGGCGGCGCAGGCCGAGCCGCTTGCCGCGTCTTCCTCGATGCCGTAAGCCGGCGCGAACATGCGCGCATAGAGGCGGCTGCCTGGAGCGCGCTCGCCGGCAAAGAGATACAGGCTGGGCGCCCAGGCGCGCGCGAAGTGCTCCGACCACGCCGCGCGATCGAGCGAAGCGCGATCCACCGCCGCGCGCTCGGCAAGCTCGATGAAGCAGAACGGCACGCCGACGCTCGCGAACCACGCGTCGCGCACCGCCGCCTCGGGCAGTGACAGCGCCGCCGCTGCCGCGGCTCGCGTTGGCGTTTCCGGCGGGCTCTCCACCTCCTTTTCGAGGCCCAGGCGCGCAAACGGCGCGCGGCCGCCGAGCTCGAGCTCGACCGTCACTGCGCCGATTCCCTCCTCCAGCACAATAGTTCCAGAATCAAAAGAGTTAAGGGCGGCAAGGACCGCGGCCGTGCCGACGGTAGGATGACCGGCAAAAGGCAGCTCGACCTTGGGGGTGAAGATGCGCACGCGGCGGAAATGCCGCGGGTCCTGCGGCGGCAGCACGAAGGTCGTTTCGGCGAAGTTGAACTCGCGGGCGAGCGCCTGCATCGCGCCCTCGCCGAGGCCGCGGGCGTCGGGGAACACGGCGAGCTGGTTTCCACCGAACGCCTTGTCGGTGAAAACGTCGCAGATCACGAATTTCATGGATTGCCGATGAAGTCGCGCTTGCCGATGTCGACGCCGTTGTGGCGCAGGATGTCGTAGGCCGTCGTGGCGTGGAAGTAGAAGTTCGGGTGGGCGAAGCCGAGCAGGTACTGCACGCCGCTGAACTTCACCTCGCGGTCGCGCAGCTTGAGGACGATTTCCTTCGCCTCGCTGCCGTCGATCTGCGCCGGCCTGGCGCTGTCGATGAAGTCGATGGTCTTGGCGATGCGCGCCTTGAGCTCGTCGAACGTCTGCTCGGTGTCCTCGTGCTTGGGGATCTCCATGCCGGCGAGGCGCGCGACGGCGCCCTTCGCCGTGTCGCAGGCGATCTGGACCTGGCGGCTGAGCGGAAACATGTCGGGATACAGGCGCGAGCCGGTGAGCACCGCCGGCTCGATCTTCTTCGCCTCGCAGTAAGCCTGCGCCTTGTCGAGGATCGCGGAAAGGTTCCTGAGCATGCTGGCGAAGCGCGGCGCGCTCGCCTGATACATCGAGATCGTCATGGCAGTCCCTTGTCTGATTTGATCCCATAGTGTAAATCCCTGCCTTGGAATTCCCCGCGTCGTTTCACGGAGACCCTATGCAACGCATCGCCATTCTCCTTGCCGCAGCCCTGCTCGCCGGCTGCGAAGCCCCTCCGGTCACCAAGGAGGAAATGAGCTCGGTCGACTATGGCCCGCGCCCGACGCGCTGGCAGGAGGAGATCCGCAGCTACCTCGGCATCCGGCTCACCGATCCCAAGTCGGCGATCATCGAGTTCCGCACCGAGCCCAAGCAGATGTACCAGCGGGCGACCGACGTGCGCGACCGGCAATGGGGCTGGGCGACCTGCGTGTGGATCAACGACAAGAACTCCTCCGGCGCCTACGACGGCTTCTACCCGATGACCGTCTTCCTGCGCGAGGAAAAGATCGTCGCCGTGAACAACGGGCCGGATGATTTCGGCGTGATCGGCGCGACCTACGCGCGCCGGCAATGCGCCGAGCTCGGCGCGCCGTTTACGCCGCGGCCCTAGAAGAAGGCCAGCGTGCGCGCCTCGATGCTCTGGCGCGGCGAGGACCCCGGCGGCGTCGCCGGGTCGACGAACGAGGTGTGCGGCGTGAAGCGCGCCCGTCCGTCGGTCTCCGAGTCGTAGACCTTGAAGACCAGCGCCTCGTCGCGCCGCATCTCGGGGAAGTAGAACCAGCGGTGGCCGGGGTTGTACTTCAGGCGGTAGGTCTGGCCGACGCGGTGCGGATAGCGCCGCTCGGCCACCAGCAGGTCCTCGGGCACGAGGCTGCGCGAGTCCAGGATGGCGAGCGGATTCGCCTGGATCGGCTTTCTGATCGCGCGCCACACCTGGATGATCGCGAAGCGGCGCCTGAGCAGCCGCTCCGCCTCGTCGCCCATGATCTCCCTCACGCGCTGCGGCCCCGACCACTCGGTGTAGTCGTTGTGCGCCGAAAGCACCGGCTCGCGCACCAGCTTCGCCTCGCGCTCGGCCTCGTCGCCCGAGCGCAAGGTGTGGTCGAACACCACTACGCGCTTCGCTCCAGACAGCTCCTTCACCAGCTGCTCGAGCTCGGGGTAGTAGACCGACTCGAGCTGCCGCGGGTCGAAGAAGTCCTTCACCGCGCTCTTGTGATCGACGAGCACGAAGCCGTTTTCGTCGAGCGAGAATTCCTTGCGCGCCGGCCGGCCGTCGCGGATCTCCACGGGGTGCGCCTGCTCGGTGCCGCTCGTGCGCCGGCGGATGTTGTTCGGCCCGAAGGTCTCGTTGACGAGCTTCTCGCCCGTGTCGACGGTGTAG
>WNGC01002673.1_pt1 | contig 10838 bp, 9 predicted proteins | sample 5400051 | NCBI WGS metagenome assembly WNGC01 (sample SAMN13153368, study PRJNA577476) | soil metagenome | isolation source: 20 cm soil or saprolite under grassland replicate 2 | place: USA:California | collected 2016-06-15 | reverse complement strand
TTGCCTACGACGAGTGAGTTTCCGCCGACCGGAACCACTCGCCGAAAGCCGATAGTATCCTTGGCCAGAACGACCGTATCCTGCAGCCCCGTGCGCACGTCGGTCGAGATGTACTCCGTGTATCCGGGCGTTCCATTAGCAATGTAAATCAGCGAGCCCAGCTCATTTTGCGAGAAGCCGCGGACCGTTGTCGGACCGCCCCCATAGAGCCTTTCCTGCGGAGGAATGAATCCTGTCGCTGATTCAACGTTGCGTCCGAACACCGTGCCACCGCGGACGCGGAAAGCGAACACGTTGCCGGCGCCCGCGCTGATGTACCGCGATGCATCCCCAACCAGCTTGTTGAATTGAAGATCCTTGTTCGAGAGGATCACTGGCGATGAATGCCGGCCCTCGAGTCTGATGATCGATCCGCGCGTCGGCGACAGCAGGCTGTTCGAGTTATCGCGGGTTACCGCGAGACTCAGCACCGCCAGCTGTTGGGTGCGCTGCACTCGCTCGCGCTCGGCTGCTTCGCACAAGTTGAACACCGCGCAAAAGAGCGCTGGTTGCGCCTCGGTGCGGCCGAGATCCATCGAGTAGCTGAGATTGACGGGCGTCCTCGTCAGCCCGCGCCACACTACGGACGCCACGCCTCCGATCGCTGTCGTTCTCAGGTACGCGTTGTACTCCGAGACGCGCTGAGTGTATAGCGTGATCGTCGGAACCGTTCTCAGGCCAAGAAACACCGGCTGGCGCAGCGTCGCGCCCATGTAGTAGTTGAGCCAGTTGCTGAAATAATCGTGCTTCGCGGCGGGGCAGAGTCCGGGCGTGCCTTTGAGCGGCTTGCCGATTCCGATCTTGGACACTCTGCCGTTGAGATCGAGTCGCCGAGCGCCGCTCAGGAAATTGTAGTCGGTGAATTCACCCGTTACTCGGAAGCAGTCGAGGGTTCCGTAACCCGCGCCGACCCGCGCCGCGTGCATCGCCGCCTCGGCGAGGCTCACGTGAAGCGTCATCACGGTGTCGGCTGCGCTGTCCGGAGTGATCGATACGTGCTGGTACGCCTCCGTTTGATAGAGCGCGCGCTGCGCGTCGATGATCTCGGCCTCGCGGAAAAGCTCGCCCGAGTCGAGCCCCATGATGCGGCGCACGACTCTGGTAGGTATCTGCTGCTGTTTGCCGTTCATCGGCGTCACTTCGATCTTGATTGCTCCAATCCTCGTTCTCGGTCCGGACGTAACGTACAGCGTGTCCCACGCGCTCAACGTGCTGTCGCTCACAGCGAAACGATTGGCCGCATCGGCCCTTGGATATCCATTGTTGTGCAGGCGCTGGCGCACGGTGTCGGCCGCGGCGTCGACCGCGAAGCGATCGAATCTGCCGCCCTCGCGAACGGGAAGACCCCGGACGAACGCGACTCTTTCAGGAACCGAATCCAATCCGCGCACCACGAAGGACCTCAGTATCATCGGCGGCCCCTCGCTGATGTTGAACCTGACCTCGACCGCCCCGGGAGCCAGCAGCTTTACCACGGTGTCGACGGTCACTCTTGGATACCCCCGACGGCGATAAAAGATTATCAGCCGCGCCCGATCGTTCGGGAGCTCATTCCGGTCCAGGCAATGTTTGACAGTGAAAGGGAGGTGGAGGTAACGCCTCGCCCACGCCGAGGGAGTGGTGACGATCGTTTTGGCGAGCTCGGCGTCCGAGAAGGCGTGGTTGCCCTCGAACACGAGCCGCATCACTTCCAGGTCGCCCCGTTGACACTCGATGTCCTGAGCGCCCGCGCTCCTGCCAACCAGGAACGCAGCGGAGAGCGTGAGCGCGACGATGTTCCACCCCCCGAGTCGTACCCGGGGAAGCTTCACTCTTGCAGCGCGCGCGCGCCTGGCGGCTGCCCGGGCGGAAGCTCGCGGGCGTAGTGCGTCTCTGTCCGGGGCTCGGTGCGGTCGCCCAGAATTCGCTTCGGTTGTTTCGTCGGCGGGAGCGATAGCTGACCCTGCGGCACGAGGGGCGTCCGCTGGATTAAGAGTTGCACAATGTAGAACCCGGCCAAACCGGCAGCGACGCCGACACCAATGGCTGGCAGTAGATCCTTGGCGCCAAGTTGGCGGCGATAATAGTATTCTGCGCTCACGGTGAGGCCTATTTCGGGGTGGGCGAAAGTTCTCGTATTTCGCCCCTTCATGTCAACCGTCCGAGCACACCCATGCGGCGACTATTCCTCCTCGTATTACCCGCGATTCTCAGCTGCGGCGGCGGTGGCGAATCCGCCGCTCCCACCCGCAAGACCATCATCGACTCGCGCGATACCTACGATCCGCGATCGATGGATCCCGCGCTCTCGACCGACGTCCCAACCGGACGCGCCGTCGCCTACATCTTCGACGGACTGACGCGCTTCACCCCCGACGCGAAGGTAGTTCCCGGCCTCGCCAAATCGTGGGACGTCACCCCCGATGGAATCACCTACACTTTTCATCTGCGCAGCGGCGTGAAGTTCCACGATGGACGACCGTTTACCGCGAAGAACGTCGTCGCCACGTTCCAGCGGGTGCTCGATCCCAAGACGAAAGGCGGACGCGGTTGGCCACTTTTTCCCATCAAGGGCGCCGAGGATTTCGCGGGAAGCAAGGCACAGACGATAAGCGGGATTGCTGCCCCGAACGACACGACTGTCGTGATCACGCTCAAGGAGCCGTACTCGATTTTCCCGAAGCTCCTCGCCATGCCCGTCAGCTCCATCGTTCCGGACAATCCGCCCGCGGACTTTGGACAGAAGCCGGTCGGCACCGGGCCGTGGAAGTTCGTTGAATGGCGCCATGATGATTTTCTGCGCTTCGCGAAAAATTCGGACTACTTCGATGGTCCGCCCAAAACCGATTCATTGATGGCGCGCATCATCCCCGAGATGAGCACCGCGACTGCCGAATTCGAGGCGGGCAACGTCGACGTGCTCACCGTACCCGATGAAGCCGGCAAGGCGTGGGCGGCCGACCCGGAAAAGAAGAAGCTTCTCTCATCTGCGCCGGCGCTGCGCTTCTGGTACGTCGCCATCAACGTCTCGCGCGGACCGCTCAGCGATGTCCACGTCCGTCAAGCTCTCAACTATGCGGTCGACGTCAACACAATTCTCAGCGCAGTGATGGCGGGCCGTGGAACCGTCGCCAACGGTGTCGTTCCGCCGACACTCGGCGGCTATGACGCCGACCGGAAAGGATATCCACACGACGTGGCGAAAGCGAAGCAGCTCCTTGCGGCAGCGGGCCATCCGAACGGCATCGACGTCGAGCTCTGGGCGGCGACCACCGATCAGTCGCCACGGCTGTCGCAAGCCATTCAGGCAAATCTCGCGGAGGCAGGAATCAGAGCGAAGATCGTGCAGCGCGACGCGTCGTCAGTTCGCGAGGCCGCCCGCAAAGGAGCATCCGACCTCTACGTCAAGGAATGGTGGGCCGATTATCCGGACGCCGAGAACTTCCTGTTCCCGCTGCTCCACAGCAAGAACAAGGGACCGGGTGGCAATGTCTCGTTTTATTCGAACCCCAAATTCGATGCGTTGGTCGATCAGGCGCACCGCGAGCAGGACGAATCGAAACGCAATGATCTCTACAAGCAGGCCGACCAGCTGCAGCTCAACGACGCGCCGATGATCTACCTTTTCTTTTACAAGGACGTATACGCCGTGCAGCCGTGGATCAAGGGCTTCACGGTTCCTGCTGTCTTCAGCGGCCAGCGCTGGACCGATGTGACGATCAGCAAGTAAAACGTGCTCTCCTTCATAGCCCGGAGACTGCTGCTCTCGATTCCGACCTTGTTCGGAGTCCTCGTCGTGGTCTTTCTGCTCCTCTACGTCGCGCCCGGCGATCCAGTTCAGGAGATGGTCGGCGAAAGAGCCGATCCCGAAACGATAGCGCGGCTCCGTAAAGAGCTGCACCTCGACGAGCCGCTGCTCAGCCAATTCACCCATTACAGCAGCGGAGTCCTGCGCGGCGACTTCGGCAATTCCTACATCACGCAGCGGCCGATCATCAGGGACATCAGCGAGAGATTTCCGAAAACGCTGCTGCTCGCCGGCTCCGCCATGCTTCTCGCCTCCATCCTCGGCATCACGCTCGGCGTATTGAGCGCGCGAAACCCGGGCGGATGGTTCGACCGCCTGGGACTTGGCGTCGCCTATCTCGGAATTTCTTTCCCCGTCTACTGGGTCGGATTGATTCTCATTCTGATATTTGCGGTGATGCTCAAGTGGCTGCCGCCTTCCGGCTACGGCGGCATCAAGTACCTGATTCTTCCCGCCTTCGCACTCGGCTCGCGCTCGATCGCCTTTCTCGCGCGGGTGACGCGGTCGGCGATGCTCGACGTCCTGGGGAGCGATTACGTTCGCACGGCTCGTGCGAAGGGATTGCGGGAGCACGTCGTGACCGTGCGCCACGCACTGCGAAACGCCCTCATCCCGATCATCACCGTGCTCGGCCTCGACTTCGGATACTATCTCACCGGTAGCATTCTCACCGAGACGATCTTCAGCTGGCCGGGCCTCGGCCGCTACGTCGTGAACGCGATAACGCGGCGCGATCTGCCCGCGATTCAGGGATCAGTGCTGTTTCTGAGCGTCGTTTTCGTCCTGGTGAATCTTCTTACCGATCTCGCCTACGCCAAAGCGGATCCTCGCGTAGCCTACTCGTAAGCTCCGCGATGACCAGCCAGGAAGTACCTTCGGCGCTCGCGAGCGTGCGCGAGTCGACGCTGCGACAGCAGATCGAGAACATTGAGAACGGCTCCGGCGCCAAAGCGATCGCGGTTGCCCTGCGCGATGGCGAGAGCGGGTTCGAGCTGCATTACCACGCCGACCGCTGGTTCCACGCCGCGAGCACGATCAAGGTGCCGATCCTTCTCGGCGTCTTTGCGGCAATCGACAGGGGTGAGCTGCTTCCGCATTCGCGCGTGCACGTGCGCAATCGCTTCCTGAGCGTGGTCGAAGACATACCATTCCGCGTCGAATCCGGACGCGACTCGAACTCGGCCGTGCACAACGCCATCGGGAAGATGATGCGCGTCGACGAGCTCGCATACCACATGATCACGACGTCGAGCAACCTTGCGACCAACCTGCTCCTCAGCGTGACCGGAACTGACGCGGTGAACCGGACCTTGCGCGAGCTTCACGTCGAGGAAGGGATCGATCTCAAGCGCGGCGTCGAGGATGAGCTCGCCTTCGAGAAGGGCATCAACAACAGGGTGACCGCGAACGGACTCCTTCGGCTTCTCGTGCTGCTCGCTGAAGGGAAAGCGTTTTCGCCCGCGCTGTCGCGGCGGATGATGGACATCCTGCACGGACAGGAGTTCAATCAGGGCATTCCGGCGCGATTGCCAAAGGGAGCAAGGGTAGCTCACAAAACCGGCGAGATCTCAACGGTCGCCCACGACGCCGGGGTCGTGTATTTGCCTAAACGAAAGCCGTACGCGCTGGTGGTACTTACCGAATGGGATCCGGCCTCGTCCGGCCGGTCGCGGACGATCGCCGCCATCTCGCACTCAATTTACGAGTTCCTGACCCAGAGCCCGACGGATGAATGACAGCTTCTCCTCGTTTCATAAACGCTTCCGGAATGACTGACGCCCCTGGCTTCCCGCTGCGAATCGTCGATGGGCTTACACTTCCGCCGGAGTATCGCAAGGCGCTGAGGCCGGGCGAGGAGTGGAAGGACGCTACCGGCTTCCCCAGGCAGCTACCCCGCTATTTTTACGAGATCCCGTCCTGGGACACGGCCATGAAGATCGAGTTGGCCACCCATTTCCTGCTCTGGGAGTTCATCCAGGTCGATGTGCGGGAAGCCCAGCCTCTGCGCACATTCCCCCGGTACGTTCCGTGCGCTATAACTCTCCTTGCAGTGTGTCTGGAAAGGTTTCGGGAGGCCGTCGGGACACTGGTGCACATCTCAGCGAACGGTGGCTATCGTTCGCCGTCCCACCGGTTCTCGAAGAACGCAACTCCGCACGCCTGGGGAACGGCCGCCAACATATATCGGATTGGCGATACGTTCCTCGACAATCGCGGAGCGATCGAGCGCTTCAGCTTGATCGCGCGTGAGACCCTTCCCGGTGTCTGGACGCGTCCCTATGGGGCGCCAACCGGATACTCGGAAGATCACCTTCACCTCGACCTCGGCTATGTGCTGTCGGTGCCGCGGGATGTGAAAAGTTGACGAATTCGTTTCAGAAAAGAGTCAAGATGTATGAAGCACTTTGGGTAAGAAGAGAGCATGACGCAGCTCAAGAAGAAGAAAGGACCCGAGAACAAGACATCCACTCACGAGCGGATCCAGCTCGCGGCGATCGGCATGGAAGCCGAATTCGCCGTGAACATGGACGGAGTGCAGGTAAAGCCTGAGGACGTTTTCGGCAGCCCGCGCAAAATCATTCGCGAGAAGATGATGCACCGAAAGGGCAGGTCGTATCACCTGCCCACGGGCGGCGCCGTATACTTCGATACCGGCGTCATCGAAGTTGCCACTCCCGTAATCGAGATCGAGCGTGGCTGCGCCGCGCGCGCCGGACGCTCGCTATGGGAAGCAATCCTCTTCATGCGGCAGGAGCTCGACGCCTGGGAACAGGCGCACGACAGCGACGTCCAGCTTGCCGGCTTCAGCACCCACTACAACATCTCGTTCGAGGTACCGCGGTCGGAGCAGAGTCCGACGCGGACAGTCGAACAGCTCGCGTATCTGCTGGCGCACATCCTCCCCGTCCCGGTAATGCTGCTCGCCGCCAATCGGCGCTCGACCGGAATCGGCGTGCGGCCGCGTGGCGATCGCATAGAAGTCACGGCCGACTTCACCCCCGATGCCCCGCTCATGATCGCTACCGCGACGGTGATCGTCGGAATCGTCCGCGAGGTGATGAGGTGGCCGAGCTACGGGATCGGGGCGCTCGACGAGACTGACCTCCCAATCATCAGAGGGTTCCGGCCGATGCCGCACACCACCCGCAAAGGATGGTTGGCGAGGTTCGACTGCTTCCCGGAGAATCCTTTCACCAGCGACATCGACCAGGACCGGTGGCCGACCACCGACGGAAGATTCCTGACGCTGCGCGCGATGGCCGGTCTGATCGTCAAACATTTCTGGCCCCACATCCGGCGTTACTCGGATCCGTTCACGCTGCGACTGATCGGATCGGTGATGAAAGGGCGCGCCCCATCATTGCTCGACCTCAATGATCGGCCCCCCGGCTACGACGACGTCGGCCGCCTTTGCACGTGGGACAATCTTTTTCCGGAGCGCGTGCTTCCGCGGTCGCAATACGAGCGCGTGCTAATCCGCGCTATCAACGGCGACAAGCTGCACATGGATGGCGATTGGTACACGCCGACCGGCATGCGCGGCTGGTCACGCGTCATTTTCCGGCGAAAAGCGGATAATTCCCGGCACGTGTTCTCGCTCGATTATCTGCTCGACCATCTCCACGATTGGGAGCGAGCGTACCGAAGTTCGAAGCACGGAGACGGCGGACGAATACGCTCGCGGGAGCACACGGCCTGAGCTAGGTTGTTGGCGTGTTCCTCACAGTTGACGGCGCCCTCTGACAACGCACATTGCACTTCTCCGCGGCATCAATGTCGGCGGACACCGACAGGTCGGAATGACGGACCTGCGCAATTTTCTCACGCAGGTCGGACTCGACGATGTGCGCTCGCTGCTACAGAGCGGCAACCTCATTTTCAGCAGCAAAGTGCGAACGGGAGCTGAGCTGGAGCGATTCCTGGAGACCGAGGCGGCGGAACGGTTGACCCTGGAAGTCGACTTCTTCGTCCGAACTCCGGAGGAGTGGAAGACAATTATCAGGCAGAATCCTTTTCGGAAGGAAGCCGAGCGCGACCCAGGGCTGCTCGTCGTGCTCTTCCTCAAGTCCGCGGCCGAAGCGGAAGATATCGTCGCGCTGCAGGCGGACATCAAAGGTCCGGAAACTGTGAAGGCAAAGGGACGCCACGCTTACATCTTTTATCCGAACGGCCAGGGCCGCTCAAAGCTGACCCATTCGATGCTCGAGAAGCGGCTGGGTCGCAGCACCGCCCGCAACTGGAACACAGTGCTCAAGCTGGGCATCATCGCCAAAACAGGCTCGGCGAAGCTCACTCCCGTCGCACCCCGCAAGCGGATCCCGCCAGTTTAACGACCGTCATTCAGGGCATCGAGCAGCTTCTGGTGAATCCCGCCGAATTCCCCATTCGACATCACCAGCACGACGTCCCCCTTGGCAAGCCGCGGTGCGAGATCGTTCACTATCGCGTCGGCATTCTTGAGCTGCTTCGCCTGCTTTCCCGACGCCGCGATGTCGGAGATCAGCTCGTTCAGATCGAGCGCTGTTTCCTTGGTGTAGCGATCGGGCCTATAGAGTGAGGCGAAGATGATCTCGTCAGCGCCACCGAACGCCTTCGCGTAATCGTCCTGAAATTCGCGGCGCTGAGCGGTGTAGCTCCGCGGCTCGTACACCGCCACGATGCGTCGCCCGGAATATTTCTGCCTGATCGCGTTGATCGTCTCGCGGACAGCGGTCGGATGGTGCGCAAAATCGTCGATTACCGCTACGCCGCGCACCTCGCCGCGGACCTCCATTCGGCGCTTCACGCTTCTGAACGTGCGCAGCCCCTCGCGCACTCCGTCGCGATCCGCCTTCACCGATTCGGCGGCCGCGATCACCGCCAGCACGTTCCGAACGTTGAACGCTCCCGCGAGCGGCGTGTCGATGCGCCCCCACTCTTCATCCGAGCGAAAAGCCCTGAATCTGGTTCCGCTTTCGCTGAACTCTACATCCCGTGCGTGCCAGTGCGGCTGATTGGCCGGAGAGCTGGCGTCGTCGCCGTATGCGAATGACTCTACCGGTGCAAAGGATTTCGGCGCCAATTCTCGCACGATCGGCGAGTCCCATCCGGCGATGACCACTCCGTTCTTCGGAACGAGATTGATGAAGCGCGCGAAAGCGAAGTTGTACGCCTCTTCATCGCGATAGATGTCGGCGTGATCAAACTCGATGTTGTTGACGATCGCCGTGTCGGGAAGGTAGTGCCACATCTTCGGACCCTTGTCGAAGTACGCGGTGTCGTACTCGTCCGCCTCGATCACGAAAAAACGCGACTCCGTAAGCCGATACGATGTGCCGAAATTCTCCGCGACCCCACCGATCAGGAAACTGGGATTGAGTCCGGCCGACTCGAGCGCCCACGCCAGCAGTGAGGTCGTCGTCGTCTTTCCATGCGTGCCCGCCACCGCGAGCGAGTGGTGGCCCCAGATGAACTCCTCTTTTATAGTAGCGGCGGCCGAAGTGTAGCGAAGTTTCCGGATGAGGACCTCCTCGAGCTCTGGGTTCCCGCGCGACACGACGTTGCCGACGATTACGACATCCGGCCGCGGCTCGAGATTCTCGGCGCGGTAGCCCTCGCTATACGAAATCCCCATCTGCTGCAGCTCCGTCGACATCGGCGGATAAACGTTCTGGTCCGACCCGGTTACCGTGTGACCCGCCGCTTTCAGGAGACCGGCGAGCGAGGCCATCGCCGTGCCACCGATGCCGATGAGGTGATAGTGAATTCGATCCTTGCCGCGATTGGCGCTGCTCGATGCCATTCTTTCGGTGCCTTTCGATTGGAGTTTGGTGTACTGGAATCTATAATGCTCTGTTGATCACCCGACCCGCAGCGAAACGCATTCGTGTTTTGCGCCGTAGGGAAGAGTCACCCTAACAAGATCCATGTCGCAAAGAGCCAACAGATTCTGGACGATCTTTCTCGTGATAGTGTTGCTGGATGTCTCGAGCAAGCGCTTTGCTGTGAGCCAGCTGTCTCCAGCCTACGTACCGCACAACGTCATTGACGACGTGCTCCGCTTCACCCTCGCGTTCAACCCCGAGGGCGCGATGAGCTTCTCCCTCGGTCCATCGTCTCGCTGGTGGTTCGTGCTGCTTTCGGTCGGAACTCTGTTCGTCCTCGCTTACATGTACCGGCAGACACCCCGTGAAGACCGAATCCAGATTGCTTCGATTGCTCTCATCTGCGGCGGAGCCATCGGCAACCTTCTCGACCGCGTCCGGTCGGCTCGCGGGGTAGTCGACTTTATCGACATTGGAATTGGAGCGCACCGTTTCTGGACCTTCAACATCGCGGATCTGGCAGTGACGGCTGGCACTGCGACGCTCACGTGGATCCTTTGCGTGCGCGCGGCAAAGGAGGAGCGCGCCACTCACGCTCTCGCCCCCTCCCCCTCACGAGCCTGGGACGAGCCGAGCTAGTCGTCCTTCTGTCCGAAGATCGCCATGTTGGAGCTGTGTCCCGGATTCACTTTCTTCTCGGGATAAATCCAGTGAACGGCCTGGTTGACCGCCGTTGCGGCTTCACCAAATCCGGTCGCTATTAGCTTCAGCTTCCCCGGATAAGTCGTGATGTCACCGGCGGCGTAAATGCCGGGCCGCCCGGTTTCCATGAGACTGTTGACGACGATCTCGTCCTTCACGCAATTCAATCCCCACTCGGCCAACGCGCCGATGTCGCTGTGAAATCCGAGCATCGGCAGTATCGCGTCGGCGTCTATGTCGCGCGTGGTTTTCGCCTTAACGTCGCGTACAGTGACGCCCGTCAGCCTCTCGCCTTCGGATCGCACGTCGTGCAGCTCATGAAATGGAAGGAGGGTGGTTCGTCCGGCGGTCGCAGCGGCTTGCACGTCGGCGATCGTCGCGCCGTGCGCCCGATATTTGTCGCTGCGATGGACCAGCGTCACCGCCTTGGCGCGGTCGCGCAGCTGCTGCGCCCAGTCGAACGCGGAATCTCCCCCTCCGATGATGACGATGCGCTGGTCGCGGAA
>WNGC01003356.1_pt1 | contig 10840 bp, 10 predicted proteins | sample 5400051 | NCBI WGS metagenome assembly WNGC01 (sample SAMN13153368, study PRJNA577476) | soil metagenome | isolation source: 20 cm soil or saprolite under grassland replicate 2 | place: USA:California | collected 2016-06-15 | reverse complement strand
CCCGCGCGAGCAGCGCGGCCTTCTTCCCGCCGTCCACCTCCCCGACGTACTTGACCGCGCCGGTGAAGCTCGGCCGCCAGCCGCCCGCGACGACGAGCCGGTGGCCGGCGTGCTTGGCGGCTTCCACGGCCCAGTGGTAACCCTTGGCGCTGTGCAGGTTGCCGAGGAACAGATCGAACTGCTCCGCCCGCTTGGGGAAGCGCCGGAAGATGTACTCCGCGGGATCGAGCCCGTTGTAGACGAAGACTTCGCTCCCGTGCCGGCGGGCGTGGTCGCGCGAGAGGAAGACCGCGTTGACGGTGGGAGGTGAGCCGGGCTTCAAGTTGCGATGGATCGTCTGCAGCAGCGGCGGCGCGTTCGGCCCCGGCTTCATGGGCACGTGCGCGTGCAGGATGTCCGCGTCGCGCGGCACGTAGGAGGCGAGCTGCGCCAGGTCGGCGAACTTGCGGGCCGGCACTTCCACTACCTTCGCTTCGGGCACGCGCGAGCCCGGTAACGCGAGCAGGGTGACCCTATGCCCCAGCGCCGCGAGCCCGCGGACCAGTGCCACGACCACGCGCTGCGGACCGCCGTATCCCTTCGCCGGCAGCTGCTGATGAGAGGCGAGGACGACGTGCATCGGCGACATAAGATAACTAGCTTCGGGCCATGACAGGCGGGCCGCTCACAATCCTGCAAGTCACCCACCAGGGCGGCCCCGCCGGCTCGACGCAGTCGATCTTCAACCTGAGTCAATATCTGAACAGGCGCGGGCACCGCGTCCTGCTGGGCTGCCGCGGCGACGTGCTGCTGGCGCGGCTCGCCCGGGAAGCCGGGCTCCCCGTCATCCCGCTCGTGTTCACGCCCCGCCGGGAGCTGACGCGCGCCCTCGGCGCCGCGCTGGCCCGAGAGGGCGTGGACGTGATCAACTCCCACGCCACGCTCGACCGCCGCGCGCTGACGTGGCTGCGCTGGCGTGGCCGCCTGCCCCAGGCCTTCGTCGTGACGCGTCGCACGATGCCGCGCACCTCGCCCCTCGAGCTCCTGCCGGTCGGGCTCACGGCGGACCGGACGATCGCCGTGAGTGAGGCGGTGGCGCGCGCGCTGCGGCGGCGACTCCATCCCGGCGCGCGACTCCGAGTCGTGCCGAACGGCATCGCCCTCGAGCGCGTGGACGCGCCGCTCCCGCCCGCCGAGCTGGCGGCCGCGCGGGCCGCGCTCGGCGACCCCGGCGGGCGACCGGTGGTGGCGATCGTCTCCCGTCTCAAGGACCAGCACGTGGTGCTCCAGGCGCTCTCCCGTCTCCAGCGGGGCGTCCTCGTGGCGTGCGTGGGGACGGAGCCGGACGACCGCCTGCAGGCCCTGGCCCGGGCCCTGCCGGCCCGCCATCGCGTCGTGTTCGTGCCGTTAGGCGAGCGCGCCCTCGCCTTCTATCACCTGGCTACGCTCGCCGCTCTGCCCTCCCGCATGGAAGGTCTGTCGCAGTCGCTGCTCGAGGCGATGGCGCTGGGGCTGCCGGTCGTGGCGTCCGACGCCGGCGGCAACTCCGATCTCGTTCGCTCGGGCGAGACGGGGCTGCTCGTCCCGCCGCTCGACCCGGCGGCGTGGGCGGAGGCGCTCGAGCGCCTGCTCGGGGACGGCGGGCAGGCCCGCCGCCTGGCCCAAGCGGGCCGCGCGCTGGTGCGCCGCGAGTTCACGCTGGAGCGGACCGCCGAGCGCACCGAAGCGGTGTACCGCGAGGCGCTGGCGCGTCGTCCCTCCGGGCGATTGCTCGCGGTGGCGGCGCCCCGTTAGCATTCGGGACGTGACGAGTCTCTTGCTGGCGCAGGACTTTCCCCCGATGGGCGGCGGCATCGCGCGACTGCACGGCGAGCTGGCCCGGCGCTATCCCCGTGGGGAGCTGATCGTGTCCACGCCGCAGGATCGCGATGCGGCCGACGTCGATGCGCAGTTCAACGGCGCGGTGGACCGCCTGCCGGTGGACCGGCGCCGCACCAAGTCGCTCCCGGGCCTGCTGCTGTGGTCGCGGCGCGCCGCGAGTCTCGCGCGCCAGCACCGGATGCAGTTCGTCTACTGCGGCAACGTGAAGCCGGCCGGCTATCCCGCCCGCTGGGTGTACGAGCGGACCAAAACCCCCTACTGCATCTTCCTGTACGGCGCGGACCTCCTCAGCGAGCAGCACAAGTACCATCACTCCCGCTTGAAGCGCCGCTCGTCGCGCGCCATTCTGGGCGGCGCGGCGGCGCTGGTCGCCATTTCCAACTGGACACGAGACCTCGCCCTCACCGTGCTGGGCGAGCTCGGCCTCGACGGCCACGGCCAGCGGCTGCGGGTCGTGCACCTCGGCACGGACCCCGTCCGGTTTCGGCCCGGGGTGGATGCCACCGAGCTGCGCCGCCGCCTGGAGCTGCCCCACGGCAGCGGGAAGAACGGCGCGCGCTGGCTGCTCACGGTGGCGCGGCTCGAGCCGCACAAGGGCGTCGACACGATGCTCCAGGCGTTGCCGGCGATCCTCGCGCGCGCTCCCGACGTCCGCTATGCGGTTGCGGGGGCGGGGACCGCGGCGGAGCGGGAGAAGCTCGAGCAGCTCGCGGGCAGACTGGGCGTGGCCGGGCGGGTGAGCTTCCTCGGGGACGTGAGCGAGCGCGATCTCCCCGCGCTGTACGGTCAGGCGGCGGTCTACGTCGGCGCGTCGCGCCGCGCCGAGCGGATCGGCGTGGAGGGGTTCGGGATCTCGCTGGTCGAAGCGTCGGCGTGCGGGCTCCCGGTGGTCGCGGGAAACTCGGGGGGCGTGCCGGACGCGGTACGCGAGGGGGAGACGGGATTCCTCGTTCCTGCGGAAGACCCGGCGGCGTTCGCCGACGCCATTTGCCGCCTGCTCGCGGATGCGGAGCTGGCGAAGCGAATGGGCGCCGCGGGCCGCCGGGCGGTCGAGACGTACTACAACTGGGATCGAGTAGTCCGCGACCTGCGCGCCATCGAGGCGGAGGTAGTAGCGCGGTAGCTTGGGAACGACCCTTCTCCTCGCCTTCAATTTTCCGCCGTTGGGTGGTGGCATCGCTCGCTGGATGGGCGAGCTGGCGCTGCGCTATCCGCCGCACTCGCTCCTCGTCTCGACCGGGCGGCACGCCGGCAGCGAGGCGAGCGACCGCCGCTTCCCGCAGGCGATCGATCATGTGGGCATCCGCGCCACGCGGCTGCGCACTCTCAACGGCCTGGCGCTCTGGACGGCGCGCGCCGGCGCGCTGGCGCGGCGCTCGGGGGCGGCGTTCGCGTGGTGCGCCGAGCTCAAGCCCGCGGGCTATCCCGCGCGCTGGCTCTCCGCGCGCCACGCCGTGCCGTACGGGGTGATCGTGCACGGGACGGAGCTGCTGCTGCTCCAGGCGAAGATGCACCGCTCCCGCTTCAAGCGCTGGACGGCGCGCCAGCTGCTCGGCGGTGCGGCGGTCGTGGTGGCGAACAGTCGCTGGACGGCCGCGCTGGCTCGTACGGTGCTGGACGCCCTGGGCCGGCCGACGCTCGCCCGCGATGTCCGGGTCGTGCCCCTCGGCACCACGCCGTCTCACTTCCGGCCCGGCATCGACCCCCGCTCGGTCCGCGCAAAGTACGGGCTGGACGGCGGGCCGTGGCTGCTCACGGTCTCGCGACTTGACACGCACAAGGGCATCGATACCGCCATTCGGGCGCTCCCCGCCGTGCGCGCCGCGTTTCCGACGGTGCGGTACGCGGTGGCGGGCGTCGGGTCGCATCGTCCCGAGTTCGAGCGACTCGTGGCGACGCTCGGGCTCGGAGACGCGGTCCGGTTTCTCGGTTTCGTGGCGGACGACGAGCTGCCGGCGCTGTACAATGCCGCCGATCTGTACGTCGGCGCCTCGCGCCGCTACGATCTGCTCGCCGAGGGCTTCGGGATCGCGCTCGTCGAAGCGTCCGCCTGCGGGTTGGCGGTGGTGGCGGGCGATTCGGGCGGAGTCCCGGACGCGGTCCGCGACGGCGAGACGGGGCTGCTGGTGGATCCGGACGATCCCGCCGCGGTGACGGTGGGGATCACCCGCCTGCTGGGCGACCCGGCGTTGCGCCGCCGCCTGGGCGACGCGGGCCGCCGCGCGGTCGAGACCTACTACAACTGGGACCGCGTCGCGCGCGACCTGATCGCGATCGACCGGGAGTTCCGCCGTGCGGACGACGTCCCCGTGTCGGCACGCTGATGGTGATCGTCCGCTTGATGGGCGGACTCGGCAACCAGATGTTCCAGTATGCCGCGGCCCGCCGCATCGCCCTCGCTCACCAGGTTCCACTCAAGTTGGATATCTCCTGGTTTGCGCACTGGCCGGATCGTGCGTACGCGTTACATGGGCTCGATATCCAGGAGACCTTTGCCACCCCGGATGAGCTGCGACAGGTCGCCGGTCCTCCCGCGAAGGGCATCGGGCGGCTCGCGTTTCGGCTGCGCCGCCGGTGGGGGATCGCCTACGGCTGGACCTGGATCCACGAGCGTGGGCTGTCGCCCTTCGACCGGCGCGTGCTTGACCCTTCCACGCGCGTGTATTTGGACGGCTATTGGCAAAGCGAGAAATACTTCGGCGACGTCGCGGACACGATTCGACGCGAGTTCACGATCGACTGCCCCATGGACGCGATGGACGCGCGAGCCCGGGACGTGGCCGATCGGATCGCGACCACCGCATCGGTCAGCGTGCACATCAGGAGAGGTGATTACGTCGCCGATCCACGCAACAGCCGGGTGCGCAGCGTCTGCACGCCCGCCTACTATCAGGCCTGCGTGGCGCGGGTGGCCGAGCGGGTTGCCGATCCGCACCTGTTCCTGTTTTCGGATGATCCGGCCTGGGTCGCGGCGAATCTGCGATTCGCATACCCGGCCACGCTCGTCAGCGAGCGGGCTCAGCACCAGGAGCACGCAGAGCTGCGGCTCATGAGCGCCTGCCGGCATCACATTATCGCCAACAGCAGCTTCAGCTGGTGGGGAGCCTGGCTCGACCCGCGGCCCGACAAGCTGGTCCTGGCGCCCCGTCGCTGGATGAACGACCCGCGCGTGGACGACCGGGACGTGCTGCCGCCGGGCTGGATCAGGGTGTGAGGCCGCCTCCGCCGGCCGCCGCCGGCATCCCGGCCGCCGCACCGGGCGTGGCGCGCCGGGCGCGCACCTGCTCGCTCACCCAGGGGTAGGTGCGCGCGATACCGTCCTTGAGGGAATACCGCGCCCTCCAGCCGATCGAGTAGATCCGCTCGTTACTGAAGTTGCGCGATTGCACGCCCACCGGTCCCGCGACGTACTTCACGCGGACGGTCTTCCCCGCGACCTGGGCGACGGTCTTGACCAGGTCGGCGACGGACACGTACTCGGGACTGCCGATGTTCGCGGGCTCACGCAGCGAGGACTGGGTGAGTCGGTAGATGCCGTCCACCATGTCATCCACGTAGGTGTACGAGCGAATCGCCCGGCCATCGCCCCACACCTCGATCGTGCCGCCGTCCATCGCCTCCGACACCTTGCGACAGATGGCGGCGGGCGCCTTTTCCCTCCCACCGGTCCACGTGCCTTCCGGTCCGTAGCAGTTCTGGAAGCGCGCGATCCGCACCTCGATCCCGTACTTGCGGCTGAAGGCGAGCGCGACGCGCTCGGCGTAGAGCTTCTCCCAGCCGTACTCATTGTCGGGGCGGGCTGGGTACGCTTCGTCTTCCGTGAGTTCCGGCTCACCCGGCATCATGTCGCGGTAGATGCAGACGGAAGAGGAAAAAAAGTACCGAGCGATGCCCGCACGGGCGGCCGCGTGGATCATGTTGACATTGATCAACGCGTTGTTGCGGAGGATCTCGCACTCGGCCGAGTGGATGAAGCCCATGCCGCCCATGTCTGCCGCGAGTTGATAGACCTCATCGACGCGGCCCCGCCCGAGGGCGATCGCCGCGTCGCACGCCCCCGGCTCCCGCAGGTCGAGCAGCTGGAACTCGTCGGCAGCGGTGGGCGAGAACTCGGGCCGCTTCAGATCGACCCCGCGGACCCAATACCCTTCGCGTTTCAGCCGGGTCACCAGGTGACTCGCGATGAACCCGCCCGCTCCACACACGACTGCCTGTTTCACGGCGACGGTCCTCCTGGGATGCGGCGCGTGCTGTCGGGAAGTATACCATCGAGCCCGCGCGTCCAGCAGCGTTGCCTCGCCGCGCCACGGTCCGTAGTTTGCACGTCCAACCCGCCGATGGCTCGGCTCGTGTGATGAAGAAGCTCCTCACCTGGCTGCGACCGCCCCCGCCCCCGCGCTCCGACGCGCCGGTGCCTCCGCCCCATGTCGTGAAGCAGCGGGTGCTCCGGGAATACGCCGAGCGCTACGAGTTGAAGGTGTTCGTCGAGACGGGAACGTATCGTGGGGATATGGTTCAGGCGATGAAGCCCCTGTTCGACAAGATCTACTCCATAGAATTAGGCGACGAGCTGTTTGCCAAAGCCAAGCGTCGCTTCGAGCAGGACACGCACGTCGAACTGATCCACGGCGACAGCGGGAAGGAACTCGGCCGGATCATGGAACGCCTCCAGCAACCGGCGCTCTTCTGGTTGGATGGGCACTACTCGGCGGGCGACACCGCGCGGGGAGAGAAGGACACCCCCCTCTATGAGGAGCTGGAGCAGATCCTTCGTGCGCCGGACCTGGGGCACGTCATCGTCATCGATGATGCGCGTTGTTTCGGCAGCGATCCTGCCTATCCGACCCTGCCGGCCCTCAGGGCGTACGTTCGCTCGAGGCGGCCCGAGGTGGAGATCGCCGTCGCCGACGACAGCATCCGCATTACGCCGGGACGGGCGGGGCCCTAGCCCGCCGCGCCTGCGGCCTGCGGCGTCGCCTTGGGGCGCGCGCTGATGGCGTACGTGGGGCAGTGCCGGATGAACTCCCCGTCGACGGGTGACCATTCCTGCTCCGGCCGCGTGACGACGGCTTTCCCCTGGGCGTCGAGCACGAACATCCCCGGGGGCGCCTGCAGCAGGCACGCGCCGCAGCCGATGCACCGCTCGCGCTGCACCCGGACGATCACGCTCCGCTTCGGATACACCCCGGAGTCGCCCGGCTGAGGCCACTCCTCGGGATGATCGAGCGCGGCGGCCGTCGCGCGATAGCCCTCCTCGACCAGCTCGCGCAGGTGATCGAACGAGAAGGGCGAGATGTGCTCGACGCGTGGATGCACGTAATAGATGGGCGGCGTCGTCCAGGCGCGCAGCCGCAGCTCGAGCAGCGACTGCATGGCGATCTCGGTGGCGCGGGCGAACACCGAGGCGAACCCCTCATCCTGCACGTCCGCCCGGAACGCGTTGGACGCCGACACGTCGACCGCGAGCACGACGTCGGCGCCGAGCACCAGCGCGGTCCCCACCGGCAGGTTGTCGTTCGTCGCGCCATCGACGTAGAAGCGGCCGCGGATCTCGCGCGGCGGCAGGAAGCCGGGGAGCGCGCACGACGCGAACACGGCTTCCCGCACCGGGATCTCGTCCAGGCCTTCGAGGCCCCAGAAGACCTGCATCCCTGAGTTCACGTCTACGGTGTTGACCACGAGGGGATGGTCCAGCTGCTGGAAGGTGATGTCGCCGACGAGCCGCTCGAGCAGGGTGTCGAGCGGCTCGCGGCGGAACAGGGCGGGCGAGCGCATCCGCTTGAACGCCATGTCGGCGTGGGCGACGGCGAAGATGTCCTTGCGGCGCAGCGCGATGGCGATCTCGCGCAGCTCGGCCACGCTGTGTCCCGCCGACCAGGCCGCGCCGACGAGCCCGCCCACGCTCGTGCCGACGATGTGGGTCGGCAGGAGCCCGCGCTCGGTGAGCGCCTGGAGCACGCCGATGTGCGCCAGGCCCTTCATGCCGCCGCCGCCGAGGACGAGAATGAATCGTGTGTCGCTCTTCACTGGGATCGCCGCTTGCCCGGAAGGTGAGCTTCCGAGTAACGTAGTCGTGGCCCCTATGCCCGCGCTACTCATTCGCCATCGCATCATGCGCAGTCGCTGGACGATCGCCGGGCTCGCCGTGGTGGCGGCGCTCGCCTGCGCCGCGCTCCTGGCACCGTGGCTCGCACCGCGCGATCCCTACCACGGCGCGTTGTCGTACGGGCTGCGGCCGCCCTCGCCGGCGTATCTCTTCGGGACCGACGCGCAGGGGCGCGACGTGCTGAGCCGCGTGGTGTTCGGCGCGCGGCTCTCGCTCGCCGTCGGCCTCGGCAGTCAGGCGATCGCGCTCGCGGTCGGGCTCGCGCTCGGGCTCACCGCCGGGTATTACGGGCGCTGGGCGGACGCCGTGCTGATGCGGATCGCCGACGTCACCCTCGCCTTCCCGTCCCTGTTGCTCCTCATCGCCATCGCCGCCGCCGTCAAGCCCTCGCTCCCCGTCGTGTGTGTCGTGATCGGCCTCGTCGGCTGGGCGGGCATGGCGCGGTTGGTGCGCGGCCAGGTGCTGGTGGTGCGCGCGCTCGATTACGTGCAGGCCGCGCGCGCGCTCGGTGCATCGGACGCCCGCCTCGTGTCGCGCCATATCCTGCCCAACGTGCTCGCCCCGGTGATCATCGCGGCGACGCTCGGCGTCGGCGGCGCCATCATGGCCGAGGCGGCGCTGTCGTTCCTCGGGCTGGGCGCGCAGCCGCCCACGCCGTCGTGGGGCGCGATGGTGGCGGAGGGACGCGACCTGCTGCGCGTGGCGCCGTGGGTGTCGCTGTTTCCGGGACTCGCGATCGGCGTCGCCGTGCTGGGGCTCAATCTCGTGGGGGACGGGCTCCGGGATGCCCTGGATGTGCGGGCATGACCGACATCGCCTATCACCCGACCCGCCTGCGGGCGCTGCGCGACACGTTTCGTGCCCTTCGCGCCGCCGAGTTCCCCTGGACCGCCGACACCGTCTACCTGAACAACGCTTCCATCGGCCCCATCCCCGAGCGCACCCGCCGCGCCCTCGACGAGTTCACCGCCAAACGCACCGCGCCGCATCTGCTCCCCGATCGGGAGCTCCAGGCTGGTCTGCAAGCGGCGCGCGAGGCGGTCGCCGGTCTCATCAACGCGGAGCCGGGCGAGATCGCCCTCGCCACCAACACGAGCCACGGGTTGAACCTGGCGGCCCGCGCGCTGCCGCTCAACGCGGGCGACGTCGTGCTCGTCTCGGATCGCGAGTTCCCCGCGAACGTGTATCCCTGGCTGCGGCTCAAGAAGCAGGGGATCGACGTCGAGCTCGCTCCCTGCGGCGCGGAAGGCTGGCCGGACGAAGACTATCTGGTCGAGCGACTGCACGATCCGCGCGTGCGCGTGCTCGCGGTGTCGTTCGTGCAGTTCTCGAACGGCTATCGCGCCGATCTGGACCGCCTCGGCGCGGCGTGCCGCGCCAACGGCACGTTCCTCGTGGTGGACGGCATCCAGGGCGTCGCGAACTCACAGCTCGACGTGCGGGAGACGGCGATCGACATCCTGGCGTGCGGCGGCCAGAAGTGGCTGCTCTCACCCTGGGGATCGGGGTTCGTGTACGTGCGCAAGGAGCTCGTCCCGGCGCTCGAGCCCGCAGTGGCCGGCTGGATGGCGTTCGAAGGTACGGACGACTTCTCGAAGCTCACCGACTACAACGAGATCGGCGTCGACGACATCGCGCAGCACACGCGGGCGCTGCACGAGCCGGTGCTCAAATGGGCGGAGCAAAACGACGTGCGGATCGTCTCGCCGCAGGACGACGCGCACCGCTCCGCCATCATCTGTATCGCCCCGCCGCACCCCGCCGAGGCGTACCACGCCGTCAAGCGCGCCCACATCGTGTGTAGCTTGCGCGAGGGCGCCATCCGGCTCTCACCCCACTGCTACAACACGGTGGAGGAGATGGAGCGGGTGCTGGATGTGCTGGATCAGCTGGACGCCTGAGGCCCCGAACCCCGGGCCATCGGCCCGGGGTCAGCCGAGCCGGACCCGCCCGGCACGGCTAACCCCGGGGCGGTGCCCCGGGGTTCTCGGGATCCGTGGCCGTCTCCCGATGCCCATCCGCCCACCACGCTCCGAGCACAAACAGCCACCCGAACACCATGGCGCCGATCGCGAGCGCGGGCATGGGTGGTGGGGGACTGAAGAGCGAGCCGACGTACGCCGCCGCCAGCACCAGCGTCAGCACGCCGAGCGTGACGCGGCCCACCCCGTCCCGCGGCCGCGTGGCCCCCGCGTAGATCGCGATACCAGCGGCAAACATCAGCCCCTCGACGATTACCGTGCCGGGGACCGAGTGCCACAGCCCGAGGCCGACCTTCGGTCCCCCGGGATAGAGCGGCATGTCCGGGACGTGGGTTGCGAAGTCGAGCACCCAGTGGCTCACCACCAATAGTCCGACGACGATCGCGCCGCGGCCGTAGCCGGTGCGTACGCGATACAGCAGCGCATAGAGCGCGCCCCAGCCGATCAGCGCGAGCAAGCTGTGCGAGATGGGATAGGCGTCGAACGTGAGTGTCAGGAACGGATTGGTCACGCCGGATGGGCTGACCCGCTCCCACCCCAGTAGCAGGAAAACAGGCCAGAGCAGGTCGGCGAGCGTCGGCGCGACGAACAGCGTGCCGAGCGACGTCCTGGGAGCGAAGCGCTTGGCGGCGAGACCCAGCGCATAGTGGCCAATGAACATCGACGAATCTCCCTCGGCTGACCCCGGGCCGGCGGCCCGGGGTCACGGCTATTTGCCGAGCCGCAGCAGGCCGTACTCCTTCTTGCCCTTGCGCAGCAGCAGATTACGCCCGGCGAGCCAGTCGGCGCTCTCGATGCTGCGGGCGACGTCCTTCACGCGTTGCTGGTTGACGTAGACCCCGCCTTGCTCGATGGCGCGCCGCGCCTCGCTCTTCGACGTGGCGAGCCGGGC